>Ga0182749_1002514_pt1 | contig 13359 bp, 14 predicted proteins | sample eDN3rd37CKraftMG_FD_128875 | JGI IMG/M metagenome (GOLD analysis project Ga0182749, IMG submission 128875) | Enriched Miracle-Growth compost microbial communities from Emeryville, California, USA - eDNA 3rd pass 37_C Kraft MG (version 2) (version 2) ...
CAGGCGGGCGGCCGCGCGACGCTGATGACGTTCCCGGTGGTCGAGTCCGAAGACATGCCGGACGCCGCTGCCGACACGTTCTCGGTGGCGTTCGGCGATTTCAACCGCGGCTACCTGGTGGTCGACCGCGCCGGCGTCTCGGTGCTGCGCGATCCGTATTCGGCCAAGCCCTATGTGCTGTTCTACACGACCAAGCGGGTCGGCGGCGGCGTGCAGGACTTCGACGCCATCAAGCTGTTGAAGTTCGGCGAGAGCTGAGCGGCGGTGTGACAGAGGAGGGCGCGGAGAGATTCCGCGCTCTTTTCATTTTGACAGGCATTGACGCTTGCGGCAACTTTGGGCGGAACGTCTGCAGGGTTTGCGGCATTGATATGAGCGCTTCGCGCGACGGATTTATTCGGCATCCGGACGTCACGCTGTCGCAAGCGGTACGAGAAATGGCAGTGGAGCAGCTCGACAGGCTCAGTTGGATGGAGCCTCGCCCCGATTTTGTCGTCGTCTTTCAATGGGCAGACTCGCGACGCTTGCGTTATCCGCGCTTGAGCAACAACTGGCACGATCTTGGCGCGGGCATCAGCCTTTGGCAGCTCGAACGGCATGAGGTTCCTCCGGACGCCATTGCCGTCGCTGACGGATTGTCGTTCGCCGTTCAAATCGACGAGCGAATGCTGGCAGGGAGGGAACAGCGGATGTTCGACGTGGATTGGCCTGCCGGCGCGCCGCAGGTCGTCTTGCGATAGTCGATACCGTTTTGCGCCGATCGTCGAATACGCGACTTATTGATCCTTGAGCGGCGCGCCGAGCTTTGCCGCGGTATCGATCACCCATTGCCGGTAGTTCAACAGCGGCGTGAGGCCGGTGAGGCCGCCGCAGCCTTCGGTGCTTCGCGGGCCGGTTGACCAGGCGACAATACCAATGACCGCGGCGCGGCCGGCCTCGAAGGCGGGACCGCCGGAATCGCCGGTGCAGGCGCCGAGGCCGGCGCTGGTGTCGCGCGTCTGCGGATCGACCAGACGGATTTGCAGCGAGCCGGGCTGGCCGGTGACGGTCAGCGCGGCGGCGCGCGGAACGCCGAGGCCGCGCGGCGTGAATGGCATTGTGACGCCGAAGCCGGCGATGGTGAGCGTCTCGCCGACCGCGACGCGGCGGGCCGGCGCGAGCGTCGCCGGCACCACGCTGTCGGGCAGCGGCGCTTCCAACTTCAGGAGCGCGACGTCCGCGGTGGCGCGCGCGGCGGTGTAGGCCGCCATGCTGAAGCGCGGATGCGTCGCGATGCTGCGCACGCCGACCGACTGGCCGGTCTGGTAGACGCGGACTTTGTAGGCGAGCGGCCGGCCGACGCAGTGGCCGGCGGTCAGCACCAGCTTGCGCGTCAGCGCGGTGCCGGTGCACAGGTCGCCGCGCGGGTCGACGATCATCACGATGGCGCGCGAGGCCCAGCCATGGGCGGGCGGCGCCGGGCCGACGATGGCTCCGGCAGGCGACGGGATCATTGCAGCAAGGGCAAGAGCGAGGAGGGCGGGACGCATTTCCCGCGAAGGATAGCACATGAGCGCGATTTTGCTGAATGCGCCGGCCGTCGAGCCGGTGACGCTGGAGGATGCCAAACAGTTTCTGCGGGTCGAGCACGATGACGACGACGATGTGATCGCGGCGCTGATTGCCGGCGCGCGCATCCATATCGAGGCGCAGACCCGCCGCGCGCTGATCACCCAGAGCTGGCGGCTCGTGCGCGATGCCTGGCCGGCGGACGGGCGCATCGCCGTGCGGCCGTCGCCGTTGCAGTCGCTCGACGTGGTGCGGCTCTATGATGATGACGGCGAGGCGGCCGTGCTCGACCTGCAGGGCTTCATCGCCGATACCGCCAATGCCGCGCTGGTGTTCGCGCCGTGGTCGCCGGCCCAGCCGGGTCGCGCGGCCGCTGGCATCGAACTCGACGTCACCTGCGGCTATGGCGACGATCCGGACGACGTGCCGGAGCCGCTGCGCCAGGCGATCCGCATGATCGTGGCGCACTGGTACGACAACCGCGGGCTTGCGGCGGTCGGGCAGGCAGTGGCGATGCTGCCGGCGGGCGTCGCGACGCTGGTCTCGCCCTATCGCGAGGTGGCGCTGTGACGGCAGCCGGCGATCTCAACCGGCGGCTGGTGCTGGAAGCGCCGGTCGAAACCGACGACGGCGCCGGCGGCGTGACGGTGACCTATCAGACCGTCGCGACTTTATGGGCCAATGTGACGCCGGTCTCGGCGCGCGGCGATGTCGTTGCCGACCGTGCCGGCGCGACGGTGACGCACCGCATCACGCTGCGCGCGCGCAGCGACGTGACGACGCGGCACCGGTTCCAGGACGGCGATGCCGTCTACCGCATCGCCGCGCTGCGCCAGAGTGCCGACCGGCGCTTTCTGCTGATCGACGCTGCCGAGCGGCGGGACTGACGTCCATTCGTCATTCCGGGGCACGCCGAAGGCATGAACCCGGAATCCAGCCATGAACTCGGAAATTGTTTCTGGATTCCGGATCGGCGCCATCGCGCGTCGAAGACGCTCATGGCGCCGTCCGGAATGACAGGAGAAACTTGTCATGACCACCGCTTCCGTGGCGCTGCGCGCGGCGATCGTCGCCGCGCTCGGCGCCGACGCGCCGCTCACCTCGCTGCTGGGCGGAGCGAAGATCTACGATCAGCCGCCGGCCTCGGCGGCGTTTCCTTATGTGACGCTCGGCGAAAGCCGCGTCAGCGACTATTCGACCGGCGACGGACCGGGCGAGGAACACGCCGTCACGCTGCACGGCTGGTCGCGCCAGGGCGGCCACAGCCAAGCGCATGCCATCGCCGGCGCGCTGCTGCAGGCGCTGGACGATGCGCCGCTCGCGCTCGCCGACCACCGCCTCGTCAATTTCCGTTTCGCGGTTGCCGACGTGCGGCGCGAGAGCGACGGCCGCACCTATCACGCGCTGGTCCGGTTCCGCGCCGTGACCGAACCCGTTTGAACTCACACTCCTTCATCCTTCCAGACGCCCGCCTTCGGGCTCCTCAGGATGAGGTTCTCATTAAAAGGAAACATCGATGGCCGCCCAGAAAGGCAAGGACCTGCTCATCAAGATCGACGACGGCAGCGGTTTCACCACGGTCGCGGGCTTGCGCACGCGACGGCTCGCCTTCAATGCCGAGACCGTCGACATCACGCATGCGGAGAGCGCCAACCGCTGGCGCGAGCTGCTCGACGGCGCCGGCGTCAAGCGCGCTTCGGTGTCGGGACGCGGACTGTTCAAGGACGCGGACTCCGACGATCTGATGCGCGCCACGTTCTTCGCCGGTGCGGTGAAGGACTATCAGGTCGTCATCCCGGATTTCGGCACGGTCGAGGGCGCGTTCCAGATCGTCAGCCTGGAATTCGCCGGCGAGCACAATGGCGAGGTGACGTTCGACCTGTCGCTCGAATCGGCCGGCGAACTGACCTTCACGGGTGCCTGATGGCCAACCGGCATCGCGGCGAGATCGAGGCCGAGCTGGGTGGGCGCAAGCGCGTGCTGGTGCTCACGCTCGGCGCGCTGGCCGAGCTCGAGACAGCGTTCGGCGCCGAGGACATGGTGGCGCTCGCCGAACGCTTCGGCGCCGGCCGCATGACGGCGCGCGACCTCACGCGCATCATCGCGGCGGGCCTGCGCGGAGCGGGCGAGGGCGTCAGCGACGACGAGGTCGCCGCCATGACGGTGCCGGACGGCGCGCAGGGCTATGTCCGCATCGCCGCAGCGCTGATCGCCGTGACGTTCGGAGGAAATGACGATGGAGGCGAAGTATAAACTCGTCATGCCCGGCTTTATGCGGGGCATCCACGTCTTGCTTTCAGCTTCGTATCGAAGACTTGGGTGGCCGGGAGAGAAAGGGCGTTCACGCCCGTCTTGGACGGGCTATGCCCGGCCATGACGACCTCAATTCAACCCTTTCCCTGGGCGCGGGCGATGGCCTTCGGCCTCGGCGTGCTGCGGCTTGCGCCCGAACAATTCTGGCGGATGACGCCGCGCGAGCTCGCCGCCGCGCTCGAGGGCGCGAGCGGTCGCGGGCCGCCGCTCGACCGCGTTGCTCTCAATGATCTGATGACGAGGTATCCCGATGGCCGAACCCGGCAATCCGTCCGGCGATGACGCGCTCGACCGCGCCGACGAGCTCGCCGCGCGGATCGACGCGCTCAGGCTGCGCACCGATGCGCTGACGTCGAGCGCCAACACGTTTTCAAGCGCGATGGTGCGCGCCTTCACCCAGGCGACGATCGGCGGCAAGCAGCTCGACGACGTGTTCCGCTCGCTGGTGCTGCAGATGTCGAACCTCGCGCTCGCGCAGGCCTTCAAGCCGATCTCGAACGGTATCAGCAGCGGTCTCAACAGCCTGATCGGCAATCTGGCCTCGGGCTTCACCGGCATCAGTGCCAACGCGCGCGGCGCGGTGAAGCCGTTCGCGGCCGGCGGCGTGATCGGCACCCCGACCTACTTCCCAATGAGCGGCGGCGGGCTCGGCCTTGCCGGCGAGGCGGGGCCGGAGGCGATCGTGCCGCTGGCGCGCGGGCCGGACGGGCGGCTCGGCATCGCGGCGCAGGGCGCAGCCGCCGGGCAGACCGTCATCGTGCAGATCTCGACGCCCGACGCCGACAGCTTCCGCCGCTCGGAAAGCTACGTGACCGGGCAGATCGCCCGCGCGGTGGCGCGCGGTCAACGGACGTTGTGATCGACACGAGGCGAACGCAGCATGACGGCCTTCCACGAAATCCTGTTTCCGCTCGACATCGCGCTGAAAAGCTCGGGCGGCCCGGAGCGGCGCACCGACGTGGTGACGCTCGGCTCCGGCCGCGAGGAGCGCAACGCGCGCTGGGCGCATTCGCGCCGGCGTTACGACGCCGGCTACGGCGTCAAGACGCTGGAGGCGCTGTCCGAGGTGGTCGCCTTTTTCGAGGAGCGGCGCGGGCGACTCTATGGCTTCCGCTGGCGTGACCGGCTCGACCAGGCCTCGAACACCGGCGCGGTGACGCCGCACGACCAGATCATCGGCGCCGGGGACGGCACGAACGACAGTTTTCAGCTCAGCAAAACCTATGGCTCGCTCTACGCGCCGTATCGGCGGCCGATCGTGAAGCCGGTCGCCGGCAGCGTGCGTATCGCCGTCGATGGCGTCGAGATCGACGACGACGATTTCGCCGTCGACCTTGCGACCGGCGTAGTGACGTTCGCGGGCGGACACATTCCGGCGGCCGGCAAGGCGGTGACGGCGGGCTTTCGCTTCGACGTGCCGGTGCGCTTCGACACCGACTATCTCGAGGTCGATCTCGCGGCCTTCGCCGCCGGCGTCATTCCGAAAATTCCCCTGATCGAGATCCGGCCGTGAGACACACAGCTCACGCCAGAAGATCGAGCGGCACGTCGAGGCAGCCGGCAATCTTCTTCAATGCGGCGGCCGTGCCTGTTCTGCGGCCGGTCTCGAGATCGGAAATGTAGCCCTGACCGATACCGGTCTTGTGCGACAGGTAAAGCTGGGTCACATCGCGCCATTCGCGCAGGACCCGCAGCGCGTTCTCGCCTTTAGCGATCCGGTCGACGACCTCCTTCGGGATCAGCGGCGCACCGCCCGCAATATCCTTACGCGCCCGGGCGATCAAGCGCGCGGTGCCGGCATCCTCGTCGGCTTCCGCCGCCCTGGCGAGCAGCTTCTCATAGTCCTTGCGTGGCAGGATGGCGACTTCGCCCTTGTCGGTTTTCTTGAAACGCACATTCATGGCGCTGTTCCTACTCGTAGATATCCTTGCGATGGCCGACGGCGACAACGGTGATCGACCTCGCGTCCTCAATGAAGATGACCCGCCAGTCGCCGACCCGTAACCGGCATCCGTCACGGCCTTTGAGCCGTTTGACGTCTCCCAACCCTGTTCGTCCGTAACCGGTCAGCTTGCCGTCGATCCGCTTGCGAGTGGCGGACGGCAGCTTCAGCCACTGGCGGACGGCTGCCGGGGTGAAGTCGATCGTCTTCATGCCGGTTTAATTATCGCATAATGCGATACCCAGTGTCAATCAGGTATCGCATATAGCGATACCGGAGCAGGTTGAAAATCGAACATGCGCGCGATTCCTCCCGCCTTGCAGACAAAGCTCGATACCGGCGCCACCACGCTCTGCCGCTGCTGGATCGTGACACGCAACGACGGCGTCACCCAGGGCTTCACCGATCACGACGAGAATGTCGTGGTCGATGGCGTGACGTGTCTCGCCGCCGCCGGACTGAACGCGGCGGAAGCGACCCAGAAGCTCGGTCTCGCGGTGACCGGCAGCGACCTGTCCGGCGCGCTGGCCGACGACTCGTTGACCGAGGCCGACCTCGCCGCCGGGCGTTATGACGCCGCCGAGGTCGCGATCTGGCTGGTGGACTGGAGCGAGCCGGAGCTTGCCGTGCTGCTCGCCAAGGGCGTGCTCGGCGAGGTGCGCCGCGCCGGACAAGCCTTCACGGCGGAACTGCGCGGGCTTACCCATCGGCTCGCGGAGCAATCGGGCCGGCTCTATACCGCGAGCTGTTCGGTCGACCTCGGCGGCGCGGCCTGCGGGCTCGATCTCAATACGCCGACCTATACCGGCAACGGAACGGTGGCGGCGCTCGATGCGACGTCGACGTTTCATGCCGACGGTCTCGACGCCTATGCCGACGAATGGTTCACCGCGGGGCGGCTGGTCTGGACCGGGGGCGCCAATGCCGGGCTCGCGGTCGAGGTGAAATTCCATCGCACCGGCGCCGACGGCGTGTCGGTGTCGCTGTGGCAGGCGATGCCGGAGCCGATCGAGGTGGGCGATGCGTTCACCGTGACCGCCGGCTGCGACAAGCGCTTCGCGACCTGCCGCGACCGGTTCGACAATGCCGTCAACTTCCGCGGCTTCCCGCATATTCCCGGCAACGACTTCGTCGTGCGCTATCCGGTGCAGGGCGAGCCGGGCAATACCGGCGCCAGCCTGCGCTCGGGCTTCGAAATCTGATGCCGACGCGCGACGAGATCGTTGCCGAGGCGCGCGCCTGGCTCGGCACGCCGTACCGGCATCAGGCCTCGCTCAAGGGCGTCGGCTGCGATTGCCTCGGCCTCGTGCGCGGGGTCTGGCGTGGCGTGATCGGGCAGGAGCCCGAGCGCGCGCCGCCTTACGTGCCCGGCTGGGCGGAGGCGAGCGGCGAGGAGACGCTCGCCGCGGCGGGATTCCGGCACCTCGTGCCGGTGCCGTGCGAGGCCGCGATGCCGGGCGACGTGCTGCTGTTTCGCTGGCGCGCGCATCTGCCGGCCAAGCACGCAGCCGTCCTCACCTCCGCGACGACGATGGTGCACGCCCATGACGGCGCGGCCGTCGCCGAGGTCGCCTTCGCGCCGTGGTGGCGCCGGCGGCTCGCCTTCGCCTTTCGCTTTCCGGGGATTGTCGACTGATGGCCGCACTCGTTCTTTCCGCAGCCGGCGCGGTGGCCGGCGGCGCCGTGTTCGGGCCGGTCGGCGCGATCGCCGGTCGGCTGATCGGCGCAATGGCCGGCAGCGCGGTCGACCGCTCGCTGCTTGCGACGTCGAGCCATATCGACCGCGCGAGCGAAGGGCCGCGGCTATCCGATCTCGATGTCATGGCCTCGACCGAAGGCGCGCCGGTGCCGCGCGTCTATGGCCGCGCGCGTCTCGCGGGCCAGGTGATCTGGGCGACGCAGCTCGAGGAGCAGGTGACGGTCACCAGCGAAACAACGACCGCTGGCGGCGGAGGCGGTGGCGGCGGCAAGGGTTTCGGCGGTGGCGGCGGCGGGGGCGGAACGAGCGTCACCACGACGCGGACGAGCTATTCTTATTACGGCAATCTCGCGGTCGGATTGTGCGAAGGCCCGATCGGACGCGTGCTGCGGGTCTGGGCCGACGGCAAGCCGCTCGATCTCGCCACAGTCGGCATGCGCGTCTATACGGGCGACGACACGCAAACGCCCGATCCGCTGATCGTCGCCAAGGAAGGCGCGGCGCCGGCCTATCGCGGCACCGCCTATGTGGTGTTCGAGCGGCTGCCGCTCGCGGCGTTCGGCAACCGCATCCCGCAACTGTCCTTCGAAGTGCTGCGACCGGTCGGCGGCCTCGAGGACATGACACGCGCGATCACGCTGATCCCGGGCGCGACCGAATTCGGCTACGAGCCGGCGACGGTGACGCAGGTGGTCGGGCCCGGCCAATACGCGCCGGAAAACCGGCACGTCAGCACGGCGCCATCCGACATTATCGCCTCGCTGGATGAACTGCAGGCGGTGTGCCCGAACCTCGAGCGCGTCGCCGTCGTCGTCGCCTGGTTCGGCGACGACCTGCGCGCCGCGCATTGTCAGATCCGCCCTTGCGTCGACAGCCTGGTCAAGACGACTCATGGCGCGACCTGGTCGGTCGCCGGCGTGTCGCGCGGCAGCGCGCAGCGCGTCAGCCTGGTCGCGGACCGGCCCGCCTTCGGCGGCACGCCGTCCGACGACAGCGTGCTTCATCTCATTGCCGAGCTGAAAGCGCGCGGGCTGAAGGTAACGCTCTATCCCTTCGTGATGATGGACATTCCGGCAGGGAATGAGCGCGCCGATCCCTATACCGGCGCGGCGTCGCAGCCGGCCTATCCGTGGCGCGGCCGCATCACCTGCGATCCGGCGCCCGGCGTTGACGGCTCGCCCGACGGCAGCGCGGCGGCGGCCACGCAGCTTGCTGCGTTCTTCACCGGCAACAGCTGGAACTACCGGCGCATGGTGCTGCACTACGCCGGTCTCGCGCAGCAGGCCGGCGGCGTCGATGCCTTCGTGATCGGCTCGGAGCTCGGCGGGTTGACGCGGGTGCGCTCGAGCTCCGGCGTCTATCCGGGCGTCGATGCGCTGGTGAGCCTCGCGAGCGAAGTGAAGGCGATTGTCGGCGGCGATACCGTCGTCACCTATGGCGCCGACTGGACCGAATACGGCGCGCATGTCGTCGACGAAAGCGCCGACGAGGTGCGCTTTCCGCTCGACGCGCTGTGGGCCTCGCCGGGTATCGACGCGGTCGGCATCGACTACTATGCGCCGCTCGCCGACTGGCGCGACACTGCCGGCCATCGCGACCGCGCGCTTGCCGAAACGGTCTACGACAAGGCTTATCTCGCGGGAAACCTTCGCCGCGGCGAGGCCTATGACTGGTTCTACGCCGACGAGGCCGCGCGCCTTGCGCAGACGCGCACGCCGATTACCGACGGTCTCGGCAAGCCGTGGACGTTCCGCGCCAAGGACCTGTGGAACTGGTGGTCGCAGCCGCATTTCGAGCGTCTCGACGGCGTCGAGCTTGAGACACCGACCGCCTGGGTGCCGGAGAGCAAACCGATCTGGCTGATCGAGCTCGGCTGCCCGGCGGTCGACAAGGGCGCAAACCAGCCGAGCGTGTTCCCCGACCCGAAATCCTCGGAGGACATCTATCCTTATTTCTCGAGCGGCCGGCGCGACGACCTGATCCAGCGCCGCATGCTCGAAGGAGTGCTCGGCGCGCTCGATCCCGCGTTCGGCGCGGGCGAGGCGATGAACCCGGTGTCGTCCGTCTATGGCGAACGGATGTTCGCGCCGTCCGGCATTCATCTGTGGGCGTGGGACGCGCGGCCTTACCCGGTGTTTCCCGCGGCGACCGACGCCTGGAGCGACGGACCGAACTGGGAGACCGGGCACTGGCTGACCGGCCGGCTCGGCGCCGCGCCGCTCGATGCGCTGGTCGGCAAGGTGCTGGCCGATTGCGGCATCACCGGCATCGATACGCAGGGACTGCGCGAGACGACCGACGGCTATGTCGTCGACCGGCCGATGGCGCCGCGCGCGATGATCGATCCGCTCGCGCTGGTCTATGCCTTCGATGCGACCGAGGCGGGCGGGGCGATCCGGTTCCTGCAGCACGGCGGCGCGCCGGTCGCGGAATTCGGCGAAGACGACCTCGTGCTGCCCGAGCGCGACGCGCCATTGCGTCTGACGCGCGCGCAGGAAACCGAGCTGCCGCGCGAGGTGTCGATCGGCTACACCGACGCCGGCGCCGATTATCGCCGCGCGGCGATCGCCTCGCGCCGGCTCACCGGCGGCGCGACGCGGCAATCGCATGCCGACGTCGCGGTGGTGACGAACGACGGTGCGGCGAGCCGTCGCGCCGACATCTGGCTGCAGGATCTATGGGCCGGCCGCGAACGGGCCGAATTCGCACTGCCGCCGAGCGCTGTTGCGCTGACGCCGGGCGACGTCATCGGCCTGACCGTGCAGGGTCGCCGGCGGCTGTTCGAGATCCAGAGCGTCACCGACGCGCAAAGCCGCGAGGTGCAGGCGCGCTCGATCGACCCGGAGGTGTTCAGCCTGCCGCTGCGGACGCCACAGCTTGCGCCGCCCGACATTCCGGCCGCGATCGCGCCGGTCAACGCGCTGGTGCTCGACCTGCCGACGGTCGATGCCGCCGATCCGCCGGTGCTGACGCGCATGGCGGTCGGCGCCGATCCCTGGCCCGGGCCGGTTGCGCTCTGGCAATCGAGCGATGGGCTCGCCTTCGACCGCGCGGCGCTCGCGATGGCGCCCGCGACCATCGGCGAGACGCTGGACGAACTGCCGGCCGGCCCGCCGCATCACTGGGACCGCACCCGCAGCCTGCGCGTGCTGCTGCATGGCGGCGCGCTGACCTCGCTCGCCGAGGAACAGGTGCTGGCCGGCGGCAATGCCGCGGCGCTGCGCAATGCCGATGGATCGTGGGAGATCGTGCAGTTCGCCAATGCCGAACTGGTCGGCGAGCGGACCTACCGCCTGTCGCAGCTGTTGCGCGGACGCGCCGGATCCGAATGGGCGATGGCGGATGTGCTCGAGACCGGCGCGCCGTTCGTGCTGCTTGACGGCACGCTGCTGCCGGTGGCGCGCGGCCTGGGCACGCTCGAGCGCAGCCTGCAGTTCCGCCTGATCGTGGCCGGCCGCGACTACGGCGACCCGGCGACGCTGGCGCTCACCGTGACGCCGCAGCCGGTCGCGCTGAAGCCGCTCGCGCCGGTGCATGTGCGGGCGCGGCGCGGCGAGGCGGGCATCGCGCTCAGCTGGATCCGCCGCACCCGCCGCGACGGCGACGGCTGGGCCGCCGAGGTGCCGCTCGGCGAGGACGTCGAGGCCTACGAGGTCGACATCCTGTCCGGCGGCACGGTGCTGCGCACGCTGACCGCAGCGGCGCCCGCCGTTCTCTATGCCGCCGCCGACGAGCTCGCCGATTTCGGCGCGCCGCAGGCGAGCCTCACCGTCGCGGTCTACCAGCTTTCGGCCACCGTCGGCCGCGGCTTTCCCGCCACCCGAACCCTGACAGTCTGATCCCCATGACCGACACCACGCCTAATCTTGCGCTGCCGGAGATCGCCGCGGCGCAGGCGCAGAAGCACGTCACCCATAACGAGGCGCTGCGCGTGCTCGACGCCATCGTCCATCTCGCGGTGCTCGACCGCGATCTCGTCGCGCCGCCGGACACGCCGGTGGAAGGCCAGCGCTGGCTGGTCGGGACGCCGGCCAGCGGCGACTGGACCGGCCATGACGACGATATCGCCGCCTGGCAGGATGGTGGCTGGCAATTTTATGCGCCGCATGTCGGCTGGCTCGCTTACGTCACGGACGAGCAGGCGCTGGTCGCCTGGTCGGGCAGCGCCTGGGAGCCGGCGCTCGATCTGTTGTCCGGCGCGACCGAACTGCAGAACATGGCATTGCTCGGCGTCGGCACCACGGCGGACGAGATGAACCCGTTCAGCGCCAAGCTCAACAACGCGCTGTGGGTGGCGCGCGCCGCGGCTGAAGGCGGCGACGGCGACCTGCGCTACAAGCTGTCGAAAGAAGCCGAAGCCAACACGCTGTCGCTGCTGTTCCAGGACAACTTCTCCGGCCGCGCCGAGATCGGGCTCACCGGCGACGACGACTTCCATTTTAAGGTGTCGGACGACGGCAGCGTCTGGCGCGACGCCATCGTCATCGACAAGAGCACCGGGCAGGTGAGCTTCCCGCAGGGCGGGGCGTCCTCCGACCTCGAGCTGACGGTGGCCGAGCTTGCGCTCGGCGTCGCCGATGCGCTCAACGTCGCGCAGTTCCTCGGCGATGCCGGCAACCGTGTCGCCGACAGTTTCGACGCGCTGACCTATGTCGATGCCGCCGGCGCGACCAATCTCGATACCGGAACGGCCGGTGTGCTGAAGCCGACCTCGTCCGCGCCGAGCAGCCTGCTGCCGACTATGACGGGGGCGACGACGGCCGGCGTCACGATCAGCGCCTCGTCCGAACTCGGCGCCGGGTTCGAGGCCTATCTGATCTCGGACGGCGATCTCTATTACGCAGGCGGCGGCACCGCCTGGTTCAGCAACGACACGGTGCCGGCCGCGGCGACGGTCGATTTCGGGTCCGGCAACGCGCGGACGGTCGCGAGCTACAAGCTCTATGCGCCCTATAGCGGCACGCAGGCGCAAAATCCGAAGTCCTGGACACTCGAAGGCTCGAACAACGGCTCGACCTGGACCACGCTCGACACCGTCTCCGGCTACACGAGCTGGGGCGCGGCGGATGGCAACCACCCGCTGACGCGGTCGGTCGGCAGCCCGGCGGCCTATCGCTATTACCGGCTCAACGTCACTGCGATCCAGAGCGGCGCGCAGGTCGGCGTCGCGGAGCTGCGTCTCTATTCTCCCGGCATGTCCAACAATCTGACGGTGGCCTCGACGGCGTTCACCGCGGCGGCCGCCCCGTCGAGCGCCAAGGTGGTCGTGCAGGTGAAGGAGATCGACGGCCTCACGCTCAATACCGACCTGATCTGCTCGGTGTCGCGCGACGGCGGCGCGACATGGTCCGACGTCACGCTGAGGCGGAAATTCATCGCGAACGCGATCAGCATCTGCGAGAGCGCCACGCTCGATCTTTCGGCGCAGCCCTCCGGCACCGCGATGAAATGGAAGGTCACGACTGCCAACAACAAGGCGGTCGAGCTTCACGGCATCTACCTGTCCTGGAGCTGACGCATGGTGGCATCGAGCTACGAGGCCGCGCTGGCGCGGCTGCTGGCGCATGAGGGCGGCTATACCAACCATCCGAGCGACCCCGGCGGGCCGACCAACTACGGCATCACCATTCACGACTACCGACGCTACGTGAAGGCGGACGCGAGCGCCGCCGACATGCGCGCGATGCCGCTCGACGACGCGAAGGCGATCTATCGCGCGAAATATTGGGATGCGCTTTCCTGCGACGCGCTGCCGCCCGGGCTCGATTACTGCATGTTCGATTACGGCGTGAATTCCGGCATCGCGCGGGCGGCGAAGGTGCTGCAAAGGATCGTGGGCGTCGCGGACGATGGCCGG
>Ga0182749_1002515_pt1 | contig 13357 bp, 10 predicted proteins | sample eDN3rd37CKraftMG_FD_128875 | JGI IMG/M metagenome (GOLD analysis project Ga0182749, IMG submission 128875) | Enriched Miracle-Growth compost microbial communities from Emeryville, California, USA - eDNA 3rd pass 37_C Kraft MG (version 2) (version 2) ...
GTCATCACGGTCTTGGCGGCAATGGGACTGGTCGATATCGGCTTGCGATCAGCGTTTCTTTCAAACTGGTTTTTCCTCTCCAACGTGTACATCCAAACCAGATGGTGGCCCGCCGCTCTCGGGCATCTGTGGAGCTTGTCCGTGGAGGAACAGTACTATCTTATTTTTGCGCCTATCGCGCTCGCCGTTCCCCGAACACGGCTCGGCACGCTTTGCATGATCATGCTCATCGTCGGTACCGTCGTGGACATCGGGGCGTATTTTTATGGCGCCAACTTCATCACGTTTTCCGTCGATTCCAGCATCAATTTCGCGCTGTTCGCTATTGGCGGACTAGCGGGGCTCGCAGTCCGGCCGCTTCCTGATTGGCTCAAATCCGCACCGGCTGTCTGGATCAACATTGCTATCATCGGCATCATGCCGTTCCTGATGACCGATGCAAACGATGAGTTTCTGTTGACGCACGGGCGCCCACTCGCAATCCTATTTGCAATCCTCCTTCTGCAAATCTCGCAGGACCAGTCCAGCGCATTGGTCCGGGCACTTTCCTGGACGCCCTTACATCGGCTTGGACTGATTAGCTACGGGGCGTATCTCTACCATTATCCGATTTCATCAGGCTCGATCCTCTCGCATCTCGGCTTGGGAGCGGAGGTGACCCAGACGCCGTGGTTGACGGTGCCGATGGATTTCGCGCTCACCATCATCGCAGCCACATTGTCGTACCGCTACATCGAGCAGCCGATCCGAAATTGGTCCAGGCGGCTAGCCGACGGGCGGGTCGAACCATCGCGCATGACGCGCACCGCCGACGGAAGCGCTTCCCTTGGCTGATACTTTACCGGTAGGAGTTTGCCTCTACGCCAGGGAGTTGACGCGAATGACAGTGGCGCCAAAGGCGCGGGCGCTTGCAACGCCGGCGTCCGAATCCTCGATCACCACGCAGTCCTTTGCCTCTACGCCGAGTTTCTCCGCGGCGAGTTGGTATGCCTCCGGGTGCGGTTTGTGATGTGTTACGTCATTGCCTGTGACGATTACGTCGAAAAGGCTGTGCAATTTATGATATGAAAGCACGGCGTCGGTACTTGCTGCTGACGCAGTCGTCACCAAAGCCGTAGCCAGTGCTGTATTTGCCAAGGCAACAAGCCGGGACACGCCGTCATTCACTACGGTCAAGTGAAGCATTTGAGGATAGATTTCCAACTTTCGGCGCGCGACCACCCCCGGATCGATTGCAGCATTACCAAGAATGATCGGCAGAAATTGCCGCCAGTTCCGGCCCTTTGCAATAGCGTCGAATTCAGCCCGGCTGACCGTAACGCCGATCTCCCGCAGCGCGGTTTCGTAGGCCGAGAAATTTGCGTCATGGGTATCGATTAGGGTGCCGTCGAGATCAACTAGCAGCGCTCCTTTCATATTGGACCTCCCACCGATTAACATACCGGGCGAGCAGTATGTTGGCGCAGGCGAAGAAGCCAAGGCCGCGCATCGGATCTCGCCGCATCTTGTAGGGAATCAACCGGAGATAGTTCGCGATTTCGTGAAAATAGATCTCGCGTAGGGTGTCTTCGCCGAAGCGGGCTAGCAACTCGTTTTCGAGTAGAATGTGCAGATCACGATAGACGTCGGAACGAGCCGATGACAGCTTTATGTGCCCATCACTGAGCGCGCAGCTGAGTCCGCGATTGAGCGTCTCATAGCCCAAGTGCAACGACTGCATCAACTTTGCCCAATCGATGAGTGGCGAGTTGAAAATATTGTCGGGATTAGGATCGATTATATAAAAGCCCGCTCTCTCGTCTGGCGCGACGATGATGTTCTCGATCGTCAAATCGCCGTGCACCATTGAGTTTCGGCGATCACGAATTTGCGAATAGAGCCAATCCGGATCGTAGAGCCGCTGCCATTGAGCGAAATTGTATCGTGCTCCATTGATCCCGAAAGCATCCGAACCAATGAGTCGCCGGGCAAACTTCTCTACTGACCGCGCGTTTTGCGTGATCTTCGTATCGAGGTAAGCCGAGATCAGACTGGGGTCGGCGTCGCCTTTCAAAGTTGCCTTGTGAAAGGTTGCGACATCCTCGACAATGCGGAGGAGTAAGGCTCCGCTTTGTGTCGTCGCGGAGGTGTGAATGACGTCGTAAAAATCGTTGGCCGGCGTAATCAGCGGCATATCGTAACTGAACATTCCCGGCATCGAGCGGTCGCCAGAAACACTTACGAGCGGCAAACCGCAGAATTGCTGTGCGTGAAGCCAATCTGCCTGAACCTTCAGCTTCTCAGCAGCGCTATCCGCAGCGAACTTGCGAATTATCAGCCGCCCCTCCACCTCGACCAAGGCCGTGACGGCATCCGATCCACCCACATAGAATTTATGAATGATGCAGTCCTGGATTGCAGGGAGCTGCAGACGGGTGATCAATTGGTCCCCACCACTAAACAGTTTAGCGAGATAGAGTTCGTACGTATCCGAAACCTTGAATGAGGTATGGATCGATGACGGCAATCCGAGTCCGGATTTCCCATGCTGACGCACGATCTCGAATGCGTTAGCGAGCGCGCCTCGGCGGACCTTGTCGTAAAGAAGGATCGCAAGAATGGGCGAGCCGACAAAAAAGATCAGCATGATCCATGAATTTTCCGGAGAGCCCGGCGGCAACCTCTGGATCAGCGAATCGAGGGGGCCGCCAAGAAGAGCAAAAACGACATCCACCGCCGGCAATTGGATCGCCCGCGCGAAGACGTAATACGATGCGATGTAGAGGATCCACATCGCAACCGTGCTTCCGATATAACGCCATCGAAGAACGGATCCGCTTGTAAGAATTTCAGCGAAAGACCAGAAGAAGTCCGCAATTTCTATAGCGATCTTGTCATTGAAGATCGAAGCTGCTTGCCAGAGTATTTTCCGTACCGCGAGGGATCGGATGATGAGGAAAGCCAAGGCAGTCGCCGCTGCCGCCGAAATGATCGCCAACGGTATGGCGCTGCCGAACACGCTAGCCGGCGGATGTTGTACGCGTTCCGTTACACTGAGGATGCAGGCAACGACGACCAGATCAGTCACGCGCTCGACCACGACAGTCGCGCAGACATAGGGGAAGCGCGTCCCATCGCGCCACGTTACGATCAACGCACGCACCAGCTCACCGATACGAAAAGGTATGATCGAATTAATCGAATAGCCCGCGGCTAAACCAAGGAGAAGATTGAACCTTTGGCCGAGAAACCCTGCTGGAAACAGCAACGCCCAACGTGCCGACCGCACTACGTGCGCCAGAAACAGGAGGCAACTTGCAGAGAGAAGCAGCCCAAGAGACAGCATGATCAGATTTACCAGTTCAGCGCTTTATCGAACGCAGATCGGTCAACACGGGATCGCTCTTCAGGGGTGCCGAACGACACGTGATAAGTAACGTCCGCTTTGACAATTTTTGACTTTCGTTCAGCCATCAAATTAAAAATGCCGCTGATGAACAGTTCGTCGTAGGGGCAGGCATTCTGATAGTTCGCGTAGCTCCTCAGAAATACTCCCGCGTTGGCGAACATGTAACAGCCGGCAATCGCGAATGGACTGACGACCTTCTTTTCTACTGTCCCGATCACTGTTCCGTCGGGCCCGAGCCTTGCATATGAGAACGCCGCGTTCGTCGACTTAAAGCAAAGCAATGCGGCTTCCGCCGATCTACCCAATGTTCCAATTGCGTCGGCGAGTTGAGGTGCGACGAATGCGTGATCGCAATCGTTGATGGCGATGGGACCAGAAAAATCTGCCGCTTTCACGCCGATGCTTGCGGTCTCGGCGGCCCCAGAGGTCACGTGAGCGATCGAAACAATTTTTGCATCGGGATAGTAGGCGAGGATCTTCCGATCGATGTGAAAATCCTTGCAATGCTCGTCGAGAACCACAAACACCGTCTGCACGGGGGAGATGGTTCGCCTGACACTTTCTACCGCCCACCAGAAGAAAGGGCGCCCAAACAGATCGATCAGAGGCTTTGGCGCTTGCGTCCCCTCTGCAGCAAAGCGCGCGCCTCTTCCTGCCATCGGCATGATGAGCGTCAATGGTTGAGGCGAGGGGCTCGAGCCATTCTCAATAGGAGTGCCGGTTTCCTCAGTGAGGGTCGCCATTTCGTACCCTCCAGCTGGTCTCGATCAAGAATTTTGAAACGAAATAATTGAGCAGCAGTTGCGGCGGTGTAATCGCGATCTTCGTCGCCGCCACGATCAGCCCTTTCGAAAATTCGACATTCCAGGCCCGGCAGATTGCTTCGATAGCCGCCTGTACATAGGCGGCCAACAACGAAGCAGCGAATATTACAGCAAGCGTGTAGAGCGAATAAAACGCGAACCGCGAGAACACATTGCCGCTAGCTTTATTGAATATCACTCTTCTCGAGAGCGTAAAAACGAACAGTGATGCGATGCAGGAGCTAAAGATGTTTCCGAGCGCAATTGGGAAGTGCAGTACCGTCGCGAAAACTTGAAGCAACGCGAAATCCAGCAACCACCCGGCCCCGGCTAGACCTGTGAAGTGGAGAAATTGCGAGAGATCTTTCTCGACGCGATTGCGCAAATCACTCCACATCGGAAATGACGAGGCATCCCATTGTTTGCGCCGCCACGTCATTTTCTGCTTCCGCTATTTCTCTGTAGCTGTGGATCGAAACCGTTCCACCACCGATTTTTCTCAATCCCTTGCGTTTGTACTTCCAGCCAGAGAACAGCGAGAATAAATGGGAATCCCATCACCAGCGGAAGGAAATAGATGAACTGGGATCCGCCTGCGAGTGCGAACAGTACGGCGGCGCGCGATACCATCGTCAGCGATGCAAATCCGCTGACGGGTATGACTGGAGTGAAGATCGCGAGCGCCGTAAACACTGCCAAGTATGGGAGAAAATCCCAATAGAGCGCGGAGCCGCCGAAGGTGATGCCTTCGAATTTGGCAGTGCCAGCGACTAGGCCCAAGACAGCCTCACGCGCGGCAGGGAAAGGATAGGTCGCGGCGAGCCCGCTGAGATCTTCGCCATTCTTCCCGATCTTGTCGACGTAGTCCTTATGTACGACGGCGCCGTGCTTTTCTCGGAGGCCCGCACTTCCGAAGAACGTTATCGCCCGGCCTTGCAGAAAAAGCCCTACATTATTTAGCAGTATGCGAGCGAACGTCTTGAAGTACTCCTTACGCTCCTCGGGGCTGCTTTGATAGCGCGTACCTCCCGCCCAGAAGGAAGCGATCTCGTCGGGTTTCTGTAATTTTCGGAGCAGATCCACCGAGAATACTTTGTCTATGATCTGTAGATCTCTGTCGGGGTCATCAGATTTGAAACCATTGTTCACCATGTAACCCAGAGGGTTCGTCGTGAGCGAAAGGGCGTATCCGAAGCGGTCGCTCTGTCGACCAAAGATTGCGGACGCAATGGGAACATAGAGGCTGAACAGCCCGGCAAAAATCATCCCGGAGGTTAAGAGCTTGCGCGCATCGAAGCGTCCAGTGATGAAAATTGCGGCGAACGCGATCGCGACGGCGACCAATCCGTCTGTTCGTAGAGCGCAAAGAACGGCTGAGGCCAAACCCAGTCCAACAAAATTCCTGACGGATGCCGTCTCTCGCGAAAGCATGATGTGGACCTGAAACGCGAGCAGGATGCAAAGCGCAAATGCAAATAGCGTATCGCGGTTCAGAACGAACACATTATAAAGGAAGGAAACGTTGATCGCGAGAAAGCCTTGGGTGAGCAGTCGCACCCACAAACTCGCCCCGTTTCTACGCAGAACATGGTCCCAGAGGCCCAACGTGATCACGCAGCACGCGACCTGGAGAACGGTGACGAAAGCCACGTGCGGCGCTATTTGCAAAACCATGGCGTAAAGGATTGGAGAAAAAATGCCCAGCCAGTCCTCGACGGGAAATTTGAACGCGCGTAAATAAACCGAGCGCGTATCCGGCGTTAAAAGGCCAGGCCAAAGAACAGCGAGCAACAGGCCAAGGTAGACAAGCCAAAAGGCCATGACCCAGTGGGTAGATCGGTCAGTTCTTTGCAGAAATTCAGCAATCAGTCCAACCGCCAACGCCGTCGAAAATGCACCCAGGAGCCTGATGCCCAGGAGGTTCTTGAGACCTGCGATCTCATCGAGATGCCACCAGTCGGCTCCAAACGAAATAACCAAATATGCGAGCGCTGCCGCCAGGGGCAATCCATGAAACGCGACAACGACGTTCCGAAAGGAAGCCAGCCCGTTACCGATGTCCCGATGGACACGTTCAATCTCTATACGGGGTGTGCGGATCATTCAGACTGGCGCCCAAAATGTCGTAACTTTACTCTACCACATTCGGTACATTGCAAAAACGTTGCCAGAGCGATTGTCTAATCAGTCGAAATTTTCAGCATCATGTGGGATGCTTAATGGAACATGCTAAGGTTTGGCTTCGACTGTCGAAAGAACGTCAAATATATAGTCGGAATGAGCGACGCGCCGATGATCCTTATTTCGAAACCCGTTGCGGTCGACCACGTATTCGATCGCCACTGCGAGCGTCTGTAGCGCTTGTGAAGCCATCTTGACGTTCGAGACCTGGTCGTCCTCCCGCCACGTGATCGGGAAGAAGTGCACCTTCATCTTCTTATCGAACATGTTGAGAAGCAGGCGTGGATTGAAATGCAGGTCGTCGGAATGACGTGTGATCGTGGGATCGGTGTAGGCGGATTTTCCGAGAATGTTCAGGCCCGATCCCATATCGGTGACGCGTCGGAGGGATGCAACTGAATACAAGATATTGAAGACATGGTTGCCGACGATTCGAAACATCGAATAGCCGCGCAATTTTGAGCCGCGCTGGAAACGCGCGCCGACGCAAGCGTCGAACCGATTATGAAGGTCATTGGCCAGGATTGGCTCGATGTCACGTATGTCGCCCTGATCGTCTCCATGCAGCGTGACGACGTGGCTGAATCCGCCCTTTGCCGCATAGCAGTAGGCTGACTTGTGCGATCCTCCCAATCCATAATTTTCGCGGTTGCGCGCGATGATCACGCGTGGATGAGGCCCCGTTTGCAGCTCGGCCGCACGCATGGCTACCTCGACCGTTCGATCGCTACTTCCGTTGTCCAAAATCAGAATTTCATCGAAGTAACGCGCCACGGAATTTTTAAATTGCGCCATAACGCGGCCTATTTGCGGCTCGCAGTTGTAGCAAGGAATGAACACCAATATCTTATCGGCCATATGTTATCTCAGTCGCCTCGTTGGCGCGCCTTTCGCAAGCACGATTGGCTGGGCGGACATCAGGCTAAACGATGTTTGGCATACGCGTAGACGGAAGCGATACCATCCCGAATGTTCGTTGTCGCTTTCCATCCAAAGCGCGCGTGCGTCGCGGACGGATCGCCAATGGCATTTTTATGGACTTCCTCTGCAATTCGATCGCGAGACAAGGGCCGGGGGCCCTCGAAAAGCTCCGGATAGGCATCCCAATACCGTCGTGCATCGCTATACGTTGCGGGGATGGTCTTGCCGCTCGCGCTCTGAAAGAGTTCATATAGCTCGGGAACGCTATAGCCTTCCCCTGAGCAGACATTGAACCGCTCTGCGCGGAAAGTACCCTCATCAAGCAGCATCAGCTGGAGTAACCTCACTACGTCTTCGCTGTGCACATAATCGCGCTTTGCGTCAGATTTATTGAATAAAATGGGGCTGCGGTCGCAAACCAACTCGCGCGCCACGTAACTCGTAAAGGGTGGACTGGTTCGCTCAATATCCTGATGCGGTCCGTAGACGTTGAAGAAACGGGCGATGCAGATATCGAGGCCGTAGTTCAATGAGAAGGTCTCGCAAAGCTGCTCAGCGGCCGCTTTTCCGCAAGCGTAAACAAGATCCGGCGCTATGGCGTCCCGTTCGGAGAAGCGCGATGTTTTTGTTTTCTCGTATACCGCTGACGTAGATGAAAAAATTATCCGTCGCACGCCAGCGCGCCGCGAGTATTCGAGCACGTTACCGACGCCCGCGACGTTCACGCGATACGCGCGTCCTGGATCAGCCTGACAGACAGGCAACGGCGCAATGCCTGCCAAATGAAATACCACTTCGACGCCGTCGAATGCGCTTGCAAGCTTATCACTACAGATGTCCTGGCAGATAAATCGACCGTAAGGAACACCTTCGAGCAGCAAGTTGTCGACATGGCCGAAACTCATGTCATCGAGCAGACTTATATTGTGGCCTTGTCGGTGCAGTGTCTTACCTAACTGCGATCCGATAAAGCCCGCGCCACCCGTAATAAGGATTTTCATCAGCGAGACCTCTAGGTTGACGGGGTCGTTGTAACAGGACGGCTCGAGAGCCAGAAACTTGGAAGAGTGGGCAAGCCAACGTCTTCACCCGTTACGTAGCAACGATCATAATTTTCTGCGATCGACGCTAAGTGGACAACGCTTCCGAGCACAAGCCGACTGGAAAACAACCGAGGAAATAATTTCCCTTTGGCGCAAGCGGATGAATATGAATGAACATCAGCATCGGATAATTGCGCAATCGGGATGAATTCTTGCCTCGGTCCAGGATCAGCGCAAAAGCCGCGTATTTCATCGGCGTATTTTCCACGACCGATTACAACAGCACATCGCATACGATGCCCCTCTAAGCTCGTTCGCTTTGCGACACAACGCATCATCATGGAGTCTGCACCAAGGCTATACAGTGCCTTGCAATCGCGAGTGACGATGTGAGACCGGGGCTCTCGATGCCATACAGCGCAACCAGATGTGGAATGCCGTGGGTGCCCGGTCCATGGATTGCGAAGTCTTGCGCAGGTTCTCCCTGGCGAGAGATTTTAGGCCGGATCCCAGTGTAGCCCGGGGCCAGAGCATTGTTAGGAAGACCAGGCCAATAGCGGCGGATGGAGCGTTCAAATTCGGCCAAGCGCAGGCCGTCCATTTCATCGAAAGCATGATCGATGTGATTAACCCATTGAACGTCGGGCCCGAAACGGACACTGCCTTGCATGTCGAGTGTCAGGTGTGTCCCGAGACCCCCGTCGACGGGCACCGGATAAACGAGATGCTCAAATCGCGCTGGGCCCCGCAAGGCGAAATAGTGGCCTTTGGCGAAATGCAGCGTTGGTGGAACATATGGTTCAACGCGGGGCAGCATGGGTCCGAGCCCGGCCATTCCAAGCCCGGCGGCCGCGTAGAGATTGCGCGTTGTGACAGTCGTGGTCTCTCCGCCGCTTGTCATTTCAATTTCGAAAAGATCGTCCGGCCTGCGCGAAACCTTGCCGACATCGGTCTCCAAGACGATCGTGCCCCCGCATTCGGTAAGATCGTTCTCCAGGGCTGACATGAGGCCATGGCTGTCGATGATGCCCGTTGACGGCGAGAAAAGTGCCTTGACGGCGGCGATGTCGGGCTCGATGGCGTGAACGTCGTTTCTTTCCAAAGTCCGAATGTCGTCGACGCCACTTGCCTTCGCTCTTGCTGCGATCGCGTCCAACGCATCGGCTTCGGCAGCGGTCGTCGCGACGACGAGTTTTCCGAGTTGCCGGACAGGGACGTTTCTGCGTCGCGCATACTCATAGAGGAGATGTTTACCTTCGACGCACATCCGCGCCTTTAACGATTGTTTCGGATAGTAAATGCCGGCGTGGATGACTTCGCTCGATCTCGAACTGACCTCTTGCCCGATTGCATCGCGGCGTTCGAGGACATAGGTCTCTTGACCGGCCTTTGCGCACTCGGCGGCGATTGCGAGTCCAATAACACCTCCGCCAATGACGACGGTCTCGATGTCAGCGGTTCCGTTGGTCATCGGCTTTTTATTCGCGTCGGATTCGTATTTTCTGGATGGTTTTCGCAGGTATTCATGGCCCTTCCATTCCCAGTGCCATATACCGCGAATAGCTTAATATATACCGCCGGCACCACGCTCGCTAAAAGCGCGCAAGCCTTCCCGCTAGGGCAGATATCACGGGTACCATGACGTGAAACGGAGCGGCTGCCCACAGTTTCAGGTGGTTGCGGTAAATGTGGTAGCGGCTGATTATGTGCAGAGGTCACCGGAATGATGTGGCTATGACAGCGCTGGTCGCGTCTCCCCGGATTTTAATTGCGTTCGTTTACCTGTTGATCGTAGTCGGCCCGGCCTCGGCAGAAGAATTGCCCTGGCTGCATACGCAGGGCAGGCAGATCGTCGATGATGCGGGCAAGTCTGTGGTGCTTCGTGGCGTGAATCTCGGCGGCTGGCTCGTGGAAGAGATGTGGATGATGCCGGTCGTAACGGTTCCCCCGGTTGGATCCGGTTTCCCCGAGATCACCGACCACGGCAACCTATGGCACGTGATTGAAAAACGCTTTGGGCACGCGGAAACCCAGAAGCTGCGGTCGGCGTTCCGAAATGCTTGGTTCGGGGAAGACGATCTGAAGCGCATTCGCGGGATGGGTTTCAATACCGTGCGCGTGCCCTTCCTTTATGATCTCCTCGATGAACCCGATGGATTTTCATGGCTGGACAGGGTGATCAATTGGGCTGGGCAGAATGGCCTCTATGTGATTCTGGATATGCACGGCGCCCCAGGACGTCAGAGCGATGCCGATCATACCGGGAAAGTGGGTGTAAATCGGTTTTTCAAGGGCGCCAAAATGATCGCGCGCATGGAAAACATTTGGGCCTCTATTGCACGTCGCTACAAAGACCGTCCGCAAGTTGCAGGATATGATTTGCTCAATGAGCCGATGGGCGCGAAAGACAGCGCCTCTCTCTATGCGGTGCAAAATCGTCTCTACAAGGCGATCCGGGCTGTCGATCCGCGTCACCTGATTTTTGTCGAGGATGGATATAAAGGCGTCAATCGCATGCCACGCCTGTCGCGGTTCGGGTGGCGCAACGTCGTTTTCAGTCCGCATACCTACTGTTTCAAGGCCAAGAGCGCACAGGCTCAGCTGGGGTGTCGAAAACAGTTAGTGTCTCAAATTCTTAGGAAGCAGAGGCAGTCTCCGGTACCGTTTTATATCGGGGAATTCAATGTAGAGCCGCATGGCCGCCCTGCCACGGTGAAGCGCCTGATAGGGATTTTTGAGAGGCACGGCTGGTCGTGGTCTTTCTGGACCTACAAAGTGGTCATGAGAGACGGCACGAATACCCTATGGGGATTGTACCATAACCCGGATCCACTCAAGGAGCCGCTGGATCCGTTTCGCGATACTGCTGACGATTTAAAACGGAAGCTTTCTCAGGTGCGAACGGAGCATCTCGTCCAGAATTCCGCGCTTAAGCTGGCTTTGGCGTCTCATTGAGAGATGCGATGAAGGAGGGGGCGCTACCCGCGAGGCCCGTATCGCGGCGCTTAGCATCTTTTAGCGGTTCACGTTGATGGCTGATCGCATAGGGGCTCGGGAGCCGCCCGATTTTGATATATCCTTCAACAGGTGTCGCTCGAAGGCTCCGGAGTGTGTGGCTTAACGATAAATTCGAAACGCGCGGATACCTTTGTTTGTCGTGATGATATTTCGATTATAATTAATTTTGCGGAAAGCGAATGCCATTCTTACGCGCCAGCAGTTCGGCACGATTTTTGGATGCGAGCGGATGTGAGGGAGAACTATAAAATGCTCGCGGTCGCAAAAGCATTAGCCCGGACGGCAGGCATTGAGCGTAAGCACGTCGCGGCAGCGAGGATGCTGATCGAACGCCATGCCTTGGCTACGACCCCCCGTCCGCATCAAAGGCGGGGTGGACGCATACTGTGCTATCACTCGGTTGATGAACCCGAGATGGGGGTCAACGATGTGAGGGCGGCGCAATTGCGGCAGCACATCGAGCTCATGATAGAGCGCGGTCACCGTTTTGTTCCGGCCTCCGACATCGCGCTGTCGGGTGGGTCTCCAAACGACATCGCAATCACTTTTGACGATGGGTGCAACAGCGTATTCACCCACGCTGCGAAGATTTTTGCTGAATACTCTATCCCTTGGTCATTGTTCGTCGTTACGAACTGGAGTTCTCACACGGAAGAGTGGTCCAGGTCGCGTTTCGTATCGTGGGCGGAGATAGAACGGCTCGTGGAGGCTGGCGTCGAAATCGGAAGTCACACGCGGACGCATCCGGACTTTGGCAAAATCGGACGCGCGCAGATGCTGGATGAACTCGCCGGATCGCGATTAGATTTTCAAAAGCGCCTCGGTTTTTCCCCGACTTCCTTCGCCATCCCACTTGGTCAATCGATGAATTGGACGCCGGAGGCGGGCGCCATCGCACGTGAGGCGGGCTATCAACTTATTTACGCTCAGGCGGAAGATACACGGCCGTACGATACGATTCCTCGCACGTTCGTAACGCGGTTCGACAATCGGCGTATCTTTTCCGCTCTTCTTGCCGGCGCCTACGATCGCTGGGAGGAGTGGGTATGAGCGCTCGTCAAAGACGCGTATCGGTCGTTGTTCCGACGTGTGATCGACCTCAGATGCTGCGCCAGGCGCTCGCGAGCATCCGTGCGCTTGAGGGGCCGGATCTCTCGTTTGAAATTTTGGTCGGGGACAATGGCCAGGATATTCAAACGCGGAACGTTTCGGAGGAATTCGGGGCTATCTACATCCCCGTTTCGACAAAAGGCGCGGGCGCGGCGCGGAACGCGGGCTTGCGAGCTGCTAGCGGCGAATTTATCGCCTTTCTCGACGATGACGACGTCTGGCTGCCGACGCATCTGAAGCGGCATATCGAGATTCTCGATACGCAGCCCGATGTAGAGAGTGTAGTCGGGCAAATTATCACTACCGACCTGGAGCTACGCCAATCCGATGCTCCGTGGCCGAATATGCTACCGGACGACCGCGATGAACTTCTCAAAACGATGCTGAGCGGATACTACCCGCAAATCGGAGGCACCGTTGCGCGCGCGAGCGTTCGAGACAATGTAGGTCTCTTCGACGAAACACTTTTGGGCGATCAGGATTGGGACTGGCAACTCCGCATCGCCCGGCGGCGTACCCTTGCATTTGCCAAGGTGCCCTGCGTGCTGTTCCGCCAGCGCCCTTCGGGGAGCTACGATGCACTTCGGTTGCGCCGGCTCCGTTTTGCCCGGCGCGTCTTTCTTCGCCACGCGCTGCCGGAATGGAGATTGTGGAAGACTCCGCGAGAGTTTGCGTATTCGTATAGATGCGTTATTCAGCAGTATTACGATTATTTCGTCGATGCAGCCGTTTCCCGGGCAGACGAGAACGACCGCCGTGGTGCCCTGCGCGCCATTTTTTCCGCGATCCGCGTCTTTCCATTGCGAAGCGCTTACCATTTGGCTCGTATGAAACCATTGGGGAAGGCCTTTCTGTCGGCGGCATGGACCGGTAGGCGTGATCTTGCCAAACAA
>Ga0182749_1002517_pt1 | contig 13345 bp, 12 predicted proteins | sample eDN3rd37CKraftMG_FD_128875 | JGI IMG/M metagenome (GOLD analysis project Ga0182749, IMG submission 128875) | Enriched Miracle-Growth compost microbial communities from Emeryville, California, USA - eDNA 3rd pass 37_C Kraft MG (version 2) (version 2) ...
CCTGTTCCCGCTCGGGCAGACGCCGAGCAAGGAGCTCGTGCGGGCCGAGGCTGCCCGGCGAGGGCTGTCCGTGGCGGCCAAGCCGGACAGCCATGACATCTGCTTCATCCCCGACGGCGACACGCGAGGCTGGCTGGCCGAGCGGGTTCCGCAGGAGCCCGGCGCCGTCGTCGATCGCGAGGGCGTGCGCGTCGGTACGCATTCGGGAGCCCTGGGATACACCGTCGGGCAGCGCCGCGGCCTGCATCTGGGCGCGCCCGCGCCCGACGGCCGGCCCCGGTTCGTCCTGGAGATCCGGCCGGCGCGCAACGAGGTCGTCGTCGGGCCGCAGGAGGCGCTCGCAGTGGCTCAGCTGGCCGGCGCGGCGTACAGCTGGGCGGGCGCCGAGCCCGAGGGGGCCTGGGCGGGCTTCGACTGCGAGGTGCAGATCCGCGCCCACGCCGAGCCCGTTCCTGCACGCGCCTGGCTCGCGCGGCGAGCGGGGCTCCCCGCCCGGCCCGGGCAGCTGCCGGGAACGGCGGAGGCCAGGGGGCCTGCCGGGGGCGCGGGCGCCGAGCTCGTCATCGAGCCGCAGGAGCCGCTGCTCGGTGTGGCGGCAGGCCAGACAGCCGTGCTCTACGCCGGCACCCGGGTTCTCGGCCAGTGCACCATCGACCGCACCATCTCGGCCGACGCGCTGCTGGCCGGCGCCGGGGCGCAGCGGGTGTGAACGGGAACGGGGCCGGGGATGAGCCGGGCATGAGCGACATGCGGCCGGCCGAGGCCCGCCAGGCGCAGTCCGGCACGGCGCAGTCCGGCGAGCCGCCCGCCGGGGAGCCGCTCGCGCTGCGCGAGGAGACGCCGAAGGAGCTGTCCCGCGCCGCCGCGCGCGCGGCCGAGCTGACCGAGCGCATCCTCGAGCTGCGGGACGCCTACTACGAGCACGACACCTCGCTCGTCTCCGACGCCGACTACGACGCGCTGATGCGCGAGCTCGAGCAGCTGGAGCACGACTACCCGGAGCTGCAGGGGCAGGACAGCCCCACCCAGACGGTCGGCGGCAGGGCTCAGACGACGCTGTTCGCGCCCGTCACGCATGCCGAGCGCATGCTCAGCCTCGACAATGTGTTCTCCGACGAGGAGCTGCGCGACTGGGCGCTGCGGACGGCAGCGGCCGCGGGCCGGCCGATCCGCTTCCTGTGCGAGCTGAAGATCGACGGCCTGGCGATCAACCTGCGCTACGAGAACGGCCGGCTCACCACCGCCGCCACCCGGGGGGACGGCGTCGTGGGGGAGGACGTCACCGAGAACATCGCGCTCATCCCGGGCATCCCGCGTCGACTGTCCGGCAGCGGCCACCCCCTGCTGGTGGAGGTGCGCGGGGAGATCTATTTCCCGCTCGCGGACTTCGAGCGCGTCAACGCGGAGCAGGCCGCGGCGGGAGACCGCGTCTTCGCCAACCCGCGCAACGCCGCGAGCGGCTCGCTGCGGCAGAAGTCCGAGGGCAAGTCCGAAAGGCAGCTCGCCGCCATGCGCTCGCGTCTGGGCGCGCTGCGCATGCTCGTGCACGGCATCGGCGCCTGGGACGATCCGCCCGTCTCCGCCCAGTCGGAGATCTACGAGCTGCTCGCAGCCTGGGGGCTGCCCACCTCGGCGCGGGCCCGCGTGGTGGACTCGGCGGACGAGGTCATGGCCTACGTCCACGAGTTCGGCGAGCACCGGCACGACCTCGAGCACGAGATCGACGGCGTCGTCGTCAAGGTGGACGAGCTCGCGCTGCACGCCGAGCTCGGCGCGACCAGTCGCGCGCCCCGCTGGGCAATCGCCTACAAGTACCCGCCCGAGCAGGTGAACACGAGGCTGCTGGACATCGTCGTGTCGGTCGGCCGCACCGGGCGCGCCACCCCCTTCGCCGTGATGGAGCCGGTGCGCGTCGCCGGCAGCGTCGTGCGCCAGGCGACCTTGCACAATCAGGACGTCGTGCGCGAGAAGGGCGTGCTCATCGGGGACACGGTCGTGCTGCGCAAGGCTGGCGACGTGATCCCCGAGGTGCTCGGCCCCGTGGTCGAGCTGCGCGACGGCAGCGAGCGACCCTTCGTCATGCCGGAGCACTGCCCGGCCTGCGGCACGCCGCTCGCCCCGCAGAAGGAAGGCGACGTCGACCTGCGCTGCCCGAACGCGCGCAGCTGCCCCGCACAGGTGCGTGGGCGGGTGGAGCACGCCGGCTCCCGCGGAGCACTGGACATCGAGGGGCTGGGGGAGGTCAGCGCCGCCGCGCTCACCCAGCCGGACGTGCCGGACGAGCCGCCTCTGCGCACGGAGGCGGGGCTGTTCTCGCTCACCCTGGAGCAGCTCTTCCCCATCGAGGTCGTCGTGCGGGACGCGGAGGACGGCTCGGTGCGGTACGACGCGAACGGCGCGCCGCTGCACGTCGCGCCGTTCCGGCGCCAGCGCAAGGCGCCGCGCCTCGGCGAGCCGAGCACACGCAGCCGGCCCGACCCGCCCTTCGATCCGGACGGGCCGTTCGACGGGGACGCCGGGTTCATCGTGTCCAAGGCCGCGACGGAGCTGCTGGAGCAGCTGGAGCTCGCCAAGACGAAGCCGCTGTGGCGGATCCTCGTGGCGCTGAGCATCCGTCATGTCGGGCCGGTCGCCGCCCGCGCCCTGGCCGCGCATTTCGGCTCGATCGACGCGATCCGCTCGGCGAGCGTCGAGGAGCTGGCCGCGGTGGAAGGGGTGGGCCCCACCATCGCGCAGGCCGTGCTCGACTGGTTCGCCGTGGACTGGCATGCGGAGATCATCGAGTCCTGGCGCGCCGCGGGCGTGCAGCTGCACATCCCCGGCTTCGTGGCCCCTGCGGGCGACGAAGCGCCGCAGGGCGTGCTGGCCGGCCTCACCGTCGTCGCCACCGGCACGCTCGAGGGCTACACGCGCGAGGAGGCGCAGGAGGCGATCGTCGCCGCGGGCGGCAAGGCCGCCTCCAGCGTGTCGAAGAAGACCGACTTCGTCGCCGCAGGCCCGGGGGCCGGCTCCAAGCTCAGCAAGGCCCAGGAGCTGGGCATCAGGATCCTCGACGCTGCGGAGTTCCGCCTGCTCGTCACCGAGGGCCCCGCGGCGCTGCCTCCGGCTCCCGCGTAGTCTCGGCTCATGCCCCTGCCTGGTCGTCCGCTGCGCCGTCTCGGCTTCCTCACCATCGGCCTGTTCGACCCGGCGCGCCCCGCGGAGGGACACGAGACCACGCTGCGGCTCATCGAGCTCGGCGAGCGCCTGGGCTTCGACAGCGCGTGGCTCCGCCAGCGCCATCTGCAGTACGGCATCTCCTCCCCGGTCGCCGTCCTCGCCGCCGCGACGCAGCGCACCTCCCGCATCGAGCTCGGCACCGCTGTCATCCCCTTGGGCGCCGAGAACCCGCTGCGACTGGCCGAGGACCTCGCCACCGTGGACGTGCTCTCCGGCGGGCGGCTCACGCCCGGCTTCAGCGTCGGCACGCCTCTCCACTTCGACGACTACAAGGAGGCCCTGTACCCGGGCACCTGGCAGGCCGAGGACCTGGGCTACGGCCGCCTGCTGCGGCTGCGCTCCTTCCTGCGCGGGGAGACCGTCAGCGACTTCTCCGGGCGCGAGGGCATCGAGGAGTTCTCGCCCCGTGTGGAGCCGCACGCGCCGGGCCTGGCCGAGCGGCTGTGGCACGGCGCGGGCAGCCTGCGCTCGGCGCGCTGGGCCGGCGAGCACGGCTTCCGCCTGCTCACCAGCAGCGTCGTCGACAGCGAGCTGGGGCTGGACTTCGCCGCCAACCAGGCCGCCCAGATCGACGAGTTCCGTGCGCACCATCCCCAGGGCGAGCGGGCGCCGGTCTCCCAGGGCCTCGTCGTCATCCCCACCGACTCGGCCAGCAGTGCGCAGAAGGAGCGGTACCGGGCCTACGTGGACTCGCGCGCGGGGCGCGTCGGGGTGGCTCACGGGCCGCGCGGCATGCTCTTCGCCGCCGATCTGATGGGCCCCTCCGCGGAGCTCGCCGAACGCCTCTACGCGCACGCCGGCTTCCAGCGGGTGGACGAGGTGGCGTTCGCGCTGCCGTTCAGCTTCGGCCCGGAGGACTACGAGCAGCTGCTCGGCGACCTGGCGGGCTCGCTGGGCCCCTTGCTCGGCTGGTCGCCGCGCCCCTGAGCCGGCCGCCCCTCCGGGGATGCGGTGCGCGCCTGAGCTGCGAGGGACGCCCACAGCCCGTCGAGGGAGAGCCCCAGCGCCGAGGCGATCGCGGCGATCGTGCTGAAGGAAGGCGTGGCGATGCGGCCGGTCTCGATCTTGCGCAGCGTCTCCGGAGAGATCGCGGCCGCGGCCGCGACCTCCACCATCGAGCGGGTCCCGCGCGCGCCCCGCAGCAGCGCACCCAGGCGCTCGCCGCGCTCCAGCTCGGCGGGGGACAGGGGCAGACGGACCATGACGCCCTGATCATACCGGGATAAGATTACCGGTATAACTATCCCATCTCGGAGGGGGACACATGATCGAGCTCCTCGGGCCGGACGAGCTGCGGCGCGCGCAGGCGAGCGGTCGCTTCGTCGGCGGCGTCCTGCGCGAGCTGCGCGAACGGGTGGCGCCGGGCACCAATCTCCTGGAGATCGACGCCTGGGCCGCGCGCCTCGTCGCGGATGCCGGAGCCGTCTCCAGCTACGTCGACTACGCGCCGAGCTTCGGCAGGGGCCCCTTCGGTCACGTGATCTGCACCTCCGTGAACGACGCCGTGCTGCACGGGCTGCCCCACGACTACGCGCTGCAGGAGGGCGATCTGCTCACCCTGGACTTCGCCGCCGCGCTGGAAGGGGTCGTCACGGACGCCGCGATCAGCTTCGTCGTCGGCGGGCGAGCCGCCCCGGAGGACGAGCGGATGATCCAGGCCACCCGGGACGCACTGACGGCGGGCATCGGCGCAGCACAGGCCGGCGCCCGCGTCGGCGACATCTCGCACGCGATCGGCAGCGCCCTCGCCGCCGCCGGCTACCTCGTCAACACCGAGTTCGGAGGGCACGGCGTCGGCTCGACGATGCACCAGGACCCGCACATCCCCAACAGCGGCCGGCCCGGGCGCGGGTACCGCCTCCGCCCGGGCCTGCTGCTGGCCATCGAGCCCTGGGTCATGGCCGGGACCGCCACGCTCGTGACGGACGCGGACGGCTGGACCCTGCGCAGCGCGAACGGCGGGCGCACGGCCCACTCCGAGCACACGATCGCCGTGACCGAGCGCGGCCCCGTCGTCCTCACGGCGTAGCCGCGGGCCGGCAGCGCTCTTCCTATCCGGCCGTCAGGCTCTCGAACGCCCAGCGCATGTAGGTGTCGATCTGCGAGTACAGCGCCGGATCGGCAGGGCAGCCTCCGGACGGCGTCAGCCGCTGGTAGTACGCCCCGCCGACCTGGCGTGCGCCATTGCCCGGGCCGTCCACCTTCTGGAAGCCCCAGCCGCTCTGCGCGGCGGAGCAGGAGGCCGGCAGCTGCTGCATGAGCGTCGACGAGAGCGTGAGCCGCTGCTGCCCGTCGATCGAGTACTCCGCGCTCCCGAGCCGCTGGTCCAGCTGCGCGACGACGCCCCACTGGGTGATGTCCAGCGTGTTCGTCGGCCCCCGGGGCGGGTCGTTCGGACTGCTCGTGGGGGACGGGCTCGGCGTCGGGGTGGGGGAGCTGCTCGGCCGCGGCGAGGCGGAGGCGGAGGGCAGGGGCGTCGCGCTCGCCGAGGGGCTGGCCGAGGCGGAGCGCGAAGGCGTGGGCGAGGCCGCCGGTCCGGGTGTCGCACGCGACACGGCGATCACGATGATCGAGACGATCAGCGCGGCGAGCACCACCGCCCCGACGATCACCCAGGGCAGATACGGCCGCCGGCGAGGCGGGGGCGGTGGCGCGTCGCCGCCGTTCGCGCGCCGCACGCCGCTCGGCTGCGTCGCATACGGGTCCCCCTCGGGCTCGGGCTGACCCCCGACCAGACGATCCCAGTCGCTCATCGTCGCCTCCTCACTCTCAGGCCCGTCCACGATAGCCAACCCGGCCGGGAAGCGGGATGGCCCGACGACGGCAGGGGGCCGGAGAACCTAGACTCTATGGGTACGGCAAGACCCGAACGGAGCCCCATTGCCCGAGAGCACCGCGGACCGCGCCGCGGCCATCACCCCTGACCTCGTCGCGCACCTGGCCGGCCTCGCGCGCATCGCCCTGAGCGGGGAGGAGGTCGAGCGGCTGACCGTCCAGCTCGGCCAGATCCTCGACAACGTCGCGAAGGTCTCCGAGGTGGCCACGGAGGACGTGCCGCCCACGAGCCACCCCATCCCGCTGCAGAACGTCTTCCGGGCGGACGCGGTCGCGGATGTGCTCACGCAGGAGCAGGCGCTGTCCGGCGCGCCCGACGCCGAGTCCGGCCGCTTCCGGGTACGCGCGATCCTGGGGGAGGAGCAGTGAGCGGCACCGGCGCCGAAGCGATCACGCGCCTGCCCGCCGCGGAGCTCGCGCAGCTGCTCGCGGCAGGCGAGCTGTCCTCGGTCGAGGCCACCCGCGCGCATCTGGACCGCATCGCCCAGGTGGACGACGTCGTCAACGCCTTCCTGCATGTCTCGGACCACGCGCTGGACGTCGCGGCCGATGTGGACGCCCGCAGGGCCGCGGGAGAGCAGCTGGGCCCGCTCGCCGGCGTCCCGCTCGCGATCAAGGACGTGCTCGTCACCTCCGACATGCCCACCACCGCGGGCTCGCGCATCCTCGAGGGATGGCTGCCGCCCTACGACGCGACCGTGGTGCAGAAGATCCGCGCGGCGGACCTCGTGCCCCTGGGCAAGACGAACATGGACGAGTTCGCGATGGGCTCCACCACCGAGAACTCCGCCTACGGCCCCACCCGCAACCCGTGGGACCTGGACCGCATCCCCGGCGGCTCCGGCGGCGGCTCCGCCGCCTGCCTGGCCGCATTCGAGGCGCCGCTCGCCCTCGGCAGCGACACGGGAGGCTCGATCCGCGAGCCCGCGCATCTGACCGGCACGGTCGGAGTGAAGCCCACCTACGGCGGGGTGAGCCGCTACGGGGTGATCGCCCTGGCCTCCTCTCTGGACCAGATCGGGCCCTGCGCGCGCACCGTCCTGGACGCGGCCCTTCTGCACGACGTGATCGCCGGGCACGACCCGCACGACTCGACCTCGCTCGGCGAGGCGTGGCCCTCCTTCGCCGAGCTCGCCCGCAGCAGCGCGGACGCCTCCGCCCTGCAGGGCCTGCGCGTCGGCGTGGTGCGGGAGCTCTCCGGCGAGGGCATCGACCCGGGCGTGCGACAGCGCTTCACGGAGACCCTCGAGCTGCTCGCGGCGCACGGCGCGGAGATCGTCGAGGTGTCGATGCCGCACGTGGAGTACGCGGTCGCGGCCTACTACCTCATCCTGCCCGCGGAGGCCTCCAGCAATCTCGCCCGTTACGACTCGGTCCGCTTCGGCCTGCGGGCCGACGTCACCGGCACCGTGGAGGACGTCATGTCCGCCACCCGCGAGGCGGGCTTCGGCGACGAAGTGAAGCGGCGGGTGATCCTCGGCACCTATGCGCTGAGCGCCGGCTACTACGACGCGTACTACGGCAAGGCGCAGAAGGTGCGCACCCTCATCCAGCGGGACTTCGCGGCCGCCTTCGAGCAGGCCGAGGTGCTCGTCTCGCCCACGGCGCCCATGACGGCGTACCCGCTGGGCACCACCACCCACGACCCCCTGGCGCAGTACCTCAACGACATCACGACGATCCCCGTGAACCTGGCGGGCATCCCGGGGATGAGCGTCCCGGTGGGGCTGTCCCCGGAGGACGGGCTCCCCGTCGGCCTGCATCTCATGGCCCCGGCCCGTCAGGACGCCCGGCTGTACCGCGCCGGCGCGGCGGTCGAGGCGCTCGTGCGGGAACATCGCGGCGCGCCGCTGCTGGACGCCGTGCCCGACCTGGCCGCCGCGATCCAGGCCTGGCAGGAGGTGGCGCGATGAACGACCGTCTGATGGACTTCGACAAGGCGATCGAGCAGTTCGAGCCGGTGCTCGGCTTCGAGGTGCACGTGGAGCTCTCCACGAGGACGAAGATGTTCTCCTCGGCTCCCAACGCCTTCGGCTCGGAGCCCAACACGAACGTCACGCCGGTCTGCCTGGGCCTGCCCGGTTCGCTGCCCGTGGTCAACGAGCAGGCGGTTCGCTACTCGATCAGCCTCGGCCTCGCCCTGGGGTGCTCGATCGCCGAGTCGTCCCGCTTCGCCCGGAAGAACTACTTCTATCCGGACCTGGCGAAGAACTACCAGATCTCGCAGTACGACGAGCCGATCGCCTTCGACGGCTCCGTGGACGTCGAGCTGGAGGACGGGCGGATCGTGCCCGTCGCCATCGAGCGGGCGCACATGGAGGAGGACGCCGGCAAGCTCACCCACCTGGGCGGCGCGACCGGGCGCATCCAGGGTGCGGAGTACTCGCTCGTGGACTACAACAGGGCGGGCGTGCCGCTCGTGGAGATCGTGACCCGGCCCATCGAGGGCGCCGGCGCCGACGCACCCGCGCTCGCTCGCGCATACGTGGCCACGATCCGCGACATCGTGCTGGCCCTGGGCATCTCGGAGGCGCGGATGGACCGCGGGAACCTCCGCTGCGATGCGAACGTGTCGCTGCGTCCCCGCGGGCAGCAGCGCTACGGCACCCGCACAGAGACGAAGAACGTGAACTCGCTGCGATCGGTGGAGCGCGCCGTGCGCTACGAGATCCAGCGCCAGGCGGCGATCCTCGCCGAGGGCGGGACGATCACCCAGGAGACGCGTCACTGGCATGAGGACACCGGGCGCACCTCGCCGGGGCGGCCCAAGAGCGACGCGGACGACTACCGCTACTTCCCGGAGCCCGACCTGCTCCCCGTGGTGCCCTCCGCAGAGCTCATCGCGGAGCTGCGCGCCGCGCTGCCGGAGGCGCCCGCGGTGCGCCGGCGGCGGCTGAAGGAGGCCTGGGGCTTCACCGATCTGGAGTTCCGCGACGTCGTCAACGGGGGCCTCCTCGCCGAGGTGCAGGCCACCGTGGAGGCCGGCGCCAGCCCGCAGGCCGCCCGCAAGTGGTGGACCGGCGAGATCAGCCGGATCGCGAACGCCCGCGAGGCGGAGGCCGCGGCCCTCGTCGCCCCGGCCCAGGTCGCCGAGCTGCAGGGCCTCGTGGACGACGGCACCCTCACCGACAAGCTCGCCCGCCAGGTGCTCGAAGGCGTGATCGACGGCGAGGGCTCGCCCGCGGAGGTCGTGCAGAGGCGCGGTCTGGCGGTCGTGTCCGACGACGGGGCCTTGCTGGCCGCGATCGACGAGGCGCTGGCGGCGCAGCCGGACGTGCTGGAGAAGATCCGGGACGGCAAGGTGCAGGCTGCCGGGGCGATCATCGGCGCCGTGATGAAGGCCATGAAGGGCCAGGCGGACGCAGCGCGGGTGCGGGAGCTCGTGCTCGAGCGCGCACAGGGCTGAGCGGCACCGGCGCTCGCTGCGCCGGAAGGTGATTGGATGGGCGTGTGAGGCTCGGGTATCACCTCGGCTACTGGCGTCAGGGCCCGCCGCCCGGCGCGCTGGAGGCGGTGCTGGAGGCGGAGCGTCTGGGCTACGACTCGGTGTGGACCGCCGAGGCCTACGGATCGGATGCCTTCACCCCGCTGGCCTGGTGGGGCTCGCGCACCTCCACGATCCGGCTGGGCACGGGCATCGCGCAGCTCTCGGCGCGGCAGCCCACGGCCACGGCGATGACCGCGATGACGCTGGACCACCTCTCGGGCGGCAGGCTCCTGCTGGGACTGGGCGTCTCCGGCCCCCAGGTGGTCGAAGGGTGGTACGGGCGGCCCTTCCCGCGTCCGCTCGCCCGCACGCGCGAGTATCTGGACATCGTGAGGCGGACCGTCGCCCGCCGCGCGCCCGTCGTCTCGCCCGGCCCGGCATATCCGCTGCCGCTGACGGGGGAGGGCACCACAGGGCTCGGCAAGCCCCTCATGCCCACGGTGCACCCCCTGCGCGAGCGCATCCCCATCCTGCTCGCGGCCGAGGGCCCGAAGAACATCGCCCTGGCCGCGGAGATCGCCGACGGCTGGCTGCCGTTCCTCATCTCGCCGGCGGCCGACGCCGTGTACCGGGCCCAGCTGGCCGAGGGCTTCGCGCGGCGCAGCCCGGAGCACGAGGCGGCCTCGCCCGCGGAAGCCTTCGAGGTGGTCGCCACGGTGCCGCTCGCCATCGACCGGGACGTGGAGCGCGCCGCCGACCGCATCCGCCCGTTCATCGCCCTCTACGTGGGCGGCATGGGCGCGCGCGAGGCGAACTTCCACTACGACGTCGTCGCCCGGCTGGGCTACGAGGCCGAGTGCGCGGCGATCCAGGAGCTCTATCTCGCCGGCCGCAAGGAGGAGGCGATCGCCGCGGTGCCGACCAGCCTCGTGGACGAGATCGGGCTGATCGGCCCCGTCGAGCGCGTGCGGGACCGTCTGGCCGCCTGGGAGGAGTCCGTCGTCACGACGATCCTCGTACAGGGGGACGTGCAGGCCGTGCGCGCGGCCGCGGCCCTGCTCGGCTAGGGGACGCGATGGACGAGCCGACGATCCTGCACCTGGACATGGACTCGTTCTACGTCTCCGTGGAGCTGCTGAGCCGCCCCGAGCTCGCCGGCGCGCCGGTCATCGTGGGCCGAGACGCGCCGCGCTCGGTCGTCGCCAGCGCCGGGTACGTCGCCCGGCGCTTCGGGGTGCGCTCGGCGATGCCCGTGGCCCGCGCGAAGCAGCTGTGCCCGGGTCTGGTGATCCTGGAGCCGCATATGGCGGTGTACCGCGACTACTCCCGCAAGGTCATGGCCATCCTCGCCCGCTTCACGCCGGCGATCGAGCAGGTCAGCGTCGACGAGGCGTACCTGGACGTCGCCGGCGTGCGCCGCCTCTGGGGCGACGGCCCGGCCATCGCCGCCCTGCTGCGCTCCCGCATCCGCGACGAGCTCGGCCTGCCCAGCTCCGTCGGGGTGGCCGGATCGCTGCTCGTGGCGAAGCTCGCCTCCGCCCGCGCGAAGCCGGACGGAGTGCTCGTCGTGGAGCCCGCACGCACCCTGGAGTTCCTGCATCCGCTGCCGGTGCGGGCGATCCCCGGCGTCGGCGGGGCGAGCGCGGAGGCGCTGCAGCGGCTGGGCGTTCACAGCGTGGGCGAGCTGGCCGCGACGCCGGTCGAGGTCCTCGAGCGCGCCCTGGGCGCCGCGCACGGCAGCCGGCTCGCCGCTCTGGCACGCGGGGTGGACGAGCGCCGCGTCGAGCCGCGCCGGGTGGAGAAGAGCATCGGCCACGAGACCACCCTGGACGTGGACCTGGGCGATCCGGAGAGGCTGCATGCGATCGTCGCCGAGCAGGCCGGGATGGTCGCCGGCCGCCTGCGTGCGGCGGGACTGGCCGCCCGCTCCATCGCCCTCAAGGTCCGCGATCCGGCCTTCCGCACCTTCACCCGCTCGCGCACGCTGGCCGAGCCCAGCTCGGTGACCCGCCGCATCGCCGCGGAGGCGCGCTCCCTGCTGGAACAGGCGCTGGCCGAGCGAGGCCAGGGCTTCCTCGTGCGCCTCATCGGCGTACGCGCCGAGGGTCTGGTGCCCGACCCGGGCGGCGCCGGCCTGTGGGATCCGGACGAGCGATGGCGCGAGGTGGACAGCGCATCGGACCGGATAGCCGACCGCTTCGGCGCGGCCACTGTGCGCTCTGCTGCCTCGCTGCGTCACCCCCGATAGGCGCGCCCGGGCCGGATCGAGCCGCGCGGGCTCAGCCGTATCGGGCTCGGCCGGGCCGGGCTGAGCCGCGGGCTCAGCCGCGGCGGACCGTGTGCTCGGCGAGCAGGGCGATGTGCTCGAGGTCGCGCATGTCCAGGACCTGCAGGTAGACCCGCTGCACGCCCATCCCCTCCAGCTGCTCCAGGCGTGCGGCGAACTCTGCGGGCGTCCCCGCGAGCCCGTGCTCGCGCAGCTCCGCCGGCTCCCGGCCGATGGCGGCAGCCCGGCGGGCGAACTCGGCCTCGTCCTGCCCGAGCACCGCGACGAGCGCCACCGAGTACACCAGCGAGGAGGGGTCGCGGCCGGCGGCCTGCGCTGCCGATCGCACATTGCCGAACAGCTCGGGGATGCGCTCCAGAGCCGGGAACGCGGTGTTGTACTCGGCGGCGAAGCGCGCCGCGAGCTCCGGGGTGCGCTTCGGGCCCCCGCCGCCGATGATGATGGGGACCGGCGACTGCACCGGCTTGGGAAGCGCGGGACTGTCGCTCAGCGTGTAGTGCTCCCCGGCGTAGTCGAAGCGCTCGCCCTCCGGGGTGGACCACAGCCCCGTGACGATCTCCAGCTGCTCGGTGAGCAGCCCGAAGCGCTTGGCGGGGAACGGGAAGCCGTACGCCTTGTGCTCCGCCTCGAACCACCCCGCGCCCAGGCCGAGCTCGACGCGGCCCCCGGACATCGCGTCGACCTGCGCGACCTGGATCGCGAGCAGTCCCGGCTGGCGGAAGGTCGCGCTCGTGACGAGGGTGCCCAGCCGGATCGTGGAGGTCTCCCGTGCGAGCCCCGCCAGGGTGACCCAGGAGTCCGTCGGACCGGGCAGGCCGGAGAAATGCTCGCCCATCGAGAGGAAATGGTCGCTGCGGAAGAAGGCGTCGAAGCCGTGGCGCTCGGCGGCCTGGGCGGCGGCGAGCTGGTCGTCGTAGGAGGCGCCCTGCTGGGGCTCGGTGAAGATCCGGAAGTCCATGCCTTCAGGCTAGGCCCGCGCGCCCTATCCCGCTGCCATGCCGTCGCGGTACCGTGGGCTCATGGCTCAGCTCGCACTTGACCTCGGCAACCTCGTCCTCGGCTCCGGCGTCAAGGCGGTCTACGGGGAACCCACCGAGATCCAGGGCGCGACCGTGATGCCCGTCGCGCTGGTCGGCTACGGCTTCGGCGGCGCGAACGCGCCCGAGAAGGCCGGGGACCCGGCTTCCGGAGGCGGCGCAGGCGGTTACGCGCTCCCGGTCGGCGCCTACGTGAAGCAGGGCGACGAGCTCACCTTCGAGCCGAACATCGTCGTGCTCGCCGGGGTGGCCATCCCGCTCATCTGGGTGGCCGGTCACGCCATGGCGCGCATCATCCGCGCACTCAAGCGCTGAGGCCGGACGGCGCTGCGGCGACGCGACGGCCTGTGACGGGCGTATGATCTGACAGAACACGGGAGTCCGGTGAGCCGGGCTGAGAGGAAGGTTCTCCAACCTTCGACCGTCGAACCTGATCCGGATCATGCCGGCGCAGGGAGTCGTCATCCTCCTATCCCGTGCCGCTTTCGGTCATCACACGGGAAGGGCACGCACAGTGCACGCAACATCCGCAACCGTCTC
>Ga0182749_1002518_pt1 | contig 13343 bp, 11 predicted proteins | sample eDN3rd37CKraftMG_FD_128875 | JGI IMG/M metagenome (GOLD analysis project Ga0182749, IMG submission 128875) | Enriched Miracle-Growth compost microbial communities from Emeryville, California, USA - eDNA 3rd pass 37_C Kraft MG (version 2) (version 2) ...
CTCTGGCGCAAGCTGCCGGGCGCCCGCTCGGCCGGGCGGGTGCAGTCGGTAGCGCTGCGGCTTGTCTGCGACCGCGAGGTCGAGATCGAGAAATTCGTCGCGCGCGAATACTGGTCGCTCATCGCCAAGCTGCTGACGCCGCGCGGCGAGGCGTTCGAGGCGCGGCTCGTCGGCGCCGACGGCAAGAAAGTGCAGCGGCTCGACATCGGTTCGGGTCGCGAGGCGGAAGACTTCAAGCAGGCGCTGGAAAAGGCACTGTTCCGCGTCGCCGCCGTCGAAGCGAAGCCAGCGCGGCGCAACCCGCCGCCGCCCTTCACCACCTCGACACTGCAACAGGAAGCAAGCCGCAAGCTCGGCTTCGCCCCCGCCGTCACCATGCGGCTGGCACAACGTCTCTATGAAGGCGTCGAGATCGGCGGCGAAACCACCGGCCTCATCACTTACATGCGAACCGACGGCATCGACATGGCGCCGGAGGCGATCGCCGAAATCCGCGCGACGATCGGCGGCCGCTACGGCAAGGACTATGTGCCCGGCGCGCCGCGCGTCTATCAGAACAAGTCGAAGAACGCGCAGGAAGCGCACGAAGCGGTGCGCCCGACGAGCGCCGCGCGCCTGCCCGCGCAGGTCGCCAAATATGTCGACCGCGACCAGGCCCGTCTCTACGAGCTGATCTGGAACCGGGCGATGGCAAGCCAGATGGAGTCGGCCGAACTCGAACGCACCACCGTCGATATCGTCGCCACCGCACAGACCGCCGCCGGCACGCGCACCATCGACCTGCGCGCCACCGGCCAGGTGATCAAGTTCGACGGCTTCCTGACGCTCTATCAGGAAGGCCAGGACGACGCCGCCGACGACGATGAGGCGCGCCGCCTGCCGGCGATGGCGCAGGACGAGACGCTGACCAAGGAGGCAATCGAGGCGACGCAGCACTTCACCGAGCCGCCGCCGCGCTTCTCGGAAGCAGCGCTGGTCAAGCGCATGGAAGAACTCGGCATCGGCCGCCCCTCGACCTATGCCTCGATCCTGCAAGTGCTTCAGGACCGCGGCTATGTCCGCATCGACAAGAAGCGGCTTATCCCGGAAGACAAGGGCCGCGTCGTCGTCGCGTTTCTGGAAAGCTTCTTCTCGCGTTATGTCGAATACGACTTCACCGCCGACCTCGAGGAGCGCCTCGACCGCATCTCGAACGGCGAGATCGACTGGCGCGCCGTGCTGGCGGAGTTCTGGGAAGGCTTCATCGGCTCGGTCAACGACATCAAGGACCTACGCATCACGCAGGTGCTCGACGCGCTCAACGAATTGCTCGGATCGCACATCTTCCCGGCGCGCGCCGATGGCGGCGATCCGCGCCAGTGCCCGAATTGCGGCGCCGGCCGGCTGTCGCTGAAGGTCGGCCGCTTCGGCGCCTTCATCGGCTGCTCGAATTACCCGGAGTGCAACTATACTCGCCAGATGTCGCCCGGCGGCGAAGGCAGCGCCGTGCAGGGCACCAAGGTGCTCGGCACCGATCCCAAGAGCGGCCTCGAGGTGACGCTGCGCGGCGGCCGCTTCGGCCCCTATCTGCAACTCGGCGAACAGGCCAAGCCGGCAAAGAAGGGCGAGCCGGTCGAGAAGCCGAAACGCGCCGGCCTGCCGAAGGGTCTGTCGCCCGACGACATCGACCTCAACAAGGCGCTCGGCCTGCTGTCGCTGCCGCGCGAAGTCGGCAAGTCGCCGGACGACGGCGAGCCGGTGCTGGCCGGCATCGGCCGCTTCGGTCCCTATGTGAAACACGGCAAGGTCTATGCGAGCCTCGAAGACGGCGACGACGTGCTCACCGTCGGCCTCAACCGGGCGGTGACGCTGATCGCCGAGAAGAAAGCCAATCCGAAGAAGGGCCGCCGCTTCGGCGCCGATCCGGGTCGCAGTCTCGGCGAGCATCCCGACAAGGGCGGCGCGGTCGTCGTCAAGAATGGCCGCTACGGTCCCTATGTCAGCAACAATGGCATCAACGCCACGATCCCCGCCGACAAGAAGCCGGACGAACTGACGCTGACCGAAGCCGTCGTGCTGCTCGATGCGCGCGCCGCGCAGGTCGGCAACCGCAAGGGCGGGAAGACCGGCAAGGTCACGAAGGCCAAGGATAAAGCGAGCGACGCCGCGGCGACAGCAAAGCCCGCCAAGACAAAACCTGCCAAGAAACCCACCAAGACCGAGGCGAAAAGCCGGGCGGCAAAATCCACAAAAACGAAACCTGCGGCATCGGCGGTGCGCAAGTCTGGCGCGGCGAAGCCGGCGAAAACCGCCAAACCGAAGAAAATGCCGAAAGTCGCCGCCGCCGAATGACGGCGGCGCGGCGCGGACCGTGCATTGGCAAAATCCTCACGCAGCAAACCTCCGTCGCGCCAGCAGGCACCGCTGCCGGCGCGCGATGCGGTGCTGGCGTTTATCCGCGCCCAGCCGGGCAAGGTCGGCACGCGCGAGATCGCCCGCGCCTTCGGCCTGAAGAACGCCGACCGCGTCGCGCTCAAGCACATGCTGCGCGACCTCAAAGACGAAGGCGCCATCGAGAGCCACCGCCGCAAGCTGCAACAGCCCGGCGTGCTGGCCTCGACCGTGTTCGCCGACATCGTCGCCCGCGACCGCGATGGCGAATTGATCGCCGTACCGGACGAATGGGACGAGACGCAGGGGCCGGCCCCGAAAATCCTGATCCGCGTTCCCCGCCGCGTGCGGCCGCACGAGGCGGCCGGCGTCGGCGAGCGCGTGCTGGTGCATGTCGAGGACATCGACGACCCGCAATTCCGCTACAGCGGCCGGGTGATCCGGCGGATCGACCGCGCACGGCAACGGCTGCTCGGCGTATTCCGCGCCAATCCAGACGGCGGAGGCCGGCTCTCGCCGATCGACAAGAAGCAGGCGAACAAGGAACTGACAATCGCGGCGGACGCCGCCGGCGGCGCGCAGAGCGGCGATCTCGTCGCCGTCGAACTGTTGCGCAGCACCCGTCTCGGCCTGCCGGCGGCCCGCGTCGTCGAGCGGCTCGGCTCGGTGGCGAGCGAGAAGGCGATCAGCCTGATCGCCATCCACAGCCACAATATCCCGTTGGAATTTCGCCACGACGCGCTCGCGCAGGCGCAAGCGGCGGTGCCGCTGACGATGGCGCGCGCCGAAGCGGAACGCGAGGACTGGCGCGCGCTGGCGCTCGTCACCATCGATCCGCCCGACGCCAAGGACCATGACGATGCGGTCTACGCGCAGGCGGACCCCGATGCCGGCAATCCCGGCGGCTTCATCCTCACCGTCGCCATCGCCGACGTCGCGCACTATGTGACGCCGGGCTCGCCGCTCGACCGCGAAGCAGTGGTGCGCGGCAACTCGGTCTATTTCCCCGACCGCGTCGTTCCGATGCTGCCGGAGCGCATCTCCAACGATCTGTGCTCGCTCAAGCCCGAGGCGGAACGCCCGGCGCTGGCGGTGCGCATGGTGATCGACGCCGGCGGCCGCAAACGCTCGCATACGTTCCACCGCGTGATGATGCGTTCGGCCGCGCGGCTCGCCTATGCGCAGGTGCAGGCGGCCATCGACGGGCGCCCCGACGCGGTGACCGGCCCCCTCCTCGACCCGGTGCTCAGGCCGCTCTATGCGGCCTATGCGGCACTGATGCGGGCGCGTGAGACGCGCGCGCCGCTCGACCTCGACCTGCCGGAGCGCAAGCTGATCCTCAAGCCGGACGGCCGGCTCGACCGCGTCGTCAAGGCGGAGCGGCTCGATGCCAACCGGCTGATCGAGGAGTTCATGATCCTCGCCAATGTCGCGGCGGCGGAAACGCTGGAACGCGCGCGCGTGCCGCTGGTCTATCGGGTGCATGACGAGCCGGCGATCGAGAAGCTCAACGCGCTGCGCGAGTTCCTCGCCACGCTCGACATCTCGCTGCCGAAGGGCGGCGCGTTGCGGCCGCAAGCCTTCAACCGGATTCTCGCCCGCGCGCACGGCCGCGACAGCGAACAGCTCGTCAACGAGATGGTGTTGCGCAGCCAGGCGCAGGCGGAATATGCGGCGCAGAACTACGGCCATTTCGGCCTCAATCTGCGCCGCTACGCGCATTTCACCTCGCCGATCCGCCGCTACGCCGACCTGATCGTGCATCGCGGCCTGATCCGCGCGCTGCGGCTCGGGCACGACGGGCTGCCCGAGGGCGCCGACGAGGCGGCACTCTCCGAGATCGCCGCGCGGATTTCCGCCGCCGAGCGGCGCGCCATGCTGGCCGAGCGCGAGACCGCCGACCGGCTGATCGCGCATTTTCTCGCCGATCGCATCGGCGCGACCTTCGAGGGCCGCATTTCCGGCGTTATCGCCGCCGGACTGTTCGTCCGGCTCAACGACACCGGCGCCGACGGCTTCATTCCGGCGCGCACCATCGGCAATGAATATGTCCGCTATGACGAGACTGCACAGGCGCTCATCGGTTCGCGCAGCGGTGAAAGATATCGCCTCGGCGACCCGGTGACGGTTAAACTTGTCGAGGCGGCGCCGGTCGCCGGCGCGCTGCGCTTTGAACTGCTGTCGGCGGGCGGGCGGACGGCCTCGCGGCGCCGGCCGGGCTACCACGCCGAAGGCAAGCGCCCGCATCTGGAGAAAAAGCGCAAGACACACCGGCAGAAACAGCGCCATCCGAAGACCAAGCAGAGCAGCAAACGGCATTAGCGATGAACACCGAAACCGATCTGATCAGACGCATGAACACGGTCGAACGCGACCAGGGCCATGTGGATTCGGTGCCGAAGGATGCCGCGACGCTGATCCTGATCGATCGCTCCGGGCGCGAGCCGAAGGTGCTGCTCGGCCGGCGCCACCAGTCGCACAAATTCATGCCCGGCAAATTCGTCTTTCCCGGCGGCCGCATCGAGGAGAGCGACGCGCTGATGCCGGCCGTCGGCGAACTCGACCCGCGCGCCGCCGCCAAGCTCAACGCCCGCCTCGCCACCACGCGCGCGCCGCGCGCCTTCGCGCTCGCCACCGTCCGCGAGACCTACGAGGAGACCGGCCTGCTGCTCGGCCGCAAGCGCGACACCCCGCCGGCGGTCCCGAACGGCGAATGGAGCGCCTTCGCCTCGGCCGGCGTCCATCCCGACCTGTCGCAGATGTTCTTCGTCGCCCGCGCCATCACCCCGCCGCGACGGCCCAAGCGCTTCGACACCCGGTTTTTCACCGCTGACGCCGAGGCCATCGCCCACCGGCTCGACGGTTTCGTCGGGGCGGACAAGGAACTGGTGGAACTGGCCTGGGTGCCGCTCGCCCAGGCGACGAGCCTCGACATGCCGACCATCACCGGGGTGATCCTGGAGGAACTGGCGGCGCGGGTCTCAGCCGGCATGGCCCACGACCTGCCGGTGCCCTTCTATTTCATGGAAAACCAGCAGTTTCAGCGCGATCTGCTATGAATCCGGGCCGTAACGGCCTTCCTTGACATTCGCCGGGCGCACGCTAGTTTCCGCCGCAAAATCAATGGCGCCCCGGCGCCCCATTATTTGCCGCTTTCGTCAAAGGACCCGTCATGGCCAAGGCCGTCACCCTCAAGATCAAGCTGCTGTCGAGCGCCGACACCGGCCATTTCTATGTGACCAAGAAGAACTCGCGCACCCAGACGGAAAAGCTGGTGAAGAAGAAATACGACCCGATCGCCAAGAAGCACGTCGAATATCGCGAGACGAAGATCAAGTAAGCCGCAACGCATGCCCCCCGCTTTGGTGCGGGACCCACGGTTGCGAAAGTCTTTTGCAAAAGTCGAAAGCGCCTGCGGGCGCTTTTTGCGTTTCGGCTCGCGCGAAGGTCAAGCCGCGTCGGAGACGACGCGGTTGCGGCCGTCGCGCTTGGCGCGATAGAGCGCCTGGTCGGCGCGCTTGAGGATCATCTCCGGCGTATCGGTGGCCGAGGCCAGCGACGCGAGACCGATCGACAGCGTGATGTTGAGAAGTTTGGCGCCCTGCTGCACCGGGAACGGTTCGCCGGCGATGCGCCGCCGCAGCCGCTCCGCCACCATCGCCGCCACCTGCATGTCGGTCTCCGGCATGACGATGACGAATTCCTCGCCGCCGAGCCGGCAGGCCAGATCGATGTTGCGGACCGAACGGCGCACGCGCAGCGCAAATTCGCGTAGCACGTCGTCGCCCGCGTCGTGGCCATGCGTGTCGTTGACCGATTTGAAGAAGTCGATGTCGAGCATCAGCAGCGACAGCGGCTTGCCGCGCTGTGCCGCCTGCTCGACCAGCGTGCCCAGATGCGTCTCCATGTAGCGGCGATTATGCAAGCCGGTCAGCGCGTCGGTGATCGCCATCTCGATCGAACTCTGCACGTTGTCGCGCAGCAGGTCGGCGTAGCGTTTCTTGCGGACCTGCGTGCGCACCCGCGCCAGCAGTTCGTTCTTGTCGATCGGCCGCATCAGATAATCGTTGATGCCGATCTCCAGCCCGCGCACCAGCCGCGCATTGTTGTCGGCATCGCTGATCGCCAGGATCGGGATGTGGCGGGTGCGCTCCAGCGAGCGGATCTGGCTGCACAGGCGCAGGCCGTCGAAGCTGGTGAGCGCCAGCGAAACGACCACCAGTTCGTAATGGTTCTCGGCGGCGCGGAATAAAGCCTCGGCGGGGTCGGCTTCGATGTCGACGGAATGCTCGCGCGACAGCGGCCCCGCCATCCGCTCGGCCGACGAGGCGCGGTCGTCGACGATGAGGACGCGGGCGTTGAGCCCCTTTTCGGCGACCGCCTCGCGCTCCGGATTCTGGATGCCGATCTCGCGCGAGGTGACGGCCCGCATGCGCAATTCGTCGGTGACCATTTTCAGCCGCGCCAGCGAGCGCACCCGCGAGATCAGCGCGATCTCGCCGACCGGCTTGGTGAGGAAATCGTCAGCGCCGGCTTCCAACCCGCGCACCCTGTCCGACGCCTGATCGAGCGCGGTCACCATCACCACCGGGATATGATGCGTCTTCGGATTGCCCTTGAGCCGCCGGCAGACCTCGAAGCCGTCCATGTCCGGCATCATCACGTCGAGCAGCACCATGTCGCATTCCGCCTTCTCGCAGATGGCGAGCGCATCGATGCCGTTCGAAGCGGTGACGACGTCGAAATATTCGGCGGTCAGCCGCGCCTCCAGAAGCTTCACATTGGCGGGAATGTCGTCGACGACGAGGATGCGAGCGGTCATGGCAAATCACGCATTACCGAGAAACTGGCGGACGGTTTCGATGAATTTTCCAACGGAAATCGGCTTGGACAGATAGGCTTCGCAGCCGCCCTGGCGGATGCGCTCCTCGTCGCCCTTCATGGCGAAGGCGGTCACCGCAACGACCGGAATATGTTTGAGTTCGGGGTCGTCCTTGAGCCACTTGGTGACTTCGAGACCGGAGACCTCCGGCAATTGAATATCCATCAGGATCAGATCGGGCTTGTGGGCGCGCGCCAGATCGAGAGCTTCGGCGCCGTTGCGCGTGCCGACGGTGCTGTAGCCATGCGCTTCCAGGAGATCGTGGAAGAGCTTCATATTGAGCTCGTTGTCCTCCACGATCAGGACGGTCTTGGCCATCCCCGCCCCCCTTAATGTCCTCACAGGTCCCCCGCCCGTGCAAAGCAGAGAGAGCGCACAGGCTGCGCGAAGGCGTCGCCATCCGGCGCGCGCTCGGGCATGATGCAGACTAGGTCCGAAGTCTTACGGAAAGGCAAAGATTTGCCCCTCAAACCACCCCGCCTGAGCGGCCCGGAAGCCGCAGAACATGTGGCAATTCAGGCGCTTACATTCATCGCCGCGGACCCCGAACGGCTCGGCGGCTTTTTGGCCGCAACAGGAATCGGCCCTGCCGACCTGCGCGCCGCGGCGCGCGAGTCGCAGTTCCTCGGCGGCGTTCTCGACTATCTCGCCGGCGACGAGCCGCTGCTCCTCGCCTTCGCGGCGGAGGCCGACATTGACGCGGTGACGGTGATGTTCGCCCGCGAGGTGCTCACCGGACCGCCACGGGAGGACGACGGTCCGTGACCGGCTTCTGCCGCGATTGCCTCAGCGATGCGGCGCCGGCGCGGCCGCGCTGTCCGGCTTGCGGCTCGCCGCGACTCCTGCGTCACCCGCAACTCGACCGGCTGAGCATCGCGCATATCGACTGCGACTCTTTCTATGCGACGATCGAGAAGCGCGACGATCCGTCCCTCGTCGACCGGCCGGTCGTGGTCGGCGGCGGCAAGCGCGGCGTCGTCGCCGCCGCCTGCTATGTCGCGCGCACCTACGGCATCCATTCGGCGATGCCGATGTTCGAGGCGCTGCGCCGCTGCCCGGATCTCACCGTCATCCGCCCGAACATGGCGAAATACGTCGCCGTCGGCCGCGAGGTGCGCCAGATGATGCGCGAGCTGACGCCGCTCGTCGAACCGCTGTCGATCGACGAGGCGTTTCTCGATCTGTCGGGCACCGAGCGGCTGCACGGCATGAGCGCTGCCAAGGTGCTCGCCCGCTTCGCCTCGCAAGTCGAGACGCACCACCGCATCACCGTGTCGATCGGGCTTGCCTCCAACAAGTTCCTCGCCAAGATCGCCTCCGACCTCGACAAGCCGCGCGGCTTCGCGGTGCTCAGCCAGGAGGATGCGGCGGCGTTCCTGGCGCCGAAACCCGTCGGCTTCATCTATGGCGTCGGCAAGGTGAGCGCCGAGAAACTGGCTGGCGACGGCTACCGCACCATCGCCGATTTGCAGCGCGCCGACCGCACCGACCTGATGCGCCGCTACGGCGAGGAAGGTCTGCGCCTGTCGCGGCTCGCCCACGGCATCGACGAGCGCAAGGTCGAGGCCAATCGCGACACCAAGAGCGTCTCGGCGGAAACCACCTTCGACACCGACATCGCCGATTTCCGCCCGCTGGAGCGCGTCCTGTGGCAGTTGAGCGAGAAAGTCTCGGCGCGGCTCAAGGCGCAGGCGATCGCCGGCACGACGGTAACGCTGAAACTCAAGAGCGCCGACTTCAGAATCAGGACGCGGGCGCGCTCGCTCGGCCATCCGACGCAGCTTGCCAGCCGCATCTTCGCCGCCGCGCGCGACCTTCTCGCCCTCGAAGCCACCGGCACGAAATTCCGCCTCATCGGCGTCGGCGTCAGCCATCTCTGCGACGCCGCCGATGACGACCGCGCCGATCTGATCGGCCGGCGCAGCGCCGAGGCGGAGCTGGCCGTCGACCGGCTGCGCGCCAAATTCGGCCGCGACGCCGTCATCAAGGGCCTGTCGCTCGACGAGGATTGACCGACGCCGGGCGTCGGGTCAGCGGCTCGGGTCTGGTTCACCTCCGTTGGATCAGACCCGTCGCTTATCCTTTTGTTTGAGCATGATCTTTTCCGAAAACCGCTTCGCACTTTTCGGGATCATGTTCTATTCCTTGCAGGGCTTCGGCTTGAGCAGGTCCAGTGAGGTCAGTTCCCCGGACAGCACGAAGTCCTGATAGTCGAGCACCAGCGCGCGCGAAATGCCGTTCTCGAACAGCTCGAACTGCAACGTATAGACCGGCATCTGCTCGCCGGTGCGGTCGGCCTTGTCGCGGTCGAAATAGCTGATCGTCACCGGCCAGCGCCGCATGTCGGCAAGCTGCGGCAGGCTGGCGCTGGCGTCGTCCGGCTTGTGCGCGTCGGGCGCGAGCGGCTTACCGATCACCGTCAGCGTATTGTAGACCTTGCGGCCGTTGTCGGAGCCGTCGAAGGTCGGTACTTCGACGAGCGTCTTGCCGCTCTGCGCGGCCGCGACGATGCGGCTCATATGTTCGCTCGGAAAGACGGCCGCCGGCGGGATTTCAAAATTCGTCGGCTTCGGCTTCTCCAGGACGACGGCGATCCCCTTCTCCGAACGCTTGGCGTTGCCCGACACCGTCTCGACCGTCCGGTCGTTCATCCGGTTCTCGGAACTGAACCGGAAGGAGCGCCCCGCGCCGTCTTCCCAGGTGGTGCTGCGCAGGTCGGTCAGCGCGCTGCGGCCCTCGCCCGAATCGAGTTCGGAGACCTGCCGCATCTTCAGCTCGTAGCCCTCGCAACGGTTGCCCGAGAAATCGTAGAGGATGCGCCCGCGCACCGCTTCGAGCGGGCGGCTGCCGCGGGTCTTCTGAAGCTTGAGATCGTAGACCGCCCGGTGCGGAGCGAGCGTGATGGCAGTGGCCGGAGCAGTCGCGGTAGCCGGAGCGGCGCTGGCCGGCACCGCCGCCAGCAGCAGCACGGCGGCAAACGCCAATCGCACAGAGGGCGCGCATGGATCGGCACCCCGCGCTGACCCTCGCGCTGACCCTCGCGCTGACCCTTGCGCTGACCCTTGCACGCCACGGACATTCTCGTCGTTCAACCGCTTCACCGCTGCGTTCTCCCGACTGCCCCCGCAAGGAGCCGTCACATGGAATCGTCACAAGCAACAGGCCACTTATCGCAGGCAACCTATCGCAAGATTGTGGCCGGCGGCAGCCGACTTGGTCCCGCTTTGGCGCCGCCTTGTCCCCTGCTCGTCCCCTGCTTGTCCCCTCCTTGCGCCGCCGCCCCAGATCGGCCAAGACAGAACCGGGTCGGGAGCGAGGTTCCCGATCGCACAGGTCCGGCAGGAGGGGCACCATGGCAGGCAATGTCGAAAAGCGTCTGGCGGATTTGAACATCATCCTGCCCGAGCCGACCACGCCGGTCGCCAACTATGTTCCCTTCGTGCGCTCCGGTCAGGTGTTGATCGTTTCCGGGCAATTGTGTCTCGACGCCGAGGGCAAGCTCGTCGCCAAGGGCCGGCTCGGCGCTGAAGTGTCGATCGAGGCCGGGCAGCGCGCCGCACGGATGTGCGCCATCAACCTCCTGGCACACGTCAAGGCCGGGCTCGGCGATCTCGACAAGGTGGTGCGGGTGATCCGCCTCGGCGGCTTCATCAACAGCGCCGCCGGCTTCGTCGATGGTCCCAAGGTGATGAACGGCGCCTCCGACCTGATGGTCGAGGTGTTTGCCGACCGTGGCCGGCACGCGCGCTCGACGGTCGGCGTCTCGGCGCTGCCGCTCGACGCGGCGGTCGAGGTCGAAGGCTATTTCGAGGTCGCCTGACGCACGGCCTGGGGCGCCGCAATGACCGCCGCTTCCCGCGCTCCGCAATGGCTGACGGCGCGGCCTGTCGCGCACCGCGGCCTGCATGACGCCACCGCCGGCATCATCGAGAACACCCCCTCCGCCGTCGCCGCCGCTATTGCCGGCAACTACGCCATCGAGGTCGACCTGCAAATCAGCAGCGACGGCGAGGCGATGGTTTATCACGACGACGCGCTCGGCCGGCTGACCGAGGGGCGCGGCGCGCTCGCCGCGATGTCCGCCGCCGCGATCAAGGCGGTGCCGTTCAAGGCGACACGCGACCGGATCGTGACGCTCGGCGAATTGTGCGACCTCGTCGGCGGCCGGGTGCCGCTCGTCCTCGAACTCAAGAGCCGTTTCGACGGCGACCCGCGGGTGGCGCGCCGCGCCGTGGAGGTGCTCGCCGCCTATGCCGGACCGGCCGCCGCGATGTCGTTCGACCCGGCGCTGGTGACGGCGCTGCGCCATCTGCGCCCGGCGCTGCCGCGCGGCATCGTCGCCGAACGGCGCCTCGATACCCGCGACGCCAACATGGCCGCCGTCTGGAATAACTGGCGCCTCGCCATGCTGACGCATGCGCCGAAGAGCCGCCCGCATTTCGTCGCCTATAATGTCACCGACCTGCCCGCCCTCGGCCCGGTGCTGGCGCGGCGCCTGTTCGGCTGCCCGCTGTTGACCTGGACGGTGCGTACGCCACAGCAGGTGGAGCGGGCGCGCCGCCATGCCGACCAGATGATCTTCGAGGGATTTCGGCCATAAAGCTCGGCTATACTGCGCGCAACCGATGACAGACGCCCGCCTCCAGATCCGCGTCCTCCAAACGATCGCCGAAATTGCCGCCGACGACTGGAACGCCTGCGCCGCGGGCGCCGATCCGCGCGCATTGTCGACTGCGGAGCCTCATCTTCAACCGAAAGATCAACAACCGGACAGCCTCGATTCTATCTCCAGATTCCCGGACAACCCTTTCATATCTCATGAATTTCTATCGGCGCTTGAGGATGCCGCCTGCGTCGGCGGGCACAGCGGCTGGCAGCCGAACCACCTCGTCGCCGAGACGCCGGACGGCACCATCGCCGGCGTCGCGCCGGCCTATCTGAAGACGCATTCGCGCGGCGAATACGTCTTCGACCAGGGCTGGGCGGATGCCTTCGAGCGCGCCGGCGGCCGCTATTACCCGAAGCTGCAAGTCGCGGTGCCGTTCACCCCGGTGACCGGCCCGCGCTTGTTGGCCCGCGCCGGGCCGCGCGCCGCGGAGGTCCGCCTCGGCCTCGCCCAGGCGCTGGCGACGATCGCCCGGCAGAATGGGCTCTCCTCCGCCCACATCACCTTCCTGACGGAGGCGGAGTGGCGCGTGCTCGGCAAGCACGGCTTCCTGCTGCGCACCGACCGCCAGTTCCATTTCGACAATGCCGGCTACGCCAGCTTCGAGGATTTTTTGTCGGCGCTCACCTCGCGCAAGCGCAAGGCGATCCGGCACGAGCGCAAGGAGGCGCTGGCGGACGGCATCACCATCCACCGGCTCAGCGGTGCCGAGCTGACCGAGGCGGTGTGGGACGCTTTCTTTGCCTTCTACATGGAGACCGGCTCGCGCAAATGGGGCCGCCCCTATCTGACGCGGGAGTTCTTCTCGCTGATCGGCGAGCGGATGGCCGAGCGCATCCTGCTCGTCATGGCGCGGCGCGACGGCCGCTGGATCGCCGGGGCGATCAACTTCATCGGCGCCGACACACTCTACGGCCGCAACTGGGGGGCGATCGAGCACCACCCGTTCCTGCATTTCGAGGTCTGCTATTATCAGGCGATCGACTACGCCATCTCCCGCGGCCTGCGCCGGGTGGAAGCCGGCGCCCAGGGCGAGCACAAACTGGCGCGCGGCTATCTACCGAGCGCCACCTATTCGGCGCATTATATCGCCCATCCGGGCCTGCGGCGTGCCATCGACGACTATCTGCGGCATGAGCGGGCTTATATCGAGGCGGCCGGCGAGGAGCTTGCCGCGGCGGCGCCGTTCCGCAAGGATCTGCTGCAAAACGAAGACGAGACGGGGTGAGAGACGATGCCGGACTACGATCAGAATAATATTTTCGCCAAGATCCTGCGCGGCGAACTGCCTTGTCACAAGGTCTACGAGGACGACAAGACCATCGCCTTCCTCGACATCATGCCGCGCGCGCCCGGCCACACGCTGATCCTGCCGAAGGCGCCGGCGCGCAACCTGTTCGACGTGAAGCCCGACGATCTGGCCGC
>Ga0182749_1002521_pt1 | contig 13329 bp, 12 predicted proteins | sample eDN3rd37CKraftMG_FD_128875 | JGI IMG/M metagenome (GOLD analysis project Ga0182749, IMG submission 128875) | Enriched Miracle-Growth compost microbial communities from Emeryville, California, USA - eDNA 3rd pass 37_C Kraft MG (version 2) (version 2) ...
GCACAAGTCGGTGCGCGGCTCCGATCCCGACGCGGCGCTCTATTATCTCGCGCGCATGTTCGACGCCGGCGAGCCGCCGCTCTATGTCGCGCGCCGCGTGGTGCGCATGGCGATCGAGGACATAGGGCTCGCCGATCCGCAGGCTTTGGTGATCGCCAACGCCGCCAAGGATGCCTACGATTTTCTTGGCAGTCCGGAAGGCGAGCTTGCGATCGCCCAGGCCGTGCTCTATTGCGCGACGGCGCCGAAGTCGAACGCGGCTTACGTCGCCTATGGCGCCGCCAAGACGGTCGCGCAGCAGGCCGGCTCGCTGCTGCCGCCCAAGCACATTCTCAACGCGCCGACGAATCTGATGAAGGACGAAGGCTACGGCCGCGGCTATGCCTACGACCACGATCAGGAGGACGCCTTCTCGGGGCAGAACTATTTCCCGGAGGCGCTGCCGCGTCAGCAGTTCTATAACCCGCCGGAACGCGGCTTCGAGCGCGAGATCAGGAAGCGCCTCGATTACTGGGCCAGGCTGCGCAAGGAGCGCGGCGGGGCATGACAAGACAAGGACGATCATGAGTCGAGGCAGCAAGGGCCCGCGTCAACCGGGCGGCGGACGGCAGCAGGCGGGGCCGCGGCACAAGACGCGCGGGACGCGCGGTGCGGCGCGCCTGTCCAAGGGCGAAGACCGCTTCGGCAAGGCCGGCGGACGCTCCGGGGAAGGCGACAAACGGTTCGGCAAGGGCGAGGGGCGCTTCGGCAAAAGGGAGGGCCGCGGCGACACGCGCTTCGGCGACGCCGAAGGCGGCAAGCGCTTTGGCGCGCCGGGCAAGCGTTCTGGCAAAGGCGAGGGGCGCTTCGACAGGAGCGAGGGCCGTGGCGGCAAGCGCTTCGGTGACGCCGAAGGCGGCAAACGTTTTGGCGCGCGCTCGGGCGAAGGCCGCTCGCAGCGGCGTGACGAAGGCCCTCCGGGCGGTCGGGCCGAGCGCCGTCCCTATCGCCGCGACGACGAACGCTTCGGCGAAACGGGCAAACGCTTCGGCAAGAGCGAGGGGCGGTTCGGCGCCGGCAAGCGTTCCAGCGGCCGCCCGTCCTCTGAGGGCCGGCTTCGCCGGCCACCCCGGGATGAGGGGGAGGGGCAGGTGCGGATCGTCCCACCCGCTCGCAGCAGCGAGCGGGTGGAGGCTGCTCCGCCTGCCATGCCGACGGCCGTGCAGACCGTCACCGTCACGCGCGACGAGGACGGCATGCGCGTCGACCGCTTTTTCGAGGCGCGGTTTCCGGGCCTGTCGTTCAGCCACATCCAGCGCATCATCCGGAAGGCGCAGGTGCGCGTCGACGGCCGTCGCACCGAGCCGAAGGCGCGGCTTGCCGCCGGCCAGTCGGTGCGCATCCCGCCGCTGACGTTGGCGCCGCCCCCGCCAGGCGCCGATGCGCCGGCGGCGCAGAAGGATCGCGCCTTCCTCAAGGGCATCACGCTCTACGAAGACGACGACGTGATGGTGCTCAACAAGCCGATGGGCCTCGCCGTGCAGGGCGGCTCCGGCACGACGCGCCATGTCGACGGCATGCTCGGCGCGCTGCGCGGGCCGCATGCCGACGCGCAGCGGCCGCGGCTCGTGCACCGGCTCGACAAGGACACGGCCGGCTGCCTGCTCGTCGCCAAGACGCGCTTTGCCGCCGCCGCGCTCGCCAAGACCTTCCGCTCGCGATCGGCGCGCAAGATATACTGGGCGCTGGTCGCCGGCGTGCCGAAGCCGCGCCAGGGCCGCATCTCGACCTATCTCACCAAGGAGGAGATCGAGGAGGACTCGTTCATGCGCGTCGCCGAGCACGGCGAGAAGGACGCCGTGCACGCCGTCACCTATTACGCGGTGATCGAGACCTCGGCGCAGAAGCTCGCCTGGGTCTCGCTCAAGCCGGTGACCGGCCGCACGCATCAATTGCGCGCGCATATGGCGCATGTCGGCCACCCGATCGTCGGCGATCCGAAGTACTTCAACATCCAGAACTGGGAGATGCCCGGCGGCATCCAGAACCGGCTGCATCTGCTGGCGCGCCGCATCGTCGTGCCGCATCCGCGCGGCGGGACGATCGACGTCTCGGCGCCGCTGCCGCCGCACATGGAGCAGTCGTGGAACCTGCTCGGCTTCGATACGGCTCGCTACGACCCGATCGTCGACGCGCCGGAGGAATGACATTTGTCACGCCGGGCCGCCGCCGGAGCGGCGAGCCCCGGCGCTTCCGCTGCGGCGAGCCTGGGCCATCCTGCCGGGCATTGGCGCTTGCCGTCCTGGCTGCCTATCTGACCGTCATGCGCCCGATTGCCGTCATGTTGCTCGTCGCCGCGCTTCTCGCGCCGGCGGTGACGCATGCGCAGACCGATCGCGACTACAACATCATGGCCCCCGAGCCCGGCCACCCGGAAGAACTGCCGACGCCGTGGCTGCCGCCGAAATACAAGTCGCCGCGCGGCTCGCACAATCGCGTCGAGCCGATCCCGACGCAGCCGCCGCGCGTCGCGCGGCCCGAGACGCCGCCGCCGCTGGTCGTGCCGCAGACCGGGCAGGTGGTGCCGAACCAGCCGGTGCTGTCGCCGTCGGGCCCGCGCGGCACCGAGACCTTCCAGGACAAGGCCAGCCGCTGCGTCGGCCAGAGCAATTCGGTCGGCGCCGGCAGTCCCAATGCCTATGTCGGGACCTGCGTGAACCAGTGATCCTTCGTGTCCCGGCGCTGCGCAGCGCGCAGCGATGCGCTGCAGGCCCGGGACCGCGGCCCCGGATCTGTGTGCCGCATCGCATCCGGGGCAAGCCTCAAATCTCCTGCATCACCTGCGCGTAGGAGATGAGCGCGAACAGCGCGGTGCCGCCGACCATGTTGCCGATCAGGACCGGCGCGAAGAAATCCGTGGCGAAGCGCCACCATTCCCAGTCGCCGGCGAGCACCAGCAGATAGGCTTCCATGCTGCCGGCGACGATGTGGGTGAAGCCGCCGACGGCGATCAGCCAGGTCATCAGCGCGATCACCGGCAGCTTCGCGCTCTCGGCGGCCGGCAGCATCCAGACCATCGCCGCGATCAGGAAGCCGGAGGCGATGCCGCGGAAGCACATCTGCCACCAGGTGAGCGCCGCCATCTCACGGGAGATGGCGAGCATCGCGTCGTAGAGCGCCGGCGAGATCACCGGGAAGTAGGTGCAGAACAGCGCCGCGAACAGCGTGCCGGCGAGATTGGCGGCGAGCACGATCGCCCACAGCCGCGCCATCTGCCACAGTCTGTCGGGCGTCAGCTCCTTCAGCACCGGCAGCACGACCGTGATCGTGCTCTCGGTGAAGAGCTGCTGTCGCCCGAGCACGACGATCAGGAAGCCGACGCTGTAGCCGAAGCCGGCAACGAGCACGCGCCACGGCGCGTCCGGCAGGTGTTCGTGCAGCAGCGCCTGCGCCAGCAGGGAGAAGCTGATCGACAGGCCGGCGGCGAGCCCCGACCACCACAGCGAGACGAGGGGGCGCGCCATCTCCTCCTCGCCGAGCCGCCGCACCACCTCGTAGATGACCGGGGTGCGCGGCGTCGACAACTCCTCGACGTCTTCGACCTCGTGCTCGGTGATGCCGCGGCGGTGCGCCGTGTCGCCGGTCTTCGTCCGCGTCCGAGGTTTTGCGTTTCGCCCCATGGCAGCGTGAACGCGGGGGCCGGGAACCCGGTTCCCTCCCGCCCCTTGACAGGCAACCAAAAGGTTGCCTTATAGGTCTCCATGACGATCGACGCCATGGATGCGGTGTTCCGGGCGCTCGCCGATGCCAGCCGCAGGGAATTGCTCGACCGGCTGCGCGCGGAGAACGGCCAGACGCTGAGCGATCTGTGTGCGCGTCTCGCCAAATCCGGTCCGTCAATGACGCGGCAGGCGGTGAGCAAGCATCTCGCCATCCTGGAGGCGGCGAACCTGGTCGCGACCATCAGGCGCGGCCGCGAGAAACTGCACTATCTCAACCCGGTGCCGATCCACGACATCGGCGAGCGCTGGATTTCGAAATTCGAGCGGGGCCGGCTGCAGGCCCTCAACGACATGAAGAAGGCGTTGGAGAAGTCCGATGAGTAAGCCGAGCTTCGTCTACGTGACTTACATCCGCACCACACCCGAGGCGCTCTGGGCGGCGCTGACCGATCCGCAGACGATCGGCAAATTCTGGTTCGGCATGACCGCCGAAAGCGACTTCAGGCCAGGCTCTCCCTGGCGTCTCAAGTTCCTCGACGGCCGCGTTGCCGACACGGGCGAGATCCTGGAAGCCGATCCGCCGCGCCGCCTCGTCATCCGCTGGCGCAACGAGTTCAGGCCGGAACTCAAGGCAGAGGGCTATTCGCGCTGCACGATGCAGATCGAGCTGGCCGCCTACTATCCGGACTTCGGCGGCAAGGCGGTCAAGCTGACCATCGAGCACGCGCTGGACGGCGAGGGCGGCAGCAAATTCATCGAGGCGGTGTCCGGCGGCTGGCCGAAGGTCGTCTCAAATCTGAAGTCGTTGCTCGAGACCGGCGATATCGCCTTCACGGAGTAAGCACGATGAGCAAACCGCAATTCGTCTACGTCACCTATATCGCGGCGCCGCCGGAGCGCGTCTGGGAGGCGCTCACCAAACCCGACATCAGCGAGAAATACTGGTTCGGCTATCGCGTGACGGCCGACGGCAGGGCCGGCGAGCGCATGACGGCGGTCAATCCGGCCGGGCGCCTCGCGCACGACGACCCGATCCTCGAGAGCGATCCGCCGCGCCGCCTCGTCTATGGCTGGAAGCCGCTCTACAAGGACATGCCGGACGAGCGGGCCTCGCGCGTCACCTTCGTGCTCGAGCCGTTCAAGGGGCAAACGCGCCTGACCGTCACGCACGACGAGTTCGACGATGGCAGCAAGATCTTCGGCATGATCGCGAAAGGCTGGCCGGCGGTGCTGTCGAGCCTGAAGAGCTTCCTCGAGACGGGCAGGGGTCTCGAACCGTCCTGGGGCGAGGAGGAGCGCAAGCGCGCGGGTGGAGCATGATCGACGCAGCGGCCTTCAAGCCGAAGACGGTCTACGTCACCTATATCGTCGCGACGCCGGAAGCGGTGTTCGCGGCGCTGACCGAGCCGGACTTCACACGCCGGTATTTCGGCGGCTTCGCCATCGACGTCGAGCCGCGCGTCGGCGGCGCCTTCCGCCTGCTCTATCCCGACGGCCGCGTGCACATGTCCGGGCGCGTGCTCGACTGGACGCCGGGCAGGCGCTTCTCCTGCACCTGGCTGGTCGAGGGCATTCCCGGCTTCGACCAGCTTCCCGAATGCATCGTCACCTACGAGATCGAGCCGGCCGGCGATGCCTGCAGGCTGACGATGACCGAGTCCCATTCCTGGGACGTGCCGGAGGCGATCCTCTCCGGCGGTCGTGCCGGCTGGCCGGCGATCCTGTCGGGGCTGAAGAGCCTGGTCGAAACCGGCAAGGCCCCGGCCATCGCCATGGCGCCGCCGGAAGGTTTCATGGACGCCGTACGGCACGCGGTGAGCGAGAAACCGTGGACGAAAGAGACGCGCCGGTGAGCGAGCGACGCGCATGGTTACCGGACGTTAAAGCCCGAAGCGGAACCCGCTAGGGGTTTGTCAACGGCTGTCGTTCTATACGTCTGCATGGGGGACGCGGACGGCCGTTAATGATCACGCCTGCGAACGCATTTCCTGCTGCATTCGAAGAGAACCAGCGCGAGCTCAAGCCCGTCGCCGCGACGCGCTGGACTGCGCGGCTCGTCGATCCGGCCGTCGAGCAGGCCTATCTCGACAGCCGCTTCGAAGACGATCGCCGGCGCATCGTCGTGCTGGCGGGGTTCATCGCCGCGGCCGGCGCATCCATCGTCCTCGGCCGCCTCATCGCCTGGTACGGCGGCAATGGCGCCCTGATCGCATTATTGCCGCCGCTGGTGCCGGTCGCGATCGCGTCGGTCGGTGCGCTGGTGTTGTTGCGGCTGAAGTCGCCGCACGCGCTGGAGGTGGGCCTCCTCGGCATCGGGGCTCTTGCGGTCATGACCCGCTTCACCGTGATGACGGTGCAGCCGTCGATGGCCGAGAACTGGCTGCCGCTGACGATCACGTCGCTGTTCCTCATCTACCTCTATCTGCCGATCCGGCTGATCGCGGCGGTCGTGTTCGCGACGTTCTATTCGATCGTATCGACGGCATGGTGGCTTTCGATCTACAACGTGCCGCTCAGGGCCGAGCAGGTCTATTTCGGGCTTCTGTGGATCGCGCTCGGCAACGGTCTCGGCTTCGTCGCGGCCAACGCCCTGCAGCGCGGCTATCGCATCCAGTACGCGCAGAGGCGCGTGATGCAGCATCTGCTGGCGACCGACGCGCTCACCGGCATCGCCAACCGCCGCAACTTCGACGACGCGCTCGAGCGCCACTGGCGGAGCTGCGCCCGCAACGGCCGGCCGTTGTCGCTGCTGATGATCGATGTCGATCACTTCAAGGCCTATAACGACCGCTTCGGCCATCAGAAGGGCGACGCCTGCCTGCGCCGCATGGCCCGCATTCTCGTCGACAGCATCGCCTCGCCCGAGGCGCTGGTCGCCCGCTACGGCGGCGAGGAGTTCGTCTGCCTGCTGCCCGGCATGGATCAGCGGGCCGCCGCCAAGCTCGCGCGTCGCGTCAGCGCCGCGGTGGCGCGCGCGGCGATCCCGCATCCGACCTCGCCGGACAGCGACCGTGTCAGCGTCAGCATCGGCGTCGCCACGGCGGATGCATTTGTCGGCGACGAGACGACGCTGCTGACGCTCGCCGACGAACTGCTCTATGCGGCCAAGAACGGTGGCCGCAACCGCATGGTCGCCGGCGAACTGCCGTTCGAACAGCCGGCGGTGGCCGCCGCCTGAGCTCAGCGGCTGGCGGCGTCGAGGGTCTTGAGGTCGTCGGCCGAGAGCTTGAGCCGCGGCGCCTTCATGAGGTCGGTCAACTGCGCGAGGCTGGTGGCGCTGGCGATCGGCGCCGTGACGAGCGGCTGCGCGATCAGCCAGGCGAGGGCGACCTGCGCGGCTGTCGCGCCGTGGCGCGCGGCGACCGTGTCGAGCGCCTCGAGGATGCCGAGCCCGCGCGCGTTGAGATAGTTCCTCACCCGGCCGACGCGCGCCGGGTTCTTCTCGGCGTCCGCGGCGGAGCGGTACTTGCCGGTCAGGAAGCCGGCGGCGAGTCCGAAATATGGGATGACGCCGAGTCCGTGCTCGCGGCAGATCGGCGCGTAGTCGGTCTCGAAGCCCTTGCGGTCGGCAAGATTGTAGAGCGGTTGCAGGCTTTCGTAGCGCGGCAGGCGCGCGGCCTCGGCCGCGGCGAGCGATGCGGTCAGCCGCGCCGGCTTCAGGTTCGAGGCGCCGATGGCGCGCACCTTGCCGTCGGCGATGAGCTTTGCGTAAGCGGCAAGCGTCTCCTCGACCGGCGTCGTCTCGTCGTCGAAATGCGTCTGGTAGAGGTCGATGGTCTCGATGCCGAGCCGCCGCAGCGAGGCTTCGGCCGCGCGCAGGATGTAGTCCTTGCGCACGCAGGTGCCTTCGCCCATGTCGGAACCGACCTTGGTGGCGATGACGACCTTGTCGCGCTTGCCGCCGGTCTTGAGCCAGCGGCCGATCACCGTCTCCGACTCGCCGCCGACATGGCCCGGCGCCCAGCGCGAATAGCTGTCGGCGGTGTCGATGGCATTGAAGCCGGCGTCGACGAAGGCGTCGAGGATGGCCGAGGAGGTCTGCTGATCGACGGTCCAGCCGAACACGTTGCCGCCGAGCATCAGCGGCGCGATGGCGATGCCGGAACGGCCGAGCGGGCGGAGGTTCATGGGGTATTCCTGTTCTGGTCGTGGCACCACTGCGCCACATATTCTGCGTCATGCCCGGGCTTGACCCGGGCATCCATGATGACTCTCAACGCCACAGAACGGCGTTTTGCTTCGTGCAAACGCATCATGGATTGCCGGGTCAAGCCCGGCAATGACGGTGCAGAGGTAAGAGCGTGCCTCAGCGCAGGCTGGCGTTGATCTTGTCCAGCGCCGATTGGCCAGGGCAGAGCTCCGGCGCGTTGAGCGCGTTGAGCGGCGCGTCTACCGTGCGCAGATGCGCGTGCAGGTCCTCCGCCTCCTTCTCGACATAGAGGAGGCCGGTGACGATCTGACCCTTCGAGGCGTGGTGCTGCAGGAAGCCGAGCGCGGCGGTGCGGTCGTGCAGGTCGTAATCGGCCGCGAGCTTGCGCAGCGCCAGCTTCGAGCCGTCGTGCTGCTCGACGAGCTCGACCGTGCCCGGCTCCTGCTTCACCTCGATCGGCATGCGCGAGGAGATGAAGTCGAGACGGTTCACCGCCTCGTTGTGCTCGCGCACGAAATCGAAGCTCTTGGTCGAGCCGGCGTGGTTGTTGAAGGCGATGCAGGGCGAGATGACGTCGATGAAGGCGGCGCCCTTGTGCGCGATCGCCGCCTTGATGATCGGCACGAGCTGTTGCTTGTCGCCGGAGAAGGAGCGGGCGACGAAGGTCGCCCCGAGCTGCAGCGCCATGGCGACGAGGTCGATCGAGTTGTCGGTGTTGATGACGCCGCGCTTCGATTTGGAGCCGCGGTCGGCGGTGGCCGAGAACTGGCCCTTGGTCAGGCCGTACACGCCGTTGTTCTCGACGATGTAGACCATGTTGACGCCGCGACGCAGGCAATGCGCGAACTGGCCGAGGCCGATCGAGGCACTGTCGCCGTCGCCGGAGACGCCGAGATAGATGAGGTCGCGGTTGGCGAGGTTGGCGCCGGTCAGCACCGACGGCATGCGCCCGTGCACCGAATTGAAGCCGTGTGAATTGCCGAGGAAGTAGGTCGGCGTCTTCGACGAGCAGCCGATGCCGGAGATCTTGGCGACGCGGTGCGGCTCGATGGCGAGCTCGAAGCACGACTGGATGATCGCCGCGGTGATCGAGTCGTGGCCGCAGCCGGCGCACAAGGTCGACACCGAGCCTTCGTAGTCGCGGTGCGTGTAGCCGAGCGCGTTCTTCGGCAACGCGGGGTGGTGGAATTTCGGCTTGGCGAGGTAGGTCATGTTACTTTCCTGTCATGGCCGGGCATAGCCCGTCGAAGACGGGCGTAAACGCCCTGATGTCCCGGCCATCTCGCTTAGGCGGGCAGAGTGGTCGTTACGTCGGGATACGCGGGTCAAGCCCGCGTATGGTGTCGTGAAAGCTGACGCTTTCACGACACCACCTTCTCCGGCTTCACCTTCAGCCGGTCGAGGTGGTCGCCGATCGCCTTGGCGATGAAGCGGGCGGTGATCGGCGTGCCGTCGTAATGGTTGACCGGCACGAGCCGCACCGGATCGATGTCGCATTCGTTGACGATCAGCGAGCGCAACTGCGCGTCGCGGTTCTGCTCGACCACGAACACGAAATCGTGGTCGGCGACGAAGGAGTTGACCGAGGAGTGGAACGGGAAGGCGCGGATGCGCATGCGGTCGAGCGCATGGCCCTGCGCCTCGATCATGTGGATCGCCTCGTCCATCGCCGGCGCCGTCGAGCCGTAATAGATGACGCCGTATTTGGTCGGCCTGGCCGACGCGGCGATCAGAGGCTTCGGCACGATGTCCTTGGCGGTCTCGAACTTGCGCAACAGGCGCTGCATGTTGTCGACGTAGGGCGCGCCTTCTTCCGTGTACTTCGCGTAACGGTCGCGCGAGGTGCCGCGGGTGAAGAACGAGCCCTTGGTCGGATGCGTGCCGGGATAAGTGCGGAAGGGGATGCCGTCGCCGTCAACGTCGAGATAGCGGCCGAACTCGCGCCCGGCCTCCAGCTCCGCCGCCGTCATCACCTTGCCGCGGTCGTAGGCGCGCGTGTCGTCCCATTTGAACGGCCGGCACAGGTGATGGTTCATGCCGATGTCGAGGTCGAGCATGACGAAGATCGGCGTCTGCAGCCGGTCGGCGAGATCGAAAGCGAGCGCGCCGAACTCGAAGCTCTCGGTCGGGTCCTCCGGGAACAGCAGCACGTGCTTGGTGTCGCCGTGCGAGGCGTAGGCGCAGGAGGTGACGTCGCATTGCTGGGTGCGCGTCGGCATGCCGGTCGAGGGGCCTGCGCGCTGCACGTCGAACAGCACCGCCGGGATTTCCGCGAAATAAGCGAGCCCGATGAACTCCTGCATCAGCGAGATGCCGGGGCCCGAGGTGGCGGTGAAGGCGCGGGCGCCGTTCCAGCCGGCGCCGATCACCATGCCGATCGAGGCGAGCTCGTCCTCGGCCTGGATGATCGCGTACTTCGCCTTGCCGGTGTCGGGATCGATGCGCAGCTTCGCGCAGTGCCGGGTGAAGGCGTCGGCGAGCGAGGAGGAGGGCGTGATCGGGTACCACGCGCAGACGGTCGCGCCGCCGTAAACAGCCCCGAGGGCGGCGGCCGCGTTCCCCTCGACGAAGATGCGGTCGCCGACCTTGTCGGCCTTTTTCACCTTCAGCCCGATCGGGCATTCGAGGTTGAGCGTCGCGTAGTCGCGGCCGATATGCAGCGCCTTGACGTTCGGCGCGATCAGCTTGTCCTTGCCCTTGTACTGCTCGCCGATCAGCTGCTCGATCACCTTGACGTCCATGTCGAGCAGCGCGCTCATGACGCCGAGATAGATGATGTTCTTGAACAGCTGCCGCTGGCGCGGGTCGGTGTATTCGCGATTGCAGATCGCGGTCAGCGGCACGCCGATGACGGTGATGTCGTCGCGGAATTTCGACTTCGGGTAGGGCTTGGTCGAGTCGTAGAGCAGGTAGCCGCCCGGCTCGATGCCGGCGATGTCCTTGTCGAAGGTCTGCGGGTTCATCGCCACCATGAAGTCGGTGCCGCCGCGCGCGCCCATGTGGCCGGCTTCGGTCACGCGCACTTCGTACCAGGTGGGCAGGCCCTGGATGTTGGAGGGGAAGATGTTGCGCGGGCTAACCGGCACGCCCATGCGCATCACCGCGCGGGCGAACATCTCGTTGGCGCTCGCCGAGCCGGAGCCGTTGACGTTGGCGAACCGGATGACGAAGTCGTTTACGCGGCTGAGCGGCGCTGCGGTCGGCATGACGGGCCTGCGTGGGTCATTTCCAAAAAGAACTTCTGCATATCCCAGGCGCCGGTCGGGCACCGCTCGGCGCACAGGCCGCAGTGCAGACAGACGTCCTCGTCCTTGACCATGACGCGGCCGGTCTTCAGCCCGTCCTGGACGTAGAGGTCCTGGGAAAGGTTAGGCGACGGCGCGGTCAGCCGCGTGCGCAGCTCGGCCTCTTCGCCGTTCGCGGTGAAGGTGATGCAGTCCATCGGGCAGATGTCGACGCAGGCATCGCACTCGATGCACAGCTTGGCGGCGAACACCGTCTCGACGTCGCAGTTGAGGCAGCGATGCGCCTCCTTCAGCGCCAGGTTCGGATCGAAGCCGAGTTCGACCTCCGCCTTGATGTCCTTGAGCGCCACCACCTTGTCGCGCAGCGGCACCTTGTAGCGCTGGTCGAGCGTGACGTCGTTGTCGTACGACCACTCGTGGATGCCCATCTTCTGGCTCATCATCTCGACCGCCGGGATCGGCCGGTCGGCGATGTCCTCGCCGCTGAGCATCTTGTCGATCGACACCGCGGCCTCGTGGCCGTGCGCCACGGCCCAGATGATGTTCTTCGGGCCGAAGGCGGCGTCGCCGCCGAAGAACACCTTCGGATGCGTCGAGGCCATCGTCCGCTCGTCGACCTTGGGCATGTCCCACTTGTCGTCGAATTCGATGCCGATGTCGCGCTCGATCCAGGGGAAGGCGTTCTCCTGGCCGACGGCGACGAGCACATCGTCGCACGGGAAATGCTGGTCCGGCTCGCCGGCCGGCACCAGCTTGCGCCGGCCCTTGGCGTCGTACTCGGCCTTCACCTTCTCGAAGGTGATGCCGGTGAGCTTGCCGTTCTCGTGCGTGAATTCCTTCGGCACGAGGTAATTGTGGATCGGAATGCCCTCGTGCTGCGCGTCTTCCTTCTCCCAGGGGCTCGCCTTCATCTCCTCGAAGCCGGAGCGCACGACCACCTGCACGTCCTCGCCGCCGAGGCGGCGCGCCGAGCGGCAGCAGTCCATCGCGGTGTTGCCGCCGCCGAGCACGACGACGCGGCGGCCGATCCTGTTGATGTGCCCGAACGACACCGACGACAGCCAGTCGATGCCGATGTGGATGTTCCTGGACGCCTCCGTACGTCCGGGGATGTCCAGGTCACGCCCGCGCGGCGCGCCCGACCCGACGAAGACCGCGTCCCAGCCTTCGGCGATGAGCGCCTTGAGGCTGTCGATGCGCCGGCCCGCCCGGAACTCGACGCCGAGGTCGAGGATGTAGCCGGTCTCCTCGTCGATCACCGAATCCGGCAGGCGGAATTTCGGGATCTGCGTGCGGATCATGCCGCCGGCCTTCGGGTCCTGATCGAACACGACGCAGGTGTATCCGAGCGGGGCGAGATCGCGCGCCACGGTGAGCGAGGCGGGGCCGCCGCCGACGAGCGCGATGCGCTTGCCGTTCTTCTTCTGCGCGGGCTTGGGTAGCCGCGCCTTGATGTCGTCCTTGTAGTCGGCGGCGACGCGCTTGAGGCGGCAGATCGCCACCGGCTCGTTCTCGACGCGGACGCGCCGGCAGGCCGGCTCGCACGGCCGGTCGCAGGTGCGCCCGAGCACGCCGGGGAACACGTTGGACTTCCAGTTGATCATGTAGGCGTCTTCGTAACGCCCTTGCGCGATCAAGCGGATGTATTCGGGAACGGGCGTGTGCGCGGGGCACGCCCACTGGCAGTCGACCACTTTGTGGAAGTAGTCCGGCGCGGCAATGTCGGTGTTCTTCATTGACTCCTCGAAACGCGGCACCGTCACGCAGGGAGCTTCAAGTCAGCGGCTTCGCGCCAGACCTCGACGGGCCGAAAATCCTCCCGGATCCGAGTCTTCGCGCTCGATTCCAGACAGGTATCTTAGGGAAGTGGGCCGGAGAAGGCTACCGGCCGTGCGGTCGCGGCCGCGCCTTTCAACCGTGGAGACCGGCTGTAAGCCTCTGAACCGACGTCCGTTCTCGGGTTCCGTGCTTTTGCGATGCACAATAAGCGTATCGTGATCGCCGGGTCCCGGCCCGGGGGCGCCGACCCTTGCCGCCCGCCGCCCGGCCGCCTATGCCGTGGACGCCGATCCGCCTCGCTCCCATATGCGGGGGTGGGGCGCGCGCCGCCCCCCATTCCGCCCACAGCCGACCCATGCGTGAGATTTTCGAAGAGATCTTTGACAACCAGCCGCTCGATCCGATGGAGGCGGCGCGCCGCAATGTTCGGCCGAACCTGCGCAAGCGCTTCTAC
>Ga0182749_1002524_pt1 | contig 13328 bp, 11 predicted proteins | sample eDN3rd37CKraftMG_FD_128875 | JGI IMG/M metagenome (GOLD analysis project Ga0182749, IMG submission 128875) | Enriched Miracle-Growth compost microbial communities from Emeryville, California, USA - eDNA 3rd pass 37_C Kraft MG (version 2) (version 2) ...
CCGATCACCGCATCCCTCGCATGATATTCGACGCCATCCCTGGTGGCGGCACCGACCGCCTTGCCATTTTTGACGATGATCTTCTCGACATCGACATTGGCGATTACCTCGCCGCCATGGTCACGGATGAGTGCGACCAGCGCAGCGGTGAGCGCGCCTGATCCGCCGATCGGTACGCCGATGCCGATGGATTGCATCAGCGCGACGAACATCATGACGCCGATGCCGGTCGATTTCTCGTCTGGTGAGACCAATTGCTCACCCGCCACCCGACCCAGGTGGATCATGGTGCGCTCGTGCTCGAAATATTCACGCAGCAGGTCATGCGTCGAGAGTTGCATCATGCGCCAGACATCGCGGCCCTCACGGCTCTGGTCCATCATCATGAAGCCCGCACCCGCCGGCATGGGCGGGGAGAAGAGCGTGCCGAGCAGCATGGGAAGCAGCGCTTCGGCCTCACCCGCGAGGCGAAGATAAGCCTCGGCATCCTTTTTGGAGAACTTGCCGATATCCGCCGCGACGATATTACGGTCCTTGTGCTGGCGGATCGTCTGCCCATCCTCGAAAACCGAGATCATCGGCACGTCAGGATAGACGTAGCGCAGGCCATATTTGCTCTTGAGGCCAAGCTCATCATTCTTCAGCAACGGATTGTGCTGAATCATGATGTGCGCCATCGAGTGCTGATCGTGCGTGAAACCGGGTGCAGTCAGTTCGCGGCTGACGACGCCGCCGCCGAACCAGCTATTGCGTTCCAGCACTGTGACCTTCTTGCCGGCCCTGGCCAGATAGGCGGCAGCGACCAAGCCATTATGACCCGATCCGATCGCGACGACATCGCTGATATTGCTCATTTCATCCTCTCTCGTGAATCGATCAGGTCGCGTGCGGCAGCGAAATGGGGGCAGGCGCTGCGCGCCCCAGGATCAGGTCGGATGCCTTCTCGGCGATCATGACCACGGATGCATTGGTGTTGCCGGCGATCAGCGTTGGATAGATTGAGGCGTCGGCGACGCGTAGCCCCTCGACGCCTCGCACGCGTAGCTCGCTGTCGACCACCGCCATGTCGTCTCTACCCATTCGCGCCGTGCAGCCGGGGTGGTGGACCGTCACGACCGTCTTGCGGATATGGTCGTCCCAGCCGGCAGTATCCTCGACGTCGGGGCCAGGAATGATCTCATGTGCCTTATATCTCTGGAACGGTTCGGTCTCGAGCATGCGGCGCGCGAGCAGCAAGCCGTCGCGGATGACGGTGATGTCATCGGGGTGATCGAGGAAGTTGGGATCAATGCGCGGCGGCGCATGGGGGTCGGCTGAGGCAAGCGTCACGCTTCCTTCGGACTTGGGCCGCACGTTGATTGAGAGGATGCCGTAGCCATGGCCGATCGGCAGCACATAGGGCTTCTTGTTGCGATGCGCCGGCATGAACACGATCTGGAGATCGGGACGGCTGATCCCCGGCCGGCTTTTAATGAAGCCGGTCGCCTCGAAGACGTTTCCAGCGACAGGCCCCGTCCTGAACAGCAGATATTGCAGCGCCTGCAGGATGTTACGTGGCATCGCACGCACCGAAACGCCATAGGAGGTGATGTCGCTGGTCTTCATCTGCACGGCGGCGGACGGGTGATCCTTGAGGCCTTTGCCAACGCCGGGGAGATGATGCGTGGGCGAGATGCCGATCGCGTTCAGTTCACCTGCATCGCCAATGCCCGAGCGCAGCAGGATTGCAGGTGAGCCATAGGCGCCGCTGGAGAGGATGACCTCGCGCTGGGCGGCGATGCAGCGGCGCTGATTACCCACAAGAATCTCGACGCCGGTCGCGCGCTTGCCCTCCAGCACCACCTTGTCGATCATCGCACCAGTAATGACGGTGATGTTGGGCCGCGCTTCGGCTGCGCGCAGGAAAGCCGAAGCCATCGATTCGCGGCGACCATCACGGATCGTCGCCTGCCGCTGGCCAAAGCCGATAGGATCGGCGGCATTGAAGTCGTCGTTCGAAGGATATTGCAGGATCCGTGCGGACTTGAGGAAATCAAGTATGAGTGCATTGGGACTGGACGGGTCAATGACGCGCATTGGCCCCGCATTGCCGTGATAGGGCGACCCGCCATGCTGGAGATTGTCCTCCGAACGGATGAAATAGGGCAGAACGTCCGCATAGCTCCAGCCTGCATTGCCAAGCGCGGCCCAGTCGTCAAAATCTCCGGGATGTCCGCGGAAATAGGCCATGCCGTTGATCGAACCGGAGCCGCCGAGCACGCGTCCGCGTGGGATTACGATCTGCCGGCTGCCCAGGCCCGGCTGCGGCACGCTCATATAGTTCCAGTTGAGAGCAGGCGTGTGGATTGCCTTGGCGACGCCCGCAGGCACCTTGATCGCCCAATTGCTGTCGCGTGGCCCCGCCTCGATAAGGGCAACGCGTGTGTTCATATCCTCGGAAAGACGCGCGGCAATGACGCAACCCGCCGATCCGGCTCCGCACACGACATAGTCGAATGGCTCGTCCAGTCCCGTCATCAAAGGGCGGCTCCGACCGCGATGTCGGAGAGGCGCTGGAAGCGATCGATGTTCGCGGCCTGTGAGAGCAGCCCGGCCGAAAGCGCGGTGAAGGTCATGTCGAGTTCGGGATCGATCCAGAACACGCCTGTACCTGCGCCGTAATTGCCGAAAGTTTCGGGCGAGGTCAGCGTGCCGAGCTGATGATGGACGATCCTGGTGCCGCGAACGTTGAAGCCGAAGCCGATATAGGCCGGCGGCACCTCATAGCCGGCGCGCAGCGCGACCATCTTGTAGAGCTCGTTCGGCATATCGCCGGTCCAGTTCTGACGGGCCATCCGCACAGTGCGCGGCGACAGGATGTGGACACCATCGAGCATACCTCCGCCACGCAGCATTTCGACAAAGCGTGACAGGCTTTCGCAAGAGGATGCGACGCCGACATGCGGTGCCTCGCAAAACTCCTGTTCGTAAAGGCCGAAATCGCCAGGATGGTCGCGGCCCATATTCTTGACCGGGATGATACCGCGCATGTCCGGTACGATGTGGCGGGGTTTCAGGTCTCGCCGCAAGCCGAGTGAAGTATCAGTCATGCCGAGCGGCTGAAACAGATCCTCAGTCAGGATTTCGGTGATCGCGCGGCCCTTGGGGTCGGTCCGCCGCAGGATCTCACCCATAAGCACATGATTGGCGATCGGGGCATAATCGCAGCGCTCGCCCGGTTCGGCGATGCCGTGGATGTTGGCGCATACCGCTTCGACCAGCTCGTCAAGCCGATCGAGGAACATGCCCGGGCGCGGTTCCCACACGCCGGGCATGCCGGTGGTGTGGGTGAGCAGGTTGAGGATGGTCGATCGGTCGCGCGGTTTTCCGGTGAATTCGGGAATGAGATCTACCACCTTGGTAGTAAGCGCGAAGCGGCCGAGTTCAATCCCGCGCAGGATAAGAACGTTGATGAAGGCTTTGGTGATCGAGAAGACACTGAACACCGAATCAGTCCTGAGCGGGATCGACTTGTCCTTGTCGCCATGGCCGATCGCTTCGTGAAACACCGTTTCACCCCCGCGAGTGATCTTCAATACCATGCCGTAATAGAGACCGCTGGCGGTGTCTGCCGCAATCACTTCCTTCAGATGGTCCAGCCGTGTCTGGGCCATTTGCGTTTTGCTTGCCGCCATATCAGCCACTCCCCTGTCCCTGCGTGATTGTTATCCGCGCAGGTAATGCTGCTGCTTGCGCTATTATCGTATGCTTGTATTACAAAACCCGAATTCAAATGCAAAGGACTTTGACGTGGCTCCGATTGCGCACTTCGATGAGAGCAAGATCGTGCTGGACAGCACTTTCACGCGCGACCTGTGTTTGGTCGGAGGTGCATGGATCGGAGCGGATTCCGGTGCTGTGCTGGATGTCACTGATCCGGCGACAGGGGCGATCATTGGCCGTGTGCCTGATCTTTCTGCTGCTGAGACAATCCGTGCGGTCGACGCAGCCACTGCTGCCTTGCCTGACTGGGCAGGGCGACCAGCAGCCGAGCGCGCGCGAATTCTGCGTCGCTTCTTTGATCTGATGATTGGGCATCAGGAAGCGTTGGCCACGATCCTCACTGCCGAGCAGGGCAAGCCGATCGCCGAGGCGAGAGGTGAGATCGCCTATGCCGCCGCCTTCATGGAGTGGTTCGGGGAGGAGGCCAAGCGTGTCTATGGTGATATCATCCCGAGTAACCTGCCCGGTCGTCGCCTCTTCGTGCAGAAGCAGCCGGTCGGCGTCGTCGCAGCGATCACGCCATGGAATTTTCCCGCAGCGATGATAACGCGCAAGATCGGTCCTGCATTGGCAGCCGGTTGCACCATTGTCGTGAAGCCAGCGGCCGAGACGCCGCTTTCGGCGCTCGCGCTCGGCGTTATCGGGGAGTTGGCAGGACTGCCGGCAGGCGTACTCAACATCGTGACCGGCGATCCGAAAGCAATCGGCGGCGTGCTTACGAATGATCCGCGCGTGCGCAAGTTAAGCTTCACCGGTTCGACCCGGACTGGTCGCCTTCTTTTGGAGCAATGCGCTGCCAGCGTAAAGAAGACCTCGATGGAGTTGGGCGGCAACGCGCCCTTCCTTGTCTTCGATGATGCCGATGTCGATGCCGCGGTAGAAGGCACTATCGCATCGAAGTTCCGTAATGCCGGTCAGACCTGCGTTTGCACAAACCGCATCTATGCGCAGGCAGGCATTTATGACTTGTTTGTCGAGAAGCTCGCCGCCGCCGCCGCGTGCCTCAAAATGGGACATGGTCTTACTGCCGGCTCGGTGATTGGTCCGCTCATCACCGAGAAGGCCGTGCAAAAGGTGGAGGAACATTTGGCGGACGCAGTGGCGGGAGGCGCGACAGTCCTCACCGGCGGCAGCCGCGACGATAATGCCAACCTCTTTTTCCCGCCCACCGTTGTGCGCGACGTGACACCGGACATGCTGGTCTGTCGTGAGGAGACATTCGGGCCGCTTGCTGCCGTGGTAAAGTTTGAGACCGAAGAGGAAGCCGTCGCTCTCGCCAATGAGAGCGAGTTTGGGCTCGCCGGCTATTTCTATTCGCGCGATCTCGCCCGCGCGTGGCGTGTGGCGGAGGCGCTGGAATGCGGTATGGTTGGCGTCAACACCGGGCTCCTTTCCACTGAGGTCGCACCGTTCGGCGGTGTCAAGCAGTCCGGCCTTGGCCGTGAAGGGTCTCGTTACGGCATTGAGGATTACATCGAGACCAAGTATATCTGTATGGCCTGAGCATTATATTTTTTATGAAATGAAGCAAAATAGGCAAGTCGACGATGGTGTCGTCGATGGCCGTTACACATGTGGCGACGAGGATTGCTCAAGTCCCGGCAAGCACCCGATCAGTCTTCTGGTTCCCCACGGCGTCAATGACGCAACAACCGACCTGAAAACTATCCGGCGCTGGCATCGCAAAGACCCGGACATGAACTATGCTGTCGCGACCGAAGGGCTTGCGGTGATCGATTGCGACAGCAAGGAGGCCTTGCGCGTGTTCCGGTCGGGCTACCATCCACCGCCGACCTTCACCGTGAAAAGGGGCGCGGGGGTTCCACTTCTACTATCGGGGCAAGATGCCCGCTCGTAACGGTGCGCGGAACAAGCTCGACGTGAAAAGTGGTCCTAGCTCTTATGTTGTCGGGCCGGGGTCGCGCCATGCTTCGGGGTCGATCTATGCGGTGTGGGAAGACGACCCGATTGCCGACTTGCCACAAAACATCGCGGGCATCACCGAACGCACTGACGAACCGGCAGATGAAGGTGGGGGCGGGCCGATTCCAGTCGGGATGCGCAATTCCACTATGACGCAGTTTGCGGGATACATGCATGCCAAGGGGTGCCGCAAGCGGCGGTTCTGGAAACCCTGAAGACGTTGAACCGCACCATGTCAGAAAAGCCGTTGCCGGATCGCGAGGTCAGGCAAATCGCGCGCAGCGTGTCGCGGTATCCGATCAAGGCGCCGCCCCAGATCATTCCGTTTTCAGAAATCCCGGAGGAACGCCTTGAGTTTCTCTGGTATCCCTACATCTGCCTTGGCACGCTGGGGCTGTTGGACGGTGATCCCGGTGACGGCAAGAGTCAGCTTTGCGTTTGGCTCTGCGCGCGTCTGAGCCGTGGCGACAAGTTGCCCAACGGTGATCGGTTTCAACCGGCTAATTGCTTCCTGTTCAATTTCGAGGACCTGCCCGGCGCGGTCATCAAAAAGCGGCTGGAGGCTAACGGCGCGGACTTGCGCGGGTTTTTATCCAATCGCGGCAATTTCAGCTTACGGCGGAAATGGTCGAATGGATGGACGGTGAAATAGCGGAAAAGAAGCCGCGCCTTCGTCATTCTCGATCCTATCCAGGCCTTCATGTCGGGCGTGGACGGCAACAGCAACATCGACGTGCGCGAGTTTATGTCACGCTTGGGCGAGATCGCAATGAACCGAAAATGCGCGATTATTTGTGTCCGTCACTTCGGCAAAGGTGTCCAAGATAAGGCCATGAAGAAGGGGCTGGGATCGACGGACTTCGTGGCATCTCGCGCAATCAGTTTGGCCTCGCGCGCCGCAACGATGGTGTCCGGGGGTTCATCGTGTTCCACATGAAGACGAACTTCGAACGCGGGGAGTCCATGCTTTTCACGATGGGAGATGCCGATGGCCGGAAGGGGGAACAGCCGAAGATCGGCTTCGACAAGTTCACCGACATTACCGCCGATGACTTCTTTTCGAGCGAGGTGTCCTTGCACGGCCCGGATCAGGATGAAAGGGAGGTAGCGAAGGACTATCTGCTTGATGCACTGGCCAATGGGCCGAAGGCGGCGGCTGAGTTGAAGTCGCAGAGAGAGGCGCGGGCTATCAGCGCATCCACGCTCGACCGGGCACGAAAGGAGCTTGGCATCGCGACCGTCAAACAGGGTAAAATCTGGTTCTGGTCGCTCCCACCGGAGTGATCGAGCTTTCCAAGTTTCCAAGTTTTCATCGCCGGGGTGGGGCGGAAGTTGCATCACGCGCTTTCGTGTCGCCCTGGCGCTTTTCATGATGCGCCGGGCATTGAAAACATGAAAACATGAAAACATGAAAACATGAAAACATGAAAACATGAAAACATGAAAACATGAAAACATGAAAACATGAAAACATGAAAACATGAAAACATGAAATGTTGGATTGGGCAGAGTGGGGGAGGTATCGGACTGACCGATGCCCCCGGATGTGCCTCAAACGGTCGGCGTTGCGGACAAAGCCTTGCGGGCTTCCTCCAGCGCCTTCGACCCCGGCGTCCACTGCCACGGCTGCCGTGCGACGTGATCCTTTCCCAATGTCAGGTAGAGCTTGGTCTGCTTCGCGGCCAGACGCAGCAGCATACGGGCATCACGTGGCGGCATCTTCATTTCGCGGGCGAGCTGGTCAAGCGGGACCGTGTTCGCGGCCTCTTTGCTGCCGGTCGCCTTCTTCGCGGCTTCAGACTGCGGCTTTGAAGTCGGGGCAGGGGCGGTCAGGTTCGTCGTGGCGGTCATGCCGTTCACTCCTTGGTTGTTGAACGACCTTTCCATTAAGGCGGACGGGAGAGGCGTGTCAGGAGAAATCCTAGAAATCCCAATCGATTTCCATGAGCGGATCGAGAATGACGCTTTCCCGTCGGTAAAAAGATATTCGTCATCATCGCTGCCGATCTCGAAGGTGTAGCGGTGCCCGTCCACCTCAATGTGGATGATCTCATTGGGTGTGTAGATCACGTCGATTGTCGCGCCGGGCAAGAGCGCACGGGCATGATCGATCAGGTGCGGTCGATCGAGCGGTTCGTCGTTGGGCGAGATGGCCTCCTTTCGTTGACCATCTTCCCAATAAGATCGTGGGCGGAGCCGTGTCAGGAATATTCCCACTCGAAACCCGCTGATTCTGTGCCGGGTGCCGGTGCGCCAACCGCGCAATTCGGGCAGGATCCGCTGATTATGGATCAGGTTGTCGCGGTTTCCAAATGCGCGGAAATCCGAATCTCGGGCGGTTTATAGGCTTTCGCCGGGTATCCGGTGGGAACCAGACCGGTCAGCAAGGGTGCGGAGCCGATCAAGGTATAGAGTCTTCGCTTCGAATTCCGCTTGGTGAAGGCGTCCGACGGTATCGATCCTATTGCGCCCGCGCGGGCGCGGCTGACCACCCGACCCAAACAGGCGGCTGCGTAGCTTGGCGGTCTTGCGGCGGGCGCGAGAAACTTCGTTCATGCTCTGCACCGCTTAGCTCAGCCGCTGTGCCTCTCGCGAGCCGAACCTGCCTGCGGCATAGTAGATGACTTCGCAGCGCCGTGCCGTGATCGGGCAGACAAAATAGCAACGATGGCCGCCGAACGGTGATGGCACCATTTCGATGGCGACGCGCTGGTTGATGGCACCATCGGGCATATCGCCGGTGATCGCCATGGCGCCGCCAAGTTCAATGTCGGTGAGATCGAGCGAAGGCGCGCGCTGGATGGGCTGAGGCCGCCAATCGACCATAGCACCGTGTCGCATGTGCATTCACCGGGGCGAACGACGCCCAGCCGCCGCAATACGCGAACGTCAAGTGCCAGCATTTCCTCGACATTGCCGATATGCGTTGATCGCCGCGCGCCTGATCCAATGCCACCCATGAAAGCCTCCTTCATCTCGGACGGCATCATACATCGAGATCGGCCACTTCTCAGGCCCCACCCCGGCTCTTCGGACGGCGGCTCTTTGCCTCTGAAGCTGGCCATTCAATGAAATACTGTGGCGTGGGGTAGGTCGCACAGCTTTCTGTTGAGTGAAATCGCCCGCTGTCCCATACGGGTGAGCGGAACCGCCACGCACCGTTCTGGGGCGTAGTAACCCCGAAACACAGCGGTTGGGCTGCCCAAAGTAGCCCGACACATCCTTGACCCTTATGGTCGGGGACCTGCGACGTATGTCCAGGGCTTCCCAGCCTAAAGGTCGTAGGGACCGGCTGTGTTCGGTTTACTAACTCCCCGATCACCAAGGATCAGGTGTGAAGTCGAAAGCGGGGGCGAACCGCACCGACTTCCGGGGGAACCAAATGAAAAGCATCTCTGCTTTCGCAGCCGCCCTGCTTCTTGCGGGGTGCATATCGATGGGCACGAACTACGATGTTGCGGCAGTCGATCGCCTACAGGTTGGCATGACTAAAGCACAGGTGATCGGCCTGCTCGGACAGCCCAATCAGGTCGTAACGAACGCCGATGGGAGCGAACGCCTTGTATGGGTGCATTCTACCGGATCGATGTTCGGCGCGAATGCCCGGTCTGTAGGCTTGCCGTTCGGACCCGATGGTCGGCTGACCGACGTTCCTCGGCAGTCGCCCCAGGAGGTCCGCTATGAATCGCACGACATTGATCTTCGCTGTTTTATGCGCCGGGTGCAGCAGCGCCTCATCGCAGACCGCCGACGCAACCGGCTATACAGCCCGTGAACGTGCGCTTATCGATATGTGTAACAAGATTGCCGTTGAGCGCGAGATTCTAGCCGCGAAATACAACGCTCTTATTGCTGTCCATAATCTCGACATGCGTCCTGAGCCGTTGACCGTGAAACGATGCACATAGTGACCTGAGTTCTGGCGCGGACGCCGCTCGGCTATACAGTTACCGGCATCCATTCACCGCCGGAAGCGATGTGACCGGGGACGTGTCTGGATTTTCGTGCTGGAGGGACGGTTGAGAGCACCTCAATCTGAAGGCAAATTCCATTGCCCTTCAAAGCGAATTCTCCGAAAACCGGGCCATGCTGACTGAAATCATACTTGGAGCAATCGGCGACGCCGTTCTTGGATACGCTGGGTCTAAGGGTGTCGATCTTTTCAAATCCTCAAATGCCAAAAAGGAAATAGCTGAAATTGGATCGAAATCCATAGAATCCGGCATATTTAAGGCTCCGGCGTTGGCTGACGATTTAAGGTCAGACAGTTTCGCAAAATGCGTGTTTGTTCCTATTCTGCAAAAGCTGATTGTAGATCCCTCGAGGTTGCCAGATCCAGATGGATTGGCGAGCGAATTCGTTGCCATGTTTGTGAAACGCTTTGCCGCCACTGAAGGAGTAGACGAGACACTCCAGCGCATTTTTCAAACTGACCCGACCGAGCTGAAAGAAGCATTTGCAGCAATGCTTCGTGAGCTTCGGTCTCAATTCTATCAATCGAAGCACTGGCGTGACGCGGGGCATTTTTATGCAACTGAAAGGACGCTCCAAAACACAGATACCATCATCGAGATTTTAGACCGGCAACAAAGGTTAAGCGCCGCCGATGCGGTCGATATTGATGATGCTCGAAAGGATGCGAAAGGCGGGTCGGATGAGCTGCGCAGTTGGCCGCGTGACATCATGGGGCGCGAGTTGCTTAGGCCTGAACTGGAGCGTTTGAAAAATAGAATTGTGAGCGAACGCAGCGGATCAACTTTGCTGATTGGTGAAGCTGGATCAGGAAAGTCCGCTTTGCTGTCGAAGCTGACCGAAGAACTGGAGGCGGGCGACTTCATCGTTTTTGGGATTAAAGCTGACACCCTGCCGCCAACCGTCGCCACACTCGACGATGTAGGCCGTGCGCTGGGCATGGCTGGACCGCTGGCGGATGAGCTTCACGCGTTGGCTCGTGTGCAAGCGGTGGTGCTGATAATTGACCAGTTGGATGCGGTAAGCGATGTCATGGATCGTTCTTCTGACCGCATGAAGGTGCTGTTGCGGCTGGTTCGGAGTGTTCGAGATCGAACCCTTCCGGTTCATGTCATTGTTTCATCCCGGCCATTTGAGGCGTCGCATGACGCACGTTTCCAGCAGCTAAAAGCTGAAGAAGTCACTCTCAGCCTGCCATCGGTGGAGGATGTTCTTGCATTCTTGACCTTGCTTGGGATCGACGGCGCCAAAATCACAGCACAACTCCGTGAGACCCTACGCCGCCCATTTGCGCTCAAGCTGTTTGTAGACTTGGTTTCGCGGGGAATCAGCGCAGAAGAGGTGGCTAGCGGCGAGCTACTAAACATGTGGCTGGAAACCGCCGATCTGGGGAATGACCAGAGCCGACAGGCCGTTCTTCGGCTGATGGAAAAGCTGGCAAATCAGATGCTCGAAACAGAGACCCTGTGGCGACCGCTGGATGCCATAGTTGCAGAGCATAAGGATGCGCTCGCAATTGCAGAGGCGGCGGGGCTCGTTGTCCGCAGCGGCCCGAAAGTTGGGTTTAGCCATCAATCATGGCTGGACGATTTTCAGGCTAAGAGTTTCAAAACAGGGGCGGACCTCGCCGAATATGCGTGGCACAATCAAGATAGCCTGTTTGTTCTCGGCACTTTGCTCCGAGCTTTGCAGCGCCTCCGGCAGCTCGATGAAGCATCTTACGAACGGGCAGTCTCGGCCTTGCTTTGGCAAACCAAGACGCGGCGTCACCTAAAACATCTGATCGTAGACGTCATCGCGACCGTTCGGCTCCCGACCTTGCAAGAGGGCGCTTGGGTGGAAGCGCTGATATGGAACGATCCGGTCCTTGCCAACCGTGCCCTAGGAAAAATAGCGGACCACTGGCCTGAATGGCGATCCATGTTGGGCAAGTGCCTTGGTTCGCTGATGACAAATGACCAATTCCATTGGCCCGCGATACGGCTGCTGGCGAGCGAGGCGCGGCTAGATGCTGATAGTGTCGTCAAGCTCATCGAACAGCATTGGGATCAGCCAGAGAAGGACGGTCTAGTTTTTCGGGTAATCGAGCAATCCGGCGTTATCAGTGATGCGGTTGAAAACTTGGTGAAAACCATATTGGGCCGCACGCAAATTGACGAGTATGCAATATCGCAATTTGTGTCGGCGCTCCGAGGTGATGGTCGCTTTCGCGAAGCCGCTAGAATTGTGTCGCTGTGGTTCAGCACTCTCCACACCGATCAGCATCAAAACCCGTCGCTGTATGACGTGCAGAAACTAGCTGACGTGGCTCCGAGGGAGTTTTCAGAAGAGTTGTTAGGCGAATTTCTTAGATGCGCTTCGAATGATGTGCAGCCTTTTCGTGAAGGCGTTAAGCGATATCCAAAATCTCATTCTCTGCCTTGGGATTGGGATTTCGACAAGGAACGAGACAAGGTTCTCGAAGCATTTCGGGACGCAGTGGACGGGTTTGCGCGAACCCAGCCTGATGAGGCGCGGCCTTTCCTCACAGCTCTGGCAGAAATTGAAATCGAGCAAGCTCAGGAGATTGTCGCACACGCTTATATCGCTGGTGCGGAAGCTCTGGCGGCAGATGCAGTTACATTTCTTTTGGCCGATGAGCGCAGGCTCCATCTTGGAGACGCGCATGTTCAGCTAGAGCCGGGGATGTCATCAACTGAAAGCGGGTTGACGTCCCAAGAGCTAATCGAGGCGATAGCACCTCATCTGCCAGACCGTGATGTTGAGAAAATTCGAGATAGGATCGAAAGCTGGAGCCTTTACGGTCCCGATTGCACCAAAGGCGACGAACCTGCCCTACGCCTTCAACGGCTGAAATGGGCCGATGAGAACCGCATCGAGCTGCTTGAAAGGTTGCCAGACAGGTTTCTATCGCCCCAACGAAAACGGCATGTTGCGGATCGGCGCGCTTCCCGCAAATGGCCAATTTCCCGAAAAAGAGGTGGAATGATGGCCTCACTTGTGGGGTCGCCAATGCCACACACCGCCATGCTTAAAGCCCGCGATGACGACATCTTTAAAATGTTGGATGAAATCAACGATACCAGCGAAGGTCGTTCTCGACGTCGGCCAATCTCGATGGACGGGGGCGTAGTGGAGCTTTCGCGTGCTTTCGCCGAGTTTGGAAAAGAACAGCCTGAGCGGGCCATCACGATGGCCAGGACGAAATTTGTCGCGGGTCGGCATGAACATGCCGCCGCCGAATTGGTTCATAAGCTGACTGAAGGAGATGATTATTCCGCTAATGAGCTTCTGGCGTTGATCCATGATCTCTCGGATCGGGGTTTTTCGTCTGATACTTGGAAAACATTTGCCTCATGGTCACTCGCGCGAATTGCAGGAAAGCTCTCGGGTCTGCCCAACAATTCGATTGCGATGCTGCAGGGGTGGCTAGAAAACGATCCGGAGAAAATCGCCAAGGATATTGTTGATCGGCTGGACCTTGAAGCCCGAAATGCCGAACGCAACAAGCGCGAGCGGGAGATACCTCAACCCTTTCTGTTTCACGCTCATCGACTGGGTGGGATGCGCATTGTACCGCAAGACAACTTTTCGATCCTTGATGCCATATTCAAGGGCCTGATTGCCCGCGAAGAGCGAGACTATGAGCGGTGGATTTCGATCCTTGATGA
>Ga0182749_1002526_pt1 | contig 13313 bp, 11 predicted proteins | sample eDN3rd37CKraftMG_FD_128875 | JGI IMG/M metagenome (GOLD analysis project Ga0182749, IMG submission 128875) | Enriched Miracle-Growth compost microbial communities from Emeryville, California, USA - eDNA 3rd pass 37_C Kraft MG (version 2) (version 2) ...
ATGGTGCCGCTTGTGTGACTCGAACACACGACCCCGTCATTACGAATGACGTGCTCTACCGGCTGAGCTAAAGCGGCGATCCGCCCGGCGGATGCGTCCGCTCGGGAAGGCGCGAGGGATACCCTCACCGGTTCCGAATTGCAAGCGTTCACGACCGGCGCGTTGGTATTGCGGCGATCCGCGCTCATGGCAGGCCAAAGTCGGGCTTTTAGCTGACGGCTCTGAAGGTTCGGCGTGCAATCGGCTGCTCCGGCTCGGGCTCTGGCGGTTCGGTCCCAGGATCGTCCGGTGCGCGCGGCGCAACAAAGAGTTTTGCGTTTTCTTTCGGCTCTCTTGATGGTTCTGCTGGCGCCGATCGCGTTTCTTCCTCGGGGGCTATCGGGGCTGGACTCTCCGCGGCAGGAGTCTGGGCTGGGCTTCCCACGGCGGGCGTCTCGTCGATGACGGCCGCGTCTGCAGCTTCTGCGCCATTTCCAGGCTTTCCAGGCTTTCCAGGCTTTGCCGTAACGGTGACGGGCTCCGCTTCTATGACCTCGTCGCCGTCACGCGTCTTGCCGGTTTCGCGCGGGGCTGCGGGGCCGGGATCGACCTCAGCGGCAGGTCGTACCGGCGATTCGATTGCAATCAGTTCTTCGAGCCGCCGCGCCAGGATCTCGGTTCGCGTTGCGTCGCGCGATTCGACGGGAACGCGCCACTGGAAGGCATCGAGCCTGCCATCTACCGGTGATGTCGCCTCCCAATGATCGGAGATAACGCCGTCGGCGATCCAAGCCGGGTCGCGGGCCGCATTCATCGCACGTGCCAGCCATTCGCGCACGCGGCCCTTCTCGCCGTTCTCACCGGCTTCGATGCGGGCCATCAAGGTTGCAACGCGTTGCGTGAGACGCTCGGGCAGCAGCGGTTCGAGCGCGTGTCGCGCCTCACCATACAATCGGGCGTCGATTGCCGCGGTCGCGACGGCGATCGGGCTTTCGATCGAATGTGGGTTGAGTGCCGCCAGTTGTCGGACTCGGTCGAAACGGTCGCGCGTGCTGTCACCGACGCGGGCATATGCATAAACAGCCGCGAGATCGGGGTGAGGCGACTTCACCCACGTCTTTTGCAGGACCTTGGCGGCTTTCGCGGTATTGCCGCGCGAGGCGAGAAGGCGCCCGGCGAGCGCCGCCGCCGGCACAAGGTCGGTTGCAAGGCCATGCGCCTCCAAGGCGAGATTCAACGCCTTCTCCGGTGCATCGTCTTCGGCGGCTAGGGCTTTGGCCGTCAGCAGGACGGCGCGCTTGCGCTCGGCTTCGGCCTTCCCGATGTGACGGTTTTTTCGCGCGTGCTCCAGAGTCTCGAGCGCGGCGGTCCAATCCTTTTGCTTGCATTGCAGTTTGAAGAGCGCATCCGACGACCAGCCGAGCTTTGGATTTGTGTTGAGGGCGCGGCTTGCAAGCTGGCGCGCCGCCTCGCTGGCGCCTTCGCGTTCGGCTTCAAGGAAGAGCCCCCGCAAGCCGAGTTGCTCCGTCTCCGGAGATTCGAGCATGGCTTCGTAAATGCGCCGCGCGGTGGCGCGATCGCCTGACAGCTCGGCAGACTGCGCGCGTAGGAGATGCGTCAGCGGCTCGTGCGGCAGGGATTTGCGTGCCTGGAGCGCGTAGCGGGATGCCAGAGCGCCGTCGCCGGCGCCGATCGCGATCAGGCCGCTCGATACGGCATCGAGGCCTTTTCGCTGTCGACGGCGCACGAGGCGATCGCCAATCGCCGCCGGGCTGTTCCAGAGGGCGCGAAACAGCGACCACAGGAACACGATCGCGGCAATGGCCGCAGCAAGCAGGACCACGGCTCGAAAGACCGACGTTTCAATGTCATAGCCCTGCCAAACGACTTGCAGTGTTCCGGGCCGGTCCGCAAGCCAAGCCAAACCCGATGCGATTAGAGCGATTGTGAGCAGAAAGACGACAAGGCGCACCATGACGCAAACCCTTCGCTGGATTAACGGGCAGAGTTCGCCGCGGGCGCCGGTCCCGGAGCGATCGATGATTTGAGCTGAGCTTCAAGCTGCGTGATGGTGTTGTCGACGCCGACGCGGGATTCGAGTTTTTCAAGGAATGGCCGCGCAGCGTCCTGAGCAGCGGGCGACAGATCCTTGGAAGCTTCAAGAACGTCGCTCAAGCGTCCGTCGTTGAGGGCGACCTGCATACGGCCGAGGGTTGCCTCGGTGCTCTTGTCGTCGGGCTTAAGATCGATGCGACGCACGCGTACAACTGATTTCGCCTCGGCCCAAAGACGGCCTACGACTCCAGACTCCTTCGCTTCCGCATCGGTATCCATGGCCGCGTCGGCCGCAGAGCGGAAATCTTTTTTCAGCTCGGCGAGGGTCGGCGCGCCCTTATCTTGCAGATCGGTCAGCGCCGTCAGATCGACTGTGCTGCCCGCAAGCTTTTTGACTTGAGAAAGTTGTGCCGCATAGTTCTGGCCGCTATCGATGGCCCGTTTCAGGCTTTGCAATTCGAGTGCAAGAACCACCTGCTCGGCGGTTTTCTGGCGCGTGCTTTCGCTTTGCACGACCTGCTGCACGCTTTTTTCGAGCGCTGCGGTGCGCTCGGCGATCGGCGCGACTGCTGCAGTGATCTCAGCCGGTTTCGCAGCTTCGTTTTTGAGCGTGTCGAGTGCGGTCTTTAGCTGAGTTGTCTGATCCTGCGCCGCCTTGAGATCCGCCGCAACTTGTGCCGTTGCATCTTTGTTTGCATTGACACTGGCTTCGATACGAGTCGTGTCGGCTTTGATGCTTGCGACGTCTTTGTCGAGGCGTTGCGTTCCGGCTTGCGCGGTTTCGCTAGCGGCTGTCACCGCCTGCAGGCGGCTTTCGACGTCCTTCGTGACGTTTGCGCGCAGCGCCGCTAGCTGCGTCGACACACTATTTTCAAGATCGCTGACCTTGGCGGTTACGCCCGCAAGCTGTTCGATGCGGCTTGGATTCGGATCGTTGGCGCCGGCATCAGCCATAGCCTTGAGCTTTTCTTCGACCTTGCCGACGCGATCGATGAGTTGCGTCGAGCCAGAGTCGGATGCGGCGGACGCGAGCGCCGCCTTCGTCTCGGCGACGAGGCGTCTTTGGCTGTCGGTCAAAGCGGGTATGGTCTGCGCGGTTCTCTCGAGACTCGCGATGCGGTCCTCGACCTTGTTCAGATCGGACGCCGAGGCGTCATGAGAAACTCTTTTTTCGAGTGCGCCGATCCGTTCCGACAATGAGGCCGTATCGTTGGTGAAGCGGGCGGTTCCGTCGAGACCAAGCTCCGGCACGGCCCATTGCAGCGCCAGGAACGACAGCGCGCCGCCGACGATACCGGCTACGAGATGCGTGAAAAAACCACCGCGTCTCTCGACGATGACCTTCGGATCAGACGCGCCGGCCGCGGTGCGCGGTGCTGTCGAAGCGCCGTCCATTGCCGAAGCGGATGCGCCGGTTTTATTTTTATCGGACTTTTCGGGTTCGGATTTCATCCTGGCTCCGGAATTCGGTTGTTCGCGCGCATCTTTGCTCGTCGCGTACGACGATGCGGCGGCGGGCAGGGGCACGCGCGGCTCTGGTGGCGCTGCGCCGCTGGGAGATGCTGCAGAGCCGGTTCTCGCAGCGGGCGTCTTGATCTCTGTCGCCTTCAGGTCGAGCGTTGCATAAGGTCGCTTTGCGGACCCACCGGATTGATTGCCTTTGCCGTCTGCCATTGAAACTCACGACTCCGTACGAAAACTCGCGTATGCCACTCGATGCGGGTTAATTCCGGGCAAAGAAATCTTTGCTGTTGGCAGCTTGATGTCCGGGGGTGGAAATTGGCCCGCGCTCGCCTTCTTACTCCGCTTCCGGGCGTGCTGCGAGACGTTTCAGCACGACAATTAGTTCCTCGAGATTGGGGCGTGCCGCGATCAGGATATGGGGGGCTTGGACACGCGCTTTCAGGGCTTCGGACACGTTCTGCGAAAGACAGACGTAGGTTATCCCGGATAAGTCAGGGCATGGCAACAATCTGCTGATGAGGAGGCCCCAGGTGTCGGCGGTTCGTGGGGACATCAAGGTGACGGCATCGAACTCGCGCCGTCGAAGGGCTTCGACGGTTTGTGGTGTCAGGGTTTCGGCTGCAACGGATTGGTAGACGGTCACCGTCTTGATGCCGACGTTTTGGCGCGCAAGGGCCGCGGAGAGATCAAACGCCTTTACATCACCTGCAAGGTAGATGAACGTCGTGCCATCCATTTTTGATCTATGCGCGATCTCGGGTACGAGGTCGGCCCCAGTGCCGGAACCTTCGAACACATCGCGAAAGCCGAGTTCGAGCGCTCTCTCCGCTGTTCCTGGCCCTACGACGAGAAGCGGCAAGGTCAATGCGAGCGGTAAAGCGGGTGAAGGCGCCAGTGCTTCGAGCGCATTGCGGCTCGTCGCGATCAACCCTGATGCATTTTCGATTGCCGAGATCGGCACCGCATTCGGTACTATGTCGATCAGCGGCTCCAGGCTCGCGCGCCAGCCATGTTGCTCAAGGCGTGCTTTGAGTGCTTCTCCATCGCGTTTTGGACGCGTCACGAGAATGTGCATCAGGCGCTCGGATAAGCAAGGATGGCGGGATCGGCGGTGCGCAAGATTTCGTCGGCGGCGGAGATGCCGATATCCGATGCAGATTCCGGCGCGCCGGTGCGAACGACATCATATTTCTTTTTGCCGTCCGGCGAGAGAAGCTCGCCGCGGAACGACAGGTTGTTGTCGTCGAGCGTTGCGTGTCCGGCGATCGGCGTGCGGCACGAGCCTTCGAGACGCGCGAGGAAAGCGCGTTCCGCCGTTACTGCGATTGCGGTATCGGCGTCATTGAGCGGCGCAACAAGCGCGGCCATGGCTTCGTCGTCCGCGCGAATCTCAAGGCCGATTGCGGCCTGAGCCACGGCCGGCAGCATGGCGTCCATCGGCACCAGGGCGGTGATATGATTTTCGATGCCAAGACGCTTCAGCCCGGCGACGGCGAGGAACGTCGCTTCGGCAACGCCTTCCTTCAGCTTGCGCAGACGAGTCTGGACGTTGCCGCGAAAATCGACGACGCGAAGGTCGGGCCGGGTGTTGAGCACCTGCGATTTGCGGCGGAGTGAGGATGTTCCGACAATTGCTCCCGGCGGTAGAGCGGCGAGGTTGGCGTGGTTCAGCGATATGAACGCGTCGCGCGGGTCCTCGCGGGGAAGTACCGCGCCGACCGCGAGGCCTTCCGGCAGCACCGTTTGCATATCCTTCATCGAGTGCACGGCGACATCGATGTCGTTGGCGAACAGGGCTGTCTCGAGTTCTTTCGTAAACAGGCCCTTGCCGCCGATTTCGGAGAGTGGCCGGTCGAGCACCTGATCGCCGGTCGTTTTGATGACCGTGATCGCGATAGCGTCGTCGGGAAGCCCGTGCGCCTTGGCGAGCCGGTCGCGGACTTCATGTGCCTGGGCTAGCGCCAATGGCGAGCCACGAGTCCCGATGCGAATGCGGGCAGCTTGCAAAGAGGTTTCTCCGGATGCTAGGCGGGGCGCTCGGCCCGCTGGCCAATTCGGCGACATTAATGCTCCAAAGGTATCCGAATTCCAACCTCGCCCTTCAAGAACTTAACGAGATGATGCCGCACGCCGATCCCGCTCCTGGTTCCTTGCTCGTTCTCGGCCTGGAGACGAGCTGCGACGAAACAGCCGCCTCGGTCGTCGCGCGAGACGACTCAGGAGAAGGGCGCATCCTCTCCAATGTCGTCCTTTCGCAATTCGACAAGCACGCTATTTATGGCGGCGTCGTTCCCGAAATTGCGGCGCGTGCGCATACTGATAGCCTTGATCAATTAATCCGTGCGGCGCTGACGGAAGCGAAGATCGGCCTTCACGACCTTTCCGCAATCGCCGCGGCTGCGGGGCCGGGGCTGATTGGCGGCCTCATCGTTGGCGCGACGACCGCCAAAGCGCTGGCGTTGGCGCTGGGCAAGCCGTTCCTGGCGATCAACCATCTCGAAGCTCATGCCCTGACCGTAGGTTTGACCGATGGCGTCAGGCCGCCATACCTGATGTTGCTCGTATCTGGAGGGCATACACAGCTTCTCTTTGTCGAGGATGTTGGTCGTTACCGGCGTCTTGCAACGACGATCGATGATGCGTTGGGCGAGGCCTATGATAAAACGGCGAAGCTTCTGGGCTTGCCGATGCCGGGTGGACCGGCCGTCGAGCAAGCGGCGCTCAGTGGGAACGCGCACCGATTCAATCTGCCGCGGCCGATGGCGGGGCGCGAAGATCCGCATTTTTCCTTTGCCGGGCTCAAAACGGCCGTGCGGCACGCGGCCATGCGCATTGCGCCGCTTTCCCAGTCGGATGTCGCGGATCTCTGTGCGGCGTTCCAGGCCGCCGTCTGCGAAAGCGTTGCCGATCGCGTCCGACGCGTCATGACGTCTGTCCTGCCATTTTTTCCTCAAGGGCAAAGCAAGCCCTTTGTCGTTGCCGGCGGCGTTGCTGCCAATAAGGTTTTGCGGACAGCCCTCGTCGGGGTTGCCGAGGAGTTCGGATTCACGTTTCATGCGCCGCCCTTGGAACTTTGTACGGATAACGGCGTGATGATCGCGTGGGCCGGTGCAGAGCGGTTGGCGCGGGGGCTCAATGAGGGGCTTGATGCGCCGGTGCGCCCGCGGTGGCCTCTCGATCCGAACGCCGCTAAAGCGGCGGGGGCCGGCGTTAAGGCCTGAATTCCAATTCGAGCAATGCGCCGACGTCAAAACGGCGTGCTAAGCTCGGGCAACGTCTGATCGGGGGAAGCGACTTTTGCAATTGCGTTCGATCAGTATCATTGGCGGCGGCGCGTGGGGAACGGCGCTTGCGCAGGCTCTCGCGCACAACGGAACCGCCGTGACGCTCTGGGCGCGCGAGCCCGAGATCGTCGACGACATCAATGTGCGCCACGTCAACCGCGTGTTCTTGCCGGGCATTGAACTCAATCCTGCGCTGCGCGCGACAAGCGACATTGCCGCGGTCGCGCGCGCGGATGTCATTCTTGCCGTGCCGCCGGCTCAGCATTTGCGAAGTGTCATGGGCAGCGTCGCGCGGCATCTCGCAACCGATGTTCCGGTCGTCGTCTGCTCGAAAGGCATCGAGCGCGAGACCGGGCGGTTCGTGGGCGATGTTCTCGAGGACGTGGCGCCGCAGGTGCAACGCGCGGTGCTCTCGGGTCCAAGCTTCGCTGCCGATGTTGCGCGCGGATTGCCGTCAGCGCTGACACTGGCTTGCCGTAACGAGGTGCTTGGCCGTCAACTGGCGGCGGCGCTGTCGTCGCGCCAGATGCGACTCTACTGGTCGAGTGACATCATCGGCGCCGAACTAGGCGGTGCGGTCAAGAACGTGTTGGCCATCGCGGCGGGAATCGTCCAGGGGCGTGGCCTCGGAACGAGCGCTCATGCCGCGATCGTTACGCGCGGTTTCGCCGAACTTCGCCGCTTCGGGGAAGCAATGGGTGCGCGCCCTGAAACGCTGCTTGGACTTTCGGGTCTCGGCGATCTTATCCTCACGTGCGGCAGTATGCAGTCGCGCAACATGTCGCTCGGGCGGGCTTTGGGCGAGGGACGTTCGCTTGCCGACATTCTTGGTAGCCGGTCGGCGGTGACGGAAGGCGTTTACACGGCGGCAGCGCTCGTTCGCCTCGCCAACGCGAAAGGTGTCGAGATGCCGATCGCGGAAGCAGTCCATAGCATCATTGAAGGGCGTTTGGGCGTCGATGACGCTATAACGGCGCTGATGCAGCGGCCGCTCAAAGCTGAAGACTAAGGACCAGGACACGAGGCCGGTCGCTCCTTTACCGAAATTCAATACAGTCGCGCCATGATGACGGCATACGGGCGAACCGACCCAATCGCGAAGCCCGCGCTGTAGAAGCGTATCTTTTTGGTGTTGCGTTCAAGGACCCTGTGCTCGCTGAGCATGGGGTCTTTGTCATTTCAGCGGCTTGAGCGGTTTGGCGTTTCGGGCTACGCAAATGTCTTCACATTGCAAAGGCGTCGATGCATGCCCGCCTATTGGCTATTCAAGTCCGAACCTGACGCATTCTCTTGGGACAATCTCGTGTCACGCGGTGCGAAAGGCGAAGCTTGGGATGGCGTTCGCAACTATCAGGCGCGTAACAACATGCGCGCGATGAAAGTCGGCGATCTCGGCTTCTTCTATCATTCGAACGAGGGAAAGGATGTCGTCGGCATTTGCCGCGTCATCGCGACGGTGCATCCCGAAGCCAAAGACGAAACCGGCAAGTGGGAATGCGTCGACGTTGCGGCGGTTGCGCCGGTGCCGAAGCCTGTCACGCTCGATGCCATAAAGGCCAATCCCAAGCTTGCCGACATGGTTCTCGTCAATAATTCCCGCCTCTCCGTTCAGCCGGTTACCGCTGCCGAATGGAAAGAGGTGTGCCATATGGGCGGCGTCAATCCTGGAAAGCTCAAGGGTTGACGGGCGCGTACCTCGACCGGGCCGATCAAGCGGGACTGCTGCGCTTCGTCACCGAAAATACCACGCTCGTAGCGCCGCCGCTGGTGCCGGAGATCGTGCTCCATCTCGCGGCGGAGTCGCTGCCCATCTGGCAGAAGACCGAAGATGGGCTTGGCGAAATGAACGTGCCGCCTCCCTACTGGGCTTTCGCGTGGGCAGGCGGCCAGGCTGTGGCGCGCTACCTGCTCGATAATCGGGAAATCTGCGACGGGCAAACCGTGCTTGATCTTGGCTGCGGCTCGGGGATTTCGGCAATCGCCGCAGCGAAGTCCGGCGCTGCAAGCGTTCTTGCTTGCGATATCGATACTCTGGCGCTGGCCGCCGTCGAACTCAACGCTCATGCCAATTCGGTATGTGTCGGGACCGTGTCCGGCGATCTATTATCGGGTTCGAGACGCGACGAAACCATTATCATCATCGGCGATCTATTCTATGAACGCGAACTGGCCGACAAGGTCATCGCTTTCATCGATTGTGCGAAGGCGGACGGTCATGCCGTGTTGATTGGCGATCCGCAGCGCAGCTATTTCCCGCGCGACCGTTTTGAGAAGCTTGCCGAATATCAGGTGCCGGTTACACGGGAGCTCGAGGACGCCGAGATCAAGCGGACGTCCGTCTGGCGCGCATGATCCGGGGGGCGGGTCGGCGATCCTACCTTGTAGCATGTTGTAGGGCTTAGCGTGGCGCAGCATAATAGAAGACGAAGCCGCAACTCAAACGGCAGGCCAGAGGAACGCTGCAATGTCGGATAAAGTTTATCCCGTACCCCGGGCTTGGGCAGAACGGGCTTATATCAACGCCGAAACATACCGGACGATGTACGCGCGATCGGTTGCCGATCCGGAAGGGTTCTGGTCGGAGGCCGGAAAACAGCTCAACTGGATCAAGCCCTACAGCCGCGCGAAGAATACGACGTTCGGACCCGGCAAGGTCGACATCCGCTGGTTCGAAGACGGCACGTTGAACGTGTCCGCCAATTGCATCGACCGGCATCTGGCGACCCGCGGCGATCAGACGGCCCTTATCTGGGAAGGCGACAATCCGAACGAGAGCGAGCTTATCACGTACCGGCAGCTTTCCGAACGTGTGCAACGCTTCGCGAACGTGCTCAAGAAGCACGGCGTCAAGAAGGGCGACCGTGTTACGATTTATCTGCCGATGATCCCGGAAGCGACCTATGCCATGCTCGCATGTACGCGGATCGGCGCCGTGCATTCGATCGTGTTCGGTGGATTTTCCCCGGACAGCCTGCAGAACCGCATCGAAGATGCCGAGTCGGAAGTGATCATCACAGCGGACGAAGGCATGCGCGGCGGCAAGCCGGTGGCGCTGAAAAAGAATGCGGACGCAGCGCTTGCAAAGTGCGAGGGCGACAAGAAAGTTCTCGTCGTGCGCCGCACCGGCAATCCCGTGCCGTGGACGCAAGGTCGAGATTTCTGGCTGCACGAAGAACTATCCACCGTGTCAGCCGAATGCCCGCCGGAGGAAATGAAAGCCGAAGATCCGCTTTTCATTCTTTATACGTCGGGCTCGACCGGGAAGCCGAAAGGCGTCGTGCACACAACGGGCGGTTATCTGTTGTTCGTTGCGATGACGCACAAATATGTCTTCGATTATCATGACGGCGACATCTACTGGTGCACGGCGGACGTCGGTTGGGTAACCGGCCACAGTTACATCGTTTACGGCCCGCTCGCGAACGGTGCGACGTCACTCATGTTCGAAGGCGTTCCGACGTATCCCACAGCGTCGCGGTTCTGGGACGTGATCGACAAGTGGAAAGTCTCGATTTTCTACACGGCGCCGACGGCGATCCGTTCGCTGATGGGCGCGGGCGACGATCTCGTGAAGCGCACGAGCCGTGCTTCGCTCAGGCTGCTCGGATCGGTCGGTGAGCCGATCAATCCTGAGGCTTGGGAATGGTATTATCACGTTGTCGGTGAGGCGCGCTGCCCGATTGTCGATACCTGGTGGCAGACGGAAACGGGCGGCATCATGATATCGCCGCTCCCTGGAGCGATCGATTTGAAGCCGGGTTCCGGAACGAAACCGTTCTTTGGTGTGCAGCCGGCCCTCGTCGATGACAAAGGTCAGATCCTCGAGGGCGAGGCGCAGGGCAATCTTGTCATGTTGGACAGCTGGCCCGGCCAGAGCCGCACGATCTACAAGGATCATGATCGTTTCGAGAAGACGTACTTCTCAGCCTATCCCGGAATGTATTTCAGCGGCGATGGCTGCCGGCGCGACGCCGATGGCTATTACTGGATAACGGGCCGTGTCGATGACGTCATCAACGTCTCGGGACATCGCATGGGAACGGCGGAAGTCGAAAGCGCGCTGGTTTCGCATCCGAAGGTGGCGGAAGCCGCCGTCGTGGGCTATCCGCACGACCTAAAGGGTCAGGGCATTTACTGCTATATCACCCTGAACATCGGTGAGAATGGCGACGATGTTCTGAAAATGGATCTGATCGCGCACGTGCGGCGCGAAATCGGCCCCATCGCGTCGCCGGATCTGATCCAGTTCTCGCCCGGGCTACCGAAGACGCGTTCCGGCAAGATCATGCGGCGCATTCTGCGCAAGATCGCGGAGGATGATTTCGGAAATCTGGGTGACACCTCGACGCTCGCCGATCCGGCCGTCGTCGATGATCTCATCACGAACCGGCAAAACAAACGCGCGCCTTAACCTAGAAATCGGATGCGATGCCGCCGGTTTCCCAATCGCCGAAGCGTGTCGGTTCCGGGCCGGTGCGTCCGCCAACCTCGGTCGGCCGAGCCTGAGGGGTTGCCTGCTGGCGACGTGCCTCGGCCTCCGCCAGCGCGCGGCGTGCTTCCGGCGTTAAGGGGCGTGTTTCGGTTTCCGGAACCGATGCCGTGGCCATATTGTCCTGATTCCGATCCATGTTCACCGTTGCGGTTCCGATCCGACGCAAAGCCCTTATGCCCAGATCTTTATACGACCCTGTGCCGACCATATATATGCTGCGGTCGGCCGCAGAAAAGGCTGCGGCAGCAATATGGGAACCGTTGCACATGCCGATGAACTACGCCAAAACGGCGCTTCTTCTGGCCGTGCTCACAGCGATATTTGTCGCCCTAGGCGCGGCGATCGGCGGCAAGTCGGGCCTCGTCATCGCGTTCTTTGTGGCGCTTGCGATGAATGCCTTCAGCTTGTGGAAGTCCGATACGGCCGTCCTGCATATGTTCAATGCGCAAGAGGTCGAGGAGAGGTCAGCGCCTGAGCTTTTCGGGCTCGTTCGTGATCTTGCGAGACGCGCGGAGCTGCCGATGCCACGCGTCTACGTCATGACCAACGCGCAGCCAAACGCCTTCGCGACGGGACGTAATCCGTCGAATGCCGCCGTCTGCGCCTCGACGGGATTGCTCGAATCCTTGAACCGCAATGAGCTTGCGGGCGTGCTGGCGCATGAGCTTTCGCACATCAAAAATCGCGATACCTTGACGATGGCCGTTGCTGCGACGATCGGCGGCGCGGTGTCGATGGTGGCGCAGTACCTGCAATTCGGAATGCTCTTCGGCGGCGGCCGCAACGATGATCGCGGCGGCCTTGGGCTTATCGGCACGCTTGCGGCTATTATTATCGCGCCTATGGCTGCCGGGCTCGTGCAAATGGCTATCAGCCGGTCGCGCGAATATCAGGCGGATCGTATGGGCGGGATGATATGCGGCAATCCTCTTTGGCTGGCATCCGCGCTCAGAAAGATCGATCGATCTGCACGGCGCATTGAAAATCCGGAGGCGGAGGCGGTGCCTGCGGCCGCGCACATGTTCATCATCAATCCGCTCAACGGCCACGGTGTCGATAATCTCTTTTCGACACATCCTAATGTCGAGAACCGTATTGCAGCCCTCGAAGCACTCGCCCGCGAGATGGGCGTTACTGCCAGTTCGGCAGCGGGTGGCGGACCATTTGGCTCGGGCATTGGCGATCCAGACGGCGATGGTCGCGGGGAAATCTGGATCGGTGGCCAGAACTATACAAAACCTCCGAACCCCTGGGGCTAACGTGTCGAACAACGGAACGAGCAGCCACAGCGCATCGGTGGCAAAGCGTGGCGCGGCGTCCGGCGCGGCAAGGCATGTTCGAGTCAAGCCGACCGGCCGCGTCCCGGACGCGGATGGATTAGCGGCGCGCGACGTCGCGGTCTCCGCGCTATTTGCGGTTCTGATCGATAAACGTCCCTTTGATGATGCATTCGCCAAGGCCGCTGCAGCGCGCGATCTGGCTCCACGCGATCGAGCTTTCGCGCGGCTCATTGCGACGTCGGTTCTGCGCAATCGCGGTTCGTTGCAGGCGGTGCTCAATACCTACATCGCAAAGCCGCTGCCGGAGCATCAGGGCCGCCTTGGATTGATCTTGCTCGCGGCGGCGGCACAGCTTCTGCTGCTGCAGACGCCGGCGCACGCGGCGATTTCGCTTGCGGTCGATCAATGCCGCGTCGATCGCCTCGGGCGGCGTTTCGCTAACCTCACCAACGCCGTGCTTCGCCGTGTGAGCGAAAGCGGCCACGGCCGGCTTGCGTCTCTCGACAACGTTACGCTGACGTTTCCGGAGTGGCTGCTCGGCAAGTGGAGCCAAGTCTACGGAGCGGCGAAAGCGCGTCAGATCGCTCGGGCCTCGCTCACCGAACCGGCTCTCGATCTGACCGTCAAATCCGATGCCGAGGGATGGGCGGCGCGGCTCAATGGGCTCGTGCTCCCGACCGGCTCTGTGCGTTGTGCCGGCATGGGGCGGATCGAAGATCTCGACGGATATGAAGATGGCGCGTGGTGGGTGCAGGATGC
>Ga0182749_1002527_pt1 | contig 13310 bp, 14 predicted proteins | sample eDN3rd37CKraftMG_FD_128875 | JGI IMG/M metagenome (GOLD analysis project Ga0182749, IMG submission 128875) | Enriched Miracle-Growth compost microbial communities from Emeryville, California, USA - eDNA 3rd pass 37_C Kraft MG (version 2) (version 2) ...
AGCAGGCGGCGCTGGCCGAAATCCCGGTGTGACGACCATGCGGACGATGCATCCGACATTGCTGATCGGGCCGGCGGACTGGACGCCGGATCGCCTGCCGGCAGAAGAATATTCGCGGCGTCTCGCGCAGCTCTGGGCCGACCATCCACGGGCGGGCGGGGCAATCGTGCACGGCGATCCGCGGGAGCACGGCGCGCTGGCCTATCTGACCCATTTCACGCCGAAGCTCGAGCCGGCCTTGGCGCTGCTTTCGAAGTCCGGCGAGGCGCGCCTGCTGGTGGGCGGGGGCGCCACCATGATCGGCGCGGCGCGGCCGCTGACATTCATCAAGGATCTGGCGCCGCTGCGCGATCCCGGCGCTGCTGTGGCCGAATGGACGCGCGGCCTGCCGGTGGGCGCGGAGATCGTGTTGATCAACGGCGATGCGATGACCTCGTCGACCTTCGACGCCGTCCAAACGGCGTTGCGTGGCCGCTCCGTCATCGACGGCGACGGGCAACTCGCGGCGCGGATGCGCGTGAAAAGCGCGCATGAACTTGCGCTCATCCGCGCCGCCTGCGCCATGCTGTCTGAGGGCGTCGCGGCGCTACGGGAGGCGTTCCGCCGCGGCAACGGCGTGTCGGACTGCATCCTGCAAGCCGAGCATGCCCTGCTTGAAAAGGGCGCGCAGGATGTCCGCAGCCTGTTCAGCCTGGACGGCGGCCGCACGCTGCAGCCGTTTGAGGAGCTGGTTGCCCGGCGGGTCGATCCGCTCGCGGCTTATCTGGCGGTTCGCCACGACGGCTATTGGGTGGACACGTTCTGCTCGCTGCAGTCCAGGCCGGACCGGCTCACCGATCACGCGCAGGCCGTCCTGGATGCGGTGATCGCGGATGTCCATCCCGGCGTCGATCCCGCCACGCTGCCGCGCCGTTCCGAGGCGTTGCGCGGCTCTTTTGGCCCGCATCCGGTGACCGGCGTCTGCACCGCGCGGTCCGTCGGTCTGTCGCTCGACGACGAACCGGCGTCCGGCCGCCGGCCATCGGCCGTGGGGGAGGTTCATGCATTGCATGTGGGCCTCACGGACGCCAGTCACGGCACCTTCGCGTCCGCCATCGTCGCCGTCACGGCTCACGGTTCGGAATTGCTCTGGTCATCACGGTCGCATCATGCGTGACATCGAGGATCTGGCTGCCTTCATCGTTTCTCTGCGTCCGCCCGACGGCGCATTGGCCGAGACGCTGCGTCTGCATGTGGCGGATATTCTGGGCGCCTGGATCGCCGCACGCGCGACGGAGGAGGGGCAGCGGCTCATCGCTTACCGGAACGACCTCGCGGCGGCCACGGGGGTTCCGAATGCGCTCGACGATATCGGCGTGAGCTGCGCGCTCGCGCGATTGAGCGAGGTCGACGACATCCATATCGGCGCGATGATTACCGCCGGCGCCGTCGCCGTTCCGGCGGCGTTCGGGATGCTGGGCGCGGTTAAAGGCTGCGAGCGGCGCGATCTCGCGCCGGCCATCCTGGCCGGTTACGAGGCGATGGCTCGCATGGGACGCACCATCAACGGGCCGGAGAATCATTTTCGCGGCATCTGGACCAGCTACTTCGCGGCGCCGTTCGGCGCGGCCGCCGTCGCGGCGCGGATGCTGACATTGAACGAAACGCAGACGGCGCATGCCCTTGCGCTCGCCGTGACGATGTGCGCGCCTTCGGCCGGCGATCAGGAGACACCGTCGACCACCCGCTGGTGGTCGTTCGGTCAGGCCGTGCGTAACGGCATCAGCGCCGCGTTGGCGACGCGCTCGGGCTTCACCGCCGATCTCAACATTCTGCGCTCGAAGCTGCTGCCGGGCGTGTTCGGCATCACGCCCGATCTCGTCGCCATGAGCGGGGCGTCCGACCAGCCACCAGCCCTGAGTGACGTCTCGTTCAAGCCGTGGTGCGCGGCGCGGCAAACCATGCCGGCGACGCAGGCGCTGCGCGAGCTGATCGCCGATGGCGTATCGCCGGACGATATCGCGTCGGTCCAGGCTTATGTGGTGCCCTTGCATCTGAAGATGATCGGCCAGCCGGTCGAGAAGGTCGACCGTGGCTCCTTCATGAAGAGCCTGTCGTACCAGATGGCGATTGCGGCGTTGGCTCCGCAGCACAGGTTCGATCTGCGGCCCGCCGCAACCATGCCGACGCCGGAAATTCGCGACTTCATGGCGCGCGTCACGGTGATCGCTGATCAAAACCTGATGATGAGCTATCCGAAGCAATGGGCAGCGCGGATCGTGGTGGAAACCCGGGACGGCGCACGCCACGAGCGCGCCATTGTGGCCATTCCGGGCGATCCTGGCCGCCCCATCGAAAAAGCGCAGCTCGCGCTGAAATTCGAGCAGGTGGTGAGTGCCGCTGGCGTCGGCGGCGCAAAGCGGCTTTGGGAGATTGCTCTCCGATTGACGGACCCTGACGGTGGGGAGGCGCTGCCGTTCGAACCCTTCAGCCTGCGCGCCGAAATCGGCGCAGGCGCTACGAAACAGGTGGGGTTGTGACAGATCAGCGAAAGGATAAGCAAAATCCAATCCGCCGCGGACGGCGTCCGCTCAAACTCGGCAATTTCGTCTATCCGCAATACGACTATCGCCCGCTTGCCGATGATGAAGCGCAGGCCGTCAAGCGGCGTCCGGTCGTGGTCGTCGGAGCCGGGATGGTCGGTCTGACGACGGCGATCGATCTCGCTCGGAAGGGCGTGCGCTGCGTTCTGATCGACGACAACGATACCGTGAGCGCCGGAAGCCGTTCCATCGCGCAGGCGCGCCGCACCATGGAGATATGGTCCCGCCTTGGCTGCGCGGAGCCGATGCGCGAGAAGGGCATATCCTGGTCGCGCGGACACACCCACCACCGTGACGACACCGTTCTGTCATTCACGGTATTTCCCGAAGGCGGCAGCCGGTTTCCGTCATTTACCAGTCTCGCGCAATATTATGTCGAGCATTTTTTGGTCGAGCGCGCTCGAACGCTGGACCACCTCGATATCCGCTGGCTCAACCGGCTCTCCGGTGTCCGGCTCAATCCAGACGGCGTCGAACTGACGGTCGAAACGCCGGACGGCACCTACCGGATGCAGGCGGATTGGCTGGTTGCGGCGGACGGCGCCAAATCGCGTGTCCGTTCTGCCCTGGGTCTCGCGTTCGAAGGCGACCGCCTGCAGGACAAGTTCGTGATCGCGGACGTGCGCTGCGGCGCCGACTTTCCGTTCGAGCGCAACTACTGGTTCGAGCCGCCGTTCTACGATGGGAATTCGGTGCTGCGGGTGCCGCAGTCGGATTCGATCTGGCGGATCGACTGGCAGATCGACCCGACGGCCGACACCGACAGCGAGCTCGCGCCCGACCTCGTGCGGCAGAGGCTTGAGCGGATGCTGGGCGAAGATACTGACTTCGAGATCGAGTGGGTCAGCACCTATACGTCGGAACATCGACTGATGGACAGTTTCCGTCACGGCCGTGTGTTCTTCGCCGGCGATGCGGCGCATCAGTTCTCGCCATTCGGCGGCGGCCGCGGCGGCAATTCCGGAATCCAGGACGCCGACAATCTCGCCTGGAAGCTTGCTGCCGTCATCCAGGGGCGGGCGGCGGAGCGGCTGCTTGACAGTTACGACGCCGAGCGCCGCCCGATCGCGGAGCGCAACCTCGCCGACTCCAAGAAATCGACGGAATTCATCACGCCGAAAAGCGACCATTCATGGGGCTTCCACGACGCCGTCATGAATCTGGCGAAGGTCGCGCCTTTCGCCAAGAGCTACGTCAACACCGGACGCTTTGCGGTGTGGCCGGTGCTGGAAAACTCGCCATTGTCGCTTCCCGATAGTGAGGGGTTTGCGGACCTCGCGCGGCCGGGAACGCCCGTGCTCGATTGCCCGCTGTTGTCGGCGGACGGTCAGCCGGCATGGCTGGCCGACCAGATCGGCGACGACTTTACCGTCGTGACCTATGGGCCGACGCCGGCCGGTGGCGCCGCGTTGCTGAGCGCGCTTTCCGCTGCCTTTCCGACCCGCTCGATCTCGATCGGCGCGGCGGGTGCGTCCGACGAAGGTCACGATTTCCGGGACGTCGATGGCGCCTTTGCCCGGCTATATGGCGCCGAGCCGGGGACGACCTATCTGTTCCGGCCCGACCAGCATGTGCTCGCCCGCTGGCGACAATTCGATTCCGCCCGCATCGCGGTCGCGGTCCGGCGCACGCTTGGCCTTATCGGGATTGGCCTTAACGGGATTGGCCTTGAACAGGAGAAGGCGCGATGAAACTTCGCCTGGAGCTTCCGGAACGTTTTCCAGTTGACGATATCTACGCAAAGCTCGTTGCCCTTGGCTCCGAAAAGACGGACCGCGATGCTCGACAGGCCGTTGCAGCATTAGCGCTTCTGCTTATCAATCACATCGGCGATGTCGATGTCATCGATGAGGCGATCGAGATCGTTCAGCGCCTGCCGTCAACCGACTCTTGAATCTTTATCAATGTATTGCGCGTCCCTTCGCTTCGGGATCGAAGAACGTGAACCCAGGTACGGTCCGCTTTTATGCCGCTTCGGTGCCTTTCAGTGGCGGATTGTGGCTTGACAAAATAGACAAGTAACCTTCCTATTTCCGCGTATCGGAAGGTGATGGTCATGCAGGAGAGCAGAGTATCCGTCGTGATCGCCGGAGGCGGTCCGTGCGGGTTGATGCTTGCTCATGAGCTGGGACGGCGGGGAATCGACGCGCTTCTCGTGGACGAGAAATCGTCTACAGCGTTGAATCCGCAGGCGAACGCCACTCAGGCGCGGACCATGGAGCACTTCCGGCGCCTGGGCTTTGCGGATGAGATCCGCGCGCTGGGCCTGCCTCCGGAATTTCCGACCGACATTGCTTATTTTACCCGCTACGCGCGCCATGAGCTGGCGCGATTTGCGCTTCCTTCCTCGCGTGACGCCCGCACCAAGATTGCCGGTTTGTCCGGCTCGTGGAGCGCGGCCGAGCTGCCGCATCGGGTTTCGCAGAAATACGTCGAGGCTGCCTTGCGACGCCACGCCGAAAAGCTTCCCGGTGTATCTCTCAATTATGGCTGGCGGCTCGTCGATTTCGAAGAGACGGAGAACGATGTCCGCTGCGAGATCGAACGGATTGCCGATGGCGCACGCCGCCGTGTTTTCGGACGTTATCTGTTCGGCGCGGATGGCGGACGGAGCTTCGTGCGCCAGCGTCTGGGCTTCGGTTATCTTGGCGAGGCCGGCGTCGTCCGCGATTTCATGGGTGGCCGCATGTTCGCGCTTTATGTGCGGTGTCCGGATTTTTACAAGGTTGTTCCGCATCCTCCGGCCTGGATGAACGTGACGTTTAATCCCGACCGGCGTGCCTACATGGCCGCGGTCGACGGACGTGGGGAATTTGCGTTCCACACCCAGCTGCGCGCGCACGAGAACGCCGACACGATATCGGACGGCGACGCGCGCGCGATGTTCCAGGCCGCGGTCGGAGCGCCTGTCGAGGTCGAGATCATTGCGCGCGGGACCTGGACTGCAGGGCATGCGCTGGTGGCGGATGGCTTTCAACGTGGGCGCGTGCTGCTCGGCGGTGACGCTGTGCATCTGTTCACGCCAGCCGGCGGGTTGGGCTACAATACCGCTGTTGACGACGCCGTTAATATTGGCTGGAAGCTCGCCGCGGTTCTAAAAGGTCTGGCGCATCCCTCGCTTCTGGATACCTACCAGATCGAGCGACGGCCTCTCGCCGTGCGCAATACTTCTTATGCTCGTGGTTTCGCCGATTCGCTCGGCTTGTTTGCGCCGGCGCCTGAGATCGAGGATGAAACGCCGGAGGGCGCTGAGGCACGGCGCATTGCAGGGGAGCATTTTTCAGCCCATGCGCGCGCCGAGTTTAACATTCCCGGAGTGACGTTCGGGGGACGCTACGACGGGTCACCAATCATTCTCTCCGATGGGACGTCGCCGCCTCCCGACTCTGCCAACGACTACATACCGACGGCATGCCCCGGCGGACGGGCGCCGCATGTCTGGCTCTCGGATGGACGATCTCTCTACGATACCTTCGGCTTTGAATGGACGCTGTTACGGCTGCGCCCCGGCAGCGCCGTAGCCGATGACATGGCCAAGGCGGCGCTCGCGCTGGGGCTCGACCTCACGGTTGTCGAAATCGATCGGGACGATATTCGCGATCTCTACGGGGCCGATGCCGCTCTGATCCGCCCCGATCAGGTCGTCGCCTGGCGGGGCAACAATCCATGCGATGCGCTGGAGGTTGTCGCCACGGCGTCGGGGCGGCGACATGTAGGCCAGGGTGAATTTCCATGAGAAACTTCGACGAGAAGACGATCACCGCTGCGGTGCTTGAGCGGATATCCACCACGCAAGATCCGCGATTTAAGCAGATCTGCAACTCGCTGGTGCGCCATCTCCATGACTTTGTCAGGGATGTGCGGCTCACCGAGGCGGAGTGGGGCGTCGCGATCGATTTTCTCACGCGCACGGGCAAGACGTGCGACGGCAACAGACAGGAGTTTGTCCTGTTGTCCGATACACTCGGTGTGTCGATGCTGGTCGATGCCATCAATCACGGCGGCGGACATGGCACGCAGAGCACCGTGCTTGGCCCGTTCTATGTCGAAGGTCCACCGGAATATCCGTTGGGCGCGGACGTTCATGGCGGAATGGCTGGCGAACCATTGCATGCCAGCGGAACGGTTAGCTCGGTCGACGGTCAACCGATCTCAGGCGCCATCGTGGATGTCTGGCACTCCGACAGCGATGGCTACTACGACGTGCAGAATCTCGATGCTGTCGGTGGGCTGGCCGGACGGGCGCGCTTCAGGAGCGGTCCGAACGGCGAATGGCATTTCTGGTCCATCAAACCGGCTGCGTATCCTATTCCCTATGATGGTCCCGTCGGCCAGATGCTGACCGCCCAGGGTCGCCATCCCTGGCGTCCGGCCCATGTCCATTTCATGATTGAAGCCCCCGGATTCAAAAAATTGACGACGCATGTTTTTGTCGAGGGCGATCAGTATCTCGATTCCGACGCCGTGTTTGGCGTCAAGGATACCCTGATCGTGCCTTTCATTCGTCATGACGCCGGTGCTGCGCCAGATGGCAAGAAGATGGAAAAACCGTTTTACACGATGCGGTACGACTTCCGGCTTGAGCCGGTGGGATAGTTGTCGGTACTGAAGCCGGTGCACAAGGCTTGGCGCGGGCGCCACGTGATTGGCTTTACTCCAGATTCAGTTCGAGCAACCTGTGCTGCTTATGAGATCGCGTGGCATATTCGGCAACAGAACAGTTCTCTACCTCGTCGGTTCTGGAGCTATGGTTGAAAGCGTATCGAAGCCTGCGCCATAGAGCGCCAGAGCGCCTCTCAGCACGTCCATGGCCGCCGCGCCGACCTCGTCCCGCATTTCATGTTCGGCGCGGTCGACTGCCTGCTGAAACGCCTTGAGCCACCGCAATCCGCTGGACGTGAACCGGACGACGCGCGCACGCTTGTCCGAAGGATCAGCGCGGGCGACGACCAATTTGAGCGCTGCACACTGGGCTACGAGCTCGCCCATCGCCTGCTTGGTCATGCCTGCGCGACGGGCGAGCTCCGTTACGCGAGTCCCCTCGAGGTCCAGATTGCGCGTCAGGGAGATGTGAGAAATGCGGGCCTCGGGATGTCCCGACCGAGACATGAGTTCCAATATGCGCGATTCGAATCGCGATATAGCATTGTTCAACAAGCGACCGATATTGTCGTGTCTCCAACCGTCGCCGTTATTTCTGCGAGGGAGGAGAGTTGGAACGCTTGCAAGCGTTTTTCTGTTCCGTGGTGTTCTCGTCATGCTCGCCTTCGTCCACATGAGAAGAAAAAGATCATGCGCCGGAGATCGCTCGCGTGATGATGACGCAAACTTGCCGGATGCACCATCTTGGTCGTCGGCTCGGCGGGTCGCTTGACATACGGTCAAGTAACCTGACTTATTTGCAGGAAGACGCTATAGGACGTTGAAGATTTGGGCCGCCCGGAAAGAAACGAAATGCTCGAAGCTCTCAAGGAACGGATCATCCAACTCGGCCCGCATTTCGATCAAGCGGTTCTTGAAGAGACGCGCCGGCTGTATCAGCCGCTTTTGGCGCGGCCATCCGAGCGGGTAAAAGTCGAGCACGACGTACCATATATGTCCGACAGGCGACAGTGCTTCGACCTGTACGCTCCCGTTGAAGCATCCAGCTGCCCCGTCCTTGTCTACGTGCCCGGCGGCGGTTTTGTCGCCTGCGAAAAACGTGACGACTACGGCTTCTACTCTAATTTGGGATACCATTTCGCCGAGCGCGGATTTCTCGTCCTGATTATGAACTACCGCTTGGCGCCTGAGCATCCTTGGCCGGCTGGCGGTGAGGACGTCGGCTATGCGGTGGATTGGGCACGGCAGCATGCTGCGGCACGCGGAGGCGATCCGGGAAAAATCGTGATCTTCGGCCAGTCCGCGGGCGCCACCCATGTGTTGACGTGGTTGTTCGACCCGGTTCTCGAAGGCGCCAAGCCGGTTTCGGCGGTGGTGTTGTCGAGCGGCACCTATCGTGTTGCTGGAAATGACGTGCCGGCGAACGTGGCGGCGTATTTCGGATCCGACCCTTCTCGATATGAAGCGCGGTCACCGATGACGCACGTGCGCGCGACGAATATTCCTTGCCTGTTAATGGTCTCGGAGTTTGACCCGCCGCGTCTTGCATCGCCGACGTTTGATTTGGCCTCGAAGCTGACAAATGCAAACGGCCGATCACCACGGCTCGCCTGGCTTGCGGGTCATAATCATGTTTCGAATGTCTTGAGTATCGGTACGCCTGATGATGAGGTTGCGAGCCTTATCGCTGGCTTTCTCAGAAAGCTATTTGAATAGAGCTTGATATCACGCGGCGACCACGACGTGATTACGCATGATGCTTAGCGGATGAGGGTAAATTGTCGGAGGCCGATAATCAGCATAACATAAACATATCTGAGAAGAGGCTCGATCGAAGTCCGCCGTCGGTTACATCAGGTTAAGTTATAATCTGCTCTCGATCGCCTTTTCCTGCGCCCTGAGCCATGCCATCAGTTCGGTGCGCTGGCCGTCGACGTGATTGGCATTCGGATTTCCCGCCTTCGGAGCCGTTATGACCATCCTCTGGCCGACGACCGCAAAACCGGGCCTCTGGCAGATGGGAGATCCGGATCGATCGTGGGTAAAATTCCAGCTTTTTTCGATCGCTCTCGCACGCCGGTATACGCCCTCCGGACTCAAGCGATGACTTTGCAGTATCGGGTCGGAAAAATTGATATCTGGAATGAATACCTCGGTTGAGTTACTCCGCATGATGCGCGCCGGGTGTTGACTGCTGCGACGCAGGGACCGTCGGCGAGGCCAAGAAGCCCGGAGCGGCTGGCGCGTGGAGGAGATGTCCGATGTCGATTGTGAACCTGAAGCCCGCCGTATCGCGGCCCTCCGTTTCCGAGCTGATTGCTCGCGCCAAGAACATTGGGCACCTCGCCCGCGACTACGCTGAGCAGACCGAGCGGGAGCGCACCGTTCCCCCGGCATTGGTCGCGAAAATGAAGGAGGCGGGGCTGTTCCGTATCCTTCAGCCGCAGATGTATGGCGGCTACGAATATGATTTCGATGTCATGGTGCCGGTGGTTTCCGCGGTGGCGGCGGGCTGCGGCTCGGCGGGCGTGACCGGCCCCCAGCGAGTGGTCCGATTTGAATGTTAGTTTAAAGCTGGCGTTTGCGCCGCCGGTTTGGGTGGTGGCCATACGAGGGCCTCGGGTGCGGGGGGGCTGTATCCCAGCGATGAATGTGGCCTCACCGTGTTGTAGTGCCGCCGCCAGTTCTCAATCACGATCTTGGCCTCCTTCAGAGTGTAGAAGATTTCGCCGTTGAGCAGTTCATCACGCAGCTTGCCATTGAAGCTTTCGCAATAGCCGTTCTCCCATGGGCTGCCCGGTTCGATGTAGGCGGTCCTAGCTCCGACGGCAGCGATCCATTCGCGAAGGGCCTTCGCCACAAACTCAGGGCCGTTGTCAGATCGGATGTGGGCAGGAACGCCACGGGATACGAACAGTTCGCAGAGAGCCTCGATGACGTCGGTGGCCTTGAGCTTCCTCGCCACTCGGATGGCCAGGCTCTCCCGGGTGAACTCGTCGATGATGCACAGCATCCGGAACGCCTTGCCATCGTGCGTGCGGTCAGTGACGAAGTCATAAGACCAGACATGATTGGGACACTCTGGCCGCAGACGGATGCACGAGCCGTCATTGAGCCACAGACGTCCGCGTTTGGGGTGTTTGCCAGGCACTTTCAGCCCCTCACATCGCCAGATCCGCTCGACACGCTTCTTGTTGACCGCCCAGCCAGCTCTACGCAGCAACGCCGTGATCCGGCGGTATCCGTAGCGGCCATATTGGCGGGCCAACTCGATGATGTCGGCAGTCAAGGCCGCCTCGTCATCAGGGGTCGTCGGAATCTTGCGCTGCGTCGATCGGTGCTGTCCCAGCACGCGGCATGCCCGCCTCTCGGAGATGCCAAGCTCGGCTCTAACATGGTCCACGCAAGCGCGGCGGCGCGAGGGGCCTAGAAGTTTCCCTTTGCCGCCTCTGCCAGGATCAGCTTGTCCAGCGTCAGGTCAGACACCGCTCGCCGGAGACGGGAGTTCTCCGTCTCCAGCTCCTTGAGCCGCTTCACCTGATCACCCCTCAGGCCACCGTACTCATTGCGCCATCGATAGTACGTTACTTCCGTTACGCCTATCGCTCGGACCGCTTCCGCTACAGGCCTGCCCTGCGCCATCAGCACATCAACCTGCCGCAGCTTTGCAACAATCTCTTCAGCTGTATGCCGCTTCCTTATCATCGATCTTATCCTCCATGATCAAAACCATACCTCAGGGAGGACCACTTCATAGGGGGCAGATCACGGCATGCAGTTTCTCGGCAGCCGGACCACCGCGGAAGATCACAGCAAGGTCCTGAGCGCGCTGAAGAAGCCCCACATCGAGTATTTCAAGATGTTCTACGGCGACACCGCTATGTTCGGTGGCACATGCGGGCTTCAGTCGGGCATGGTCTTTTTTGGCGCGGATCATGTTGTTTTTGCAACGGACGCGCCGTTTGCACCGATCGCCGCAACGATAAAGGCTCTCGATTCCCTGCAGCTCAACGATGAAGACCGACGCAAGATTTGCGTCGGGAATGCCGAGAGGCTTTTGGGCATGACATTCTAGCGTCGCGCGTTGGAGGGCTTTCAGATGTCAGCCCACGAGCTTTCGTTTCAAGAAATTCTTGATGATTCTCTTGCGCTGTCGCCGTTTATCGAAGGCATCGAGGTTGCTGTAAATCTTCGCCGCGCACCGCCGCATGGTGGCGATGTCTTTCTCGGTGATGCCGTCCGTCGCAATCCGTTCGTGCAGGCGGGCGATTGGAATGAGCTTGGCGGTCACCGACCGGCCCTTCGGTGTCAGAACGAGGTTGATGGCCCGGCCGTCGGTGTTGGACTGCTTTCGCGCAATCAGCCCGGCCTTTTCCATCGCTCGAACCTGTCGGGACATGGTCGAAAGATCGCTGACGGTGGTTTCGGCGAGCTTCTTGAGCCTCAGATTTCCCTTCTGCCAAAGCGCAATCATGATGCGCCACTCGGAAAGAACGATGCCTTCCTTTTCCAGATCCTGGCTGAAGATCTGTCCGGTTTTGACGCCCGCGCGGTTCAACAGATACGGCAGAAACTCGGTAAGCTCCAAATCGGTGTCCGGCTTGGTGATTTTACGCGTCATGGGAAGGCTCGTTGATGGAGCCTAGCCACTATCGCATTCGTTCCGGGGTGGCAACAGTCGCCGCGGAAAGCCGTCTGACTTCAAAGACTTATCGGGTACCCGATGATAGTTGCATTTGACAGTAAAAAATAATTGCAAATGACATTAAATACGCTAGCCTCCTCGCATAAAAACAAAGCTCGGGGAGGAATGTCGTGGACAGCAAAAATAGGAATGCCTGGCTCGTGGTGCTGGGATCGACGCTCTCGTTGATTGTCAGCAACGGCCCGATTCTATTTTTCACATTCGCAGTTTTTCTGAAGCCGATCTCCGATCAGCTCGGATGGTCGCGGGGAGAAATGTCGCTGGCCGTGACCGCCGGCCTGTTCCTCGGCGGCTTCGCCACGCCCTTCGCCGGCATCGCCATTGACCGCTGGGGCATTCGCAGGGTGACGCTTGTCGTCATCACGCTATTTGCCGCGACCTTCGCACTCATCTCGCAGACTACCGCCAACGTCACCGTATTCATCCTGCTTTATGCGATCTGCGGCGTGTTTGCGTCGGGTCAGGCGCCGCTGCCTTACGCCAAAGCGATCTCCGGCTGGTTCGAGGATCGCCGCGGTCTCGCCCTGGGCATCGCCATGGCGGGAGTCGGGGTTGGTGTTGCCGTCATGCCGCAGGTGACACGCGCGCTGTTGAACTCGTTCGACTGGCGCAGCGTATATCTGATGGTCGGTCTCATCACCTGGCTGGTGGCTTTTCCGTCAGTCTTCTTCTTCGTCAAGGATCCGCCGAAGGAACAAGGCGCGCGCGGCGGCGCGGCTGTGACTGAGGGGGACGACATGGCGTTCGCGCTCCGGCACAGGGTCTTCTGGCTCATCGTGATCGCGGCTTTCCTGCTCGTTGTCGCGATCAACGGCGTGATTGCGCATATGGTTGCTTTGTTGACCGATCACGGCGTGCCGGGTTCGGTCGCGGTGCGCATGCTGGTCGCGGTCGGCCTGTCGACCATCGTCGGCCGGCTGCTGTCCGGCTATCTGCTCGATCGCTTTTTCGCCCCTTATCTCGCCGCTGCTATCTTCCTGGTTCCGCTGATCGGCGTGCTCATCCTTTTGAGCGGCACGACGATCATCCCGCTTGTCGTGATCGCGGCAATCTGCCTCGGGCTCGGACTTGGCGCCGAGGTCGATATCATCGGGTTCCTGGTCGGCCGTTATTTCGGTCTGCGCCGTTATGGCGAGATTTACGGCTACATCTTTGCTGTCTTCACGGTCGGCACCGGGGTCGGTCCCTATCTGATGGGCGTGAGCTTCGACGCCACCGCGAACTACAAGGCCGCGCTCGCCGGCTTCTGCGTTCTGCTGGTCCTCTCCAGCGTGCTCATCGCGATGCTGGGTCCCTATCGTTATCCGCCGCGGACGGTCGCCCATGCAGCCTCGTAACATCGCCCCCGCGACGGTCGAGCTATCGCAAGCCGAGACTGCTGCCATTCGCGAGAAGTTTCTCGAAGGCATGAGCCGGGCGGC
>Ga0182749_1002528_pt1 | contig 13303 bp, 12 predicted proteins | sample eDN3rd37CKraftMG_FD_128875 | JGI IMG/M metagenome (GOLD analysis project Ga0182749, IMG submission 128875) | Enriched Miracle-Growth compost microbial communities from Emeryville, California, USA - eDNA 3rd pass 37_C Kraft MG (version 2) (version 2) ...
CACCGGCCAGGGCGGCCGGAACCTGCTCTCGCCTTGCGAACGTCCTCCTCCCCGCTACGGCCGGACGCCTATCGAACAGGGCAGGAAGCGCGATTTCGATGCCCGTATCGTCAGGGACGTGCAGCGCAAACTCGACAGCATGGGATACGCAACGGGCGTTCCGGATGGCGTTTTCGGACCCCGCACCGCGCAAGCCCTGATGGACTTGGACTTCCAGCGCGATTACGGATTGCCGCTGACGGGCGCGCCCGACCAGCCGCCGAGCGGGACCAGCGCTTCTACCAGTCCGGCGCCGCAACGGAACCTATGACCCGTTTGTTTGGGTCGAGGATGTGAACCAGTCGAGTATCTGCTCGCCGGTCCAGAACACGATGCCCGGTTTCGAGGCGACATGGTCCAGCAGCTCTTCAAAATAGCCGATGCGGTGGGGCACGCCGCTGAGATAGGGATGCACGCTGATCGACATGATGCGGGCCGACCTCTGGCTTTCGGCATAGAGCCTGTCGAATTGGCGAATGCCGCGCTTCAGGAACTCGTCCGACGAGTGCTGGGCGACAGCCATGATGGACACGTCGTTGATCTCGACCGTGTAGGGCACCGAGACGATCGGGCCCGAGGCGGTTTCGATCATGCAGGGCTGGTCGTCCAGGACCCAGTCGGCGACATATTCGATTCCAGCCTTGGAGAGCAGGTCGACGGTGTCGGCCGTTTCGGTCAGGCCGGGGCTTTCCCAGCCGCGCGGCGCCTTCCCGGTGATCGCGCGGATGGCCTCGATGGTGCGTGCGATGGAGGCCGCCTGATCCTCGAGCGCGTGCATGGGGCCTTGCAGCCAGCCATGGCCCATGAACTCCCAGCCCTCGTCATGCGCCGCCTGGACGACGCGCGGATAGACCTCGCAGACCGAGCCGTTGGTGGCAAGCGTGGGCGTTATGGCGCGCCGCTTCAGAGCTTCCATCAGCCTCCAGAAGCCTACGCGCATGCCATATTCGTGCCAGGCCCAGTTGGGCACGTCGGGAACCAGAGGATTTCCCATCGGCGGCGGCAGGACCGCACGCGGCATGGGCCGGCGGATGTCCCAGTTCTCGACATTGACGATGACCCATACCGGCATCCGGACCCCCTCCGGGAGATCGAGGACCGGGCGGTCGACAATGGCCGAATAGGCAATGCGTTCGCGCGGGGTCATGACCATGGCGGTCGCCTTTCTCGTCTTGCCGCGGCTCCTTACGCCAGTTCGCGCATGAGCTCGTACAGTTTCGCCTTCTCCTCGAAGCCGACGCCCGGGCTTTGGGGCAGCCTCACATGGCCGTCCTCGACGGCGATGCCGTCGGCGAATCCGCCGAAAGGCTGGAACACGTCGGGGTAGGATTCGTTTCCGCCCAGGTGCAAACCGGCCGCGATGTTGAGCGACATCTGATGCCCGCCATGCGGCACCACGCGGCGCGTCGACCAGCCTTGATCCTTCATGACTTCGAGCGTGCGCAGATACTCGACGAGCCCGTAGGACAGGGCGCAGTCGAACTGCAGGAAGTCGCGGTCCGGCCGCATGCCCGCATAGCGCAGCAGATTGCGCGCATCCTGATGGGAAAACAGGTTCTCGCCCGTGGCCATCGGGGCGTCATAGTGCTCGGCCAGTTTTGCCTGCAGCGCGTAGTCGAGCGGATCCCCCGCTTCCTCGTACCAGAACAGGCCGTAGGGCCGCAGCGCCCGGGCGTAGGCTATCGCCGTCTCCGCGTCGAAGCGGCCATTGGCGTCCACGGCGAGATATCTGCCTTCGCCGACCACGTCGAGGACGGCCTCGATGCGGCGCAGGTCCTCCGCCAGCGGGGCGGCGCCGATCTTCATCTTCACGACCTTGTAGCCGCGCTGAAGATAGGATCGCATCTCGTCCTGAAGCTTGGAATGGTCCTTGCCCGGGTAGTAGTAGCCGCCGGCCGCGTAGACCCACACCTTCTCGTCGGCGACGCCGCCACGATAGCGGTCGGCCAGCAGCCGCCACAGCGGCACGCCGGCGATCTTGGCCACCGCATCCCAGACGGCCATGTCGATGGTGCCGACGGCCACCGAGCGCTCGCCGTGGCCGCCGGGCTTCTCGTTGGTCATCAACGCCTTCCAGATGGCGAAGGGATCGAGATTGTCGTTGTCGCGATCGATCAGTGTTTCGGGGTCGGCCTCCATCACCCGGGCAATGAAGCGGTCGCGCATCAGCGCGCCCTGCCCGTAGCGTCCATTGGAGTTGAAGCCGTAGCCGACGACGGGCTTGCCGTCGCGCACCACATCGGTCACCACGGCCACGACCGAGCAGGTCATCCCGGAGAAGTCGATATAGGCATTGGCGATCGGCGAGGCGATCGAGGCCGTCTTTTCACGGATGTCGAGGATACGCACGGCGGCTCGCTCAGCTCTGGGAGGCGAGCGCGGCGACCACGGCGCGGCCGCATGCGACCGTATCGGCGGTACCGCCCAGATCGTCGGTCCGCGTCGCGCTGTCGGCCAAGGTGGCTTCAACGGCCCTGACGATGGCGGCGGCGGCTTCGGTCTCCCCCAGATGCTGGAGCATCATGGCGCCCGCCCAGATCTGACCGATGGGATTGGCGATGCCCTTGCCGGCGATGTCCGGGGCCGATCCGTGCACCGGCTCGAACAGCGAGGGAAAGTGCCGCTCGGGGTTGATGTTTCCGGATGGCGCGATCCCGATTGTGCCCGTGCAGGCAGGGCCAAGGTCGGAAAGGATGTCGCCGAACAGGTTGGAGGCCACCACGACGTCGAAGCGGTCCGGATTGAGCACGAAATGCGCGGTCAGGATATCGATATGGTACTTGTCCCAGGAAATGTCGGGATAGTCGGCGGCCACCGCCTCCACACGCTCGTCCCAGTAGGGCATCGTGATGGAGATGCCGTTGGACTTGGTCGCGGACGTCACATGGCGGCGCGGCCGCTGCCGTGCCAGTTCGAAGGCGTAACGCAGGATGCGATCGATTCCGATGCGCGACATGATGGTCTCCTGCACGACGATCTCGCGCTCCGTGCCGGCATACATTCGGCCGCCCACGGAGGAATATTCGCCTTCGGTATTCTCCCGCACGACGAAAAAGTCGATATCGCCGGGCTTGCGGTTGGCCAGCGGCGAAGGCACGCCAGGCATCAGCCGCACCGGGCGCAGATTGACATACTGGTCGAACTCCCGCCGGAACTGAAGGAGCGAGCCCCACAAGGAGACATGATCGGGAACCGTGTCGGGCCAGCCGACCGCGCCGAAGAAAATGGCGTCGTGCTTCTCGATCCTGGCCTTCCAGTCGTCCGGCATCATCTTGCCGTGCTCGAGGTAGTAATCGCAGGAGGCGAAATCGAAGTGGTCGAAGGCAAGGCCGATATCGAAGCGGTCGGCCGCCGCTTCCAGAACGCGGAGCCCTTCCGGCACCACCTCCTTGCCGATGCCGTCGCCGGCGATGACTGCGATCCTGTAGGTGTTCCTGGCCAAGAAGCCCTCCTTCGAAAACCGATCTGTGGCGGCCTTCCGGCCATCGTCCGAAATATGCGTGCGCGACCGTGCAGGCCTGATCCGGGCCGGGCCTATCCGGCCATGTAATCGAACTCGGCCCGCAGGCGGGCGTCGTCGCAGCCGAGGCCGAGCAGCACTGCGGCGAGGATGCGCGCCTTCACCCCGCTCAGGTCGCCCGCGAAGATGACGCCGGCTTCGGCCAGCGTCTTGCCGCCGCCATTGCCGTAGACCGGCTTCACGCGGCCGCGCTGGCAGCGGCTGGTCATGATGACGGGCACGCCCCGTGCGATCGCCTCCTTCGCCGCGGCGGTGACGGCCGGCGGCGCATTGCCGCGCCCGAAGCCCTCGATAACGATGGCCCTAGCGCCGTTGGCCACGGCAAAGGCGATGAAGCCGCCGCTCGTGCCCATGGCCAGCTTCAGCAGTTCCACCTCGGCCACCGCCTCGGGCATGGCGAAGCTGCGCCGCAGCGTCGGGCGGCGGTGGACCACCACATGTTCGCCGTCGATCTCGCCCAGCTTGCCGTGCTCTGCCGAAATGAACGTGTCGACGCGGGAGGTGTGCGACTTGATGACGTCGCGGGCGGCATGGAATTCCTGCTCGAAGCAAATGAGCGCGCCCAGTCCCCGCGCTTCGTCCGACGCGGCGAGGCGGATGGCATCGGCGATGTTGCGCGGGCCGTCGGGATCGGGCGCGTCGAAGGGCCGTTGTGCGCCGGTGAACACGACGGGCTTGTCGGACCCGACCAGAAGGTCGGCCATGAAGGCGCTTTCCTCCATCGTGTCGGTGCCGTGGGTCACCACCACGCCCGCATAGTCGTTGCCGCGCAGCCGCTCGGCCACCCGCCCGGCAAGCCCCAGCACCGTGGGCAGGTCGAGCGCGAAGCTGCTGACATTGCAGAATTCCTCCATTTCCAGCTCGATGCCGTCGAGCGGGTCGTGCAGGGTGCTGCGCAGGCCGGCAGCGCCGACGGTGGAGACGACATGGCCGCTGGCGGCATCGCGCCTGGACGCGATCGTTCCCCCGGTGGTGATCAGCAGTACCCTCTTCATCGGTCACCCCTCCTGCTCTTGGCCTTCGGCAACGCACTGCGACGTAGGTAGCCTTGGCCTGACCAAGATGGCAAGCTTTGTTTTTGATGCGCAGATTATGATCAAAATCGTATTAATTCCCTCCATATTTTTCGTATTGACGGTCTGGCCAAATTCGCGAACATTGACAATGGCCATTTTGGTCAGGCCAAAAGATTGCAAGGTTAGCGGCTGCGCGAAATGCGCGATCAAGGGGAGTGGCAATGTCTGACAAGTTCACGAGAATCGCGATAGGCACGACGCGGCGCCGGTTTCTGCAGGGGTCTGCCGCGCTCGGCGGCGCAGCCATGTTCTCGTCCATGGGGCGGGTGGGAGACGCCCTGGCCCAGGACGCGAACACCACGCTGGTAATTGCGGCGCCTGCAACCCCGCAGGGTCTGGACATCGAGTTCGACGTCAGCCTCGGCTCCATCGACTCGCTGGGCGCGCTGTACGAATACATGCTTGGCTACGAAAAGATTGCCGACCCCAATTCGCCCGATGCCATGCGCGAGGACACCTCGGTGCATGCCGACAAGCCGAACGGCCTTGCCCTGCGCGGACGCCTCGCCGAGAAATGGGAAGTTTCGCCGGACGGGCGCAAGGCCACCTTCAAGCTGCGCGAGGGCGTGGTTTCGAACTGGGGCAACACGTTCACGTCCAAGGACGTCAAGTGGACGTGGGACCGGAAATTCAACCTCAAGGGCCAGGGCCTGTTCCAGACGGCGGTTCTGGGCCTGAAGTCGCCGGATCAAGTCAAGGTCGAGGGCGACTACGCCATCTCCTTCAACCTCGATCAGCCGAACCCCATCCTGCTCAAGCAGCAGTGCAACCTGGCCAATCCCATCTACGACGCCACCAAATGCTCCGAGGTCGGCGGCTCGGACGACCCCTGGGCGGTCAACTTCCTCAAGAACGACAGCGCGGGCTTCGGCCCCTATCGCCTTGCCCAGCTCGTGCGCGGGCAGCAGGCGGTCTTCGAGGCGCGGGACGACTACTGGGACGAAAAGCCGTTCATGAAGCGCGTGATCATGCGCGAGGTGCCGCAGTCCGCCAGCCGCTTCTCGCTGCTGCAGGGCGGCGCGGTCGACATCGCCCAGTTCCTCCAGCCGCGCGAGCTTGAAGCGCTCAAGACCCAGCCGGGCGTCGCGGTGGATGCGGTCAACGCCTCCTACATGATCTGGCTCGAACTGAACGCCAAGATCGCGCCCTTCGACAATGTCGACGTAAGGCGGGCCGTTAACCTGGCCATACCGCGCGACGAGATCATCCGCACCATCTACTATGGCTATGCGGACGAGCAGAAGGCGCCGATGCCCTACATCTATCCGATGGCGAACGAGAGCTTCTTCAACTACGCCTACGATCTGGCCAAGGCCAAGGAGATGCTCGCGAAGGCCGGGGTGACCGGGCCGCTCTCGACCACGCTGTCCTACAACGCCGGCGATCCGACCCAGGAACCCATTGCGCTCCTGATCCAGACCTCTCTGAAGCAGATCGGCATCGAGCTCACGCTCGAGAAGCTGCCGGCCGGCGTGTTCTACGAGAACGTCACCAAACGCGCGAAGCCGATGATCTTCTATCTGGATTCCCCGTGGACCCCGGACCCCGGCTATTCGACCTACCTCTATTTCAATTCCGAGAGCTACGTGAACTATTCCAACTACAACAATCCCGAAGTGGATCGCACGATCACCGAAGGTCTTGCGACGCTGGATGACTCCGTGCGCATGGAGAAATACGCGGCGGTGCAGAAGACCCTGATGGACGAGGCGCCCTGGGGCTTCATCGCCTATCCGAAATACACGCTCGCCCGGAAGGCGGGGTTGAAGGGCTACACCTACTATTCGTCCAACAACCTGCGTTTCCAGGACTTCTCGCGAGGCTAGCTCCAGTGCGAGCCTTCCGCCGCCTTGGCGGGAGGCTCCACGGTCCGGGTTGGTGGGCACGGCGCATCGAGGAAGATCAACCATGTTTCGCAAGCTGGGCCTGCTCGCAAGGTTGGCCGCCCTGCGGCCGCGCTTCGCGGCCGGCTACATCATCGTGACGGCCATCGCGCTGCTGGCGATCGCCGCGCCATGGATTGCTCCCTATTCGCCGACCGAGGCCGACTCGGTGAGCTTCCTCCAGCCGCCCAGTGCCGCGCATCTGTTCGGCACCGACAATGTCGGCATGGATATATTCAGCCGTGCCATCTATGCCCCGCGCATCGACCTGACCATCGCCATACTCGGCACCCTTCTTTCCGCCCTGGTCGGCGGAACGATCGGCGCGCTGGTCGGCTTCTACAGCACCGGTCGCGGCATTCGCGTATGGTTGTCGTTCGCGGTCATGCGCGCCGCCGACGTGCTGCAGGCTTTCCCGGTGTTCGTCTTCGCCATCGCGCTCGTGGCCAGCCTCGGCCAGAGCATCCAGACGGTCGTACTGGCGATCGCCTTCGTCAACGCGCCGATCTATCTGCGGCTGATGCGCTCCCAGGTGCTCAGCATACGGTCGATGCGCTATGTCGAGGCTTCCCAGGTCAACGGCCTGTCCGACCTGCGCACCATTGTCCGCCATGTGGTGCCCAATGCCATGGCGCCGGTGCTCGCCCAGCTCTCCGTCAATGTCGGCTGGGGCATATTGCTCACCGCAGCGCTCTCCTTCGTCGGCGCGGGCGTGCGGGCGCCGACGCCCGAGTGGGGCAGCATGATCGCCATGGGCTTCCAGAATGTCGTCACCGGGCAATGGTGGCCTTCCATGTTTCCAGGTGCCATGCTGGCCATCACCGTATTCGGCTTTTCCCTGGTCGGCTCGTCGATCGAGGTGCTGGCCGACCCGGCCAAACGTCGCCAGCTCCTGGCAGAGGCACGGGAACGCAGCGAGAGCCGGCGCGCCCGCCGGGAGGCGGTCTGATGTCGGTACTGTTCTATCTGGGCAAGCGCCTCGTCTTCGTGGTGCCGCAGCTTCTCGGCATCGTCCTTGTCAGCTTCCTGCTCGTGAAGAGCATACCGGGCGATCCGGCCGTGCTGATGCTCGGCCCCACCGCCACTCCGTCGGCCATCGCCGCGCTGCAACAGCAGCTTGGCCTCGACCAGCCCCTTTACACGCAGTTCCTGATCTATGTCCGCGACCTCCTGCACGGAGACCTCGGCACCTCCTGGCAGACGACGCGGCCGGTGCTCGAAGATCTCGTGCAACGGTTCCCGGCCACGCTCGAACTGGTGACCTACTCGCTCGTCCTCGCCATCCTGATCGGCGTCACCCTTGGCGTCTACGCGGCACGAAATCCGAGCGGCTGGGTGGCGCGGGTCACCGACTTCTACGGCATCAGCGCGGGCGCGCTGCCCGATTTCTGGTTCGCGCTGGTGCTGATCTTCATCTTCTACACCGTTCTCGGCTGGGCGCCGGCGCCCCTCGGCCGCATCGACATGATCGTGCTTCCGCCAATGCCGGTGACCGGCGCGCTGACCATCGATTCCTTGTTGGCCGGCGATTTCGAGGCGTTCAAGTCGGCCTGCGCGCATCTCGTGCTGCCGGTTCTAACCCTCGGCCTGCTGAACGCCGGCCCGATCCTCAAGATGACGCAGTCCACCATGGAAAAGATGCTCGAAGCGGATTTCAGCCGCTACGAGGTCCTGTGCGGCGTGCCCCAGAGGCTGGTGGTGCGGCACGCATTGCGCAACGCCCTGCCTTCGATCGTGACGATCATCTCCGTCCTCTACGGTTTCCTCATCGGCGGCGCCGTGCTGGTCGAGATCGTCTTCTCTTGGGGCGGTGCAGGTCAATACGCCGTGCAGGGCGTGCTGAACTCCGACATCTATCCGGTGCTCGGTTTCGTGCTGTTCTCTGCGGTCTTCTCCCTTGTCGTCTACATTGTGGTGGACCTGATCTATTTCCTCCTCGATCCGCGGATCACGAACTGATGCGAAGGCTCCATCGACCATGACAACCGTCGTCTTGCCCCCGCAGACCGGATCGGCCCGGACCGCAGAGCCGCTCATCGAGGTCAGGAACCTGCGCGTGACCTTCCCTTCGAGCAACGGCGAGCCCAAGGAGGTGCTCAAAGGTATCGACCTTGCGGTGCAACCGGGCGAGATCGTCGGCCTCGTCGGCGAAAGCGGGGCCGGCAAGACGACCATGGCGCGCTCCATCCTCGGCCTGCCGCCGCCACCCGGCCGCATCAGCGCCGGCGAGGTGCTCTTCGAAGGCAGGCAGATCCTGAAGCTTTCGGAACCGGAGTTGAGGGGGCTGCGCGGCCGCAGGCTTTCCGTCGTGGTTCCCAACCCGCGCGCCGAGCTGAATCCTCTCCTGACGGTTGGGCGCCAGATCGCCTCCATGGCCAGGATCCACCTCAATGTCGGTTCGCAGGAAGCGCAGAAAATGGCGCTGCAGATCCTGCGCGACGTCCAGATCCCGGACCCGGAGCGGCGCCTGAACGCCTACCCGCACGAGCTGTCGGGCGGCATGGCCCAACGTGTCGTCATCGCCATGGCGCTCATCTGCAACCCGGCCTTCGTGATCTCGGACGACGCCACCAGCGGGCTCGACGTCACCGTACAGGCGCAAATCCTCGATCTGCTCGCCAAGCTGGCCGCGGACCAGGGCAGCGCGATGCTCTTCATTACGCGCGATGTCGGCATAACGGCGCATTTCTGCAGCCGCACAGCCGTGCTCTATTCTGGCGAGATCATGGAGATGGCCTCCCGCGAGGATCTTTTCCTGAGGCCGGCCCATCCTTATACCCTGATGCTCCTTGCCGCTTTCTCCCATAGCCCGACGCTGCGGGAGAGCTGGAGCGTCCCCGATACGGGAGTGCGGCGGCAGACGCGCGCCGGATGCCAGTATGCTCAGCGCTGCCCCATTGCCCAGCCGGTCTGCCGCGCCGAACGGCCCGCCTTCGCGGAAATCGCGCCCGGGCATTTCGCACGCTGCCATTTTCCGGTGAGGCCGGCATGAGCGCGATCCTCACCATCGACAACCTCTACAAGCGCTTCCCCATCGCCGGCTCGAAGATGGTCGTCCAGGCGATCAACGGCGTGAGCCTGTCGATAGAGCCCGGCGAGACTCTCGGCCTGGTCGGCGAAAGCGGATCCGGCAAGACCACCGTCGGCCGCTGCATCGTGGGCCTGCTGGAGCCGAGCGGCGGCAGCATACGGTTCCGCGACACGGACCTTGCGCTGCGCAGGCAGCACCGCAGGCAACTGGCCGGCAAGATCCAGTTCGTGTTCCAGGAGCCCAACGAGTCCCTGGACCCGCGCATGAAGATCGGCGAGACCATCAGCGAGCCCCTGCTGCCGCTGAAGCTCGACCGGGAAACGCGCCGGAGGAAGACCGCCGACGCCCTTGCCCTGGTCAGGCTGGACCCGGAATTGCTGAACGCCTATCCGTCCGAGCTTTCGTCCGGCCAGCAGCAGCGCGTCGGTATCGCCCGCGCCATGGTCACCGAGCCCGAACTGGTCGTGCTCGACGAGCCGACCTCGGCGCTCGATCCGACGGCGAGGGCCGAGATCATCGACCTCCTCAGGCGTATCCAGGCCGAACGCAACACCGCCTATCTGTTCATCTCGCACGACCTTTCGACCGTGCGTTTCATCAGCCATCGCGTCGCCGTCATGTATCTTGGCATGATCGTGGAGCAGGGCGACGCCGAAACCGTGTTCAACCGTCCGCAGCATCCCTATTCCAGCGGCCTGCTGTCTTCGGTGATGCTGCCGCATCCGCATCTGAAGATGGAAAGCAGCGTCAGTCTGAAGGGCGAAATCCCGAGCCCCATAAATCTGCCCAAGGGCTGCTTCCTGGCATCGCGCTGCCCCTTCGTGGTGGACCGCTGCCGCCATGAGATGCCGCCGCAGGAAATAGTGGGCAAGCGGCATGCCGTCCATTGCTTCCGGCATGCCGACGTCGCCGCGACAGTTCCCGCGTCCGACACCTTCAACACCTTCATGCGCGAAGCCGAGCGCATTCTCGGCCGTGCCGTGCCAGGCGGTGCCGTGCCGCCCGATCATTCCATCCAACATCAGCTTGCAGGAAAGGGAACTTCGACATGACTGGACGCCTTGCAGGAAAGACGGCCCTGGTTACCGGCGCGGCCGGCGGCATAGGTGCGGCGATCGCCACCGCCTTCGCGCGGGAGGGGGCCGACGTCGCCGTCCTCGACCTCAAGCCCGCCGCGGCCGAGAAAAGCGCCGCCGCCCTGAAGCAATTCGGCGTCAGGACCTGCGCGCTTGCCGCCGACGTGAGCGACGAGAAACAGGTGGAGGCGGCCATCGCCAAGGCCCAGGCGGAACTCGGCAAGATCGACATCCTCGTCAACAATGCCGGGATAGACACCACTTCGGTGGTCGCCGAGATGAGCACCGAGATGTGGGATCAGATGATGGCCGTGAACCTGCGCAGCGTGTTCCTGTGCACGCGCGCGGTGCTGAAGCCGATGATCGGACGCAAGTTCGGGCGCATCATTAACATCGCCTCGCAGCTCGGCCACAAGGGAGCGCCCGAAATGGCCCACTACGCCGCGGCAAAGGCCGGCGTGATCGGCTTCACCCGATCCCTGGCCTACGAGGTCGCGCGTGACGGCGTGACGGTCAACGCCATATGTCCCGGCCCCATCGACACCGCCCTGTTCCAGGCCCTGCCGCAGGACTGGAAGGCGCGCAAGCTGTCCGAATTGCCGATCGGGCGTGCCGGCAGCGTGGAAGAGATCGCCCCCACTGCCGTGCTGCTGGCGTCCGAGGAAGGCTCGTACTACATAGGCGCGACCATGAACCCGAATGGCGGGGATGTCATGGTCTGAATCTGGCATGCGTGGAACTTCATGATGAAGCCCGTTACGGCGCAGGACTTACAAGCCGCAGGTTTTGTGCCGGAGCGGCGGCGCGGGCCGGCCGTCAGCGTCGCCCAGGCGACCGTGGACGCGATTCAGACGATGATCCGCACCGGGCATCTCAGGCCCGGCGAAAGCTTGCCGCCGCAGCGCAATCTCGCCCGCGACCTGAGTGTCAGCCGCGCCACGCTGCGCGAGGCCCTTTCCATCCTGGCCACGATAGGAGAGATCACGGCCAAGCCGAGCGGGCGGGGCTTTGTCTGCGCCGACCCGGGGGAAAAGCCCGCAACCCCTTCGTGGCGCTTCGCCGCGCGCTACTCGCTGAGGGAGGTCTACCAGTTCCGCCATGTCGTGGAGAGCTACGCGGCCCAGCTCGCCGCCATAGGCCATACCGATCCCGAGCTGGCGGAACTGAGGGAATGCTTGCAGACATTTCGCCGGGCCGCCCTGGCCGGCGACATCTCCCTCTACGCACAGGCGGACTTCGACTTCCACCACCTCATCATGCGCATCTGCCGCAACAAGCTGCTGGTCGACATGCACCAGACCTTCGCCAGCATATTGCTGGAGAGCCAGCGCCTGCCCACCGAGCGTCGGGGCAACCTCATGCATGCGGTGCAGGAACACGAAAGCATTCTCGAGGCGATCGCCATCCGCGATCCCGAGGGCGCCAGCTACTACATGCGCAAGCACATCTCCATGGCGGGAAGCCGGGCGGGCCTGCCGCTGTCGGAACTTCCATGAGGTTGCCATGCCGCCGTGGCGCGAACCCGCGCGCGCGGGCTCGGATGGGTTGACGCTCTTCGACGGCGTCGATGTGCCAAGGCGGCCGGCATTTTCCGTCGAAAGCCATTCATGTTCAAGGCGGCCAATCAGTGCCCTCCGCAACCGGAATAGATGTCCGGCGCGTTCGGAGTTCCTGCCCGGCTTCTATCTACCCTCTGACGCAGTCGTCAGAACTTCCTGCGCGCCGGGCGTGATCGTGCCTTCGTTCAGTGCGTTGACGTCAGCCAGGGTCAGCCTGCCGTTTGCAATTCCGTTGGTCATGCGCGTGCACCACGCCTCGGTCGCTCTTTCCTCCGGCACGCCCATGAATTCGGCCAGGCCAGCCAGATTGGAGCCGACGCCCTGGCCGATACAGGTCTCGATCGCCGATCGACGCTCGGCATCATTGGCTTTCAGCGCCGCCGCCATCGCCTGAAATTTCTGCTCGCCGTCCGCAATCTGCGCCCGCGCCGGGTCGGCCAGCAGGAAGCCGAGAAGAACGAGGACTGCGACGTCAATTTGTGGTTTCATGCCGTTTTCCTTCCGCAAGACAGTCGGCCGGCGCCCGAACAGCCCTCCACACCGTAGCGAGGCCGATGACCGGATAGTCGGACTTGGCAGCCAAGCGCCGGCATTGCCGGCAGCAGGGCCAGAGCGAAGGAAAGATACGGGATCGCTCGTCTCATGGTCATTCCTGTCCGCCCGCCTGTCCGCCGGCCTGCCCGTCGGCCTGTTCGTCGGCCTGTTCGTCGGGCGCTTCGGTATCCCAGAAGAACAGCACGCCGGTCCGGTCGCCCGGCGTGTAGTCCGTGGCCGTCCATTCGAACCGCGTCGGCGAAGTCTTTTTCGCCTCGGGCGGGCAGAAGGCGACGAGATCGGTGGGATGCTGCTTGTCGACCACCAGCCGGTAGTGCCTCACTGGTCCGCGCCATCCGCCCAGTGGCGCCAGATGGGTCACGGTGTAGAGGTCGTACTGGTGCTTGCCGGAAAGGAATGCGCGGCGTATGGCGCCGTCGATGCAATAGGCCCTGGTGGCCGAGCCGTCGGTCGCCATTTCGGGGAAGCTGTCGAGATTGATGTCGCTCCAGTAGTTGGCGAGCGGATCGTAGCCGACCTCGACGCGCGTCTCGCCCGGTTCGAGGATCGCGTCCCATGGCATCC
>Ga0182749_1002529_pt1 | contig 13294 bp, 15 predicted proteins | sample eDN3rd37CKraftMG_FD_128875 | JGI IMG/M metagenome (GOLD analysis project Ga0182749, IMG submission 128875) | Enriched Miracle-Growth compost microbial communities from Emeryville, California, USA - eDNA 3rd pass 37_C Kraft MG (version 2) (version 2) ...
GGATAGCGAGCGTCCCGTCTGGCGGTGACGGCGATGGTCGCCCCGCCCTGGGCGAGACGCACTGCGATGCTGCGGCCGAGGCCACCGCTGGATCCGGTCACCAGCGCGACGCGCGAAGCCATTCGATCTCCCTTGGTCGATGGGCCGACTATATTCCGTACGAAATCGGTACGCAATACGGCTGGAGAGCTGATTCCGGCCCCCGATCCATGCCGTGCCACTATGGAGGGACTATGGCCATCGAGACCGGAGCCACCAGGACCGCGGGCAGGAAACGGGACCCGGCGATCGAGTCCCGGGCCACCGCCGCCGCCATCGAGGTCTACGCGGAGTTCGGCTGGCAGGGCTTCACCTTCGATGCCGTCGCCCGCACCTCCGGGGTCGGCAAACCGGCGATCTACCGCCGCTGGGACAGCAGGGAGGCGCTGCTGGTGGATGCCTTCGATCGCGTCAGCCTGCCGACCGCCCGCGATCTCGGCTCACTCCGGGCCGACCTCGAGGACTACGTGGCGCAGTGGGTGGACTGGTACCACAAGCCCCACCTTCCGCAGGCCGGGAGCCGGGTGCTCATCGACGGGGCGAGCAACGCCGAGCTCAACCGGCTGTACAGCGAGGTGCTGATCACGCCGCGCGGCCGCGCCGTGCGCGAGGTGACCAGACGCGCGATCGCCAGGGGCGAGGTGCCGGCGGGGACCCCGCCCACCCTGCTGCCCGACATCGTGATCGGGTCGTTCAGCACGCACTGGGCGTACACGCCGGACAAAACCGCGCAGTCCTACTTCGACAGCATCGAGGCATACGGCGCGCGGCTGGTCGAGACGATCATCGCCGGGCTCAGCCACAGCTGACAGCCGGCCGGCGGTTCTGCGAAACCGTATCGATCTCGATCCGCTATTGCGGACGGTCCGCGTACGTATTAGTGTCCCTTTGCCCGCCACGTTTCCATCCTCGGACGAGCCAGGTACTCAGCAAAGGAGCTCAGGCCCGTGAACACTGCGCCCGACGCCACCCCGACGGTGGCGACGCCAGGTCCGTCCAGCGCGATCGCGCTCCGCACCTCCGGCCTCGGCTTCAAGGTCGGCGCGGCGGTGATCGTCGACGACGTCAGCATCGAGGTCCCCGCCGGCGAGTTCGTCGGCGTGATCGGCCCGAACGGCGCCGGCAAGACCAGCTTCCTCAACCTGCTGAGCGGGGTCATCCGCTCGACCTCCGGAACCGCGCAGTTCGAGGGCGTCGACATCACGCGCAGGTCGGTGCACGCCCGCGCGCGACTGGGCATCAGCCGCACCTTCCAGACCTCGTACCTGCTGCTCGGGCTCAGCGTGCTCGAGAACGTGCGGCTCATGGCCCAGGCCAAGAACGTCGGCGGCCTGCGACTGCTCGGACCGGTCCGCCGCACCGACACGACCACCGAGACCGCGCGGGCCGCGCTCGACCGGGTCGGGCTCGCCGATCGCGCGGAGACCCTCGTCGGCTCGCTCTCGCATGGCGACCGGCGCAAGGTCGAGCTGGCGATAGTGCTGGCGGCGGATGCCCGGCTGGTGCTGCTCGACGAGCCGATGGCCGGCGTCAACTCGGAGGACGTCGAGCACCTGACCGAGCTGATCCGGGACCTGCACCGCGAGTCAGGGGCGACCTTCGTGATGGTCGAGCACCACCTGCACGTGGTCCTGGGCCTCGCCCACCGGGTCGCCGTGATGCACGAGGGCAAGCTGCTCGCCTTCGACTCGCCGGACTCGGTGATGTCCGACCCCCGGGTCCAGACCGCCTACGTCGGGGAGGAGCTGTGAGCGCCGGCACCGCGGTCGCCACCGCTCCGGTCCTCGAGCTGGCCGACGTCCAGGCCAGCATCGGGGTGTCGCACATCCTGCAGGGGGTCAGCTTCACCGCCCCGGCGAACGCCGTGACCGTCGTGCTCGGCCGCAACGGGGTCGGCAAGACCACCACCCTGCGGGCCATCCTCGGCCTGGTCCAGCGCAGCGGCAGCATCCGGTTCCTCGGCGAGCAGATCGAGCACGTCGAGACCTCGAGGATCGTGCGCAGGGGCGTGGCCTACGTGCCGGAGGACCGGGACGTGTTCCGCAGGCTCTCCGTGCTGGAGAACCTCAAGCTCGCCGAGCGGAAGGCATCGCCGCATCGCTACGACCTGGTCTACGACCTGTTCGGCGAGCTGAAGACGCGCTCCAGGCAGGCGGCGGGATCCCTCTCCGGCGGTCAGCAGCAGATGCTCTCGCTCGCCCGCGGGCTGCTCAACGACAACGCGCTGATGCTCATCGACGAGCCGACCAAGGGCCTCGCGCCCAAGGTGGTCGGCGACGTCGTGAAGGTCCTCGAGCGGGCTCGCGAGATCTCGACCATCGTCATGGTCGAGCAGAACCTCGCGGTGGCCCGCCGGCTCGCCGACCACGTGGTGGTCATGTCGGAGGGCCGGGTCGTCATCGAGGGAGAGCGCGACCTGCTGGACGACGACAACCGGATGAGACGACTGCTCGGCCTCGAGGCCGGCGGGAAGGGCCACTGATGGATTCCGTGCTTCTCCTGGGATTCACCGGCCTGAGCGTCGGTGCCCTGTACTTCCTCCTGGCCTCCGGCCTCAGCCTGGTGTTCGGCCTGATGCACGTGCTGAGCTTCGCCCACGGCGCGTACCTCAGCGTCTGCGCCTACGCCGCCTGGATCATCCTGGACGCCTGGGGCACCGAGGGCAGGACCGGCTGGGAGCTGGTGCTCGCCTGCGTGATCGCGACGGTGGTCGGCGGGCTGGTCGCCTTCCTCACCGAGCTGCTCCTGCTGCGCCCCCTGTACAAGAGGGACAACCTCGACCAGCTCCTGGTCACCCTCGGCCTGAGCTTCGTGATCGTCGCGGTCCTCCGCGGCATCTGGGGCCCGGAGGAGCATCAGATCTCGCTGCCGGAGTGGGTCAAGCAGACCACGGCGATGGGCGGAGCGAACATCCCCAACGATCGCTTCATCATCATCGGCGCGGCGGTGCTCGTCTTCGTGCTGCTGCAGCTCATCCTGCGCAGGACCCGGCACGGCACGATAGTGCGCGCCGGGGTGGAGAACCGCGACATGGTGCGCGCGCTCGGCATCGACGTGCGGCAGTCGTTCACCCTCGTCTTCACCCTCGGCGGCATGGCCGCCGGCCTCGCCGGGGCGCTGGGGGCCATGTACCTCAGGGCGGTCCAGCCGGCCATCGGCGACCAGTTCATCCTGTTCGCCTTCATCGTCCTCATCGTCGGCGGCCTCGGCTCGCTGAGCGGAGCCCTGGTTGCGGCGGTGGTCGTCGGCCTGGTGCAGCAGTTCGCCAACTTCTACATCGGATCGGGAGCGGGGGACGTGATCACCGTCGCGCTGATGGCCGTGATGCTGCTCGTGCGCCCGCAGGGCCTCTTCGGACGAACGGAGCGCGTCGCGTGACCACCGCAATCGACACCCCCACCCGCTCGAGAGGGCGCAGGCTGGTCGGGCCCATCGTCGCGATCGTGATCGCCGCCGTGCTCTTCGTCGCGCCCTTCCTCAGCGTGCCGACCTTCGGCATCCTGCCCGGGGAGCTCAACCGGCCGGGCAGCCTCCAGGTGCTCGCCGTGGTGCTCGCGATGTGCGCGCTGGCGGTGACCTTCGACATCGTCTTCGGCTACACCGGGCTGCTCTCCTTCGGGCACGCGATGTTCTTCACGATCGGCGGCTACGGCTTCGCGATGACCCTGAAGCTCACCGACCTCGGCTTCGGCGTCGCCGTGCTGATCGGCCTGCTCGCGTCGATAGTGAGCGCCTTCGTCGTCAACGCCATCGCGCTGAGGGCGACCGGGGTCGCCTTCTCGATGGTGACCCTGGCCGTCGCGCAGCTGATCAACATCATGATCTCGCGCAACTACCTCGGCTCGGGCGGCGAGGAGGGGCTGACCCTCCCGTTCCAGGAGATGCCGAAGGCGTTCATCGGCGTGCGGAACACCCAGAACGTGTACTGGCTCGCGCTCGCGCTCCTCGTCGTCGTGGTCGCCATCGCCCTCTGGGTGACCTCCACCCGCCTCGGCCACTCCTGGAAGGCGGTCCGCGAGAACGAGCTGCGGATGAAGGTGATGGGGGTCAACACCTACCTCACCAAGCTGTCGGCGACGGTGATCGCCTCCGTGCTGGCCGGCGCCTGCGGAATCGTCTACGTGATAGTGCTCGGAACGGCCGAGCCGCGCATCTCCAGCCTGCTGTTCTCGCTCAGCCTCATCGTGATGGTGGTGCTCGGCGGACGCGGACGCATCTGGGGGGCGGTGATCGGCGCCGGGATCTACACCCTGCTCGAGCAGCGGCTGCCGACGGTGGCCGCGCTGCCCGCGATCTCCGACCTGCCGACGGTGCTGCGCATCCCGCTCTCCGAGCCGCAGCTGCTGCTCGGCATCGCCTTCATCATCTTCATCTACGCCCTGCCCGGCGGGATCACCGGCGGCATCCGCTCGGCGCTTCAGAAGCGCGACGCACGACGCCAGGCCATCGGCCTGCCGAAGACCACCACCAAGTAAGAAAGCCGAGAAGGACTGCGGAATGACCTACGAGTACATCCTCTACGAGACCGTCGACGACGGTGAGATCGCGATCATCACCCTCAACCGTCCCGGTCAGCGCAACGCGCAGAACCGCGGCCTGCTGATCGAGCTCGACGACGCGATGATCCGCGCCGAGCGGGACGACCGCGTGCAGGTCGTGGTGCTGAACGCGGCGGGCACCGTGTTCTCGGCCGGCCACGACATGGGCTCGAAGGCCTCGCTGAAGGAGCGCCTGCCCGGACCTGACCAGCACCCGAGCTTCCAGGAGCGGGGCGGCACCAAGGAGGTCGTCGAGCAGAACATGCTCCAGGAGTGGCACTACTTCTTCACCAACACCCGCCGCTGGCGCGACCTGCGCAAGATCACCATCGCGTCGGTGCAGGGCAACGTGTACTCCGCCGGGCTCATGCTCGCCTGGGCCTGCGATCTCATCGTCGCCGACGAGACCGCGGTCTTCGCCGACGTGGTCGGCACCCGTCTGGGCATGTGCGGCGTCGAGTACTTCGGGCACCCGTGGGAGTTCGGCTTCCGCAAGGCCAAGGAGCTGCTGCTCACCGGAGACGCGATCGACGCCGATGAGGCGTACCGCCTCGGCATGGTGAGCAAGGTGTTCAGGGAGGGACGCCTCGAGGAGGACACCCTCGCCTTCGCCCGCCGCATCGCGAAGGTGCCCAGCGCCGCCGCGATCATGATCAAGGAGTCGGTGAACCAGGCGCAGGACAACCAGGGCTTCTACAACTCCCTGCAGGCGGCGTTCACGCTCCACGAGCTCAACCACGCCCACTGGGCGGCCATCTCGGACACCATCGTGCAGACCGAGGAGACCGGCGGAACCGGCTGGGCGGCGGCTCCCCCGGTCAGGCTCGCCAGCAAGGACACGCCCTAGGCATCGCCCCTCGCCCGGCGCCGGCCCGGTGCCGGGCGACCACAGACATCGGGCCACCCCGGCCCGAGCACCAAGAGAGAGAAAAGGAACGCACATGTCACATCGCATTCGTGCGCGGTGGGGAGTCGTCGCGGCAGTCGCGGCAACGGCACTCCTCGCCGGTTGCAGCTCGGGAGGCTCCGACGACGAAGCCGCCAGCGGCGACCCGGTCACCGTCGGCATCATCGTCTCGCAGACCGGCGTCTACGCGACCCAGGCCAAGGACTTCGTCAACGGATTCAACGCCGGTCTCGACTTCATCACCAAGGGAACCGGCAAGGTCGCCGGCCACGAGGTGAAGACCCTCATCGGCGACGACACCGGCCAGGCATCGGTCGGAACGGCCAAGGCCAAGGAGTTCCTGGGCGAGGGCGCCACCATCCTCACCGGCCCGACCGACTCCGCGATCGCCCTCGCGGTGGCCGAGCAGGCGGTGCAGAACAACGTCCTGTACATCGCCGGGACCTCGGGGACCACCGAGACCGTCGGCATGGACAAGCGGGTCTTCCCGACCTCCGGCCCCTCGCCGGCAGGCAACCTCGTGGTCAACGCCATCCTCGGCGACAACCCGAAGGGCAAGACCATCGCGGTCATCGGCCAGGACGTGGCCTTCGGCCAGGCCCAGGCCGCGGCGCTGAAGACCCAGATGGAGCCCCTCGGCGTCAAGGTGGAGAGCTACCTGCTGCCCGCGGCCACCTCGGACTTCACCCCGCTGGCGCTGCAGCTCAAGGAGCTGAAGCCCGACTTCATCACCTCGAACTGGGCCGGCGCCGGAGCGACCCAGCTGCTCGGCACCCTGGGCAGCCAGGGCGTCACCGAGAACTCGACCTACTTCCAGTTCCTGTTCCTCAGCTCCGGCTGGCCGGCGATCGCCGAGGCCCTCGGCGACCACGTCGACAACGCGCTGCTCTACACGAGCTACTTCGAGGGCGCGACGGGCAACAAGCAGGAGAAGGCGCTCATCGACTACTCCAAGAAGCACGACCACAAGATCGAGTACGACGACCTGATCGGCTTCAACGCCGCGCTCATGGCCGCCCACGCGATCGAGAAGGGCGACATCACCGACGGCGCCTCCATGGCCGAGGCCCTGCAGGGCTGGACCTTCACCGGTCCCTCGGGCGACGTCATCATCCGCGCCAAGGACAACCAGATCACCCTGCCCGCCTTCACGACCAACCTGGTCAAGGGATCGGACGGCACCTGGAAGCCGAAGCTGGTGAAGGCCTTCACCGCCAAGGAGCTCGAGCCCCCGGTGGTCAAGCCGCTGCCGAAGGACTAGCAGCACCGAGAACGACGGGGCGCCCGGGTCGGATGACCCGGGCGCCCCTTTCGCACAGACGGCTTCTCACAGACCGCTCCGGCTTCCGCTCCGAGGAGTTCAGACCCGATCCGCTCACGACCTCCTCGCCGCTCGTCGGTGATGCGACGCGACCATGATCCCTGCCGCCGTACCTGAGCTGCTCGGGCTTGCCGATGCCGGCGAACGGCTCACGGAGGCAGGCGTCGACGAGCGTGTCGATCCGCTTGAGGGCCCCGCGGTCAGCGCTCTGCCCGTGCGTGCGGTCCTCCCCGGCAGACCGGTCCCAGACCAGCCGCCTCGGGCTAGACATCTGCCCATATCGGAATATGATGGGGGAATGGCGCGAGCAGCGACGACCTCCGATGCGTTCAACGCGATCGCCGAGCCGCAACGTCGGGAGATCCTGATCCGGCTGCGCAGCGGCGAGCGCGCCGTGGGCGATCTGGCGCTGGAGCTCGGGATGACCCAGCCTCAGGCCTCGAAGCACCTGCGAGTGCTCCGCGAGGTCGGACTGGTGCGGGTTCGCGGGGAGGGCAAGCTGCGGCTGTACGACCTGGACGCGAGCGGCCTGCTCCCCGTGCGGGAGTGGCTGGGCGGCTTCGAGCGGTTCTGGAAAGAGAGCTTCGACCGCCTCGACGAGTACGTCCGAGAGCTGAGCCGGACACGGCAGGAGGATGAGACGCATGAGTGAGACGGCGGACCGCGAGATCATGATCTCCCAGGTCATCGACGCGCCGCGAGAGCTGGTGTTCGAGGCGTTCACCGATGTCCGGCACCTCTCGCGGTGGTGGGGGCCCGACGGGTTCACCACGACGACCCGAGCGTTCGAGTTCCGTGTCGGCGGCGAGTGGGATTTCATGATGCACGGGCCGGACGGCACCCACTACCCGGAATGGATCGTCTGGCGGGAGATCACCCCGCCGGAGCGGATCGTGCTGCTGCACGGCGAGTTCCGCGACGACCCCAACGCCTTCGACTCCGCCTTCACCTTCACGCAGACGGGCGACGGAACCAGGATCGCGATGCGCACGGTGTTCCCCACGAAAGAGCTCCGCGACCAGGCGGTCGAGAGGTACCGCGCGATCGAGAGCGGTCGGCAGACGCTGCGCAGCCTGGCGAACTACGTCGCCGAGATCTCGAACACCGACCGATAGAACACCGACCGACAGCCAGGAGGCACCATGTCACTCGTCCGCGTCCACAACTTCTCGGTCTCGCTCGACGGCTTCGGCGTCGGCGACGACCAACGGCTGGAAGCGCCTTTCGGCCATGCCGGAACCCGGCTCGTCGACTGGGCCATCCCGACCCGCACCTTCACCGCGATGGGCTTCCACGGCGAGCAGGGCGGCACAGCCGGTGTCGATGAGGCCTTCGCGAGCCGGTGGAACACGAACATCGGCGCCGAGATCATGGGACGCAACAAGTTCGCGCCCAAGCCGGGGCCGTGGCCCGACGAGGAGTGGCGCGGCTGGTGGGGAGACAACCCGCCCTTCCACACCCCGGTCGTCGTGCTCACGCATCACCCCCGCCCCCCGCTGGAGCTGGAGGGCGGCACCACCTTCCACTTCATCGACGCCGAGCCCGCCGACGCGCTCGCCCGAGCCCGCGAGCTCGCGGGCGGCCTCGACGTCCGCATCGGCGGCGGCACCACGACCATCCGCGAGTTCCTGCACGCCGACCTGATCGACGAGATGCACATCGCGGTGGTGCCGATCCTCCTCGGCCGTGGCGAACGGCTCTGGGACGGGATGGAGGGGCTCGAGGAGCGCTTCGGAATCGAAGCGGCGACCTCGCCGAGCGGAGTCGTCCACCTGACATTCGCCCGGCGAGGCTGAGGCACACCCGGCGAGGCTGAGGCACACCCGGCGAGGCTGAGGCACAGGGGAGCGGTGAGCGCCGGTCAGATCGCAGGGCACGGGCAGCGCCCGGTCGCGTCGTCACCGTCGCCGCTGGCACCTCGGGCAGAAATGCGACGAGCGGTTCATGAACGCCTCACGACGGATGCTGCGTCCGCAGCGCGGGCACGGCTCTCCCCCGCGCCCGTACACGTTCAGACTGTGAGCGAAGTACCCCGACTGCCCGTTGACGTTGAGGTACTGCGCGTCGAAACTGGTCCCGCCCTCCTCCAGGGCCCTGGCCAGCACCAGCCGCACCTCCGCCAGCAGCCTCCTCGCCCTGACCCGGCCGAGGGTGTCGGTCGGCTGGTCGTAGTGGATGCGGGCGGCCCAGAGCGCCTCATCGGCATAGATGTTCCCGATGCCGCTCACCAGTCCCTGATCGAGCAGCGCCCGCTTGATTCCGGTGTGGCGCCTCGCCAGCGCGGCGAGGAAACGGGTGTCGGAGAAGGCGGGGTCGAGCGGGTCGCGGGCGATGTGCGCCACGCGGTGCGGGATCATGGCGGCGTCCGAGCCCAGGCCGGCCGGCGCCCCGTCCGCCGTCGGCTCCAGCGGGTCGATCGCCATCGACCCGAAGATCCGCTGGTCCACGAAGTCGAGCCTGATCCGGCCGTGCTCCGGGTGATCGAGGAGCAGGCGGATGCGCAGCTGCGCGTCGTCGGCCCTCCCGGCCTCGCGCAGCAGCAGCTGACCGCTCATGCCGAGGTGGACGACCAGCGCCTCCGCCGCGGCCGCAGGCACTGGCACAAACGGGGGCACGGGCGCGAGCGGGATCCAGAGGAACTTGCCCCGCCGCACGGCCTCGAGCATCCGGCGCCCGGTGAGGCGATCGACGAAGTCCTCGGCCGGCCCGGGATGACGCCGGAGGGAGCGCTCCTCGGCGACGGCGACCGAGGCGATCGTCGCGCCGGTCACGGCGGGCTCGAGGCCGCGGCGCACCACCTCGACCTCCGGGAGCTCCGGCACGCTAGGAGTCCGCGGAGAGGGCGGTCCACGCCTCGAGCGCAGCGGCCATCTCGGCCTGCTTCTTGCTGGTCCCGTCGCCCTCGGCGATGTGCTCCCCGCCGACCGAGACCGAGGCGTGAAAGCGCTTCGAGTGGTCGGGTCCGCTGTCGGTGACCGAGTAGTGCGGAAGGCCCCGGCCGAGACGCGCGGTGAGCTCCTGCAGGCTGGTCTTGGGGTCCATGGCCGCGCCGAAGCGGTCCGGATCCTCCATCAGCGGCGCCAGCAGCCGCAGCACGAGCTCGGTGGCCGAGTCCCCTCCCGCGTCGAGGTAGGCCGCCCCGATCACCGCCTCGAGGGTGTCGGCGAGGATCGACGACTTGTCGCGCCCGCCGGTCAGCTCCTCCCCGCGGCCGAGCCTCAGATAGCGGCCGAGGTTGATGGTGCGGGCGACCTCCGCGAGCGCCGCGGAGCTGACCAGGCTGGCTCGGCGCTTGGCGAGCTGGCCCTCGTCGAGCGTCGGGTTGTCGCGGTACAGCTTGACGGTGACCGCCTGGCCCAGGATCGAGTCGCCGAGGAACTCGAGCCGCTCGTTGTGGGCCGCTCCCCCGTGCTCATAGGCGAAGGAACGATGGGTCAGGGCAAGCTCGAGAAGCTCCGGGCTGATGTCCACAGCCAGGAGCTTCTCCAATTCGACCCGGATGGCACTGGTGCCGGGCACGGGTCAGGCCCTCTCCGAGGGGAGGATCAGACGTCCGCGACCTTACGGCCCTTGTACTCCAGGTACAGGGGGGTGCCGGCGGAGTCCTCGACGACCTTCGCGCGGTGCGGCAGGCTGTAGACCGTCTTGCCGCCCTCGATCGTCTTCACCAGGGTGGGCGGGGTGGCCTTCCACTGCGCGCGACGGGCACGGGTGCTCGCGCGCGACATCTTGCGCTTGGGTACTGCCATGGCTAATCTCCTGTAACGTTTCCGGGCGCATTCCGGCCTTCGGCCAGATCGCCCAACGCCGACCACCGGGGATCGATGGGGGCTTCGTGCTCATGGTCCGGATTGTCGAGGAGGCGCGCCCCGCACTGCGGACACAGGCCGAGGCATTCCTCTTGACAGACCGGCTGGAACGGCAGCGATAGAACCACCGCATCCCTGACCAGGGGTTCGAGATCGATGCTGTCCTCGTGAACCTCGTAGTCGAAAGCTTCGTCATGAGAATACGCGAAAAGCTCCTGGATTTCGACCTCGACCGGTTGCTCGACCTCGATCAGGCAGCGCACGCACTCCCCGACCGCCACCCCGTCGACCTCGGCGCTGACCAGGATGCCGTCGTGCAGCGACTCCATCCGCAGGCCGATCCGGAGGACGCTGCCGGCCTGCACCCCGATCACGGCGTTGCCGAAGCCCTCGGGAACCGTCACCTCGAGGGTCCGCTCCCGCATCTCGCCGGGGCGATGCATGAGGTCGTACACGTCGACGGTGTACGGGGTCTTGGTCACGTGAGGCACCAGAGGATTGTACTCGCCGTCAGCCGCGACGGTGCCGGGCGCCTCAGCCCCAGACCGCGGTGATCGCCGAGTCGTAGATGGCGAGCGCGCGCGCCACCTCCTCCGGGGTGACCACGCAGGGCGGCACGACGTGGATGCGGTTGTCCTGGATGAGCGGGAGCAGCCCGCGGCCCATCAGCTCGGCCTTCACCCTGGCCATCTCCGCCGCCGGGACGGGCTCGCGCGTCGCGGGATCGGCGACCAGCTCGATCGCCCAGAACACCCCGCGTCCGCGCACCTCGCCGATCGCGTCGTGCTTCGCCGCGAGCGCCGCGAGCCCGGGCCCGAGGTGATCGCGGCCGATGGCCGCCGCGTTCTCGACGACGCCCTCGGCATCCATCGCGTCGATCGAGCCGACTATCGACGCCATGGCGAGCGGATGCCCCGAGTAGGTGAGCCCGCCGGGGAAGACCACGTCGTCGAAGTGCGAGGCTATCGACTCGGAGATGATGACGCCGCCGGCCGGCACGTAGCCGGAGTTGACCCCCTTGGCGAAGGTGATCAGGTCGGGCTTCCAGCCGCCCTCAGCCCTCGAGAAGCCCTGCCAGGCGAACCACTCGCCGGTGCGCCCGAAGCCGGACATCACCTCGTCCATGATCAGGACGATGCCGTACCTGTCGGCGAGCGCGCGCACGCCGGCGAGGTAGCCCGGCGGCGGGACGAGGATGCCCGCGGTGCCGGGCAGGCCCTCCAGGATGATCGCCGCGATGGTCTGCTGCCCCTCGGAGAGGATCACCCGCTCGAGGTGGTGGAGCGCTCGCTCGCTCTCCTCCTCCGGACTGGACGACCAGAACTCGGAGCGGTAGGCGTAGGGCCCGAAGAAGTGGACGTGGCCGCGCGCGTACTGGTTGGGCATCCGCCGCCAGTCGCCGGTGGCGACCACCGCCGCCCCGGTGTTGCCGTGGTAGGAGCGGTAGTGGCTGAGGACGGTGTCGCGGCCGGTGACCAGGCGCGCCATCCGCATCGCGTTCTCGTTGGCGTCGGCGCCGCCGTTGGTGAAGAAGACCTTGCTGAACGGCTCCCCCGCCCTCTGGAGGATGCGTTTGGCCGCCTCGCCGCGGGGCAGGCTGGCGTGCGACGGCGCGACCATCGTGAGCCTGTCGGCCTGTGCCTTGATGGCGGCGACGACGGCGGGATGCTGGTGGCCGATGTTCATGTTGACCAGCTGGCTGGAGAAGTCGAGGTACTCGGTGCCCTCGTAGTCCCAGACTGTGCTGCCTGCCGCCCTCGCGATGGCGAACGGCGCGAGCCCGCTCTGGGCGGACCAGGAGTGGAAGACGTGCGCTCGGTCGAGCTCGATGGCGGTGGCGCCCTCTGCCGGGTCGATCTGACTGGTCATGGTGTTCCTCGTGTGTTGCGGGTGGAGCGGCTGGTGCGGGTGGGGCTGCCGGCCGGGAGGCCGGGAGTCGGTGGCCGGGGATCGCTCCCCGGCCACCGGGAGTGCGGATGCTACTTCCCGCCCTCCTTGAGGGTGACGCTGATCGGCGTGAATCCCTTGCCGTCGACGTCGACCCCCTCGTCCTTCAGCTCGTCGAGCGCCTTCGTGACGTAGGTGTTCGAGTACGCGGTCTTGGGCGGGTCCTTCGTGATGATGGTCGATCCGGTGTCGTTCTTGGTGCCGAGCGCGATCTTCACCGTGGTGTCCCACGCGTCCTTCTGGATCACGCCGGCACCGGAGGTGGACGGCCAGATCAGCTTGTTGACCTCGTTGGTCATCCAGAGCTGGTGGCTGGTGCCCAGGGTGGACCCGGCCTTGGTCACGATGTCCGCGGCCTTCTCCGGGTTGTCGCGGGCGTATGCCCAGCCCTTGATGGACGCCTTGATGAACTTGACGGTGTCATCCTGGTAGTCCTTGTCGCTGGAGAGCCGGTCGGCGTCGGCCCAGATCGCGTCCTGGAGCATGGCCGTGCCGTAGTCGTTCCAGTTGATCACGTTGAGCTCGTCCGGCTGATACAGCTTGCCGGTGGCCGGGTTGATCGACTCGAGCACCTGGGCGTACTCGTTGTAGGTCATCGCCTGCGCCGCGTCGATGTCTCCCGCCAGGAAGCCCTTCATGTCGAAGGCCTGCTGCACCAGGCTGATGTCCTTCGTGGTGTCGATGCCGGCGGCCTGCATGCCGGCGAACAGCTCCCACTCGTTGCCGAAGCCCC
>Ga0182749_1002530_pt1 | contig 13291 bp, 10 predicted proteins | sample eDN3rd37CKraftMG_FD_128875 | JGI IMG/M metagenome (GOLD analysis project Ga0182749, IMG submission 128875) | Enriched Miracle-Growth compost microbial communities from Emeryville, California, USA - eDNA 3rd pass 37_C Kraft MG (version 2) (version 2) ...
CCACGGATGGTGCCGGGCGTGGCTGCAGCGGCCACTTCGACATCCAGCGTGCGGCACGTGGGGCTGCCCGTTGCGGCACCCGCGCGACCCGAGTGGCGCACCAGCTCCCCCGTGCGCCTGTTGCGCTCGCGCCTGTTCGTCCTGTTCCTCATTGCCATCGGCTGCACGCACGGGGCGCACGCGACGTTCTACACCTTCGGCGCACTGCACTGGCGCGCCGAGGGCCTGCCCGCCGCATGGGTGGGCACACTGTGGGCCATCGGCGTTTCGGCGGAGGTGCTGCTGTTCGCCTTTTCAGCACCGATCGTGCGCCGCTTCGGACCTGTGCAACTCATCTTCGCGGGCGCTGCGGCCTCGGTGGTGCGGTGGGGGGCGATGGCGTTCGATCCGCCGCTGGCGCTCCTGGTGCAGTTGCAGGCGCTCCACGCGCTCACCTACGGCGCGGCGCATCTCGGCGCGATCCTGTTCATCTCCCGCGCCGTGCCTCACCGCGGCATGGGCAGCGCGCAATCCTTCTATTCGACCATTGCGGCCGGCCTGGCGCTGGGCACGGTCGGGCTCATCTCGGGGGCGCTCTACGCGCGCATCGGGGGCGAGGTGTTCTTTGTTTCGACGGCGGTAGCTGTGATCGGGTGCGTCGCGGGGCTGCTCCTCATGCGCGGCTGGGACGGCCAGCCGCTGTGGGAAGACGGGGAGCCAGGCCGGTCGGTGCAGAGGCCCGGTGCCAGCTAGCCCCACAGCGCCGGGGCAGGCGGGCTGATGATGCCGTCGGTGATGGCGAGGGGCGGGATGCGGTCGCGGGCCAGCAGCAGCGGGCCGTCGAGATCGACCCAGTCGGCATAGCCCGCCAGCAGCAGGGCGGGCGCAGCGGCGAGGGACGTCGCGACCATCGAGCCGACCATGATCCTGAAGCCGGCGGCCCTTGCCGCCTCGGCCATCGCCAGCGCTTCGGTGAGCCCGCCCGTCTTGTCGAGCTTGATGTTCACCGCGTCATAGCGGCCGGCAAGCTGGGGCAGATCGGCCGCGGTGTGCGCGCTCTCGTCGGCGCAGATGGGAACGGGGTGCGCGATATCGGCAAGGGCGGCGTCGGAGGCCGCAGGCAGCGGCTGCTCGATAAGCTCCATACCGGATGCGGCGGCCGCGTCGAGAAAGCCGGCAAGCTGCGCGGGATGCCAGGCTTCGTTCGCATCGGCGACAAGGCGTGCGTCGGGGCGGGCGTGGCGCACGGCGCGCATGCGGGCGTCATCGCCGTCGCCGCCGAGCTTCAGCTTCAAGAGCTTCAGGTGCGGAACCGATGCGGCTTGGCTCGCCATCTCCTCGGGGGTGCCAAGGCTGAGCGTGTAGCAGGTGAGGGCCGGCTGTGGCGCGGGAATGCCAGCGATCTGCCACGCGCGCTTGCCGGCGCGCTTGGCTTCGAGATCCCAGAGGGCGCAGTCGAGGGCGTTACGGGCGGCGCCGGGGGGCAGAGCCGCCGCGATGCCGGCGCGCGTCAAGGGACCGGACAGGTTGCGGAGGGCATCGAGGGCGTCTTCCACGGTTTCGCCATAGCGTGCGTAAGGCACCGCCTCGCCGCGCCCCGAATGCTCGGCCGCAGCGACATGCGCGACGACGACGCGGGCTTCGCTCTTGGCTCCCCGCGCGATGACGAAAGGGCGTGCGAGGGGCCAGGCTTCGGCGGCGGCCTCGACGAGACGGGCTTCGGTGCCGGAGGCCATGCCGTCAGCCTAGGCGGCCCGAGGCGTGGGCGAGGAACAGATAAACGCGGCCGGTATCGGAGACGAGCTGGCTTTGCGAAGCGCGTCCGCTCGGGTCGCGCTGGTCGGTTTCGCCGATGATGCGCTCGAAGTCCGAGAGGTAGCGGCTCACGGTGCGCGACAGTTCGCCATCGTTGCGGCAGCGGTGGGCGACGTCGTCGAACAGGGCGCGGCCTTCGTTGCCATAGATGCTGCGTACCATCACCCCGCGCTGGCCGGAGCGCAGACGCGACCAGATGGCGGCGGCGGTGGCCGGATCGAGGGCGCGGGCGATCGCTTCGATGTCGAGGTTGAAGCCGTTGTGCGCGGCGCGACCCTGATTGGCGTGGCCTTCCTCATCGCGCGAGGCGCGGGCGAGGAGATCCCCCAGCGACCAGCCTTCGCGGCTGTCCGCCTGCGGGGGCGCTGAACGCTGGCGCTGCCGGTTTCCCAGCTCCTGGGCGATGGTCGACGAAAGGGAGGTCAGCGAGCGCGGCGGCGGTGAAGGCGGTGCGGCGCGCGGCTGCGGGGGCGGCGTGCTCGGCGATGACAACGCCTCCGCCTGGTGGGGCGGCGGGGTCACGTCACGCTGCACGGCTGAGCGCGCCGCAAGCTGCGAGAGCTGGTCGAGCGCTTTGATCTGCTCCTGCAGCGCGCGACGCATGCCTTCGGAGCTTTCGTGCGCCGCGACCGGCAGGCGCTCCATCTCGCTGCGCAGGCGCGCCTGCTCGGCGGCGATCTCGGAAGCGGTGCGCTGGGCCTGCTGGCGCACTTCCTCGGAGGTCGTGGTGAAGCGGTCGGTGAGGCTTCCCAGCTCGCTCGTGACCGTCGAGGAAACGTTCGTGAGCCGGTTGCGCAGATCTTCCAGCGTACGCTCGCTCTCGGCGGCGGTGGTGGCGCGCATGCGCTCCAGCTCCGCGCGGGCGCGCATGTCCGCCTCGGTGAGCGAGCCGGCGATGGTGGTGGAATAATCGCCAACGAAGCTGGTGAACTCGTCGGCCTTGCCGGCGAGCCGGTTGAGCGTGTCCGTCAGCTCCGTGTGGCGCGTCTGCAGCGTCTTGTCGATCTTGAAGTTGACCGTCTCGAGGGCGTTGGCCGCCTTCATGATCTGCTGGCCCTGGTTCTCGAAGCGCCCGGTGATGCCGCTGATCTGGTTCAGCAGATTCTCGGAGATGCTCTTCAAGAGGTCGGACTGGTTGGCGAGGCCTTCCATCGCCTTGATCGACTGGCGGGAAATGTTTTCGGAAGCGCGGCGCACCGAGTTGATGCCGTGCATGAGCGCTTCGTCGAGGTCGGCGGCCTGCTTGCCGATGGTCTCGCGGAAGCTGATGGCATGCTGGTCGAGCGCGCTGGTGAGCGCCTCGGTCTTGTCGACGACGGCGCTGTCGATCGCCTGGGTGGAGCGCATGATCGATTCATCGAACATGCGCAGACGCTCGCCGAAGGCTTCGTCGAGGGAGCGCGTGCGTTCGACGAGCTGATAGTCGAGCGCCTGTGCGCGGTTGGCGAGGGCCGCATCGAGGGCGCGGGCGTATTCCTCGAATACCGTCTGCAGGTTTTCGGTACGGCTGCCGAGGGAAGAGTCGAGCTGCTCGATCTGGCTGTCGAGCGTCGTCTGGATCTGCTCGCTGCGGCTGTCGAGGTGCTGGATCTGCGTCTCGAGCGTCGTCTGGAGCTGCTCTGCGCGGGTGCCGAGGGAATTGTCGAGCAACAGGAGCTGGCTGTCGAAGGTCGACTGGATCTGTTCGGTGCGATTGCCGAGGGCGCTCGTGAGCAGCTGAAGCTGACTGTCGAAGGTCTCCTGCAACTGTCCGGCACGGGTTTCGAGGGCGCCGGCCAGAGCGGTCGTGTAGCCCTCGAGGACGGTCTGGAGCTGCTCGGTGCGTCCGCCGACGGAGCTTTCCAGATTGCCGACGCTCGACGCCAGCGAGGTCTCGAGCATGGTGAGGTTCTCACCGGCGCCTTCGATGACCTTCGCGAGCTTTACCTGCTGATCCGACAGCTTCTCGATCAGCGTCGGGATTTCGCTGCCGAGGCGAATGAGGCTTTCGGTGACGCGGTCCGACGTGTTGACGAGGGCGTGCCGCTCGCCGGACAGCTCTGAGATGAGGCCGCGGATCTTGCGCTCGTTCTCCTCATAGGAGCGTTCGAGCACCGACACCTCATTGTGAACCATGGCCTCCAGCTCGCCGGCCCTGCCGAGCGCGCGGGAGACGGCGTCGTTCATGAAGCCAACCTGGCGGCGAACGGCCTGACCCAGCGAGGCGGCGTTCTGCTCCGCGAGCCGATCGGGCTCGGCGAGGCGGATGGCGACCTCCGTCATGGTGGAGGAACGGAGCCGCAGCTCTTCGGTGCGCCATGCGAGCAGCGCCATCAGCCAGAGGAGGCCGATCGGCACGACGATCGCGGCGATGGTGAGGAACGTTGCCGGCCGCGTCAGCAGCGCAATCCAGCTCGTCGCCGACGGATCGCTGCCGATCGACATGGCGGCGAAGGCGATGCCGAGCACCGCCCAGACGAAACTGGTGATCGCGGCGAACTTGAATGGCGTGTTCGACGGCTTCTGCTGCAGGGCGAATATGAGCCCGCCGATGCTCGGTCCGTCATCGTTGGCGGCGATGCGATTGCGCGAGGGGCCGGCCGCGCGGCGGCGGGCCGTGCGCCTGCGCGGAGCGGCGGTCTCGGCCATCTCCGGCTCAGCCTGCGCCGCAGGTTCCTCGTGCAGGGGCTGCTCATCGGCCAGGTCGGCCGGGGTTTCGAGTGCTGAGGGTGAAATGGGCGGGGGCTCGATGGGTGGCGGCGTTGACGGAATGGAACCCGAAGGCGGCGGCGTATCGCCAGCAGTGGGCGGCGGCGGTGTCGGCGGGATGAAGCCTGACGGCGGGGGTGGCGGCGGCGGTGTCGAGGAAACGAAGCCCGCGGGCGGCGGTGGAGGCGTCGCCGACGGTATGAAGCCGGTCTGCGATCCTTGCGACGTGGGAATGGGCGGGGGAAGAAGCTGCAACGCCGGCGGCTGCGCAAAAGGCGGATCGGCCCTTTCCTCGCTCGTCGAAGTGGCGGCTTTTTCGCTCTTGCCCGGCAACGGCAGGGCGGGCTCGGGGCGAAGATCGCCCTCGGGCTCGTCCAGAGTGTTATTTTCCTGCGCCATCAGCCCGTCCATGCTTGACGCGCTCCTCCTACCCCGGGTCGCTCAAGAGCACGCATCGGACGGCATGGAATTCCGGCAAATCTGTACGTGGCGCGTGGCCTCCCGCAAGAGCCAAGTGCAATGCACACAACCGGAATTTATTCCCACCCGTCTCCCAACGCTTGGCCGCAGTTTAGGGCGAAAGAAAGGTTCCCTCACCATTTGCCCTCGTCGCGGCCGGCGCGTTGAGTCGTTCCAGAAGTTAATGCTCTAGTTGAAGGGGCGCAATTTACAGGGGTTTATTATCTGTGTGTGAGACTCGTTCATCGGTTGTGTGGCGTGCATAGGAATTCTCCTGACGGCACCCGGCAGTTAGAGGCTTTGACGGATGTCAGCGGGCGGCTCTATCGACATGGGATCCGTTAGCTCCGGCGGGGGCGCCGTTCCGGTCGACCTCGGGCACCTGCGCCGCTTCACCATGGGCGATGCCGCCCTAGAGGACGAGATCCTCAGCCTCTTCTCCGACCAGCTTCCCATCACCATAGCCGCGCTCAAGACAGCGCCGTCCGTCAAGGAGTGGAGCATCGCCGCCCATACTCTCAAGGGCTCGGCGCGGGCGGTCGGGGCATGGTCGCTGGCCAGCGTCGCGGAGGCCGCCGAAAGGCTGCAGCGTTTTGCCGACGATTCCGAACGGGCGCTGGCGGTCGGACGGGTGGAAGCGGCGGCGGGCGAAGCACGCGACTATATCGCGGCCCTGCGGCGCGCGGCCTGATCGGCCGCCGGTATCCTTCCATTTCACAGGGCTGGCGCGGCTTCGCGATCCTCGGCAACGCTTGAATTTACAGGCGGCGCCGACTATTGGTGCGGATCAGCGGCGTTGCCAGCCTCTCCCCGCCCGGCCGCCGATATCGCCAGTTTCCCCAATTGAAAGTCGTTGCCAGCACGATGCTTAAGATCACCTTTATTCAGCCTGACGACAGCGCGCAGGTCGTCGAGGCCGAACCGGGCATTACGCTCATGGAAGCGGCCAAGCTGAACGACGTGCCGGGCATCGAGGCGGAATGCGGGGGCGCATGCGCCTGTGCGACATGCCATGTGTATGTTGACGACGCCTGGCGCGAGAAAACCGGCACGCCGGCGCAGATGGAGGAGGACATGCTCGATTTCGCCTTCGACGTGCGCGAGACGAGCCGTCTGTCGTGCCAGATCAAATTGACGCCGGAGCTCGACGGGCTCGTCGTGCGCGTGCCGGCAAAACAGTTCTGAACACCCGAAAGGTCACCGATGAGCACGGATGCCAGCGTGGCCGCCGCGGCGGCTCCCATCGAAACCGACGCCGTGATCATCGGCGCCGGGCCCGTGGGCCTGTTTGCCGTTTTCGAGCTGGGTCTCGTCGACATCAAGGCCCATGTCATCGACATCCTGGACAAGCCCGGCGGCCAATGCGCCGAGCTCTACCCGGAAAAGCCGATCTACGACATTCCGGCGCTGCCAACCGTTACCGGCCAGGAGCTGACCGACCGGCTCATGGAGCAGATCAAGCCGTTCGGCGCCGAGTTCCATCTCGGTGAGCGGGTCGATGCCCTTCAGCGGCTGCCCGACGGGCGCTTCAATCTCAAGACCGACGCGGGCACCGAGTTCAACACCAAGGTGGTGGTGATTGCAGCCGGCGGCGGATCGTTCACGCCGAAGCGGCCGCCACTCGCGGGCATCGAAGCCTTCGAGGGTGCGTCGGTGTTCTATTCGGTGCGCCGTATGGAAGCTCTGCGCGGCAAGCGCGTGCTCGTCGTCGGCGGCGGCGATTCCGCGCTCGACTGGACGCTGGCCCTGCAGCCCGTCGCGAAGAGCATCACGCTTCTGCACCGGCGCGATGAGTTCCGTGCTGCGCCCAACTCGGTGCAGAAGATGCGCCAGCTCGTCGAGACGGGCGATGTGCGCCTGATGATCGGTCAGGTGACGGCCCTGCACGGCACGGGCAATCAGCTCGAAGGCGCGACGGTGAAAGCCAAGGACGGCGAGGAGCGCATCGAGGTCGATGCGATGCTGCCGTTCTTCGGCCTCACGATGAAGCTCGGTCCCGTTGCGGATTGGGGTCTTGCGCTCACCGAGAACCTCATTCCCGTCGATACGGAGAAGTTCGAGACGAGCGAGCAGGGCATCTTCGCGGTCGGCGATATCAACACCTATCCCGGCAAGCTAAAGCTCATCCTCTCGGGCTTCCACGAGGTGGCGCTGATGGCCCAGCAGGCGCACAAATACGTCTATCCGGGCAAGAAGCTGATGTTCCAGTACACGACGTCGTCGTCGAACCTGCAGAAGAAGCTCGGCGTCAGCTAAGCGCGCACCCGCGCGTAGGCCACAGCAAGGGCCTTCGCCATGGCGGGCGGCATCCAGTCGCGAACGGTCTTGAGCATGGGGCGCAGCGTCTCGAGGTAGCCGCGCGTATAGACGGAGCCGAGGCGCGACACCGGCACGGCCCAGTCGACCACCTCCACGACGCCATCGGCCCAACGCAGCTTGTAATCGTCGGCGGGCGCGAGCATGTCGAGGGTGGTGAAGCCCTCCTTGAATGTGCGCTCGATCGTAAGCTCCAGAAGGTGCGCGCCGACGCGGTCCTTGGCGTATTTCGGATCGTAGGCGAAGACGTGCGTTGCGATGTGCTGCTTGGCGGCCACGAGGACGTCGATCGCAGCCCGTTCGCCGTTGACCTCGAGCGCATAAACAACGACGCCCGACGGGTATCCGCCCGGGCCGGCGGCGTCGGTGAAAAAGCGCTGCGTGCGGGGATCCGCAAGGGCCGGCGAGACAATTCCCTTCTCGAGAAGCTGGCTGTTCTTGCGCTCAACGGCCGTACCGGCAAGGTCCTGCGCCCGCAGGGTTCGCGCCTCGCACACGAATTCGACTTCGCCATGGGCCGCGAGCTTACGGGCGGCGGCGCGATGCTTTTTGCGGGCGCGGTTGGAGTGGCGCAGCATGTAGCTGTCGAAATCGGGGGCGCTGGTGAGATCGAGATAGGGCGCCTCGAGGCGCTGCGTCGCCCGTGCGCCGATGCTTGCAAGCAGCGGCGCAACGGCGGCGTCGGCACGCACGCGCGTCAGCCAGACGACATCGGGGCGCAGGGTCTCAACGAGGTAATTCCAGCCGTCCCGCAGGATCGCCGCGGCGTCGGGCGCGTCGTCGATCAGGATGTCGCCGTACTGGCTGACGGGCGCGCCCATCCAGGCCAGTTGATCGAGGCCGCCATGGCGCTCGATCACGGTCGGCCAAATGGTGACGAGTTCACCGTCGCGGCGGCCGGTGAGGATGGCGAGGCTCGGGCCGGCGGCTCCGTCGTCCTGGGACAGGTAGCTGTTGCACCAATGCCAAAGCCAGCCAAACGTCTGGAAGAGTTGGGCGCCACACCCTGCACGTTCGAAAAGCGCGTCCCATTCATTGCGGAGCGCATCGAAGGCGGCGCGTGTCGTTACGATCTCGTACGTACACGGCGCATGCGCAGCACGCAGGAGGTCGAGAGGGGAGGGCTGTAGCGGCTCGCTCTGGTCGTGCGGTGGCCGGAGGGCGGCCGAGGTTGATCTCATCGTCGGGTCCCGAGCTGCGGGGCGCTCTTTTGCCGAGCTACTCAGCAAGCGCCGTGCCACCGGAGAGGACTTAGAGAGGTCAGAGGGTTGCTATTTCGGTAACGCTGAGAAGGATCAGCGCGCAGACGATCAGCCAGACCGCGAGCTTTCCGCGTCCCGAAGCGGGGCCGGCATCGAGCACGAGAAGCGCCGCGAGCGTGGCGGCGCCGGTGAGGTTAACCATGATAATGCCTGCCATTCCGATGCCGTGGCCGCGCGCCGTGCCTTCGAGGAAAAGGGTGCCGGCCATCCCGACGAGCAGCGCTCCGCAGAGCCGCGGCCAAAAGCCGGTATCGGGACGGGGGAGGCCGAGAACGCGCAACGTGGTTAATGGAAACAGCAGAAGAACGACGCCTGGTGCGAGCTTCAGCAGTGTTTCGAGCCAGAGGAGCTGCTGCACTTCGGCGTACTCCGCGAAAGGCCCATGGCGCTGCGCGAGGATATTAGCGGACGCCTGGATGGCGGAGGAGGCGCCGGACAGCCAAGGCCGGCCGCGTCGAGGCTCAGTCGCCGCTGTTATCCATGGGGTGCTTGATCTTCATGCCCTCGCCGCTGCCGCCGCTTCCCCATCCGGAGAACAGGCCCTCGTCCTCGGGCTTTTTGACGGGGGCGCTCGGCGTGTAATCGCCGACGAGATGACGGCTCAGATCGGCCTTGATCATCTTCGTCTTCGCATCGGTGCAGTATTCGCCCTCGGCGGCCACGGCTTTGGCGACGCCGTTGAAGGAGACATCGTAGATCTTTTCGATCTTGGCGATGTCCTGGCCGCTAGGCTGGGTGCGCTCGTAGGCGAGGTAGTTGGTCTTGAGCTTGGCGGGATCGAAGTGGAACCCGCACTTTACCGCACGCGCCGAAACGGTCCCGACCTGGAATGCGCGGGAGGGCGCGTCGTTCGCCGGGCCTGGCGCCGGTTTATCCTCACCGCCGCCGAGCAGGGTTCCGGTCGTGAGGCCCGATCCGCCCGAGCAACCTGCAAGGGCGGCCGCGGCTATGAGCGCGAGCATCGAGCTTGCGGCTTTCATGGCGTCCCCCCGTTCCCCGTCCTTCGGCCGATTCCGCGGCCAGAGCTTTTGCGCGGACCTTAATGGCAATTGTGGCGCCGTCAATTGCGTCCGCGAGGTGCCGTTTCGAGCGGTCTAGGCAACTTCGCGTCCCCTGCGAGATCAATGGCGGGCCTTCCGTGTGCCGCTCTATTCGCACGCTGGCCGAAACCCTAGCGCATGAGCTCCACCATCGCCTGGTCCAGCCCTTCGAGCGTCAGCGGATACATGCGCCCCTCCATTATGTTGCGGATCATGGCAATTGATTGGGTATAGCCCCAATGGCGCTCCGGCGTGGGGTTGAGCCAGACGCAGTGCTTCCAGGTCTCCTGCACGCGCTTCAGCCAGAGGGCGCCGGGCTCGGGGTTCATGTGCTCAACCGCGCCACCGCCGTGCGTCAACTCGTAGGGGCTCATGGCGGCGTCGCCGACGAAGATCACCTTGTAGTCGGCGGTGTAGGTGTTGAGCACGTCGAGGGTCGGGATGCGCTCGGCATGGCGGCGCGTGTTGTCCTTCCAGACCTCCTCGTAGAGGCAGTTGTGGAAGTAGTAGTATTCCAGGTGCTTGAACTCGGCGCGGGCGGCGGAGAACAGCTCCTCGATGCCCTTGATGTGCCAGTCCATCGAGCCGCCGACGTCGAAGAACATCAGCACCTTTACCGTATTGTGCCGCTCGGGCAGCATACGGATGTCGAGGTAGCCCTTTTCCGCGGTGCCGCGGATGGTGCCGGCGAGATCGAGCTCCTCGGCCGCGCCGATGCGGGCAAAGGCGCGCAGCCTGCGCAGCGCCACCTTGATGTTGCGTGTGCCGATCTCGACGGTGGCGTCGAGATCCTTGAACTCGCGCTTGTCCCACACCTTTATCGCGCGGCGGTGGCGACTTTCCTTCTGGCCGATGCGTACGCCCGCGGGATTGTAACCGTAGGCGCCGAAGGGCGAGGTGCCGCCGGTGCCGATCCATTTGTTGCCGCCGGCGTGGCGCTCTTTCTGCTCTTCGAGACGCTGCTTCAGCGTCTCCATGATCTTCTCCCAGCCTCCGAGCTCCTCGATGCGCTTCTTGTCCTCCTCGGACAAATGCAGCTCGGAGATGAGACGCAGCCATTCGTCGGGGATGTCGGCTTCGATGTCCTCGGGGATCTCGGTGAGGCCCTTGAACACCGAGCCGAACACGCGGTCGAAGCGGTCTAGGTTGCGCTCGTCCTTCACCAGGCACGCGCGCGACAGGTAGTAGAAGTCCTCGACCTTGCGATCGATCACGCCGGCTTCGAGGCTATCAAGCAGCGCAAGGTATTCGCGCAGCGTCACGGGGAGACCGGCGCGCTTCAGGTCGTGAAAGAACGTGAGGAACATCGTGGTCCATACTCGGCTGGCCAGGGTCGCAGCCAGCATAGGGACCTCGCCGCGACACCGCAAAGGCCAGCCATTGGCTCGGCGGGCCGCTCGAGATTTGGGGCGCTTCAGATACTCAGTGGGCCCTTCGAGAAGGGATCATCGCCCGCGGGGCCCCCGTCGGTGGCCCAGTTTGCGGCGGGTTCAACCGCCGCAGCTCACCGGCCTGCGGTTCGCTGGGCCTGTGTCTTTTGCGCCGCTTTCTCGACCTTCGGCAGAGGCTGCCTGGTATCCGCGGCGGCCTTTTGAGCGACTGGCTTCATTGCAGCAACCGAGTTTCCGGCGCCGAACAGCAAGTCGTTGTCGTCGATGTACCAGCGTTCCACCTCGACGATCTCCGGCGGCTTTCCGCTCGCCAGCAGCCAGCCATCGACGGCGTATTTCTGCTTGGTCGTGTTCTCAACCAGCGTGCCGGCGTAGTGGGTCCATCCATCCCAGCCGCGGCGGATGTCTTCCTTGACGTACATCGACCCGACGACGTGGTGCTGGAACAGCTTGTGGCGCTCCATGATCATCATGTAGCTCGTAAGGTTCGTCGCCACGTCGACGCAATCCATTTGCCCGGGATCGCCGTTCCCCATCATGTCGTCGCCTGGCCGGTCGCCATCGGTGCCCACGGCCTTGTCGGCGCGGCTACCCATCAGCGCGAGCGCCTTCTTCGTCGCTTCGCGCTCGGCCGCCGGGGAAGCGCTGCCCTTCGCCATGATCTTGCGCACGTCGGCGATGTCGGAGGGCGAGAAACGAAATGGCGTTTGCGTCCGGCAACCATAGGCGCTGCATACGAACACGCGGTCGCCTTCGGGCATGCGCGCCTTGTACTTCTGGTAGTGCACCTCGACGGGGCCGTCGCCGTTATAGGCGCACGCGCCGACGCTCACGGCCAGCACTCCCGCGGCGAGCGTCATGAATATTCGCGGCAGCATGGAAGAGGCGCCCGCCTCGCCGATGCCGCGGGTTCCGGTCACGATCTGCCCATCCCCAAAGCTCCAGCAGTCGATCGTGGCTATCACACGGGGTGAGTCGCAGCAGCTTCGATGCACGCAATCGCGATAATGCTTGTGCAGAGTGTCGCTGCAGCAGCGCGGATGCACATAAAAAAACCGCCCCGGGAGTACCGGGGCGGTTCAAGAGAGAGAGATAGAAGAGTGGCGATCAGAAGTTGATCAGAGCGCCAGCCTTCACGTACTGGAAGCTGTCGGTGCCGCAGCCGACGTCGAGGCCAAGAGCACCCGTGTTGACTGCCGAGGCGCAACCCGCGCCCTTGAAGTCAGCGTCGATGTGACGGTAGGAGACCCACAGCGACATGGCGGCCGCGTCGATTTCCTGAACCACGCCGAGACCCCAGAGCTGCGTGCTGGCGGAGATCCCAGCGTTGGTCACGAAGTCAGGCGTAGCATCCGAGAACTTCTCGTACTCGCCGTAGAGAACCGTGTGACCAAGCGGGGTCCAACGCTCACGCAGACCGCCCTTGATGTAGTAGGTGTCGCCGTCAGCGCGATCGAGACCGCCAGCAGCAATGGCACCATTGAGACCGATCGACGGCAGCGTCACGCCGTTCGGGTTGATGTGGCCATAGGCACCGTACAGCCAGAGGCCGGTCGGAACGTGCTCAACGTAGGCGCCGAGCTGGAAGTAGTCGACCCAACGGTTGTCACCCACCTGACCGAAGCCGGGGCCAACGAGCACCGGAACCGAGCCAGTGAAGAAGTCTTCGCTCCACTGCGAGTAAGCAACGGCAGCAGCAAGCTTGAAGCCGTTGAACTCACCCGAGTAGCGGGCTGCGACGTCCCAGAAGTCATCCTCGCCCCAAGAGGCCGAGACCGAGAACCCGCCGAACGTGGGCGAGTCGTAACGGACCGAGTCACGCGGAGCGCCGAAGCAGTCGCCGCCTGCGCCGCCACCGCCGTAGCAGAAGCCACCGGCCGTCTGCCAGTTGAGAGCAGAGATGGTGCCGCCCTTGTTGCGGATGCTGAAGCCGTTGTAGTCGAACATCACCCAGTTCGCCGGAACGAGCGAGCCAGAACCGTCGACCAGAATCGCGGCGTTATCGGAAGCCGACGACTGGAGGCCGACGCTGACCTTGCCGAGGTGATCGCTCTTGATGAACCAGTAGGACTGCAGCAGCTGGACTGCGTAGGCGCCGTTGGCACCCAGAGCAGACGGGTTGTGCTGAGAGAACTGGTTGATGGTGAGCGAGTCAGAGTCCATCGCTTCGACCTGGATCACGTAGCCGGCCGACCAGCCCGGAGAGATGGTCGCCTGACCCGTGAACTTGAAGTGCGATGCGAGCGTCGAGCCGAGGCCCGTCACGTAGACGTTCTGCTCAGCGCCGTCGTCCCACCACATCACCTGCTCGCCGACCCAACCGGAGACGGTCAGAGAGACC
>Ga0182749_1002534_pt1 | contig 13279 bp, 11 predicted proteins | sample eDN3rd37CKraftMG_FD_128875 | JGI IMG/M metagenome (GOLD analysis project Ga0182749, IMG submission 128875) | Enriched Miracle-Growth compost microbial communities from Emeryville, California, USA - eDNA 3rd pass 37_C Kraft MG (version 2) (version 2) ...
AAAATGTTCTTGTTATGTTCTTATCCTTCGCATAGGCTCAGTGCATGTCTCGTTCGTCCGCAGTTCGTAAAGATCCCCCGGCGCCGGAAGCGTTGCTGCCCTCCTCGCCAACGGGTGGCCGGCGCGTCCCGGACACGGCCGGCCTGATGGATACGGCCGTGACCCGTGAGCGCCGGCGCGGACGCGGGACGCTCTCCAACGCCTCCGGCCGCTACGAGCCGCTGGCACGCATCGCCTTCGACGACGGCTGGCAGAGCCTCGACGAGCTGCCGCCGTTCAAGACCGAGGTCAGCCTCGATGCGACGCGCAAGGTCATCACCCGCAACGATTCGCCCGACATCTCCTTCGACCGTTCGATCAATCCGTATCGCGGCTGCGAGCACGGCTGCGTCTATTGTTTCGCGCGGCCGACGCATGCCTATCTCGGTCTGTCGCCGGGGCTCGATTTCGAGTCCAAACTGTTCGTCAAACCGGAGGCGGCCGAACTGCTGGAGAAGGAGCTGGCCTCGCCGTCCTACCAGCCGAAGGTGATCGCCATCGGCACCAATACCGATCCCTATCAGCCGATCGAACGCCGCTACCAGGTGATGCGGCGCATCCTCGAAGTGCTCGACAAGGCCGGCCATCCGGTCGGCATCGTCACCAAATCGGCGCTGGTGCTGCGCGACCTCGATATCCTGGCGCGGATGGCGGAGCGCAACCTCGCCAAGGTGGCGGTCTCGGTGACGACGCTCGACGCCGAACTGGCACGCAAGATGGAGCCGCGCGCCACCACGCCGGCGCGGCGGCTGGAAACGCTGCGGCGGCTGTCGCATGCCGGCATTCCGACGACGGTGATGGTGGCGCCGATCATCCCGGCGCTCAACGACGCGGAGATCGAGCGCATTCTCGACGCGGCGGCAGCCGCCGGCGTCAGGGAGGCCGGCTATGTGCTGCTGCGCCTGCCGCTCGAAGTGCGCGACCTGTTCCGGGAGTGGCTGTTGGCCAATTACCCGGACCGCTATCGCCATGTGATGAAGTTGATCCGCGACATGCGCGGCGGCAAGGATTACGACTCCGCCTGGGGCAGCCGCATGAAGGGCACCGGCCCCTATGCCTGGCTGATCGGCCGCCGCTTCGAGATCGCCTGCGAGAAATACGGGCTCAACCAGAAGAAGCGCCGGCTGTCGCTGGAGCATTTCCGCCCCAACCGCGCCGGATCGGAGCAGTTGAGCCTGTTCGCATGAGCGAGTCCGTGGAAATGAACGTGCCACCGGCGGTGTTATCGCTGGTGACGCTCGGCGTCGCCGATCTCGCGCGCAGCATCGCTTTCTATGAGCGGTTGGGTTTCCGGCGCAAGGCGAAGTCCGCGCAAGGCGTCGGCTTCTTCGACGCCGGGGCGGTGGCGCTCGCGGTGTTTCCGATCTCCGATCTCACCCGCGACGCCGGGCTCGCTACCGACGGTGAACCGGTCGCCGGTTTGCGGGATGATTTCAGAAGTGTGACGCTTGCCTGGAATTGCCCTTCTCGCGCGGGCGTCGATGCGGCGCTGGCGTGGGCCCGGACGGCAGGCGCCGTCATCCGCAAACCGGCGGAGGACACCTTCTGGGGCGGCTATATCGGCTATTTCGCCGACCCTGACGGCCATCTGTGGGAGGTCGCCTTCAATCCGAACTTCCCGCTCTCGGAGGACGGCCGGCTGACGATCCCGGACTGAGCCGGCGGATCGGCGCGACGGCGTTGATCGGCGGTTTGTCCCCGGTGTCCACCGCCGGGCCGTCCGCCGACCTACCGTCCCGCGGTTCCGGCAAAGTCCAGCCTTGCCGGCGGCGCTGCTTCGCGGCAAGGCTCGCGGCATGAGTCGCGAAATGGGACGTTCCGTCGGACAAGTGAGTCGCCAGTCGGAGCCGGCGGCGGATCGGGCACCGCGCCTGCCGATCGCGGAGACGGTCGTGCGGCCGAGCTTCCGGCGCGAGCGGCGCGCGCTCGCCAGCGGCATCTGGCCGGTCGCCGGCTGCGACGAGGCCGGCCGCGGGCCGCTCGCCGGGCCGGTGGTCGCCGCCGCGGTGGTGCTCGACCCGCAGCGCATCCCGCGCGGCCTCAACGATTCCAAGAAGCTCGATGCCGCGGCGCGCGAAAAGCTCTATGCGAAAATCTGCGCCACGGCCGACGTCGCGGTGGCCTTCGGCTCGACCGCGCGCATCGACCGCGACAACATCCTGCGCGCCTCGCTATGGGCGCTGGCGCGGGCCGTGCGCTCGCTGCCGGTGGCGCCGAGGCTGGTGTTCGTCGACGGCCGCGACCGCATCGACGTGCCCTGCGACTGCGAGGCGGTGATCGGCGGCGATGCGCTGGTGGTCTCGGTCGCCGCCGCTTCGATCGTCGCCAAGGTGACGCGCGACCGGCTGATGCGGCAGCTCGGGCAGGTGCATCCCGGATACGGCTTCGAGCGGCATATGGGCTATGCCGTGCCGGAGCACCGCGAAGCGCTGATCCGGCTCGGCCCGACCATCCATCACCGCCGCTCCTTCGCGCCGGTGCGGCTGTGCATCGAGGGAGACGAGCCGGCCGAACCCGGCGTGTTGCCTCTCTAGCGGCCATTCTCTATTCCTGCGCGTTCGATTGATCGGTTTGTGCGCAGGCCATGCATTACGTCTCGTTGATCGTCGAATGCCTGCGCGGACGGCCGGCGGTCGCATTCTGGGTCGCGACGCTCGGCCAGGGGGTGCTTTGGTTCCTGGTGCCGGCGCTGTTCTACAGCGCGCCGCCGGCAAGCCTCGCCGATCTATTGAGCGCCGGCTGGCAGGTGCGGCTGGGCACCGAGACGATGCCGCCGCTCGCCTTGTGGCTGTCGCAACTGGCGTTCCGGGCGGCCGGCGTCACCGGCGTCTATCTCCTCGCACAGGTCTGCGTCGTGGTGGCGCTGTGGGCGGTGTTCAAGCTCGGCAGCGCTATCGTCGGGGCGCGCCATGCGGCGCTCGCCGTGCTGCTGATGACCGGGCTGACGGTGCTGGCGCTGCCGAGCATCGATTTCGGGCCGGCGGTGCTGGCGCTGCCGCTGTGGGCGTTGTCGCTCCTGCATTACTGGCGGGCGGTGGGAGAGGGGCGGCGCGGCTGCTGGCTGCTGCTGGCCGTCTGGCTCGGCCTCATGCTGCTGACCAGCGTTCTCGGCGTGCTGCTGGTGGCGCTGATCGCCGTCGCGACGCTGCTTGATCCGCGGGGACGCGCGGCGTTCCGCCATGCCGAGCCGTGGCTGGCGATCCTGCTCATGCTGTTCGTCATCGCGCCTTATGCCGGCTGGCTCGCCTATCATCCCGAACTCGCGCAGGCGATCTTCGTACCGGTTCGTCCGATCGCCGATCCGGGCGCTGCGGCGCTGCGGGTGCTGGCGCTGATCGGCGTCGCGCATCTCGGCGTGGTGGTGCTCATCGCGCTGGTGAGCGGCTGGCCGAAGCGGCGGCGCGACGAGCCGCCGGTGATCGAGGGCCGCGCCGCCGAGCGGGCCGGGCGGCTGTTCATCTACGGCTTCGCGCTGGCGCCGCTTCTCGTCGCGATCGCCTTTGCCGCCGCCGGCGGCAGCGTCTCGCCGCAGCGGCTGGCGCCGCTGGTGCTGCTGTCGGGGCTTGCGGTGGTGGTGTTCGCCGGGGCCCAGGTCAGGCTCTACCGCGAGCGCATGGTCAGCTTCGTCTGGCTGGCGCTGCTGGTCGTGCCGCCGCTTGCGGTCGTCCTCAATCTCGGCCTGTCGCCGTGGTTTGCGGTAGAGCCGCCGGGGGCGGAGCCGGCGCAGGCGATGGGGCGTTTCTTTGCAGAGAATTTCCAGCGCCGCACCGGCGCGCCGCTGCGCCACGTCGCCGGCGAGCGCCGCATCGCGACGCTGGTGGCGCTCGCCGCGCCGGGCCGGCCGGCACTGCTGCGCCTCGACGCGCCGCAGCGAACGCCGTGGACGACGCCGGCGCAGTTCCGCGCGACCGGCGGGGTCGTGGTGTGGCCGACAACCGACACCGCCGGCACGCCGCCGGCGGCGATCAAGGCGGCGTTTCCCGATCTCGTCGCCGAAGTGCCGCGGGTGTTCGAGCGTCCGGTCGAGGGTCGGCTGCCGCTATTGCGCATCGGCTGGGGCGTGGTGCGCCCGGCGCCGCCGCAACCGCAATCGCCGCCGCAACCGGCTCAGTGATAGCCGGCGCCCTCGCGCACCTTGCCGCGGAACAGCCAGTAGACCAGCACGGTGTAGCCGATGATGATCGGCAGCATCACCACCGTGCCGGCGAGCATGAAGGTCTGACTGGCGGGCGAGGCCGCCGCCTGCCAGATGTCGATCGACGGCGGCACCAGATATGGAAACAGCGAGATCGCCAGCCCCAGATAGCCGAACAGGAACAGCGCGATCGCCGACAGGAACGGCAGCACTTCGCGGCCCTTGTTGAGCCCCCACCAGCCGGCGAGCGCGATCAGCCCGGTCAGCGTCGGCACCGGCCACAGGAAATAGAAGTTCGGTAGTGTGAACCAGCGCTCGGCGATGCGGGGGAAGGCGAGCGGCGTCCACAGGCTCACCGCCGCCATGAACACCAGCACCGCGGCGAACAGCCAGAGTGCCCGCCGCCGCGCCCATTGCGCCAGTTCGCCGTCGGTCTTCATCACCAGCCAGGTGGCGCCGAGCAGGCCGTAGCCGGCGATGACGCCGAGGCCGCAGAGCACCGAAAACGGCGTCAACCAGTCGAAGGTGCCGCCGGCGAACGCGCCGTTCTCAACGGCGATGCCCTGCACCAGCCCGCCGAGCACCACGCCCTGCGCGAAGCTCGCGACGAGCGAGCCGGCGGCAAAGGCGATGCTCCAGCCGCGCTTGCGCCTGGCGAGCGCGCGAAACTCGAAGGCGACGCCGCGGAAGATCAGGGCCAGCAGCATGCCGATCACCGGCAGATACAAAGCCGGCATGATGATCGCGTAAGCGAGCGGGAAGGCGACCATCAGGCCGCCACCACCGAGCACCAGCCAGGTTTCGTTGCCGTCCCAGAACGGCGCCACCGTGGCGATCATCCGGTCCTGATCGGCCTGCGAGCGCGCGAACGGAAATAGCGCGCCGATGCCGAGGTCGAAACCGTCCATGATGACATACATCATCACGGCGATGGCGATGATCGCTGCCCAGATCATCGGCAGATCGACGGCAAGGTCGAAGGCGAGGTCAGACGACATGTTCGACTCCCAGCGGGCCCTTGGCCTTGTCGCCGGACTGCACCAGCGCGGCGTCCGGTCCGCGATGGATCAGCCGGTTGATGTAATAGGCGCCGGCGCCGAACACGACGCCGTAGACGAGGACGAACAGTGTCAGCGTCGCGGCGATCGAGGTCGCCAGCACCGGCGAGGTGGCGTCGGCGGTGCGCATGATGCCGTACACGATCCATGGCTGCCGGCCGCTCTCCGTCGTCACCCAGCCGGCGATGACGGCGACGAAGCCGATCCACCAGCACTGCGCCATCACCCGCAGATACCAGCGCGTCGCAAACAGCCGGCCGCGCCACCACAGCCAGGCGCCGTAGAGCGCCGCGCCGATCATGAAGAAGCCGATGGCGAGCATGATGCGGAAGGCGAAGAACACCGTCTTGACCGGCGGCCGGTCGGCGGCGGGGACATCCTTCAGGCCGGGCACGACGCCGTCGACACTGTGCGTGAGGATGAGCGAGCCGGCTTTCGGAATGGAAAGGGCATAGCGGTTGACCTCGGCCTGTTCGTCGGGCCACGCGAAAATCTCGAAGTCGGCCGGTCCCCTCTCCCAGTGCGCCTCCATCGCCGCGACCTTGATCGGCTGGTGTTCGAGCGTGTTGAGGCCGTGCTGGTCGCCGAGAAAGAGTTGCAGCGGCGCCAGCACCACCAGGAGGCCGAGCGCCATGCGCGTCATCGTCCGCGCCTCCTCGGAGAAGCGGCCGGCGAGGAGATAGCGCGCGCCGACCGCCAGCACGGCAAAGCCGGTGGTGAGATAGGCGGCGTTGAGCATGTGCGCGAGGCGATAGGGAAAGCTCGGATTGAAGATGATCGCGAACCAGTCCTGCGGATAGGCGATGCCGTCGCGCATCACATAGCCGGCCGGCGTGTGCATCCAGGAATTGGCCGACAGAATCCAGAACGACGACATGGCGGTGCCGAGCGCCACGGCGATCGCCGAGAACGCATGCAGCCAGGGCGGCACGCGGTCGCCGCCGAACAGCAGGATCGACAGGAAGGTCGCCTCCAGAAAGAAGGCGGTCAGCACCTCGTAGCCGATCAGCGGGCCGATGACGTTGCTGGTGGCAACCGTAAAGCGGCTCCAGTTGGTGCCGAACTGGTAGGAGAGCACGATGCCGGAAACCACGCCCATGGCGAAGGAAACGGCGAAAATCCGCGTCCAGAAGCGGGAGATGCGTTTGTAGCGGTCGTCGCCGCGCGTCACCCACAGCACTTCGAGCGTGGCGATATAGGCCGACAGGCCGATCGTGAAGCTCGGAAAGATGATGTGGAACGAGATCGTGAAGGCGAATTGCAGCCGCGCCAGCATGACTGGATCGAGATCCATGAACCACGCTCCGGATTGCGCCCCCGATACCCGCACGGGCAATGCCGTTCCGGCGGCCGGGTTCCATCGCCGGCCCATTAAATCTGCCCTCGGTGCGTCCTCTTTTGGCGCCTCTGGCGCTTTTGGGCCCCGACGGGCGCGCGCCTGAATGCGTTTTTCGTCTTGTGGGTTTCTCGATGCGGCCCTGTCCGCCGCTTTGGCGCGGCGCTAGGCTGCGCGCCGCTCGAAACGGGGATGGGGACGGACGATGGCGACGGTGACGGAGAATGATACCGCGGAATCGGCGATCAGCCGCTATTTCGGCCTGCGCGAGCAGGGCACGACTGTCCGCACTGAATTTATCGCCGGGCTGACCACCTTTCTGACGATGGTCTACATCATCTTCGTCAACCCGCAGATCCTTGGCAAGACCGGCATGGACCCGGGCGCGGTGTTCGTCGCCACCTGCATCGCCGCGGCGGCAAGCACGCTGGTGATGGGGCTCTACGCGAATTATCCGATCGCGCTGGCGCCGGGCATGGGCCTCAACGCCTTCTTTGCCTTCACCGTAGTGCTCACCGACAAGTTCACCTGGCAGCAGGCGCTCGCCGCGGTGTTCTGCTCGGGCGTGCTGTTCTTCCTGATCTCGGTGTTCCGGCTGCGGCAATATGTGATCGAGTCGATCCCGACCAATCTGAAATTCGCGGTGTCGGCCGGCGTCGGCCTGTTTCTGGCGATCATTGCGCTCGAGGAGGCGAAGATCGTCGTCGATCATCCGGCGACGCTGGTGACGCTCGGCAATCTGGCCAATCCGAGCGCCATCCTGGCGCTCACGGGCTTCGTGCTGATCGCGGCACTTAACTACCGGCGCGTCATCGGCGGCACGCTGATCGGCATCCTCGTCGTCGCCGTCATCGGCCTGCCGCTTGGGCTGGCGACGTTCTCCGGCATCGTCTCGATGCCGCCGTCTTTGGCGCCGACGCTGTTGCAGATGGACTTCTCGCGCATGTGGGAATTGTCGTTCATCATCGTCGTCTTCGCCATCCTGTTCGTCGACGTCTTCGACAATGCCGGGACGCTGATCGGCGTCACCCACCGCACCGGGCTGATGAAGGACGGCAACCTGCCGCGCATGAAACAGGCGCTGATCTCCGACAGCTTCGCCGCGATGTTCGGCGCCGCCATCGGCACCTCGACGACGACGAGCTATATCGAGAGCGCCGCCGGCATCCAGTCGGGCGGCCGCACCGGCCTGACCGCGCTGTTCGTCGCGCTGTTCTTCCTGCTCGCTTTGTTCTTCGCGCCGCTCGCCGGCATGGTGCCGGCCTATGCGACGGCGGCGGCGCTGCTTTACGTCGCCTGCGTGATGGCGCGCGGCCTCGCCGAGATCGACTGGAACGACATCACCGAATATGCACCGGCGGTGGTGACGGCGCTCGCCATGCCGCTGACCTATTCGATCGCCACCGGCATCGGGCTCGGCTTCATCACCTATGCGGCGATGAAGATCCTCGCCGGCAAGGTGCGCGAGGCGGCGCCGGCGGTGGTGATCATGGCGGTGGTGTTCGCGATCAAGTTCGCCGTCGCGGGATAGCGCAAGGGGAGTGCGCAAGGATGCCGCTGACCGACTCCTGGCAATTCTGGGCGGTGCTGTCGGCGGTATTCGCCGCGCTCACCGCGATTTTCGCCAAGGTCGGCGTCGAGAGCGTCAATGCGGATTTCGCCACGCTGATCCGCACCGTCGTCATCCTGGCGACGCTTGCCTTCATCGTCGCCGCCACCGGGCAATTCCAGTCGCTCACTTCGGTGTCCGGCCGCACCTATCTGTTTCTGGTGCTCTCCGGGCTTGCCACCGGCGCCTCGTGGCTGTGCTATTTCCGCGCGCTGAAAGTCGGGCAGGCGTCGCAGGTAGCGCCGGTCGACAAGCTCAGCGTGGTGCTGGTGGCGATCTTCGGCGTGCTGTTTCTGCAGGAGACGCTGTCGCCGCGCGGCTGGGTGGGCGTGGCGCTGATCGGCGCCGGCGCGGTGCTGCTCGCCTGGTAAGGCGCGCGGTCAGGATGCCGCCGGCGCGTCGAGTTCTTTTCTGACGGCAAGGAAGTCGCGCCACGCCAGCCGCTTCTGGATCGGCTGGCGCAACAGATAGGCCGGATGCAGCGTCACCATCGCGCGGATCGTGCGATGCGGCGCGTTGTAGCCGTACCAGCGGCCGCGCGATTTCAGGATGCCGTCTTTCAGGTTGAGCAGCGTCTGCGAGGACGGCTTGCCGAGGCAGACGAGCACCGCCGGGTCGACAAGCTCGATATGGCGCTGGATGAACGGCAGGCAGATCGTCGATTCCTGCGGTGTCGGATCGCGGTTGCCGGGCGGGCGCCACGGAATGATGTTGGAAATATAGGCGCTGGTGCGGTCGAGCCCGATCGCCGCCAGCATCCGGTCGAGCAGCCGCCCGGAGCGGCCGACGAAGGGCAGGCCGGCGATGTCCTCCTCGCGGCCCGGCGCCTCGCCGACGAACATCACCTTCGCCTGCGGATTGCCGTCGGCGAACACCAGTTGCTTGGCCGTTGCCTTGAGCGCGCAGCCGTTGAAGCCGCGCAGGATCTCGCGCAATTCCTCGAGCGTGCGGGCGTCGCGCGCGGCGGCGCGCGCCTGCATCGCCGCTTCGTCCGGAGCTTGCGGCGGCGGCGTTGCCGGCGTCGCTCTGACGGCCGGCGCGGCGGCGCGCGCGGGCCGCGGCGCATCCGCCTTATCCGCCGGCGCGGCGGCGGACAGGCTTGTGGATGGTGGCGGATCGGCGAAGCGGTCCACCGGCGTCTCGCCGAGCGCCGCATCGACGCCGGCCTCCGCATAAAACGCCAGCAGCGCGCGGGCCGCCGCGATGTCGGGAACGTCCGGTCGATCGGTCATGGTCCGATTCTAAAGCATCTTTGTCCGTTATTGAAACCGTCGCGGGCCATATGGCGATTGCCGCCACGGTATAAAAATGGAAAAAGTCCAGACAACAGCCGCAAGGAGCACCGGGGATGGTCGAGGAGACGCCGCGCGAGGCGATGGAGTTCGACGTGGTCGTCGTCGGTGCCGGTCCGGCGGGCCTTGCCGCCGCGATCCGCATCAAGCAGATCAGCCCGGATATCGCCGTCGTCGTCGTCGAGAAGGGCTCGGAGGTCGGCGCGCACATCCTCTCCGGCGCGGTGGTCGATCCGTGCGGGCTCGACCGGCTGCTGCCGGACTGGCGCGAGGATGCCGATGCGCCGCTCAAGACGCCGGTGACGGACGACCGCTTCTATTTTCTCGGCGCAAGCGGCGCGCTGCGGCTGCCGAACCTCATGATGCCGCCGCTGATGAACAATCACGGCAATTTCATCGTCTCGCTCGGCAATGTCTGCCGCTGGCTGGCGCAGCGCGCCGAAGCGCTCGGCGTCGAAATCTATCCGGGCTTTGCCGCCGCCGAAGTGCTCTACGACGACAACGGCGCGGTGAAAGGCATCGCCACCGGCGACATGGGCATCGGCAAGAGCGGCGAGCCGAAGGACAGCTTCACGCGCGGCATGGAACTGCATGCGAAATACACGCTGTTCGCGGAAGGCGCGCGCGGCAATCTCGGCAAAGAACTCATTGCCAAATTCGCGCTGGCGGACAATCGCGAGCCGCAGAAATTCGGCATCGGCTTAAAGGAACTGTGGCGGGTCGCGCCGGAGAAGCACCGCAAGGGAACAGTGCAGCATTCGTTCGGCTGGCCGCTCGACAACAGGACCGGCGGCGGCTCGTTCCTCTATCACTTCGACGACAATCTGGTGTCGGTCGGTTTCGTCGTGCATCTCAACTATCGCAATCCCTATCTGTCGCCGTTCGAGGAGTTCCAGCGCTTCAAGACGCATCCTTTGGTGCGCGACACGTTCGTCGGCGGCAAGCGACTCGCTTACGGCGCCCGCGCGCTGACCGAGGGCGGCTATCAGTCGGTGCCGAAGCTTAGCTTTTCCGGCGGCGCGCTGATCGGTTGCGATGCCGGCTTCATGAACGTGCCGCGCATCAAGGGCAGCCACAATGCGATGCTGTCGGGGATGCAGGCGGCGGAGACGGTGGCGGCAGCGCTCGCCGCCGGCCGCGCCCATGACGAACTCACCGACTACGATCGCGGCTGGCGCGCCTCGGCGATCGGCAAGGACCTCTGGCGGGTGCGTAACGCCAAGCCGCTGTGGTCGAAATTCGGCACGCTCGCCGGCATCGCGCTCGGCGGTCTCGATATGTGGACCAACACGCTCGGCTTCTCGCTGTTCGGCACGCAGAAACACGGCAAGCCGGACTTCGCGACGCTCAAGCCGGCGGCCGAATGCGCTCCGATCCCCTATCCGAAGCCCGACGGGGAACTCACCTTCGACCGGCTGTCGTCGGTGTTCCTGTCCAACACCAACCATGAGGAGGATCAGCCGCCGCACCTCGTCGTCAAGGACATGGCGCTACAGAAAGCCTCGGAACACGACGTCTATGCCGGACCTTCGACGCGCTATTGCCCGGCCGGCGTCTACGAATGGGTGGAGGAGGGCGGCACGCCGCGCTTCGTCATCAACGCGCAGAACTGCGTCCATTGCAAAACCTGCGATATCAAGGACCCCAACCAGAACATCACCTGGGTGCCGCCGGAGGGCGGCGGCGGTCCCAACTATCCCGACATGTAGGCGCCGGCGCCCGTTTAAGCGGGCTCGCATCGCCGTGCTTTTGCCGCCTTTGATTGCGAGGCAGGCGTCCTTGCGGGAATTGGCCAAACCGGCCATTCTCCGGCCGAATCGCGGTGTTTCGCCGATCATGACTTGGGTCCCCCGGCTTGGGTCTTACCTTGGGTCATGCCTTGCGGTGTTGCGGCGTCGTGCGAAACGGGCCTTGCCGGCGCCGAGCCGGAGTGATGTGGAGATCGCGCTGGTGAGCTTTCCGGTTCTGTTGCGATGCGTCGCGGGCGTCACGCTCGGCGTCCTCGCTGCCGCGCTGCCTGTGACTTCGTCGGCGCAGACGCCGGCGCCGCAACGCGCCGGCGACGTCAGCGCCTTCGGCAGCTACCTTGCCGCGCGCCACGCCGGCCAGCAGCGCGACGCGGCCGCCGCCGCCTCCTATTACCGCGCGGCGCTCAATGCCGATCCGAAAAACAAGGAACTGCTCGACCGCGCCTTCCTGTCGTTCCTCGTCGACGGCGAGGTGGAGGAGGCGGCGCGGCTCGCCGACCGCGTGCTGCGCTCCGACAAGAACGAGCGGGTCGCGCGGCTCGTCGTCGGCACCCGCGCCCTCAAGCTCAAGCAATATGCCTCCGCCCGCACGCACCTGACGCAGTCGGTGCGCGGCCCGATCACCGACCTCACCGCGACGCTGCTCACCGCCTGGTCGCAGGCCGGCGCCGGCGACGCCAAGGCGGCGGTGACGACGCTCGACCGGCTCGCCGGGCCGGAATGGTACGGCATCTTCAAGGACCTGCATGCCGGCCTGATCCTCGACGCCGCCGGCAGCCGCAAGGACGCCGGCAAGCGTTTCGAGCGCGCCTACAAGTCGGATTCCTCGGCGCTGCGCGTCGTCGAAGCCTACGGCAGTTTCCTGTCGCGCAACGGTCGCCGCGACGAGGCCAAGACCGTGTTCGAGGCGTTCGACAAGCAGGTGCCGCGGCATCCGCTGGTGGTCGCGGCGCTGGCGGCGCTTGCCAAGGGCGAGGCGCTGCCGCCGCTGGTGACGACGCCGCAGGCCGGCGCCGCCGAAGCGCTTTACGGGCTCGGTGCCTCGCTCGGCCGGCGCGGCGGCGAGGACCTGGCGATCGTCTATCTGCAACTCGCGCTCTATCTGGTGCCGCATCACCCGCTGGCGCTGCTGTCGCTCGCCGATCTCTACGAATCGCTGAAGAAGCCGCAGCTTGCGATCAAGATGTATCAGCGGGTGCCGGCGAACTCGCCCCTGCACCGCAACGCGGCGATCCAGATGGCGACCAATCTCGAAGCCGTCGATCGTCCGCAGGATGCGAAGAAGGAACTGGGTGCGCTGGTCGCCGAGAACCCGAAGGACATCGAGGCGCTAATGGCGCTCGGCAATATCCAGCGCAGCCGCAAGGAATTCGCCGACTGCGCCGCGACCTATGGCAAGGCCATTGCGCTGATTGCCGAGCCGGGAAAGTCCAACTGGGTGGTCTTCTATTTCCGCGGCATCTGCTACGAGCGCTCGAAGCAGTGGCCGCAGGCCGAGGCCGACCTGAAGAAGGCGCTGGCGCTCTTTCCCGATCAGCCGAACGTGCTGAACTATCTCGGCTATTCGTGGGTCGATCAGGGCATCAACCTTGAGGAAGGCATGGCGATGATCAAGCGCGCCGTGCAGCAGCGGCCGGACGACGGCTATATCGTCGATTCGCTCGGCTGGGCTTACTATCGCATCGGCAACTTCGACGAAGCGGTCAAGCAGCTCGAACGCGCGGTCGATCTCAAGCCCGAGGACCCGACCATCAACGATCATCTCGGCGACGCCTACTGGCGTGTCGGCCGCACGCTCGAAGCCCGCTTCCAATGGACGCATGCCCGCGACCTCAAGCCGGAGCCGGAAGAGCTGCCGAAGATCGAGGCGAAGCTCGCCAAGGGCCTGGACGACACGCCCACGCAGGCCAAAGCCAACGATAAAGCGGGCGACAAGCCGAGCGACGGGCGAAACGACAAGGCCACCGAACCGCCCGCCGCGCAGCCTCCCGCCGCACAGCCGCCAGCCGAGACGCCGAAGAAGGACAATGGCGGCGGCTGAGGCAGCGGCGTTGGAGCGGGA
>Ga0182749_1002536_pt1 | contig 13276 bp, 6 predicted proteins | sample eDN3rd37CKraftMG_FD_128875 | JGI IMG/M metagenome (GOLD analysis project Ga0182749, IMG submission 128875) | Enriched Miracle-Growth compost microbial communities from Emeryville, California, USA - eDNA 3rd pass 37_C Kraft MG (version 2) (version 2) ...
CGGCAACATCTTCTACGGCCTCTGGTATCCGGTGCTGATCACCGGCGTGAGCCTGGTGTGCTCGCTGCTGTTCCTGCGCGAGACGCGGCACAACGACATCCATGCCGATTGATCACGGCGCCGCCGGGGGCTCTTCGTAGGAGCGAGCTTGCTCGCGAAGGGTGCCTTCCGGCGGCAGCTGTGTGCCAGGTTGACTCTGTCCCCTCTCCCTGAAGGGAGAGTGGGCTGTCCGGTGCGTGCGGGAAGTTCGGCGTCAACCTGTAGGAGCGGACTCCGTCCGCGAATCGCGCGCAGGGCGCGCTCACCCGTCCGTGCCACCGGGGCGTCCGGCGTGGTCGGCAAATCCAATCGCGGACGGAGTCCGCTCCTACGCCCGTGCTTCTCTGAACCGTAGGCGTAACTGTCTTGCAGGCCGCGCCGGGGCGCTCTTCGTAGGATGGGTTGAGCTTGCGCAACCCATGCGGTTGCGGTGATGGGTATCGCTTCGCTCAACACCATCCTACGGGTCTTGTGCTTGCCGGAGGGTGTAGGACTCTGTCCGCGATTCGGCGGATAACGCCGTAGGCGTTATGCGCCCTACGTCCGGCCGGGGCGGGCGTGTTCAGAACAACGCCATCTGCCGATCGACCGTGCTGCAAGTGTCGGGGACGTGCTGACAGATAATTCAGGGCTGCCGAGCTCTTCGTCATGTTCCATTTTCGCTGCGATATCCAGGAACGAGCATGCGGGTGACAGGGAAAGTGGACTGCATACCCTCTCGAACGCTCGCTCTAAAAACGCTCTGTCTTCCAAGGCTTTCAGGGGGGAACAGGTCATGCCGGCCCCCCTGGGAAGCGAGCCCGCGCCGGTTGCCGGCAAGGAGTGGAAGACATCCTCGAGTACTGATGGAAACAGCAAGCAGTGGAAGGACATGACAAGGAGATCGAGCGATGAGCAAGCACTACGCGAACGACCTGGAGTATCCATTGCTCTTCGGCGCGCAGCCTCTGGGGCTGGGCCGGGAGGGCGGCTACATCGAGGGCGGCCCGTCGGATGATACGTTGATCGGCGGCGCTGGAGACGACCTGCTGTACGGCGACGCTGGCGACGACTTTCTCGAGGGGGGCGGCGGCGACGATTACCTGATGGGAGGCGAGGGCGAAAACACCTACTACTTCGCTTCCGGCTGGGGAAACGACACCATCGAGCCGCCCCCGCTGTACGACTGGGAAACCGGTATCACCAGGCCTCCCAGCGACAGCATCGAGTTCGGCCCCGGTATTTCCGGCAGCGACATACGGCTGGTCAAGAACGGCAACGATCTCATGATCTTCGGCCAGGGTGGGCGTGACTCCATCACCCTGTCGGGCTACTTCGACGAGGCCGGCCCGTTGCGCGAAATACGTTTCGCCGATGGTACGCGCTGGCTGCCTGAACATATCCTCGACCAGGTGTTGTCGGGCACCGGGAACGACGACGACCTGCACGGCGATGAGCGGGACAATCGGATTTCCGGTGGCCTGGGCAACGATCGGTTGTTCGGAGAGGGGGGAAACGATCACCTCGATGGCGGGGAGGGAAACGACTATCTGCTCGGTGGCGATGGGGACGATATCCTCATTGGTGGCGCTGGCGATGATTTCCTCATGGGGCATTCCGGCCATAACCGCTACCGCTTCGAGCGGAACTGGGGGGCGGATCGCCTCTTCAGCACCAATGGCAAGGATGGTCGGGAAACGCTGGAGTTCGGCGAGGGAGTGGACCCTTCAAGCCTGAGGATCGCCGAGCGGGATGGCGTTCTGTACCTGATCCAGGAAGGCACCGGCAACCGGCTCGAATGGTCGGGCTATTTCGACTTCAAGCATGGGGACGCCGAGATCCGCTTCGCCGATGGCACCGTCTGGGGGCGTGACTATATCGACGCCGTATTGCAGCGTGGAGCTTCCCCCCAGGGGCGTTGCAATTTGCCCGGCGGCCTTGGCAGCCAAACGCCGATATCGCCGCTGGACGAGTCGCCTGGAGCACCGCTGGCTGCGGCGTCCGGCACGCTCGATGCCGATGGCTTGCTGCTCACTCTCGAAGGCAAGACTCATCAACTGGTCAACGTGCTTGCGGCGTTCGGTACGCCGCCTGCCAGCGGCTCCCTGGGAGCGGTTGCGGTGAGCACGCAGTTGGAGCATCTCCTGGCAGTCGCTGGCTGAGTCCGGAGGAGTGGCTCCTCGGCGTGAGCCGAGGGGCCTTTGACCTTTGCCATCCAACTATGTCGGCCTCAGTTCTGGCAAAAAAATCGTCGTACCGAGTTCCTGGGAAATTTCCACTGTTTCTGTGGCGTTTAGGAAAAATTTGCAGGCAGAACTGGAAGTGGACTGCATACGTTCCTAGGGCCTCCTCTTAAAAAGACTCCCAGATGGGCATTTCAGGGAGTCGATCATGCTGCGCATCTTACGTGGGCGTTATCGAGCCAAGCCGCTAGCCTGCGGCCGCCAGCAACGGACGGGAGTCATCCTGTGAAGGTCCTGTTGCTGCACCAGAACTTCCCTGGCCAGTTCCGCTACCTGGCTCGGAACCTGGCCACCGATTCCGCCTGCGAGGCGCGGGCCGTCGGGCTGGACAGCGCGCCAGGGCTACCCGGTGTGCCACTGCTGCGATACCGCCCCACCCGGGCACCGGCCAGACAGGCGCATGGTTATCTGCGCACGCTGGAAAACGCAGTGCTGCATGGCCAGCAGGTAGCGCGACTGCTGCTGCAACAGCGGCGCAAGGGATATAGCCCGGATGTGATCCTGGCGCATCCCGGCTGGGGAGAGACGCTGTTCGTCAAGGACGTATTCCCCGACGTCCCGTTGATCCATTTCTGTGAGTTCTATTACCAGCATCGAGGCGCGGATGCGGGCTTCGATCCCGAGTTTCCCTCGACGCTGGACGACTCCGCGCGCCTGCGCCTGCGCAATACCCTGCATCTGCTCAACCTCGAACAGTGCGACCTGGGCATCACGCCAACCCATTGGCAGCATTCCCTTCATCCCGAGGCCTATCGGGGAAAGATCCGTATCGCCCACGAAGGCGTTCCGGTCGATGAGTTGCGGCCGGACCCTCAAGCCTCGCTGGTTCTACCCTGCGGTCGGCAACTGCGAGCCGGGCAGCCAGTGGTGACCTACGTGGCGCGCAACCTGGAGCCTTACCGGGGCTTCCATAGCTTCATGCGTTCGCTGCCGGCCATTCTGGCGGCCAACCCGCATGCCCAGGTGCTCGTCGTCGGTGGCGACGGTTGCAGCTACGGGGCGCCGCCGCGGGATGCCGCCAATTGGCGCAGCAAGTTGCTGGAGGAAGTGTCGCCGGACCCGGAGCGCGTGCACTTTCTCGGCAAGGTGCCGTATGCAACCTACCGGCGCGTGCTGCAGGTCTCCGCGGCCCATGTCTACCTCACCTATCCCTTCGTCCTGTCCTGGTCGCTGCTCGAGGCCATGGCCAGCGGCTGCCTGGTCGTCGGTTCGGATACCGCGCCGGTGCGCGAGGTGATCGAAGACGGGCGCAACGGTTACCTGGTCGATTTCTTCTGCGCGCAATCCATCGCCGAGCGCGTCCTGGCTGCCCTGGAACAGCCGGCTTCGCAGCAGCAACTGCGGGATGCCGCCCGGCTCACGGCGCAACGTTACAGCGTAACCGCTGGGCTCGAGGCCTACCGCCAGTTGCTGGCCGATGCCCTCGAAGGAAGGGCCGTGGCGGCGCGCTGAGGCCATGGACGCACTCTTGGAAAAGCACAAGGAAAACCGATGCCCCTGGAACAACCCGAAGGCATAGCCGATGCCACCCCGAAACTGGACAGCGCAGTAGCCTGTCTGGTGATGCTGGCGCGTTTTCATCAGGTCGCCGTTTCGCCGGAGCAACTGGCCCATGAGTTCAGCCCGTCCCAGGAAGGCTTCGGTACCGCTGAAATCCTCCTGGCGGCGCGCAAGCTTGGCCTCAAGGCGCGCGCCGCGCGCAGCACGGTCGATCGACTGGCCAGAACGCCGCTCCCTGCCATAGCCCGGTCGAATGCCGGCGGCTTCTTCCTCATCGCACGGCTCGACCAGGGGCAGGCACTGATCCAGGACCCCAATGCACGGCGGCCGGAAGTCTGCTCCCTGGCTGACCTGGAGAGTCGCTGGAGTGGCGAGCTGATTCTGGTCCGCTCCGAGGCCTCGGATGCCGCCGGTCTCTCCCGTTTCGACTTCACCTGGTTCATCCCGGCCGTGGTCAAGTACCGCAAGCCGCTGGGGGAGGTCCTGGTGGCGTCCTTCGTGCTGCAGATATTCGCCCTGTTGACGCCGCTGTTCTTCCAGGTGGTGATGGACAAGGTACTGGTGCACCGAGGGCTTTCGACCCTGGACGTACTGGCGGTCGGCCTGCTCGGCATCATGCTGTTTGAAACCCTGCTCAGCGGCTTGCGCAGCTACGTCTTCGCCCATACCGCCAGCCGCATCGACGTGGAACTTGGTGCGCGCCTGTTCCGCCACCTGATCACGCTGCCACTGGCGTATTTCCAGGCGCGTCGCGTCGGCGACTCGGTGGCGCGGGTGCGCGAACTGGAGAACATCCGCAACTTCCTCACCGGCAATGCCATCACCCTGGTGCTCGACGTGCTTTTCTCGGTGGTGTTCATCGCCGTGATGTGCTTCTACAGCGGCTGGCTGACCCTGGTGGTGGTGCTTTCGCTACCCCTGTATTTCCTGCTCTCGCTGTTCGTCACGCCACTGCTGCGCGCGCGGGTGCAGGAAAGCTTCAACCGCGGGGCCGAGAACCAGGCCTTCCTGGTGGAAACCATCAACGGCATCGACACCCTCAAGTCGATGGCCGTCGAACCGCAAACCACCCGCAAGTGGGACAACCAACTGGCAGCCTACGTGGCGGCCGGCTTCAAGACACAGAACCTGTCCATGCTGGCCAACGAGGGGGTCTCGCTGATCGGCAAGCTGGTCACGGTTGCCACCCTGTGGCTGGGCGCGCGCCTGGTCATCGAGGGCCAACTCACCGTAGGGCAGTTGATCGCGTTCAACATGCTGGCAGGCCGGGTGTCGCAACCGATCATGCGCCTGGCGCAGCTGTGGACGAATTTCCAGCAGACCGGCGTATCGGTGCAGCGCCTGGGGGACATCCTCAACAGCCAGACGGAGCTTTCGCAAACCTCCCGCAGCAGCCTGCCCGCGCTGAAAGGCCGCGTGGAATTCGACCAGGTGCATTTCCGCTATCGTCCTGACGGTTCGGAGGTGCTGCGTGGCATCAGCCTGAGCGTCGCCGCGGGCGAGGTCATCGGCATCGTCGGCCGCTCCGGCTCCGGCAAGAGCACCCTCACGCGCCTGCTGCAGCGGCTGTACGTGCCCGAGCGCGGGCGGGTGCTGGTGGATGGCATGGACCTCGCGCTGGCCGACGTTTCTTCGCTGCGTCGCCAGATCGGCGTAGTGCTGCAGGATAACCTGCTGTTCAACCGCAGCATCCGCGAGAACATCGCGCTGACCGACCCCGGCGTGCCGGTGGAAACGGTAATTCAGGCCGCGCGCCTCGCCGGCGCCCATGAGTTCATCCTGGAACTGCCGGAAGGCTACGACACCCTGGTCGGCGAACATGGTTCCTCTCTATCCGGAGGCCAGCGGCAGCGCATCGCCATCGCCCGGGCGCTGATCGGCAATCCGCGCATCCTGATCTTCGACGAGGCCACCAGCGCCCTGGACTACGAATCCGAGCGCGTGGTTCAGCAGAACATGAAGGCCATCTGCAAGGGGCGCACCGTGATCATCATCGCGCACCGCCTGAGCGCGGTGCGCGATGCCCACCGTATCGTGGTCATGGAGCGTGGTCAGATCGTCGAACAGGGCAGCCATGCCGAACTGCTCGCCCACCAGGCCGGGCACTATTCGCGCCTGTTTCGCCTGCAGCAGGGCGGTGTGTCATGAGCGCCCGCCGTGAACTGTTGCAGCGCTACCGTGAAGCCTGGCGCCAGGCCTGGCGCAATCGCCAGGCGATGGACGCGCCGCGACGCCTGCCCCATGAAGTGCAGTTCCTGCCCGCGGCCCTGGCCTTGCAGGAGCAGCCGGTCGGTCCGCTGGTGCGCTACATCAAATGGTCGATCATGGCCTTTGCCGCCCTGGCCGTGCTCTGGGCCTGCCTGGGTGAGATAGACGTGGTCGCCACTGCCCGCGGCAAGATCGTGCCCAGCGGCAAGACCAAGGTCATCCAGCCCAGCGAGGTGGCCGTGGTCAAGGCCATCCATGTCTACGACGGGCAGCAGGTAAAGGCCGGCGACCTGCTACTGGAACTGGACCCGAGCCAGACCGAGGCGGACGTCGAACGCCTGAAAGCGGACCTGCTGGCGGCCAGGGTGGATAGCGCCCGCGCAAGCGCCATGCTCGAAGCCATCCGCGACGGAGTCGAACCCGGCTCCCTGGCGGAGCGTCTGCCCCAGGCCAGCGAGGAGCAGCGCCAAAGCGCCCAGCGCTGGCTGAGCGGGCAATACCTGGAGCTACGCAGCAATGTCGAGCAGACCCAGGCGCTGATCGAACAGCGCAGCGCGGAAATCCAGGCGGCGCAATCCACGGTCGACTCCCTGCGCATCACCCTGCCCATCGCCGAGCAACTGGCGGCGGACTACAAGCGCCTGATGGAGCGCCGCTTTGTCGCCAAGCACGCCTGGCTGGAGAAGGAACAGTCCCGTCTGGAGCAGACCCGCGAGCTCGCGGTGCAAAAGGCTCGCCTGCTGGAACTGCGAGCCTCCAGGCGCGAAGCCGAACAACGCCGCGAAGGCGTGATCGCCCAGACCCGCCGGGCCATGCTCGACCTGCAGCAGCAATCCGAACAGAAGGCCGCCGCCCTGGCCCAGGAACTGCGCAAGGCGCAGCAGCGCGACCAACTGACCCGCCTCACCGCCCCTGTGGACGGCACCGTCCAGCAACTGGCCATCCACACCCGCGGCGGCGTGGTCACCGCGGCCCAGCCCCTGATGGCCATCGTGCCCAAAGACCAGCCCGTGGAAGTGGAAGCCATGCTGGAAAACAAGGACATCGGTTTCGTCTGGCCCGGGCAGGAAGTGGAAATCAAGGTCGAGACCTTCACCTTCACCAAATACGGCGTGGTGCCGGGCGAAGTCATCAGCATCTCCGACGACGCTATCGAGGATGAAAAGCGCGGGCTGCTCTACAGCATGCGTATCCGGTTGAAGCAAAACCATATCCGCGTCGGTGCGCGGGATATTCCGCTGACGCCGGGAATGGCTGTCAGTGCGGAAGTCAAGACGGATAAGCGGAAGGTGATCGAATATTTCCTGAGTCCGCTTAAACAGTATGTGAGTGAGAGTTTGGGGGAGAGGTAAGGATGTTTATTGTTAGAAGTCGACTTCATGTCTTAAGTGGTTTCTTGATGTTTTTATCGGAGATATGAGCTGTGGATGGGCTTGTATACGCTGTTTGGGAAGTTTTTTGTTATTTCCTGGGGCTGTGGTTTTTGAAATTAATAACCGCTGGCCGATTTAAGAAAGAAAATAAGGAGATTTTAATATCGTTTGTTGGGCTTTTGGTTTTCATATGTGTGGTGGTCTTTTTGTCCATTTGTGGAGTTAGGATAATAGGTCTTATTTGATTTTTTAGTTCTTATTGCTTTTTTACTCGCGAAGAGGATTGGGTGGTTCGCGTTTTTCGGAGAGTTTAACTGTGAAGTGGAGAGGGTGTGAAATATCCATTTTAGTTTAAGTGGTGTTTTGGATTGGAACTGGGGAGTGAGGATATGCTCGGGAAAAATGTTTGTGAGTTCTGCTTTCTACTATCAGCTTTGGCTTTTGGTGGAGGGTATTGGGTCGGGGGGATCTTTGGCTGGGAAATTCCGTGGTGGGAGCCTGAAGTACTTGACGGGGCTCAGGTTAGGGGAATGGTTTTCTCTGCCATTTTCTCGGCCGTTTTCTGCGGGGTTTATGTGATCTTTGATAACAGTTCGCGAGATTTCTTCGAGCTCGTAGGTTGGTACAGCTCATTTATTTTTGGGATTGCCTTGGCGGTAGGGTGTTATTGGCTTGCATTCGACTTTTGGGGGGGAGGAGATGAACCTTCGGCGACACGTCTGGCAGCAATGTATTGGGGAGGGATAAATAGCCCGTATTTGCTTTCTCTTTTTTCTTCGATATTTTTCACTATGGGAGGCTTGGGGATATATATAGGTGGTTTTAAGTATTTGGTTTTGAATTGTTTAGGGTTTGGTAACTGATTCGAGAGGTGTCTATGAGCGGTTTGAACAGAATGCTGACGCTATCGAGGGTGAAAAGCGCGGACTGCTCTACAGCATGCGTATCCGGTTGAAGCAAAACCATGTCCGCGCCGGTGCGCGGGATATTCCGCTGACACCGGGAATGACTGTATGAGTATGTAGTTCTTGTTTCGCGGCTTATGTCTGTTGGTGGATCTGAGGTGGTAAGTGCTGGTGTGTATATTGGCTCAAAAATAAGATTAAGTGATGAGGTTGAATAATGATATTTCAAAATTCCATTTAAATGGAATTTCCGGTTTGGTTTCAGAAGGGGCGATGGGATGGTTTATGTTTTTTGTTTTAAATGGTGTTTTGATTGAGTTTCTAGGTTTGGGGGTTGCAAGTTTATTGCTCTGGAGTGCTCATGCTTGGAAAGAGAGTGAATTCTATATTCATCATCAGGTTTGGTTTTGGAGAGGTGTGGAAATGTGACTTTCTGAGATGAGGGATTCTGGAGTGGGGATGATTTTTTGGGTTGGGTACAGATTATAGACAGGTTTATTGTCGTTAGGGAGGTTTAATGAAGGCTAGGTTTTTTATTCTATTGGTTGTATTCATGGTCTCATCATATGTCTTGGAGGACATTGGTTATCGACTCTCAGGTCATATTGTTTATTCGTATTTGACTTCGGATATAAATCCGGCAAGACATCTTGTCGATATTAATGGTGATTGGCTTATGGATATTGAAGGGCTGGAGGAAAGCAAAGATATTGATGCTGTTTATCAGTCCGCAAGAGCTATTTCAAATATTCGCTTCTATGGGCGAGCTTTTTTTATCTTGGAGCAGTTGGTTTTGGCTTATCTGTTCTCAATTTTGTGCACTCGGGTGGTGAGTAGGTAGGCTAGGAGTGATTGTGCATATGCTTCAGTTTTTGGAAGGGGTTGGTCTTCGAAGGTTACGGCGGGTTCTTTGACGGGTTAAGTGGTTTTTTGAGAACTACGGTGTTTGTAGCTAAGCCTATAAATTTTTGCTTTCAGATCTATTAATTAACGGAGGATGTTCAGTGGGCGAGATTCTTGGAGCGAGTATTAGGTATTACTTCTGGACTGGAGTTCTTGTTTTTTTGTATTTTTTTACATCCTATGTGGTTTGCTTGTTTTGGGGGCGAGAAGAGATTTTTCTGGAGGTTAGAGAGTTTTATTTAGAGTTGGGTTTTTTAATTGAAAAAAACATTGCTGGAGAATTTTTTCTGAATTTTCTGGTTGGGTGTTTTTATAATTTTTTTGGGTATTTTATTTTTGCCTCTAGTAGGTTGATGAGTGTTAGTCGATTTTCTGCTCGTGGTTACGGAGGTCTGTGTTATTTGTTTTTGCAATTGCTTTTCTGTTTCTATTTGTAGTTTTCGTCGTGGGGGCGTTAGGGGAAAATATTTCGAGAAGATCAAGTTCAGAATGGCAGGTATGGTTGTCCGGGGTGATAGGAGGAGGGATTTTAGGCGGGTGGGTGTGGTTAGCGTGTGACTTCGCTGTATCTATTTATTGCTCTTTTAAAAGGAGGCTGTCATGAGTGTATTGCAGAAGTAGGATGGGTAATTGTTTTTTAGGATGGTTTGTACGAGAAGCGATAGGGGAAGTGGTATGAGGAAAAATCAATTCTAAGTGAGGGGATGAGTTCAAAAATTCTTCCATCTATAAAAATTATTTTGAGCTTTCCGATATGGAGAGAAAAATCCTTTTGGATACGAAGGGCGTTACTGGTGATTCTGAGGTTTAGAGGTTTAAGTGGAGAAATAATTACTGACTTGGAAATAGGGTGATATTTTTCCATTAGTGGAGAGTTTTCCCGGTTTGGTTTATGTCTTGTAGGGAGGTTTAGATTTGATCATGATTTTATTTTTTAATTGGATGGGATTAATTGAATATGGTAAGGGGAATAAATTCCTTATTGGTTTTTTAATGGCTTCTTGTTTTTTTTCTAGAGCCTATTCAGCAGATGCTGAAGCAGGAAGGCCTCTCTATCTTGGGAGGGTGGTTACTAATGAGTTGGTACGCGCAGGTGCTTGTTCTACGTTGAATGATTGTATAAGGCGGGAGCATGTTTTTATTGAATATAAAAGAGGAGCTTATATAAGTGTTTACGGAATCTTGGATAGAAGGCTCATGTCCGAAATTTCTGCCGCCGTTTTGTCGGCGGTTGGAGAAAACTTTGGGAGATATCCTGTAGTGATTGCTTTTTATCCTAAAAGGCACTCTGATTATTTAGGTGTTAAAGGTGTATTTAAAAGTCCAGAATTCAGATTGGAGGTAAAATAAATGCAGCCCTCTGTGCAGGTTCGTATTGATGTAGGTGGAATTGATCGTATTCCTCATACGTTTATTTTGGTGAAACATCCAGATGGCTCGACTACTGAGTACGGTTTTGCACCGGCAGAAAATGGGGCAATTTTTGGTCCGGGGAGGGTCTATGAGACTGGAACGGTTGGAGATGGTGGTGTTTATATCGATCCGCATGAGTATCAATTTTCTGGAGAGAATAGAATTCTCACTGATGAGCAATATATAAAGTTAATGTCGGAGATCCAGAGATCATCGGAGAATCCGCCAGAGTATGCTGTTCCAGGTGACTTGATTAGTGATAAGAAGAATTGTACTAACTGGGCTCTGGATATGTTGGATGCCGCCGGGGTCGGTGGTGATGAGTTTGGCGTTACCTCATCTTTTGTGTGGAATCCTTATGGCCAGTCTTTAGCAGTTGCTTTCAATAGTCTTATGAATGTAATTATGTCTATTGCTGAAGGTGGTATATATGCTGCGCCAAGAGTTTCAGGCGATGTAAAAGAGAGTTTTGGCTCCGCTAAAAATATTGTTCAGCGGATTGATCCCCTTGCCCTGGATCTTGATGGAGATGGTTTAGAGACTCTTTCCAGTGATTTTGGGGTGAAGTTCGACTTCGACGGTGATGGTATCAAGACGGGAACCGGTTGGGTTAATAAGGATGATGGTCTCCTCGTCTGGGATCGCAATGGCAACGGTCAGATTGATAATGGCGGTGAGTTGTTTGGTGTCGATTTCATCAAGAGCGATGGAAAGAAAGCAACCGATGGATTCGACGCGCTACGTGATCTGGATTCCAATGGTGATGGAGTCTTCGACGCCAAGGACGAGCAGTTCGATAGCCTGCGTATCTGGCAGGATCTGAATCAGGACGGTATTGCTCAGGCCAATGAGCTGAAGAGCCTGGTCGAGCATAATATCGTTGCCATCAACCTGGATTCGAGCAAGTCCAGCCAGAACAGCAATGACAACATCATCAGCGCCATTGGCAGCTTCATTCGCGATGACGGCAGCACTGGAGAGCTCAATGGCAACCAGAGCCTGGTTGGAAACCTGGACCTGGCCTCCAGTCCCTTCGATCGTGAATTCACCGACCAGATACAACTGGATGAAGTAGCCAAGGGGCTGCCGGACATGCAGGGCTCTGGCGCGGTGCGTGATTTGCGTGAGTCGAGCATGCTCAATGAGGGGCTGAAGAGCCTATTGAACGAATACGCTCAGGCTTCGACTCGCGAGCAGCAAATGGCGCTGTTGGACCGACTCCTCGGCGAGTGGGGAAAAACGGCTGACTATAGTGATTTCCAACAGCGCATAAAGGACTTGAGCAATGGCCAGGTTCAAGTCGACTTCGAGTGGTCGTGGGAAAGAAATGGTACCGCTCCGACTCAGGCTCAGTTGGACAAGCGGGCGCTGTTGGAGAAGATTCGACTGCTGGAGATTTTCAATGCACAGAATTTCTTCAATTTATCTCTCGACGAGAAGAGACCAGGTCGATTCACGCTGAACCTCGGGGCGGGGACTACCAACTCTACGGCTGGGTCGGCTCAGGCTGGCGGTTCGATTCTGTTGACCGAGCAGAATTTCAATCTTTTTGGCGACCAGATCGGTTTGCTCAATTCGGCCTACGAGGCACTGAGAGAGTCCGTTTATAACGGACTGCTTCTGCAGACGCGCTTGCGTCCCTATGTGGAAGCGATTGGCATTAGCCTTGATGCAAATGGTGTCGGTCTGGATTTCACTGGAGTCGCCAACCTGTTCCAGCAGGTATTCGACGTGTCACGTATCAAGGGATTTACTGACCTTCTGGAATTCATGCGCCAGCCGGCCGCGGACAAAGGGCTGGCGGTTCTACTGTCATTGAGTGAGCGCTTGGCTCAAGGTTTGACTGCGGACGACGTTGAACAGATCAGGAAATCTGGTCTGGCTTTGTTGGTTGGTGATTCTGGTAATCAAGGGTTCAATGGCTCGGCTGGACGAGATTTTATTTTCGGACTGGCGGGTAATGATGCTTTGCATGGCAATGCTGGTGAAGACTTACTCAGTGGTGGAACTGGCAATGACACCCTCTATGGAGGTGCTGGAAATGACCTCCTGCTCGGTGGCGCCGGCAACGACTACCTCCATGGTGGAGACGGCAGCGATGTATACCGTTTCGAACGGGGCTGGGGTCAGGATCGGATCGACAACTACGACAGAGGCACCGACAAAGTCGATGCCATCGAGTTCGGCAGTGACATCACGACTGACGACATTCTCGTCGGCCGCTGGGGCTCCGACCTGATCCTGAGCCTGAAGGGTGGCGATGATCGGATCACTCTCACTAATTACCTCACCAACGACGGTAATAACTCATATCGCCTGGAAGAAATCCGCTTCGCCGACGGCGCCATCTGGGACGTCGAGCGGGTCAAGGCGATGCTGCTGCAAGGAGGGGAGGGTAATGACACCCTCACTGGCTACGCTAGCGATGATCGCCTGAGCGGTGGTGCGGGTAATGACCGGCTCACTGCCGGGGCCGGCAATGATTGGCTCGACGGCGGTATCGGTACCGACGCCCTGTATGGCGATGCCGGCAACGACACCTTGGTGGGAGGTGCTGGCAACGACTACCTCCATGGTGGAGACGGTAATGATGTGTACCGTTTCGAGCGCGGTTGGGGCCAGGACCGCATCGATAACTACGACAGAAGCACCGACAAAGTTGATGCTATCGAATTTGGTAATGACATCTCGACTGACGACATCCTGGTGGGAC
>Ga0182749_1002537_pt1 | contig 13272 bp, 10 predicted proteins | sample eDN3rd37CKraftMG_FD_128875 | JGI IMG/M metagenome (GOLD analysis project Ga0182749, IMG submission 128875) | Enriched Miracle-Growth compost microbial communities from Emeryville, California, USA - eDNA 3rd pass 37_C Kraft MG (version 2) (version 2) ...
AACATGAAGTCGCGGCCGAGGAAGCGGACGCCTATGGCCATGATGGCCACTATGATCAGCAGCAGCACGCTGCCGAGCGCGGAGAGGCGCTCGAGCAATCCCTCCTCGCTCATGTCAAGCAGGACTACCGAGACGACACGCGTGTTCGGCCCTACCAGGAAGACGGCTGTCGAAAGCTCCTGCGCCGCCGGGACGAAAATAAGCAGCCAACCGCTTGCCAGCGTGCGCTTGAGAAGCGGCCCCACCACCTTGCTGATGGCCGTCAGCCTGCCGCCACCCAGGATGCGGACGGCCTCCTCCATCTCCGGATGGATCGCCCGCACGCCCGCCGTGCCGGTCGTATAGGCGATCGGCAGAAAGCGCGTGGTGAAGGCCAGGATCAGGATCAGATAAGTGCCATAGAGGCCGACCGGCGGCAGCGCATAGACGGCGTAGAAGCCGATCGCAAGAACAATGCCAGGAATAACGAAGGGCGACATGGCGAGAAAGCCGAGAGCCCCGCTCATGGGCAGAAGGCGACGCTGGACGATATAGGCGATGGCGAGCGCGAGCAGAATGGCGGCGGTCGCGGCTGCCGCTCCGGTCGTAAGGCTGGTGATGAGCGCCTGCTGCGAGCTTGAATGCTCGAACAGCACATAACGGAAGTTCTGCAGGGTCAGATTGTCGAGTGCAAGGCCACCCACCCATGACCTGCTGAAGGCCGCCATGAGCAGGACAAGGAGAGGCAGGATCACGGATATGAGCACGACGAACATGCTGTAGGCGAAGATCACCCACCGCCATTTTCCCAGCTTTACGATGCGCCTCTCCCCGCCCTTGCCGCTTACGGCAGCAAAACCTCTTCGGGCGAGGATCCTCCTTTGCAGCACCATCAGGCCCGCCGTGATCAGAAGCAGCGGAATGGAGTAAGCGGCGGCGACCTGGACGCGCAACGGAAAGCTGAAGAACTCGCTGAGCTGGATCACCACCACAGGAAAGCGCGCGGGAATGGAGATGAGGGCCGGCACGCCGTAGAGCGCAATCGAAATCAGGAACGTCAGAAGCGCGCTGCCCAATATCGAAGGCAGGACCAGAGGCAGCGTCACCTTCATCGCCGTCGTGAACGGCCCGGCCCCGAGCATATTGGCCGCATCCTCCATCTCGGAGTTGATCATTTCGAAGGCAGCGCTCACCAGGATGAAGACCGTGAAGTAGGTGTTGATCGCCATGACCAGCACCAGGCCCGGGAAAGTGAAGACATTGACGATCGGCTCGGTAAACCCGGTGATCGATTGCCAAGCCACATTGATCCAGCCCGAATTGGGCCCGGCAAGCAGGATCCAGCCGACACCGCCCAGATAGGGCGGCATGACGAAGGCGCCGAAGATGCCAAGGCGGATTGCATTGCGGAAAGGCATGTCGGTCCGCGTGCAGGCCCAGGCGATCGGTACGCCGAACAGCACGGACAGAACGACGACGGCTGCACCCATGTAGAGCGTGTTGATCAGCGCCTCGACATGCCGCGCTCTGCCATAGGCGTCGATATAGTTCTGGATGGTGAAACCACCGGTCACCGGATCGGTGAAGCTCTTCGTCACCAGCGCGCCGACCGGCGCAACGATCAGAAGCGCAAGGATGACCGCCAGGACGATCCAGAGCAGGCTGCTCGGCTGAAACCGGCGGAGCCAGGACACGCGGGACTGCGAGCCAGCGGCCCCGGCTTCAGCGTGCGACAACGAGCTTAGAATGGATGCCATGGCAGGGGATCGCCTCCATCGTCCGGTGAAAGGGCGCGCCCGGCGCGCCCCTCGAAGATGCGAAACCGGCTTAAATTCCGAAGGTATCCCGGAAGCTTTCCTGGATCTCGACCAGACCTCGAACCGCCTCGGCGACCGGTACGGTGATCACTTTGCCGGTGTCGAGCGGATCGATGCCCTCGGCGGTATCCACCCCGGCGCGCAGCGGATAGCGCTTCAGATCACGCAGCCAGACCGAATATTCCTCGCTCAGCATGAACTCCGCGAAAAGCTTCGCCGCGTTGGGGTGCGGAGCGCCGGCCAGAACAGCCGTGCCGCTTGGCGGCAGCATCAGGCCTTCCGTGGGGACAACCGTCGCCACCGGCTGGCCTTCCGCCTCTCCCTGGCGCGAAAGGGCGATCGCGGTCACTGCGATCTTCCGCTCGCCGGAAACGACGAGATTGTAACCGTCCGCCGTCGAACGGCCGATCTGCGGATTGCCCTCGTTCAGCTTCTCGAAAAACTCCCAACCGAAAAGGTTCCTCATCGCCAGGGTCCAAAGGCCGGCGCTGCCCGAGAAGCTCGGATGGCTGATGGCGATCTGATCCTTCCACTTGGGATCGGTAAGATCGCTCCAGCTCTTCGGCGCCTCCTCCGCTTTCACCAGATTGGTGTTGTAGGCGATACCATAGGGCGAAACGCTGGAAACGAAGAAATAGCCCTCATCGTCGTTCATCGGCTTCAGGATCGGCGACATGAATTCGACGTTGCGCGGCAGGAACTTCTCAAGTGCGTTGAGCTTCTTCAGCTCCAGCAGATCCGACTGGTCGTTGGTGCTGAAAACATCGCCCTGTACCGCCCCGGCCTGAACCTCCTGCATCACACGCTGAAACGTGACGCCGCCAGTCGCACGCACCGGGCTGCATTTGATCCCCTCATAGCGTTCCATGAAGAGCTGGCAGGCGGATTCCGACATCTCCGTCGTGAATTGCGATGTATACCAGATTACCTCGCCTTCCGCTTTCGCGGCCTCGTAGAGCTGCTTCTCATAGGCTGCGAAATCGTCCGACTGTGCCAAGGCCGGAATCGGCAAAAGTGCGGCCAAAGCGGTTACGACCAGCACATTCTTCAACATTTCTTCCTCCCAAGAAAATTGACCTGTACCTGCCTGAATTGCATACATTACCCGGCAATTGTATGCAAGACGACGTAGATTGCATTCCGTACGCGCGGGCTGTCCTCATGCGCCGGCGGCCACTCTCACGTCCTCGAAGGAAAGAGAGCTGACGGCCGACAGAAAATCGCTGAACATGTCGCCCTGCACGAGCACATGCTTTTCGATCAGTTCCTCCGCCCTGGCTGAATCGCGGGCACGCAGCGCGGCGATCACGTCATCATGCTCCGCGGCTGACCGTTCGAGACGACCGGGAACGCGCAGCTGCAGCCTCCGATAAGGCTTGAGCCGCTTGTGCAGCGTCGCCGCCGTCGTGGACAGGAAAGCGTTGCCGCTGGCGCTGTAAAGCAGCAAGTGAAAGCGCTCATTGGCGTAATAATAATCGTCCGTCTCGCCCTTCTGAAGCGCCGCAACGCATTCCGCCTGGGCCGTGGAAAGCTCCTCCAATTGGCGGGCGCTGATGCGCCGGGCCGCCAAGCGCGCGCACATGCCCTCAAGCTCCGCCATCACCTCGAACATTCCGATCATCTCGGGCAGCGTTATCTCGTGCACGAAGGCGCCGCGGTGCGGCAGGATCTTCACGACGCCGGTTGCGCTCAGTTGCTTCAAGGCCTCGCGGATCGGCGTGCGCGATACCTGATAGCGAGCCGCCAGGGTAGTCTCATCGAGTCGTTCGCCAGGCTTGTAGAAACCCGTGACGATGTCTTCCTCGATCGCATCGCGCAGCAACGCTGCCCTGCTCTGCTTCAACGGCTTTTCATCCATGATTTCGGATCGCCCTTGCCTCAATGAACCGATCTATTCCGCCGCATGCGGGTATTCGACGCCTTCGCGGAGATATTTGAGCGCCGCGACCGCGGCACTGGCGCCATCCCCGGCCGCTTCGGAGAGCAGGGAAGCCGACCCGTCGCGGATGTCGCCGGCCGCGAAAATGCCGGGAACCGAGGTCCGCATGAAGCGGTCAGTCACAATTCTCCCGTCTTCGGCGAGTTGGAGCTGCCCGGCGAGGAAAGCGGTGTTCGGCTCAAGCCCGACATAGACGAAAACGCCGTCGACGGCTTCCTCGCGGGCGGCCCCCGTGGCGCGGTCTCGGACCAGAAGCCCCTGGACAACGCTGTCGCCGACGATCTCCTCGACCACGGTATTCAAGCAGATCCTCACATTTTCGAGCGCGGAGACCTTCTCCACGACGGGCCTGGCGGCGCGGAACCACTCGCCCCGGTGGATCAGAACGACCTGTCCGGCGTGGCCGGCCAGGGTGATCGTCTCGTCGAAGGCCGAGTCGCCGCCGCCTATGACGGCGACGGTCTTGCCCCTGTGGAGCGGCCCATCGCAGGAGGCGCAATGGGAGACGCCTCTTCCTTCCAGTTCCTGCTCGCCGGGAATTCCAAGCGTGCGCCGGCTCGACCCCGCGGCAATGATGACGGCACGCGCTGCGACTTCACCTTGCGTGCATCTGAGCACCGGCACAGGGCCGCCAAGCGCGACTTCCTCCACCGCGTCGAGCAGGAATTCCGCACCTGCCGCCTCGGCCTGCTCCTGCATGACCGGGCCCAGTTCGAAGCCGGCCACCGGCTCTGCCGAACCGGGAAAATTCTCGATGCGCTCCACGGTCATGATCTGGCCGCCAGCGCCGAGCTTCTCCACGACGGCCACCCGCACGCCGTGGCGGGCAGCCGTGGCCGCCGCGGACAAGCCTGCAACCCCGGCGCCTATGACAGCGATGTCGAACTCACGCATATCTGGAGCCTCGCCTAGCGCCATTCATCCACGGAGATCGTCGCCTGGTAGCGCGCACCCATGATCTGCCAGTAGCCGTTCGTCTCCCCGCCGACCACGACGACGTTGATCTCCGGCAGCCGGAAGATATGGACCAGTTCGTCAGGCCCCTTCTTCAGCTCGCTCGCCATCGGCTCCTCGCCGAAAGTGGCACGCGGGTAGATGTAATTCTGAATGAGCTGCAGATCCCAATAGCGGCTTGCCGGCATCATCGCCGTCTCGTGGAGCCAGGAGATGAGCGCTGCCTTGCTAGTGAACCCACCGCGCTCCACGAACTGGCGCGCGGTGATCGGATCGAGCAGCAACACCGGGGCCGTCACCGCGTCTGTTCCAAGCAGCATGTCGCGCACATGCTCGCGCCAGTGTTGTTCCCGCAGGCCCAGGCAGAACGTGGTCGAGCGGCAGCCGAAGAAGATGCTGACCGTGCTGGCGTCCGCATCGAAGCCCTTCTGCACATGCAGTGGCTCCCAAGGGCTCCGCTCCTCGTTCTCGGCAAAGGTGATGCTGTTGTAGGTGTAGTTGTTGCCGAGCGAGCCCATGAAGGTTTCGCCGGGCACCGAGCCGCCCTGCAGATTCTGCGAGAGCAGGCCATAGGCGCGGCCGATCGTGGCGTTCGCATGGTTGTAGGGGCCCAGGGCTCCGATCCCCATGTTCATGCCGATCTCATGACGCACCGGGCCGTTGACGACAACCATCGCCGAACCCGAACTCGACGTGCTGCCACGCGCGCTGACGCCGCTTGCGGCAAGAGCCAGGATCACCGGAAAATATTCCGGCCGTGCGCCGGCCATCACGGCATTCACCGCCACCTTCTCGACCGTGTAGCTCCAGGCGCCGCGGTTCGCGGTCGGCTGCATCTTACCCACCACCTCGTCGGGCGAGCGGCTCGTGCCCTTGAGCATTGCGGCGACGCGCTCTTCCGTCGGAAGCACGATCGGCAGCTTGTCCGTCCAGTTGTTGCGGAGGAACAACTCGTGCAGGTTCTCTTCTATGTCCGGCGGAAGGAGGCGGTCCGTAGGCGCCTTGACGGCGAGATCAGCGGACGAGGTCTGCGTCAGACCTTGCGTCAGGCCTTCGACGATTTCCCGCATCACCGGCCCGCCGCGCACCGGATCAGCGCCCATCACATATTCGCGCAGCTCGGCCGGCGACTTGCCCATCACGGGCTGCGGCACGAAGACCAGTGGCAATTGCGGCAGGCCGCCCATGCGGGCAACCGACTTCACCACCTTTTCGAACTTGTCGGTATGCACCGCGACCGTCGGAACGCCGTACTTCGTCTCCAGCGTTATGGCGTGCGTGCAGACGGCGGGCGCGCAGGTGCTGCAGTGGCCCACGCCGAGAATTGCGCCATGTCCGTTGGCGCGTATCTCTTCCCATAGCGTTGGATCGTCCTTGGCATAGGTGCTCGCCAGCTGGACGATCTTCGTCTTCACGCTTGGCATATGTTCCTGGAACCAGATTTCGATCTGCTTCAAAAGCTCGATCGAGTCGTCGAAGCGGCTGTCGACGAGATAGATGGTCTTGCCGTCCAGGGTACCAAGCCGTGACGCCGGTGTCTTGCCGGTCACGACCGGAGGATATCCGCGGGGATCAAGGACCTTGATTCCGGCGTCCGCCATTGTTCGTTCTTTTTCAACGAGCATTCTCGACCTCCCTGGCATTCCGTTGATCCTGCGCGTCGGCGTGGTTCCGGCGCAGGAGTTCCTTTTGCACTTTGCCCATGGTGTTGCGGGGCAATTCCGAAAGAAAAATGATCTCCCGCGGCTGCTTGTAACGGGCAAGCCGGACCGAAAGGTGTTTCTCAATGCCGGCGGCATCGATATCGCGGCTGCCGTCACGAACGACCGCCGCGATCACGCGCTCGCCCATATCAGCGTCCTCGACGCCGAAGACGGCGCTTTCGGCGACGCCGGGGATCGCGTCGATCTCGGTTTCGATCTCTTTCGGATAGACGTTGTAGCCGCCGGTGATCACGAGATCCTTCTGCCGGCCGATGATGTGGATATAGCCGTCGCGGTCGACCTTGCCCAGATCGCCCGTGATGAAGTAGCCATCGGCGGTGAACTCCGACGCCGTCTTCTCCGGCATCCGCCAATAGCCCTTGAATACATTCGGGCCTTTCACCTGGATCATGCCGATCTCGTCTGTCGCCAACGGCCGATTGGTCTGTGGATCGACGATGCGCGCGCTGACCCCGGGAAGCGGGAAGCCGACCGTGCCGGCGCGCCGCTCGCCCTCATACGGGTTCGAGGTGTTCATGTTCGTCTCGGTCATGCCGTAGCGCTCGAGAATGGCATGGCCGGTCCTCTCCCGCCACTCTTCATGCGTCTCCGCCCGGAGCGGAGCCGATCCCGATATGAAGACGCGCATATGGCTGCACGCTTCCGCTGAAAGACCGGGATGGGACAGCAGGCGCGTGTAAAAGGTGGGAACGCCCATCAGCACCGTGGCCGAGGGCAATGCTTCCATGATCGCGTCCGGGTCGAACTTCGGCAGGAGGATCGCGGAAGCCTTGGAAAAGAAGGTAAGGTTCAGCGCGACGAAGAGGCCATGCGTGTGGAAGATCGGCAGCGCGTGGATCAGGACATCGTCCTGCGTATAACGCCAGCATTCCCTAAGCGCCACGGCGTTGGAAAGAAGATTGCCGTGGCTGAGCATGGCGCCCTTGGACCGGCCGGTGGTGCCGGACGTATAGAGGATGGCTGCCAGATCATCGTCTGAAAGCGCCGTCGTCTCGAACCGGTCTTCCTGCTTTTCCGCCAGCGCATCAAGGCTTCCGCAGAGGGTTGCGACCTTTGTTTGGCTACCCCGGCAGAGGTCGCGGGCGGCCGCTTCCTTCGCCGGATCGCAGACGAAGATCGCCGGCTCGGCGTCGCCGATGAAATAGGAGGTCTCGGCCGGCGTGTAGGCGGTGTTGAGCGGCAAGTAGACTGCACCCATGCGAAGCGTGCCGAGGTAAAGCAGCACAGCGCTCAGGGACTTCTCGGCCTGCACGGCTACCCGGTCTCCCCGCTCCACGCCAAGCGCGCGCAGGGCATGGGCATAGCGAGCCGACATCCGGTCAAGCTCGCGATAGCTCACCACACCTCGCCCCGGAACGATCAAGGCCGTCCGGTCAGCCTCGGCATTGGAGATCAGATGCGAGAAGAGATTGCTGGCCATCAACTATGTGCTTTCTCTGGTTCCATCCTGTCCGGCCGAAAGATCTTTCTGATCTCCGGCGAAGCGACCACCTCTCCGCTCTCAGCGAAGCGCTCGTGGTTCTCTTCGATCGATTTTGGCTCGTAGAGATAATTGACCATCACACCGAAGGACTGCCTCATCGCCCGTGCCGACTTGTCGGCAAGAAGGTTGATGCGTTCAAGCCGGGCGCCATTGCCGAGATGGAAGCGTGCGACAGGGTCCAGCGGTCTGCCGTCCCTGCGCTTCACATGAAGCAGATAGGCGGCCGCCGCACGCATCAAGACCCGTTGGAGTTCGGGATCGTACCCGCCGCCATCGAGAAGGTCCCTGGCATTCAGGATTTTCCTGTCCTCCCGGCTCACCAGGCGCGAGGAGGCTTCGGCAAGCTCTCCGCGGAGCCAATCGGCGAAGCCGGGCACCGGAGAAAGGGTGACGAACGTCCTGAGGTTCGGGAGCTCCTTTTGCAGGTCAGCCACCACCTGCTTGATGAGGAGACTGCCGAAGGAGATTCCCCGCAATCCGTCCTGGCAATTGGAAATCGAATAGAAAACCGCGGTGCTCGCCGTCTCCGCCGGGATCGGCATCCGCTCCACATCGAGGACGGCATCCATCGTGGTGATGATCTGTCTGGCAAGGGCCACTTCCACGAAGATCAAAGGCTCATCCGGCATCTGCGGATGGAAGAAGGCGAAGCAGCGCCGGTCGCGAGGCTCGACCCGCCGGCGCAATTCGTTCCAATCGGTGATCTCGTGCACCGCCTCATACCGGATGATCTTCTCCAGTATGTTGGCGGGGGTGTGCCAGTCTATGGCCTCCAGTGCGAGGAAGCCCCTGTTGAACCAGGAGGAGAACAGGTGGGCAAAATCGGCGTCGACCGCCGCAAGCTCCGGTTCTTCACCCAGCCGGGCGAGGAGATGCTCACGCATCCGGACCAAGGCCCGCGTCCCACCCGGAGCCATATTGAGACGGCGGAAAAGCTCCTGGCGCCGTGGCTCGGCCGCCTTGTGCAGATTGCCCGCGGCACTCGGCTCGGCGCCCTCGGCATAGGCCGCAATCGCCTGCGCAAGCGCATTCTTGTCAACGTCAAACCGGTCCAGCAGCGCCCTCAGGAACGCATGCTGCTCCTCGGGGGCAGATTTGGCGTAGGTATCGAGAAGCACCGCGGCGAGTGCCACGCCTGAGGCCTCACCCCGGCGCGACAGCAGCAGCTCGCCCATTTCGGCAAGGCCCGCGTCTCTGGCTTTTCCCATTCCGAGCAACGGCCAGCCGCGATCCGTCAGGGCCTGGATCAGGTCCGAAACGAATGAGGAGATTTCCCTCCGCTTTCCAAGCCGGGCTTGCGGCCACATGCCCTGTTCCTCCACTCATCCAATTGCATACAATACACTTACATTAGCATGCAATGGGCTCGACTGGAAAATGAAGCCCGCGTTACCTGGCTCGGCCCGAAAGCGGGCCTACGCTCGCTCGTTCGCCAACTGCTGGCGTTCAAAGCCCAGAATAACAACCAATGCCGCGATGAAGGGAATGATGAGGTAGAGGAGCCTGAAGACGAGCAATGCTGCCAGCACGTCTGCCGGATCCATCTCGGGCAGGCCGGAGATGAAGGCAAGTTCGAGCACCCCTATTCCGCCCGGCGCATGCGAGAGAAGCGCCAGCGAAAACGAAATCAGGAAAATCCCGGTGATCGTAACGAAGCCGGGATTGCCGGCTGCCGGAAGAGCGAAGTAGATGATTGCGGCCGCGCCAATGATCTCCAGGGGCCCGATCAACAATTGCCGCGCGGCGATGGAAAGACGCGGATAGGAGAGTTCGACCTTGCCGATGTGCAATGGCCGGAATCTCAACGCGCTGCCCGCCAGATAAAGCAGAACAACGCCAAGCAACAGCCCACCTGTCGCGGCGGATGCCTCCACCGGAAGCACGTCCACAAACCGGTCCGCGATCTCGGGCTGGGCAAGAAGCACAAGTCCGGTGAGAAAGACGATCCCCAACGCGAAGGTGAAGGAACAGAACGCCACGAGGACCCCGACCTCAGCTCCGGTGAGGCCCTTGGCGGTATAGGCCCGATAGCGGACGACGGAGCCGGAGAACACCGAAGCGCCGATATTGTGGGACAGCGCATAGGTGGTGAACGAGGTGATCGTGATATACACCCAGCCCACCCGTTTCTTGAGATGGGTAAGCGCGAGATGATCGTAAGCCGCCAGAGCCCCGTAGGCCACGAGGGTGGCGGCCACGCAGAGGATCCAATGGAGAGCGGGAATGGCCGCGAGGCTGTCCCACAGTTCATCGAGCGACAAGCCCCGCAGCTCGTGATAGAGAAGCCACGCAGAGAAGGCCACCGCGGCAAAGCCGATCGTAGGCCAAATATATCTCTTCAGCTGCATGACTGCTGTTCTCAATGCCTCATTGTTGTGGGACGTAGCCAAGCCGGCCCCGCGCGCCGCCGGTGAAGACTAGCGGCTTCCGCGGTCGCAGGGAACCGCCTACGCAACCCAGCCCGCGAACCCTGCCAAAACGCGGATACTCGCGAAGGCCATTCGAACAAATCCCTTCCACCGTAGCCTTTTCATGGGGCCGCTTCGACCGGTTGGGCTCAAGCGAACTCAAAACCCCTTCGGCAAAAATGCGGCGGTCCTGCGGCGCCGAGCCTGGTCGGGCAGCAACTGGAAAAGCAAGCCAGTTGACTGACCCGGACCGGCACAGTACGATTATTTATCGGACAAGTATCCGATAATCGGACACAGCGGAGCATAGCATTGGTTTCGAATTCAAAAATCTTCAAGATGGGCTTCGTCGGAGACATCAATCTCCTCGACTTTCCGACCCACCGGAATCCATTCCAGCGCATGCTTCCGTATCTGAAGGGACTCAACCTCTCGGCCGGCACGCTCGAGGGCCTGCTCGCCGAACCCGAGGAACTCTTCTACAAGGCAGGCTTCACCCATGTGGGCGAAGGCCACGCGCCCAATCTCGCCGCAGCCGGTTTCAGAGCGCTCAATCTCGCCAGCAACGTCACCTATGGCCGCAGCGCCATTGAACGCACGCTGGAGCAGCTGCGCGAGGCGCGCATCGGCTACTCCGGTGCGGGACTTGATCGTAAGGAGGCGCGCCGGCCGATGGTCATCGAGGCAGACGGCTACCGCATCGGAATGATCTCCCGCACCTCGGTGTTTTGGCCGAACGGTCATGAGGCGCTGGAGAACCAGGCAGGGGTGATGCCGCTGCGCGTCACCACCGCCTACCAGCCGCACCCGCGCCTGATCGAACTGCCGGGAGCGCCGGCCATCGTCCACACCTTCCCGAACGAGAAGGAGCTGGAGGAGCTGAGGGATGATGTCGCGAGCCTGCGCGGCGACGTCGACCTGCTTTTCACTTATTTTCATTTCGGCGTGTCCTCACAGCGGGACGTGGCGCAATACCAGCGCACGGTGGCGCACGCGGTCATCAATGCCGGCGCTGACGCCGTGTTCGGCTCGCATGCCCACGTCATCCAGCCGATCGAGGTCTATGCCGGCAAGCCGATCTTCTACGGGCTGAGCCAGGTTATCTTTGGCTGGCCTTTCGTCGCCCGGCTCAAGCATCCGGGCGGGCCCGGCCTTATCGCCGAGCTTGCGATCCGCGACGGCGAGCGCCATTGGACAGCGCGCTTCGTCAAGCCTGACCAGGAAACGCTGGAGCCCTACATCGCCCCCTTCTCAGAAGTACCCGAGGAAATTCGTTTCTTGCAGAAGACCTCGGCGGAGGTCGTCAGCTTCGAAGACGACCATTTCACCATACGGACCTGATCGGCCTCAGCCGAGAATGTTCGCAGCCAACCGGGAGGAAACAATGAGACTTCTTGCAACTGCTCTTGCCGCGGCCATCCCGCTGCTTTTCGCGATGACGGGAGCCAACGGGCAATCCTGGCCGGAACGGGAAATCACCCTGCGCGTGCCCCTCGGCCCCGGCGGCTCGACAGACACGGCGGCCCGCGTCATTGCGCAATATCTGGGTGAGGAACTCGGCCAGCCGGTGGTGGTGGAAAACCGACCGGGCGCCGGCGGCGTCATCGCCACCACGGCCCTGGCGCGCGAAAACGCCGACGGCTACACGCTGCAGTATTCGCCGATGAGCCTCTTCACATCCGAGCCCGTGCGGCGGTCCGACCTCGGCTACAGCGTGGAGGATTTTGATTTCATCGTCTCCTTTGGCGGCAGTTCGCCCACCTTGACCGTGCACGAGAGTGCGGAGGTGACGGACCTCAAGACGTTCCTCGACAATGCCAAGGCGAACGGCACCCGCATCACCTACGGCCATCCGGGCGTGGGCAGCATCCTGCAGCTTGCCGGCCAGCGCTTGTTCCAAGTTGCAGGTGTCGAGGCTCAGCAGATCCCGTTCGAAAGCGGCGGCGCGGCGCTCACCGCGCTGCTCGCCGGCGACATCGTCGCCTATGTCGCGCCCGAAACGACGATCCTGCCTTATGTAGGAGAAGGCGCCGTGCCTCTCGCCGTCGCCTCCGATCGCAGGTCTCCCTTTCTGCCGGACGTGCCGACGATGAAGGAACTCGGCTACGACGTGTCGCTGGAATCGATCTCGGCGATTCACGCTCCCGCCGGCCTTCCCGAAGAGGTGCGTGCCCGCCTCGACACCGCTGTTGCGAATCTCGAAAAGAACGAGGAATTCAAAGCCGCGCTCGCGAAGATCGGCGTTGCGGTGGATTTCCGGAATGGAGAAGAGGTGGTCCAAAGCATCACTTCCATCCGCGGCGTGGTCGAACAACTGCTGAAAGAGCAGCAGTAGCCCCATGGCTCCCGCGGAAGACAAAACCGCGCCATCTCCCGGCCGGGGCAACCCGCCGGCCGGAGATGCGCCGGTGGCAGCCGAGCTCGGTTTCATCCTCTGCCTGGCGGCATTGGCAGCCGCGGTCGCCTGGCAGGCTCTGACGCTCCCTGTATTTGCGCCTGATGGCACTGTCGGACCCGGCTTCTTCCCCATTCCGCTTTCGCTGCTGCTTCTCGTAGGATCGCTGCTTTACGCGGTGGCGCTGCTGCGCAGATTGCGCCATAGCCAAGGCGAAAGCGGGAAAGACCTGGCCCGGCCGCCTCTCCTTAACGCACGACAGATCGCGGCGCTCGGGCTCCTGGCCCTGGCCGCGCTGCTCGGCAGCACTCTCGGCCTCTTTGCCACGGTTGGCCTGCTTCTGCTCTTTGGGCTTCTCTCGGTCGAACGGCTGAGATTGCTGGAAAGCGCAGCGTTCACCCTAGGCGCGCTGATTGTCTTCTATCTCGTCTTCGATGCCGCGCTGGGCATGAATATCGGCCTCAACGGCATGTTTTAGAGCCTTTCATGGTTAGATTGAAGCATTCTGCCGGAGCCGGTTTGGCTCAAGATCAAGGGGTTTGGCGAAGGCCGTATCGGGCATACGGTCGAGCC
>Ga0182749_1002540_pt1 | contig 13267 bp, 16 predicted proteins | sample eDN3rd37CKraftMG_FD_128875 | JGI IMG/M metagenome (GOLD analysis project Ga0182749, IMG submission 128875) | Enriched Miracle-Growth compost microbial communities from Emeryville, California, USA - eDNA 3rd pass 37_C Kraft MG (version 2) (version 2) ...
CAGCTGCGGCACTTCCAGCGTCCATCCCCTAATCGATAGGCGCGCGAGCTCGCGCACCGTGGGCATCGTTTCATGATCGGACCAGTCTAAAGTTGGTCCGGTTTGCTTAGGAATTACCCAAAATAAAGCTTTGAGCCGCGCCTGCTCTCACGCAGGCCAAAGCGCCGCTTTTCAGCTCCAGGCCTCAGCCCTCAGCCCTTTCTCATTCATATCTCAACGCCGCTGCCGGCTCCGTCCGCGCCGCACGCCACGCCGGATACAGCGTCGCGAACACGCAGAACGCGAACGCAGTCGCGGTGATCCAGCCGACATCGCTCCAGTGCAGGTCGCTGGGCAGCTCGCTGATGTAGTAGACGTCCGGCGAGAGAAACGTGACGTGGAACGTGTGCTCGATCCATTTCACGATCGCTTCGACATTGAGCGCGAGCAGCACGCCGAACAGGACGCCCATCGCGATGCCGAGCAGGCCGACGAGGATGCCTTGCACCATGAAGGTGCCCATGACGCTCCTAGGGCTCTGTCCGAGCGTGCGCAGGATCGCGATGTCGGACTGCTTGTCGGTCACCAGCATGACCAGTGTCGACACGAGATTGAACGCGGCGACCGCGACGATCAGCGAGAGGATCAGGAACATCACCTTCTTCTCCATCGCAACGGCCTTGAAGAAGTTGTTGTGGCCCTGCATCCAGTCACTGATGCGGTACATCTGCCCGAGCTCGTCGGCCAGCGTGCGGCCGACCGCGAAGGCCTGGAACATGTCGTCGAGGCGCAGGCGGATGCCGGTCGGGCCGTCGAGGCGGTAGAGCGTCTCGGCGTCCTGCATGTTCACGACGGCGAGGCCGGAATCGTATTCCTGCATGCCGGCTTCGAAGATGCCGACTACCGTGAAACGCTTGAGACGCGGCAGCACGCCGATCGGCGTCGCGCTGAATTCAGGCGCGAACACGGTGACGTGATCGCCGACGTCGAGGCCGCCGAGCATCTGCGCGAGCTCCTTGCCGAGCACGATGCCGAACGAGCCGGGCACGAGATCCGACAGCCTGCCGCGGATCATGCGCCGGTCGATCTCGGACACGTTCGGCTCGAGCTCCGGCACCACGCCGCGGATCATCGCGCCGGCGTTGCGCGCGCCCTGCAGCATCGCCTCACGCTCGACGTACGGAGCGGCGCCTCGCACGTGCGGATTTTCCCTAGCGCGTTCGATCGCGGTCTGCCAGTCGCGTACCGTCTCGCCCACGCCGGAGATCGTCGCGTGCGACACCATGCCGAGGATGCGGTCCTTCAGCTCCTTGTCGAAGCCGTTCATCACCGAGATCACCGTAATGAGCGCCGTCACGCCGACCGCGATGCCGAGGATCGAGACCAGCGAAATGAAGGAGATGAAATGGTTGCGCCGCTTCGCCCGCGTGTAGCGCAAACCAATGAAGACTTCGAGAGGTCGGAACATGCGGACGCGGAATCCTTCTGCGGGCGATCGGGACGTCGCGGCCCTGTGCCGCCGCGCGCGGACTGCGACCGCGAACGCCGGCGAGAGTGCCGCAATCGCCGGACCCCGGCAAGCGAAGCCGCCTACCCGGCCTGTGCGACTTCGGCGCGTGCGAGACGGAGGATGAGGCGCCGGCGCAGGTCCGCATCCGCGTTGCCGGGCCCCAGCAGCGCACGGAAACGGCCGCGACCTTCGACGCGGAAATCGAGCGCGATCCAGGCCCCGAGCAGCGTGTGCGCGACGAGCTCGGCGGCGTGCTCGAATTCCGCCGCGTCGACGAGCGTCCAGCCGGAACTCCGGCACGCGACACGCCGGAACCGCGGGCGCACGAAACGGTGCAATGCGCGCAGCGCGATCAGCAATGCGGCCAGCGACAGGGCGGCGCACACCGGGGGTGGCAGGACGCTGAGCCAGGGCGCCGCCATCGCGGCAAGCGACAGGATCGCGACCGGCGCGACGACGCGCGGCGGCGGCCGATAGTCAAACGCGATGGCGGGCGCGGATCGCATCGACGATGCGGGCAAAGCGCGGGTCGTCCGGACGCTCCTGGCCGATCAGCCAGGACCAGAGTTCGGGATCGGGCGCGTCGAGAAGCGCGTCGAAGGCGGCGCGGCCGTCCGCGTCGTCGTGCGGAAAACCCTCGCGCAGCCAGTCCTCGAGCAGGCGGTCGAGCTCGCGCGTGCCGCGACGGCAGCGCCAGCGCAGGCGGTTGAGGTCGGCGGTGTTCTGCATGGGCTTTACGCCGCCGGCGCCGGAAGGCAGTTCCCTCGCCTTCCCTCGTCACACGGCAGGAAAAACCTCAGCTGCCCTGCCTCTCGACCATGAGCTTCTTGATCTCGGCGATCGCCTTGGCCGGATTGAGGCCCTTCGGGCACGTCCGCGCGCAATTCATGATCGTGTGGCAGCGATAGAGCTTGAACGGATCCTCGAGATCGTCCAGCCGGGCGCCGGTATCCTCGTCGCGCGAGTCGACGATCCAGCGATAGGCCTGCAGCAGCACGGCCGGGCCGAGATAGCGATCGCTGTTCCACCAGTAGCTCGGGCACGAAGTCGTGCAGCACGCGCAGAGAATGCACTCGTAGTAGCCGTCGAGCTTGGCGCGATCCTCCTTCGATTGCAGCCGCTCGCGATCGGGCGGCGGTGCGCTCTGCGTGCGGATCCACGGCTGGATCGAAGCGTACTGCGCGTAGAAGTGCGTGAGATCCGGCACGAGGTCCTTCACCACCGGCATGTGCGGAAGCGGATAGATCTTCACGTCGCCCGACGGGCAGTCGGCGATCGCCTTGGTGCAGGCCAGCGTGTTGGTGCCGCCGATGTTCATCGCGCACGAACCGCAGATGCCCTCGCGGCACGAGCGACGGAACGTCAGCGTGGAGTCGATCTCGTTCTTGATCTTGATCAGCGCGTCGAGAACCATCGGCCCGCAGCTCGCGAGATCGACTTCGTACTCGTCGACGCGCGGGTTCTCGCCGTCATCCGGATTCCAGCGGTAGACGCGGAACGTGCGGACGTTCCTGGCGCCGGCCGCGGCGGGAAATTTCCTGCCCGGCCTGATCTTCGAGTTCTTCGGGAGAGTGAATTCAGCCATCGGAATTCCGGCATTCGGGATTGGGGATTCGGGAGTCGGAAAAGGCGAGATTCCCGAGCATGCGCTCTTCCGAATCCCGAATCCCGAATCCCGGCTTCATCAATACACCCGCTTCTTCGGCGGCACCGCCTCGACGTCGTTCGTCATCGGCCGCATGTGCACCGGCCGGAAGTCGAAGGCGCACCTGCCGTTCGCATCGACGCTGACCAGCGTGTGCTTCAACCAGTTCTCGTCGTCGCGTTCGGGGTAATCCTCACGGGCGTGCGCACCGCGGCTCTCGCGGCGCTGCTCGGCGGAGTTGATGGTCGCGACCGCGTTGTAGAGCAGGTTCTGCAGCTCCAGCGTCTCGATCAGGTCGGAATTCCACACCAGCGAACGGTCCGAGACGCGCACGTCGGCGAACGAGGCGAATATATCGTCCATCTTCGTGCAACCCTCGCGCAGCGTCTTCTCGGTGCGGAACACGGCCGCGTCGGATTGCATCGTCCTCTGCATCTTGAGCCGGATCTCGGCGGTCGGCGTCGAGCCGTTCGCGTGGCGGATGCGGTCGAAATTCGCCAGCGCGGCGTCACAGGCCGAGCGCGGCAGCTCCTTGTGCGGCTGGCCGGGCTTGATCGTCGCAGCGCAGCGTTGCGCGACGGCGCGCCCGAACACGACGAGATCGAGCAGCGAGTTCGAGCCGAGCCGGTTCGCGCCGTGCACGGAGACACAGGCCGCCTCGCCGATCGCGTACAGGCCCGGCACGACCGCGTCGGGATCGTCGCCGATCTTGCGCACGACTTCTCCGTGGTAGTTCGTCGGCACGCCGCCCATGTTGTAGTGGACGGTCGGCAGGACCGGAATCGGCTCCTTGGTCACGTCGACGCCGGCGAAGATGCGCGCACTCTCGGAGATGCCGGGCAGCTTCTCGTGCAGTACGTCGGCGCCGAGGTGCATGAGATTAAGGTTGATGTGGTCCTTGTGCTCGCCGACGCCGCGTCCTTCGCGGATCTCGATCGTCATCGACCGGCTGACCACGTCGCGCGAGGCGAGATCCTTCGCGTTCGGCGCGTAGCGCTCCATGAAGCGCTCGCCCTTGGAATTGGTGAGGTAGCCGCCCTCGCCACGCGCGCCTTCGGTGATCAGGCAGCCGGCGCCGTAGATGCCGGTGGGATGGAACTGCACGAACTCCATGTCCTGCAGCGGCAGGCCTGCGCGCAGCACGAGGCCGCCACCGTCGCCCGTGCAGGTGTGCGCGGAGGTGGCGCTGAAGTAAGCGCGCCCGTAGCCGCCCGTCGCGAGCACGACGCCGTGCGCACGGAAGAGGTGCATCGTGCCTTCGCTCATGTCGAGCGCGAGCACGCCGCGGCAGACGCCCTCGCCGTCGAAGATCAGGTCGAGCGCAAAGTACTCGATGAAGAAGCGCGCGTCGTGCTTGAGCGCCTGCTGATACAGCGTGTGCAGCATCGCGTGCCCGGTGCGGTCCGCCGCGGCGCAGGTGCGCTGCGCGGTGCCCTTGCCGTAGTGCGTCGTCATGCCGCCGAACGGACGCTGGTAGATCCTGCCGTCTTCGGTGCGCGAGAACGGCACGCCGTAATGCTCGAGCTCGATCACGGCGGGAATCGCCTCGCGGCACATGTACTCGATCGCGTCCTGATCGCCGAGCCAGTCCGAGCCCTTGATCGTGTCGTAGAAATGGAAGCGCCAGTCGTCCTCGCCCATGTTGCCGAGCGCGGCCGAGATGCCGCCCTGCGCGGCCACCGTGTGCGAGCGCGTCGGGAACACCTTGGTTAGACACGCGGTCGAGAGACCGGTCGCGGCGAGGCCGAACGTGGCGCGCAGCCCGGCGCCGCCCGCGCCGATCACCACGATGTCGTATTTGTGCTCCTCGATCTTGTAGCTTTCCATTCGATCAGCTTCCGAGCGGTGCGGGTCCGAGCGCGATGCGGATGACGGCGAGCGCGCTCGCGGCAGCGCCGAGAAAACACAGGAACTTGACGGCGACCTGCAGCGCGAGCTCGAGCGCGCGCGTGTGCACGTAGTCCTCGATCACGACCTGCAGGCCGAGCTGCGCGTGCCAGAACGCGGCGACGACGAACGCCAGCATCAGCACCGCATTGAACGGCTGCGCGACCATCGCGCGAGCGCCGACGTAGTCCGCGTGCAGCAGGGACAGCGCGATCCAGACGAACCAGATGCCGAGCACGACCAGCGCGACCGCCGTGATGCGCTGGGTCATGAAATGGCGCACGCCGTGCTTGGCCGAGCCCAGCCGGCGCGCGTTCTTCATCGGCGAGCGGAATTCTGAGTTCATGCGGTACCCCGCTGCAGGAAGAACCCGGCGAAGACCAGCGCCGTGAGGACGAAGCTCCCGATCGTCACGATCCAGCCGTTGCGCACGAACATCTCCGGCGGATAGCCGAGACCGAGGTCTTGCAGGAGGTGACGGATGCCGTTGAGCAGGTGGAACGCGAGCGACCAGGTCCAGCCGACCAGAAGAACGACGCCGATCCACGATGCGCAGAACGCGCCGACACGCGCGAACGCGTCGGGCCCGCTCGCGAGCGCGCACAGCGCCCAGACGAGCAGAATCGTGCCGAGTGCGAGAAAGAGCCCGGTGCCGCGATGCAGGATCGAGGTCACCATCTGGATCTGCCAGCGGTAGATCGAAAGGTGCGGAGACAGCGGGCGCGCAGTAGCGGGCATGGTCGGTTTCCTGCTGGCGATGTCCACGTTCCGGGCCGGCGGCGAGTGCTGCATCAGAAGTCGATGCAGCGTCCGTTCTTTTCCCAATCGCCGTAGCGCGTCGGGTCGGGGCCCGGGCGTCCGCCGACCTCGCGCGTCGCTTCGCGCGGAGCGGGCGACGGCTCCGCATCGGCGTGCGTCGGCGCGGGTTCGGTTTCGGGAGAGTAGGGGTCGGACATGGCGCGTTTGCGGCGCGAAAGGTTAAACCCAGCGGGGCCGCGAGACAACCGAAACGGCGTCTTGCGCGTCGCAAGCGCGACCGCCGAGGCCCTGGAAGCGCATTCCCGCAGTGCTAGAGTGAAGCGCATGTCCGTGACGATGGGGCATTCTTTCGTTCCGCTCGAGAAAGCTGCGCCGATCGAGCTTTCGGGTGCGGACGCACTCGCATTCGCTCATGCGCAGTTCGCGAGCAATGTGGCGGGCCTCGAGGTCGGCAGCTGGCAGTGGAGCGCGTGGCTCGGCGCCACCGGCCGCACGCGCGCCGTGTTCGCGCTGCTGCGCGTCGCCGCCGACCGGCTGCTGATGTGGTTGCCGCTCGCAGACGCCGCGGCGACTCGCGACGCGCTCGCGCGGTTCGTGCTGCGCGCGAAGGTCCGGCTTCATGTGCACGAGGGATGGATGGCCTGCGGCATCGAGGACGATCCGGTACGTTTCGGCGTGTCCGCGCAGCGCATCGCCGAGCACGATGGCGGCTGCGCGTTCGCACAGCCCGGGCCGTCGCCGCGCGTCGTCTGGCTCGGCCCCTCCCCGTCCGCTGCCTCCTTCGATGCCGCTGCACGCGAAACCTGGCGGCTCGCCGACATTGCGGCCGGCCTGCCCTGGCTCACGCCGGCGACGCAGGACGAATTCGTCCCGCAGGCGCTCGATCTCGAGCGCCTCGACGCGCTCCGCTTCGACAAGGGCTGCTATCCCGGCCAGGAAATCGCCGCGCGCCTGCATTTCCGCGGCGGCCTCAAGCAGCGGCTGCACCGCGTCGTGCTGCGCGGCGACGCTGCAGCGCCCCCCGGGCTTGCGATGGAGGCAGGCGGCGCTCGCGCCGGCACCGTTCTCTACTCGGCGCAGGTTTTCGCGGAGAAGCGCAAGGCTCTTGCCGTATTGGCCGATGCCGCTGCGGGCGCCACCGCGCTCGGGACGGCTGCCGGCCATATCGTAGAGATTGATAAATAACTATAAAAATACTCTTACACGTGTTTCCGACTGCTGCGCATCCTGTACTGTTCGGCAAAAATCACAAAGCTGAACATTCATTGAACATTCACCCAAAAGGGGTGACAGACGCGGGGTCATGACGTAGTCTTCGCGCGCCCCGCCCCGGCGGGGGGTCATCGAACCGATTTCCGACGATCGCGCGAGCCAGCAAATTCGTGCGATCCGCGTCGAACGACGCAACAGCCGGAATGACTGCCGCGAATGGCAGACAGGCCCGGCAAGGCGCTGACAGCGCGATGCAGGCCGCGCACGCGTCTCAACGAACAATCCGGAACAAGCCGCTGCGCACTTGCGCGCTTGCCCGTGCGTGTCACGGCCGGTTCCGCCCGCTCAGTCGCGATTCGGCCCCGGCCCGTATCGTCGCGACCGTTGCGCAGGTTTTCCGTTGGAGAGGTAGCAAACACGATGAAGCTTGCGTTCCTGCTATGGATGGCATCGATTCTTCCGCAACCGGCGTCGGACCAGATCTGTCTTGCGAGCACGATCTACCTCGAAGCTCGCAGCGAGTCCGCACGCGGACAGATGGCCGTCGCCGAGGTCGCGCTGCGCCGCCGTGAGAGCGGCCGCTGGGGCCACAGCGTTTGCGACGTGGTCAATGCGCCGGGGCAGTTCGCGCTCTCGCACACCAGCCGCAATTTCGTGTTCGACACGCCGCGGGCGTGGGAGAAGGCGTGGACGATCGCAGGCCGCGCGCTAGACATGTGGTCGCTGCCGCGCGAGCAGCGCAAGTTCGTCGTGCCGCATGCCGATCATTTCGTCGCCGCCGACCTCGCGTCACCGGCATGGATCAAGGGCCCGCCGCTGGCGACCATCGGCGCGCACAGTTTCTATCGCATCAACTGACTTGCGCGACGCCGCTTCCGCTGCGCGCGAATGCCAATAAAAAGCCGGCCGTATGGCCGGCTTTTTTTGTCGCTCGGTGAAAAGCGCTCAGCGCAGCCGTACCAGCCGGCTGTTGCGGATCATGACGCGGTCGCCGGGACGAAGCCCGGGGTTGTCGTATTGCGTCACGACGGCGCCTCGGCCGTCGTCGAGATCGACGTAGAAACGATAGGCGTTGTACGTGCGTGAGTTGCCTTCGCGCTCGATGGCGTTGCCCGCAAAGCCGCCGGCGACGGCGCCGCCGACGGTCGCAGCGGTGCGCCCGTCGCCCTTGCCGATCGTGCTGCCGAGCAGGCCGCCGACGATCGCGCCGATCACCGCGCCGCCGCCGCTGGTGCGACGGTCGCGTGCGTAGACGCGCTCGATGTCGGTGATGCGTCCGCACTGATTGCAGCTGCGGTCGCGGTCATAATGGCCGCGGTCGTAGTAACCGCGATCGGAATAGCCCCGATCGCCGTCGTAGTACGTCGAGCGCGGCGGCGGCGCGGCACAACCGGCTAGCATCGCTGCCAGCACAAAGCCGGTCACCAGGCGGTATGGGTTCGTTCGCATGACACTCTCCGTGCGGACTCGGGAAATCGCCTGCAGATTGTGCCAACCGCAATGAACGGCAATGGAACTGCCGAAGCGTCGGCAAGCTGCGGGTCATGCGGCGCTTGGGTTAGCATCGGCGCGCCTGGGGGAGATGCCGCAATGCAGACCACGACGCCGTCCGCAGATGACCTGCGCGAGCTCGATGCGGACAGTGCCGTCGCGCGGCTGACTCCCCTGCCCGACACCGTGATCGCGGCGCTGCTGCACGATCTGGGCCCCGGCCGCGCCGTGGCCATCCTCGACCGTTTCGGCGCCGAGCGCCGCCGCCAGATCGCGCTTGCCGCCGGCCAGGCTGAAGGCGGACAGTGGCTGACCGGCCAGCACTGGAGCCCCGGCACCGTCGGCCGCCTGATGGAGGCGCCGCCGGCCGTGTTCACGGAAGACGCCACCGTCGCCGAAGTCATCGCGACGCTGCGGCCGGTCGTCTCGCACACGCTGGTGACCTATGTGTTCGTCATCGACGCCGAACGCCACCTGACGGGGCTCGTCGCGTTCCGCGAGCTGGCCTTCGCGCGGCCGGAGCAGCGTCTGTCCGAGATCATGGTCGCGCACCCGTTCGCGCTGCACCCGGACACCGACGTCATCGACGCAATGCGCGAAGTCGTGCGCAGGCACTATCCCGTGTACCCGGTCTGCGATCACGAACAGCGGTTGCTGGGCCTCGTGCGCGGTGCCGTGCTGTTCGAGGAACAGGCTTTCGAAATCAGCGCGCAGGCGGGCTCGATGGTCGGTGTCGAAAAAGAGGAACGCCTGGTCACGCCATGGCAGCGCGCATTGAGGTTCCGCCATCCATGGCTGCAGCTCAATCTCGTCACCGCATTCGTCGCAGCGGCGGTGGTCGGCCTGTTCCAGGACACGCTGAATCGCGTCGTGCTGCTCGCAGTGTTCATTCCCGTCCTTTCCGGGCAATGCAGCAACACCGGCTGCCAGGCGCTTGCCGTCACGCTGCGCGGCATGACGCTCGGCGAGCTCAAGGCCGGCCGCGCGGCCGCGCTCCTGTGGAAGGAAGCCTGGCTCGGTTTTCTCAACGGCGCGCTCACGGGGCTCGTCGCCGCCATCGGCATGTTCTGGGCGGCCTATCACCAGGAGCATCCGCAGGCCTTCATGCTGGCTGCGATCACGTTCATCGCGATGGCCGGCAGCTGCGCGATGTCCGGCATCGCCGGCGCCGCGGTGCCACTCGGCCTGAAGCGCCTGGGCGCCGACCCGGCCACCGCGTCGAGCATCTTCCTGACAACCGCGACCGATGTCGTCAGCATGGGCATCTTTCTCGGCCTGGCCGCGTGGCTGATCAGCGGGGCCTGACCCGCCTTACGAACCTTTACACGCGGCCATGTGCCGTGTTTCGCAGCGCGGAGTATGTTTTCGCGCGCATCGGCTGAAAGACGCCGGCTGGTGGCGCCGGCGCCGGGGCCTCGTTCGCCAGAGGGGGTATGCGATGAAATCTCTCGTTACCTGCGCGGCCGCGATCGCCGCTGTCGTCGCTTTTCACATCGGCGGTGCACAGGCGCAGTGGTCGGACGATCCCGCCGCCAATCTCGTCATCGCCGACCGCGACAACGAGCAGGTGCAGGCCAAACTCGCAGCGACGGCAGACGGCGGCTTCTACGTCAGCTGGTTCGACAACGCCGCCGGCGGCTACGACGTGTACCTCCAGCGCCTGGACGCCGCGGGCAGCGAGCAGTGGCCGCATAACGGCATCGAGATCGCCGATCGAGATTTCAGCTCCACCGAAGACTACGGGCTCGACATCGACGCCGACGGCAACGCGCTGCTCGCGTTCCGCTACGAGAGCGGCGGCACGCCTCAGGTCCTCGCGCAGAAGGTCGCTCCGGACGGCACGCCGCTCTGGGGCACGCCGGGCGTGCTGGTGTCGGCCGATCCCGCGGGCACGCACGCACCGAAGATCTCGGCCGCCGGAGACGGCACGGTGTTGGTCGCGTGGACCAGCGACGACGGCTCGGTCGTCGTGCAGAAGCTCGACGGCGACGGCAACTCGGTCTGGGCGCTCGGCGGAGTGCCCATCGTGCCCTCCACCGGCTTTTTCTTCCTGGCCGACCTGCACGGCGACGCCGACGGCAACGCGATCGTCTCCTGGGTGCCCTATATCGGCACCTCGCACGAGCTCTGGACGCAGAAGCTCGCCGCGTTCGACGGCGCGAATCTCTGGGGCGACGATCCGGTCGAGGTCTTCGACGGCAGCGGCGGCGCGCTCCAGTTCGGCAACTTCCCTCCTTTCATCGAGGACGGCGAAGGCGGCGCGGTCTTCGTCTGGTACACGGTCGGCGCGAGCGGCCAGGTGCGCGTGCAGCACATCCTTTCGGACGGCAGCGCGGCCTCCGCGCAGAACGGCGTGCTCGCCTCGACGGATTCTGGCCAGCACCATTTCGAGCCGAGCGGCGCCTACGATCCGGCCAGCGGCGACATCTACGCGGCCTGGCGCGAAACCGATCTGCTGACGCAGAGCGATATCGGCGTCTACGCGCAGCGCATCGACGCGAGCGGCACGCGGCAGTGGGGCGACGGCGGCAAGGTGCTGGTGCCGCTGTCGACGCTGGACCAGACCAACATCGAAGCGCTGCCCGCCGAGGGCGGCGGCGTTCTTGTCGCCTGGGCCAGCGACGACGCGCCGAACGCCATGCCGATCCATGTCGCGCGGCTCGATCCCGACGGCGACTACGTCTGGCCAACTGAAACCGTCGAGCTTTCGACCGAGCCGAACGACATCGGCCGCCTCACAGGTGCGATGAGCACGTCGGGCTATGCCGCCTTCGCCTGGACGGCGAACGCGTCCAGCTTCGCAGGCGACATCCACGCGCAGAACGTCAACATGGACGGCTCACTCGGCAACGGCGTAGACGACACGATCTTCCGGGACGGCTTCGATCCCTGATCGCCCTGGCTGATCGCCCCTAGTTGATCGCCTCTAGAATCGGCGCGTGATCGCGCTGATCGACAGCCACAGCCATATCGACGCCGCCGAGTTCGACGCCGACCGCGACGCCGTGATCGGGCGCGCGCGGAGCGCCGGCGTAGCTCGGCAGATCGTGCCGGCTGTCGCGCTCGACAGCTTTGCGAAGCTGCGCGATCTCTGCCGGCGCGAGAGCGGCCTCTTTCCGGCCTATGGCCTGCATCCGATGTACCTCGCCGGGCACCGGCCGGAGCATCTCGACGCGCTGGCGGCGTGGCTTTCACGCGAGCGCGCCGTCGCCGTCGGCGAATGCGGGCTCGACTACTACGTCGAGGGTCTCGATCGCGAGGCGCAGCGGATGTACCTGGATCGCCAGCTCGCGCTCGCGCGCGAGCTCGGCCTGCCAGTGATCCTGCACGCGCGGCGCGCGTACGACGATGTCGCCGCCGCGATCCGGCGTGTCGGCGGCCTGCGCGGCGTCGTGCACAGTTTTTCGGGCAGCGAGGAGCAGGCCCGCCAGTTGTGGAAGCTCGGCTTCTGCCTCGGCATCGGCGGGCCCGTCACCTACGAGCGGGCCGCCCGGCTGCGCATGCTGGTCGCTCGCATGCCGGTCGAGTTCCTGCTGCTCGAAACCGACTCGCCTGATCAGCCGCTGGCAGGCCATCGCGGCGCGCGCAACGAGCCGGCGTTCCTGGTCGAGGTCTTGCGCACAATCGCGATGCTGCGCGACGAGGAGCCCGGCGCAATCGCCGCGGCGACATCGCGCAATGCCGAGGCATTGTTCGGACTGGATCCGGCGGCGTGACGACGCAGATGATCGCAAGCCCACGCGGCCTTCATCCTCACGCGTGAACTCCCGCACTCGAAGCGGCGGCTCAGCCTGGCACGCGCAGCAATCTCGCGATCGCCCGCGACACCGCGGCAAAGCCGAACGTCGCGGTGACGTGTGTCGCCGCACCCAGCCCGCCGCCGCAATCGAGCTTGAGGCCGGCCTCACCGGTCAGCGCCGGCCGTGTGCCGCAGACGCTGCCGTCCGCCTGCGGGTAGCGCACGTTTTCGAGCGAATATACGGCCTGCACGCCGAAATAGCGCTTCGGCCCGCGCGGAAAGTTGAACTCGTCGCGGAGCTTCTTGCGGATCAGCGCGAGCATCGCGTCGTGCTGGGTCTTGGAGAGATCGCGCACGGCGATCAGCGTCGGATCGGTGCGTCCTCCGGCCGAGCCGCAGACGATCAGCGGAATCTTGCGCCGGCGGCACCAGGCGATCATCTCCACCTTGACGCGGAACGCATCGCAGCAGTCGAGCACGACGTCGTAGCCGCGGCCCAGCAGCGCGTCGAGGTTCGACGGCGTGAGGAATTGCGCGATCGCGGCGACCTCGACGGACGGATGGATCGCGCGCGCGCGCTCGGCCATCACCTCGACCTTCGGGCGGCCGTACTCGCCGGCGAGCGCGTGCAGCTGGCGGTTCGTGTTGCTCAGGCAGATGTCGTCGGCGTCGATCAGCGTCAGCCGGCCGACGCCGCTGCGCGCCAGCGCCTCGACGGCCCACGAGCCGACGCCGCCGATCCCGACCACGCAGACATGCGCCGTCGCGAGCCGCGCGCCGCTGCCGGCTCCGTAGAGGCGGTCGATGCCGCGGAAACGTTCGTCCATGGGGCGGAACTGGGGACTCGGGACTGGGGATTCGAAAGCGGTTGTGGGAGTATCGCAGAGCTTGCCGATCGACCGCCGCAGTCCCAGCTTTCCGACGAATCCCGAATCCCGAATCCCCAACCCCGTCTTCACCCCCATGCGCTATCTCATCTGTCTCCTTGCCGGCGTGCTGATCGGCGCGCTCACCGCGGTCACGGCGGCCAATGTGCTGCAGCAGC
>Ga0182749_1002544_pt1 | contig 13257 bp, 15 predicted proteins | sample eDN3rd37CKraftMG_FD_128875 | JGI IMG/M metagenome (GOLD analysis project Ga0182749, IMG submission 128875) | Enriched Miracle-Growth compost microbial communities from Emeryville, California, USA - eDNA 3rd pass 37_C Kraft MG (version 2) (version 2) ...
CGCTCGGCCATGCCACGCCCATGTTCCAATTCGGGGCACTGTGGCGGACTTGGCTTAACGGCTTGTTAAGCCGGGGCGCTTGCGCGGGGCCGCCGATACCGCCTTATTGGCGCCGTTCTCGGTTGCCGAATTGGCCCATGTTCCGCCGGACCCTGGGATTCTCGCCATGACCGCCTCCGCCAAGAAACCGCCGCTCGGGGCCCTGCCCGAATGGAACCTCGCGGACCTCTATCCGGCCATCGACGCGCCGGAGGTGAAGCGCGACCTCGAGCGCGCCGAGACCTACAGCGCCGCCTTCGCCGAAGCCTTCAAGGGGAAGCTCGCGGAGATCGCGGCCGCGCCCGACGGCGGCGCGCAGCTTGCCGAGGCGGTGTCGCGCTACGAGATGATCGACGACCTGTTCGGCCGGCTCGGCTCCTACGCCGGCCTCCTTTACGCCGGCGACACCACCGACCCGCAGCGCGCCAAGTTCTACGGCGACGTGCAGGAGCGGCTGACCGCGGCCTCGACGCACCTCCTGTTCTTCACGCTCGAACTGAACCGGATCGACGACGCCGTGCTCGAACGCGCGCTGGAGAACCCGAAGCTCGCGCACTACCGGCCGTGGATCGAGGACGTGCGCAAGGAGAAGCCCTACCAGCTCGAAGACCGCGTCGAGCAGCTGTTCCACGAGAAGTCGGTCACCGGCCATGCCGCCTGGAACCGGCTGTTCGACGAGACCGTGGCCGGCCTGCGCTTCGCGGTCGGCGGCCGCAAGCTGCCGCTGGAGCAGACGCTGAACCTGCTGCAGCACCCGCGCGAGGAGACGCGCAAGGCCGCGGCCCAGGCGCTCGCCAGGACCTTCAGGGAGAACCTGCGCGTCTTCACGCTGGTCACCAACACGCTGGCCAAGGACAAGGAAATCTCCGACCGCTGGCGCGGCTTCGCCGACGTGGCCGACGCGCGCCACCTGTCGAACCGCGTCGAGCGCGAGGTGGTCGAGGCGCTGGTGGAGGCGGTGCGCGCCGCGCACCCGCGGCTGTCGCACCGCTACTACGCGCTGAAAGCCAGGTGGTTCGGCCGCAAGCGCCTCGCCCACTGGGACCGCAACGCGCCGCTCCCCAAGGTGCCGGCGCGTCCCATCGCCTGGCCGCAGGCGCGCGACACCGTGCTCGCGGCCTACGGCGCGTTCTCGCCGCGCATGGCCGACATCGCGCGCCGCTTCTTCGACGACCGCTGGATCGACGCGCCGCCGCGGCCGGGCAAGGCGCCGGGCGCGTTCTCCCATCCGACCGTGCCGTCGGCGCACCCTTACGTGCTGCTCAACTACCAGGGCAAGCCGCGCGACGTGATGACGCTCGCCCACGAGCTCGGCCACGGCGTCCACCAGGTGCTGGCGGCGAAGCAGGGGCCGCTGATGGCGCCGACGCCGCTGACGCTGGCCGAGACCGCGAGCGTGTTCGGCGAGATGCTGACCTTCAAGCGGCTGCTGGCCGACACCACCGACCCGCGGGCGCGCAAGGCCATGCTCGCCGCCAAGGTGGAGGACATGCTCAACACCGTGGTGCGGCAGATCGCGTTCTACACCTTCGAACGCAAGGTCCACACCGAGCGCAGGCAGGGCGAGCTGACCGCCGACCGCATCGGCGAGATCTGGATGGAGGTGCAGGGCGAGAGCCTCGGCCCGGCGATCGAGCTCAAGGCGGGCTACGAGACGTTCTGGACCTACATCGGCCATTTCGTCCATTCGCCGTTCTACGTCTATGCCTATGCCTTCGGGGACTGCCTGGTGAACTCGCTCTACGCGGTCTACGAGCGCGCCCACGAGGGCTTCGCCGACCGCTACCTCGACATGCTCGCCGCCGGCGGCACCAAACACCATTCCGACCTGCTCAAGCCCTTCGGCCTCGACGCCCGCGACCCGTCGTTCTGGCAGGGCGGATTGGGGGTCATCGCCGGGATGATCGACGAGCTGGAGGGGCTGGGGTGAAGATGGCCGCAGCGCTACCCGTAAAACAGGTGTTGAACTTCGGGCCGGTCCGCGTTATACAGATGTATTACGAGGTGACGCCATGAAGCTCGAAGTCAAGAAGATCGGCAATTCGGACGGCCTGCTGCTGCCGCGCGAACTGATGCAGCGGCTCGACCTCAAGCGCGGGCAGTTCTTGCAAATCGTGGAGCTTCCCGGCGGCGGCTTCCAGGCGCTGCCTTACGATCCCGATTTCGAGAAGACGTTGGAGATTGCCGACGAGATCATGGACGAATATCGCGATACGCTTGCGACGCTCGCCAAGTGATACCGAGTGGTCATTCCGGGACGCCGCGAAGCGGCGGGCCCGGAATCCAGCAACACAGAACATCCCGGCGTCACTGGATTCCGGGTTCGCGCCTTCGGCGCGCCCCGGAATGACGGTCCGGACTTTTTCAACGGCCTGCTAACGAAACGCCGCCCCTATGAGCGAGAATCCCAAGTGGGTGACCTACGAGCAGGTCATCGCCATCCATGCGCGTCAATTGCGCCGGTTCGGGGGAGCGCCCGGCCTGCGCGACGAAGGCATGTTGCGCTCCGCGTTGGAGCGGCCGCTCAACAAATGGCATTACGAACAGGCGGAACTGCCGGTGCTTGCCGCTGCTTACGCCTACGGTCTCGCGAAGAATCATGCTTTCGTCGATGGCAACAAGCGCGCCGCGTTCATGACCATGATGACGTTCCTGCGCAAGAACGGCGTGCGGTTCGCACCGGCGCAGGCGCATGCCACGGCCATCATCATGGCGCTCGCCGCCGGCGAGGTGAGCGAGGACAGCCTGACGCGCTGGATCAGGGACAACTGGCCCGCGGCGTGAGCCTCTGTCCATTCGTCCCGCGACGGCTTATGTGAAAGCGATGCCCGTCGACCGCGAACGCAACCGCTTCACCGCCCGCGCGGCGCGCTATGCGCGGGTGGGCGCCAACGTCGGGGGCGTGGCGGCGAAGATGGCGGCGAACCGCATCGCGGGCCGCGCCGACGCCGGCGCGCGCAACGCCGGCGACCTCGCGGCCGCGCTCGGCGGCCTCAAGGGTCCGATCATGAAGGTCGCGCAGATGATGGCGACCATCCCGGACCTCCTGCCGGCGGACTACGCCATCGAGCTGGCGAAGCTCCAGAGCGAGGCGCCGCCCATGGGCTGGGCCTTCGTCAAGCGCCGCATGGCGGCGGAGCTCGGCCCGGACTGGCCGCGGAAATTCGCGTCGTTCGAGCATAGGCCCGCGGCCGCCGCCTCGCTCGGCCAGGTGCATCGCGCCGTCGCCCATGACGGCTCGCCGCTCGCCTGCAAGCTGCAATACCCGGACATGACATCGGCGGTCGAGGCGGACCTGCGGCAGCTCGACTTCCTGTTCGCGCTGCGCCGGCGCATGGACGGCGCCATCGATACCCGCGAGATCGCCAAGGAGATCGGCGCGCGGCTGCGCGAGGAGCTCGACTATGAGCGTGAGGCGAAGCATGTCGCGCTCTATCGCCTCATGCTGGGCGACGTGCCGGAGGTGCGCGTCCCCGGCGTGTGGCCGGAGCTTTCGACCCACCGGCTGCTCACCCTCGACTGGCTCGACGGCCGGAAGCTGCTGGCGTTCCGCGACCACGACCTGGCGGTGCGCAACCGCATCGGCACGGCCATGTTCAAGGCGTGGTGGCTGCCCTTCGCCCGCCACGGCGTGATCCATGGCGACCCCCACCTCGGCAACTACACCGTGTTCGGGGAGGGCGACGGCATCAACCTGCTCGACTACGGCTGCATCCGCATCTTCCCGCCGGCCTTCGTCGTCGGCGTGGTCGATCTCTACAGCGGGCTGCTCGACGGCGACGACGACCGGGTGGTCCACGCCTACGAGACCTGGGGCTTCAAGCGCCTCAATCGCGAGCTCATCGACATCCTCAACATCTGGGCGCGCTTCATCTACGGCCCGCTGCTCGACGACCGCGAGCGCACCATCGCCGATGGGGTGAAGCCCTCCGAATACGGCCGCCGCGAAGCCTTCAAGGTCCACCGCGCGCTCAAGGAGAAGGGGCCGGTGACCATCCCGCGCGAGTTCGTGTTCATGGACCGCGCCGCAATCGGGCTCGGCGGGGTCTTCCTGCACCTCGGCGCCCGGCTCAATTTCCACCGTCTGTTCAGCGCGGCCATCGAGCGGTTCTCGGTGGCGGCGGTGGCCGGGCGGCAGCAGGAGGCATTAACAGCCGTGGGACTGCCATAACCTCGCGTCCGTTGCCCTGCACCCCCGAAATGCGCTATTTCCGCCCAGGACCAGTCCCTCATCTGAGCTTGGAGCACACCGAAATGGCCGACCACGGCGAGGTCGAATACGCGACCGCTACCGGCAACGACTACCAGGAGCACGAAGGCACCTACGAGGGCTTCGTCCACCTCACGGTCATCGGCATCCTCAACCTCATCACCGTGCTGGTCGGCCTGACGCTGGGCGGCGTGCTCGGCCACTGGATCGCCGAGGCGGTCTTCATCATTCTCGCCATCATCGGGACGCTGCAGGGCTTGATGTCCGGCTCGCGCACGTTCAGCGCCGCCGTCACCATCCTCGCCCTGCTGGCGCTGGCGCTCTACGGGCTGAGCTGAACCGTCATGCGCATCGCTGTCCCGCGGGAGACCGAGGCCAATGAGCCCCGCGTGGCGGCGACGCCCGAAACCGTGAAGAAATTCCTCGGCCTCGGGGCCGAGGTCGCGGTGGAGCCGGGCGCGGGGGTGAAGTCCGGCATCCCGGATGACGAGTTCGCGGCGGCCGGCGCGGCGCTGGCGGCCGACGCGGTCAGCGGCGCCGACATCGTGCTCAAGGTGCGCCGCCCGACCGAGGCCGAGCTTGCCGCCTACAAGAGCGGCGCCATCGTCGTCGCCATCATGGACCCCTACGGCAACGACGCCGCGCTCGCTTCGTTGGCGAAGGCCGGCGTCACCGCCTTCGCCATGGAGCTGATGCCGCGCATCACCCGCGCGCAGTCCATGGACGTGCTCTCCAGCCAGGCCAACCTCGCCGGCTACCGCGCCGTGATCGACGCCGCGGCGGAATACGGCCGCGCGCTGCCGATGATGATGACCGCGGCCGGCACGGTGCCGGCGGCCAAGGTGTTCGTCATGGGCGTCGGCGTCGCCGGCCTGCAGGCGATCGCCACCGCGCGCCGGCTCGGCGGCATCGTCACCGCGACCGACGTGCGGCCGGCGGTGAAGGAGCAGGTGCAGAGCCTCGGCGCGAAGTTCATCGCGGTCGAGGACGAGGAGTTCCGGCAGGCCGAGACCGCCGGCGGCTACGCCAAGGAAATGTCCAAGGAGTACCAGGCCAAGCAGGCCGCGCTGATCGCCGAGCACATCAAGCGGCAGGACATCGTCGTCGCCACGGCGCTGATCCCCGGCCGGCCGGCGCCGCGCCTCGTCAGCCGCGACATGGTGGCGTCGATGCGGCCCGGCTCGGTGATCGTCGACCTCGCGGTCGAGCGCGGCGGCAACGTCGAGGGCGCCGAGCCCGGCAAGGTGGCCGAGGTGGGCGGCGTCAGGATCGTCGGCTTTCTCAACATGCCGGGCCGGCTCGCGGCCTCGGCCTCGGCGCTCTACGCCAAGAACCTGCTGACCTTCGTCGAGACCATGATCGACAGGAAGACGAAGGCGCTCGCCATCGACTGGGACGACGACATCATCAAGGGCACGGCGCTGACCCGCGACGGCGCGGTGATCCACCCGAATTTCAGGCCGAAGACGGCGGCCTGAGATGAAACCGAGCGCCGACACGCGGTCATTCCGGGGGGCCGGCGAAGCCGGCGAGCCCGGAATCCAGCGGCAGGATCGGCGTTCATGTCTGGATTCCGGGTTCACGGCCTGCGGCCGCGCCCCGGCATGACGGAGAGGAAAGGGAACGGAGCACCATGGACCATCTCGCCACCGCCATCGACCCGTTCGTGTTCCGCCTCTCGATCTTCGTGCTGGCGGTGTTCGTGGGCTATTACGTGGTGTGGTCGGTGACGCCCGCGCTGCACACGCCGCTGATGTCGGTGACCAACGCGATCTCCTCGGTGATCGTCGTCGGCGCGCTGCTCGCGGTCGGCGTCGGGCTGGTGGCGGACGACAGCGGGCCGATCTGGGCGCGCGGCTTCGGCTTCGTCGCGCTGGTGTTCGCCTCGATCAACATTTTCGGCGGCTTCCTGGTCACCCAGCGCATGCTGGCGATGTACCAGAAAAAGAAGAAGTAGCGCGGGCCGCGGGGCCGGGGGACGACATCCATGAGCGCCAATCTCGCCGCGCTGCTCTATCTCATCGCCGGCGTCCTGTTCATCCTCGCGCTGCGCGGCCTGTCGAGCCCGGAGACGAGCCGGCGCGGCAACACGCTGGGCATGGCCGGCATGGCGATCGCGGTGGCGACCACGCTCGCCGCGCACCCGCCGGCGGACGGCGTCGCCTGGGCGCTGGTCGTGGCCGGCATCGCCATCGGCGGCGGCCTCGGCGCCGTGATCGCGCGCCGCGTGCCCATGACCTCGATGCCGGAGCTGGTCGCGGCGTTCCATTCCCTGGTCGGCCTCGCCGCGGTGCTGGTCGCCGCCGGCGCGTTCTACGCGCCCACGGCCTTCGACATCGGCACCGAGGGCGCGATCCACGCCCAGAGCCTCGTCGAGATGGCGCTCGGCGTCGCCATCGGCGCGCTCACCTTCACCGGCTCGGTGATCGCCTTCCTCAAGCTCTCCGGCCGCATGAGCGGCGCGCCGATCACGCTGCCCGGCCGCCACGTCATCAACATCCTGCTGGCGCTCGCCCTGATCTACTTCATCTACGGCCTGGTGGTGTCGCAGAGCGCGCTCGACTTCTGGCTCATCGCCATCCTCGCCTTCGTGCTCGGCGTGCTCATCATCATCCCCATCGGCGGCGCCGACATGCCGGTGGTGATCTCCATGCTCAACTCCTACTCGGGCTGGGCCGCGGCGGGCATCGGCTTCACGCTCGGCAACTCGGCGCTCATCATCACCGGCGCGCTGGTCGGCTCCTCGGGCGCGATCCTGTCCTACATCATGTGCAAGGGCATGAACCGCTCCTTCATCTCCGTGATCCTCGGCGGCTTCGGCGGCGAGGTCGCGGCGGCGGGCGGCGCGCAGGAGCAGCGGCCGGTCAAGCTCGGCTCGGCGGAGGACGCCGCCTACATCATGAAGAACGCCGCCAAGGTCATCATCGTGCCGGGCTACGGCATGGCGGTGGCGCAGGCCCAGCACGCGTTGCGCGAGATGGCGGACCTGCTGAAGAAGGAGGGCGTCGAGGTCAAGTACGCCATCCACCCGGTCGCCGGCCGCATGCCCGGCCACATGAACGTGCTGCTGGCCGAGGCCAACGTGCCCTACGACGAGGTGTTCGAGCTGGAGGACATCAACTCCGAGTTCGCCCAGGCCGACGTCGCCTTCGTCATCGGCGCCAACGACGTCACCAACCCGGCGGCGGAGGAGGATCCCAAGTCCCCGATCTACGGCATGCCGGTGTTGCAGGTGTGGAAGGCCGGAACGGTGATGTTCGTCAAGCGCTCGCTTGCATCGGGCTACGCGGGCATCGACAATCCATTGTTCTATCGCGACAATACGATGATGCTGCTCGGCGACGCCAAGAAGATGGCGGAGAGCATCGTCAAGGCGCTGGGCTGAGCGCGGCCCGGCCAAGCCCGGGAGGTCAGCCATGGCGCAGCGCAACGGTCAGGTGAAGCTCGGGGCGTTCCTGCATCCGACCGGCCACCACATCGCCGCGTGGCGGCATCCCGACGCCTACGCCGCCGCGAGCGTCGATTTCAGCCACTACGTCGATCTTGCCCGCACCGCGGAGCGCGGCAGGTTCGACATGCTGTTCCTCGCCGACTCGCCGGCCATGCGGAACTGGCCGCTGGAGCGGTCGAGCCGGGTCGCGACCTATGTCGCCGGCTTCGAGCCGATCACGCTGCTGTCCGCGCTCGCCGCGGTGACGAGGAACATCGGCCTCGCCGCCACCGCGACCACGACCTACAACGAGCCGTTCCACATCGCGCGCAAATACGCCTCCCTCGACCACATCAGCGGCGGCCGCGCGGCCTGGAACCTCGTCACCTCCGTCAACATCGCGGAGGCGAAGAACTTCGGCCGCGAGAAGCACGTCGAGCACGACGCGCGCTACGACCGCGCCGCCGAGTTCGCGCGCGTGGTGCTGGGCCTGTGGGACTCATGGGACGGGGATGCCTTCGTGCGCGACAAGGCGGCCGGCCGCTTCTTCGATCCGGCCAGGGTCCACGCGCTCGACCACAAGGGCGAGCATTTCTCCGTGGCCGGCCCGCTCAACGTGCCGCGCTCGCCGCAGGGCCGGCCGGTGATCGTGCAGGCCGGCACCTCGGAAGCGGGCCAGGAGCTCGAGGCCGAGGTCGCCGACGCGGTGTTCGCCACCGGCCAGACGCTGGAGAGCGCGCAGACATTCTACCAGTCGCTGAAGGGCCGCCTCGCCCGGTTCGGCCGCGAGCCCGACGACCTCAAGGTGATGCCGGGCCTCGTGCCCTTTATCGGCGACAGCCGGCAGGAGGCCGACGACGCGTTCGAGAAGCTGCAGTCGCTGGTGCATCCCGAGGTCGGGCTCCAGCTTCTCGGCGAGATGCTCGGCCACGTCGACCTGACGAAATATCCGCTCGACGGGCCGCTGCCCGAGATCAAGGACACCATCGGCAGCCATACCGCGCTCAAGCTGTTCACCGAGATGGCGAAGCGCGAGAACCTGACGATCCGCCAGCTTTACCTGCGGGTGGTGCTGCGCGGTCATTGCATCGTGCGCGGCACCGCCTCCGACATCGCCGACCATATCCAGGCGTGGTTCGAGGGCTACGGCGCCGACGGCTTCAACATCATGCCGCCGTACCTGCCGGGCGGCCTCGACGCGTTCGTCGACAAGGTGGTACCGGAGCTCCAGCGCCGCGGTATCTTCCGCAAGGAGTACGAGGGACGCACGCTGCGCGACAATCTCGGCCTTCGGTATCCACAGAGCCGCTACCGGCAAGAGAGTAGTCGCGTCGCCGCGCGCGCCTGACCCGCCGCGCCGCATTGCCCGCCGCGCCCGAGCTTGTCGGTAACGGACGCGGATTGTTGTCCTGCGTGGAACATCCCTCCCGATGTGCCGTTGCCGTGGCGTATCGCACGGACGATGTGCAAACATCACGAAGCATGGAGCAGCTCATGGCACAGGGCACCTCGAACCGGGGCTTCGCCAGCATGGACGAACAGAAGCAGCGCGAGATCGCCCGCAAGGGCGGCGAGAGCGTCCCTGCGGAGCAGCGCAGCTTCTCGAGGGACCGCCAGCTTGCCGCGGAGGCGGGCCGCAAGGGCGGACATGCCGTGGCCGACGAGGACCGCAGCTTCTCGAAGAACCGCCAGCTTGCTGCGGAGGCCGGCCGCAAGGGCGGCAGCCACTGACGGGGCCTCGACCGGGTCAGGCTCGCGGCGAAGATGCGCGGCGAAAGCCGCGCATCTTGTTTGTCCGCATGGTCCCGAGCCGGGTTTCGCCGGCGCCCGGCCGCGATAAGGCGCGCGCCTATTTATAGATCTCCTTCGCCGCGGCGACCATCTTGTCGGTCAGTTCGAGCTTGGCGACGCCGAGGAGCTTGATGTCGGCGAGGAAGGCGTAATCCGGCGGCAGCTTGCTTTCGAGCCCCGCCTTGGTCGGCAGCAGGCCCTCGCTCGCGTAGATCGCCTGGCCTTCGTCGGACAGCATGAAGTCGATGAGGAGACGCGCGGCGTTGGGGTGCGGCGCGTGGGTGAGGATCGACGACGCATAGGGCAGGTAGGCGACTCCTTCCTCGGGAATGCCGGCCTTAACCGGCAAGCCCTTGAGCGAGGGCAGGTAGTTGAGGAGCCACGGCAGGTAGAGCGCGTATTCGCCGCGCGCCACGCGCCGCTCCGCCTCGCGCATGTCGCGGGTGAAGGCGACGTTCTGCTGCGCCAGCTTCTCGTGGAAGCCGCGGCCGAGCTTCTCGTAGGTCACGGAGAAATAATTGGAGCCGCCGCCGATGGCGCGGAAGTCGTCGGCGAGAATCCTGCCCTTCCATTTCGGATCGAGCAGGTCGTTCCAGCTCCTGATCGGCTGCGTCACCTGGTTGGAGTTGGCCAGGATCGCGTAGTTGAGGAGGAACGTCGGGATGTTCACGTCGCGGTCCACCCAGGCGGATTCGACATCGGGGCGGAAGCCCTTTCCGTTCGGCAGCGGCCCGATCATGTCCACGGTCTTGTCCTCCATCCAGATCTGGCGGGTCTGGTTGGCGGAGGTGTGCATCACGTCGGCGGCGGCGTTGTTGCCGATGCGCTCGGTGCGGATGCGCTCGCGCAATTCGGTGGCGCGCAGCTCCAGCACGTTGACGCGGATGCCGTATTTCTTCTCGAAGGACTCGCTGATCTTCCGGGTGGACGGGTTGCCGGGCAGGGCGGTGTAGAAGTTCACCGACCCTTCGGCCTTGGCCGCCGCGACCACCTTGTCCCAGTCGGCCGGCGCCTGGGCGCGGGCGGTGGCGGCGAGAGCCGCGAAAAGCAAAAGAGCAAGTGTCGCTGCAAAACGGCGCATTCGTTGTCCCCCTGGTCCCCTTGTCTCAGCTTGAATGTGCTTGCGTCGACCCGAAACGGCAGCCGCGGGCGCGGCGCACTCCTTCTCCCCGTTTGCGGGGAGACGGTTGGGACGAGGGGGTTGTGAGTCTCGACAGACCCCTGCCCCTCGCCCCGCGCGCGACCTCTCCCCGCAGGCGGGAAAGGTGAAGCCCGAGCGTCACGCCGCGGCGGACAGGTCGACCGGCCGCTCGCGGCAGGTGGCGCGGCGCATGTCGCGGCGATATTTCGTGTCCTCGAAGTCGGTGGCGCGGTGCATGGTGGAGAGGTTGTCCCACATCAGGAGGTCGCCGAGCCGCCACTTGTGGCGATAGACGAACCGCGGCTGCGTGGCGTGGGCCATCAGCGCCTTGATGAGCCCGAGGCCGAGCTCGTCCGGCCAGCCGACGACGCGCGCGGCGTGGGAGGCGACGTAGAGCGACTTGCGGCCCGAGCCGGGATGGACATGGACGAGCTTGTGATAGGCCGGCGGCCGCGAGTCGAGTTCTTCCTGGGTCGGCGGAGGGAAGCCGGCGAGCTGGCGCGAGTGCCAGATCGAGTGCTCGGCGGTAAGCCCCTCGATCATCTGCTTCATCGGCTCGGGCAGCGCGTCGTAGGCGGCGCGCATGTCGGCGAACTCGGTGTCGCCGCCGGCGCCCTCGGGCGGGATCTCGTGGCCGAGCAGCAGCGAGTAGGTGGCGCGGTTGTCCATGAACGACATGTCGGCGTGCCACAGCCGGTCGCCCTTGCGGAACATCATGCGGCGGTTGTCGGGCTTCATGATGTTGCCGTCGGCGTCGAGGTTGCCGACATCGACCAGCGCCGGGTTGTCGATGCGCTTCTTGACGTCGCCGGTCACCTTGAACGTGTGGCCGACCTCCACCGGGCCGAACAGCGCGCTGAAGGCGACGTGCTGCTCGTCGGTGAGGGGTTTCGGATTGCGATAGACGACGACGCCGTAGCGGTCGATGAGGGCCTTGAGGTCGCGGACCGGCAGCGCGGAGACGGGCTGGGCGAGGTCGAGGCCGACGACCTCGGCGCCGAACACGGGCGTCAGCGGATTGACTTGATAGTCCATGGCGTTTCCCCGGAGTCTTATGGGCGGCCGATTGTAGGACATCCGGCGGGCATGGCGATAGTGCGCTAGCCCGCCCGCTTGCGGCCGCTTTGCCGGGCGTAGCGGTCCACCAGCGCCCGGATCATGCGCTGGTAGGAGACATTGCTTTTTCGCGCCTCGCGTTTGAAAAAGTCGAGGCTGCGGCGCGACAGGCTCAGCGTGACCTTCACGTTGTCCTCGCGCGGCACGAGGTCGGACGGGGGCGGCAGGAAGTCCTCGATCACGCGGAGCCGGCCGATGTCCCCGCGGGTATATTTAACCGTTTTCCTGCTCATAGAGCTTCCGTCCTTTCCGCCAGTAGCCCGCGCCGATAATGCGTATGCGGCCGTTGCGATGGGTGAAGCGAACGGTCATCACGCCGCCGCCGACCATGCCGAAGCAGAAGTAGCGCCGCTCGGCGCCGCTGTGCTCCAAATCCTCGGCAATCACGCGCCGCGGATCGAGGAACGCGGCCTGCGCCTCGAGGAATGAAACGCCGTGCTTGGTCCGGTTGATCCGGTCCTTCGCGTCGTCCCATTCGAAGCTCGGCTGACGCTGCATTCGTATGGATATTACGCCATACTACGATATGGCTGCAATGTCGTCGCGCGGAAACGAGAATGGCCGGGACAAGCCCGGCCATTCGCAACCCCAATCTTCGAAACGGACTTAGCGGCCGAACCCGCCGCCAAAAGCGGGGCGGTCGCTGCGCGGCGCGCCTGCAGGGCCGCCGCGGCCCGGTCCGCCGGCCGCGCCCCGGCCGCCGGGGCCCGGCTTGACCACCTTGGGCTTGCCCGGCAGCAGGCCTTCGCGCTGCAGCTTCTTGCGCGCGAGCTTGCGGGCCCGGCGGATCGCCTCGGCGCGCTCGCGCGCCTTCTTCTCGGAGGGCTTTTCGTAATGGCCGCGGAGCTTCATCTCGCGGAAAATGCCCTCGCGCTGCATCTTCTTCTTGAGCGCCTTGAGGGCCTGATCGACGTTGTTGTCACGAACGAGAACCTGCACGCGGTGCTTTCTCCATCGGGTTGAAATTGTCGGAATGCCGGGCCTAATGGGCCACGCGGCTCATCGGGTCGCGCGCCTGTAGCAGAAATGGTGGGCGAAGTCCATTGTTCCAAGGGCTTTCGCGGGTTTTCGCAGCGGCCGGTCCGGCTTTCAGAGTTTAATGACGGTGACGTGGCCCATCTTGCGGCCGTGGCGGGCGTCGTCCTTGCCGTAGAGATGGACCGTGGCGCCGGGGACGGTCAGCCATTGGGCATAGGTCTCGACCTCGGGTCCGATCAGGTTGCGCATCTCGACCGCGCGGCCGTGGCGGACCGGCTCGGCGAGCGGCCAGCCGGCGATGGCGCGGACGTGCTGCTCGAACTGGGACACGGTGGCCCCGTCCAGCGTCCAGTGGCCGGAGTTGTGCACCCGCGGCGCGATCTCGTTGACCAGGACGCGGTGGGAGCCCGCCTCGGGAACCACGAACATCTCCACCGCCAGCACGCCCACGTAGTCCAGCGCCTCGGCGATCCGCCGCGCGATCCGCAGCGCCTCCTCCGCGACCGCGGGGCTCACCGGGGCGGGCGCGCGGGAGACGCGCAGGATATGGTC
>Ga0182749_1002547_pt1 | contig 13250 bp, 10 predicted proteins | sample eDN3rd37CKraftMG_FD_128875 | JGI IMG/M metagenome (GOLD analysis project Ga0182749, IMG submission 128875) | Enriched Miracle-Growth compost microbial communities from Emeryville, California, USA - eDNA 3rd pass 37_C Kraft MG (version 2) (version 2) ...
CGTCTCAGTGAGCAGCCACAGTCCCGTCACGTTGTGCAGGAAGCGCACGCGGCCGTCGACGCCGCCCTCGTTGGTGTAGAGCGCTTCGCGCGCGGCATCCGTCACGACCGGTTCGTCGAGCTCGACGCCCACCAGACCCCACGTGCCGCACGAGATGTAGGCGGCGTCGGGCGATGCAAGCGGCACCGCGACGACCGCCGATGCGGTGTCGTGCGACCCGACGGCGACCACCTCGAGGGGAGCGCCGACCCGATCCAGCGCCCTGCCGCGCACGGCACCGAGCCGTGCGCCCGGATCGACGAGCGACGGCAGCGCCGACGTCGGCACCCCGAGGCGCTCGGCGAGCTCGGTGTCCCACTGGCGTGTGCGCACGTCGAGGAGGCCCGTCGTGGAGGCGTTCGTGCGCTCGGCGACGCGAGCGCCCGTCAGGAGGAACGCGATGAGGTCGGGGATGAGGAGCGCGGCGTCCGCTTCGGCCAGCCGTGCGTCGGCGGCGTACTGATACAGCGTGTTGAACGGCAGGAACTGGAGTCCGTTGCGGCGGTACAGCTCCTCGAACGGCACGATCGCATGCACCGCCTCGACACCTGCGGCCGTGCGGTCGTCGCGGTAGTGGAACGGTGCGTCGAGCAGCTCATCGCCGCGCAGCAGTCCGTAGTCGACGGCCCACGAGTCGATGCCGACGCTCGCGATGCCCGGCTCGCGTCGCACCGCCTCTGCGAGCCCCGCGATGATGTGGTCGTAGAGCGCGGCGAAGTCCCACCGCAGCGAGTCATCGGGGGCGGTCACGGGTCCGTTCGGGAAGCGTGCGACCTCCTCGAGCCGCACCGCGCCCTCCTCGACGTACCCGAGCATGACGCGCCCGCTCGTCGCCCCGAGGTCGACCGCCGCGACGACTCCGCCGCTCATCGCACGAACCTCATCGCAGGAACGCCGCCGCGACGCCCGAATCGACCGGCACGTGCAGGCCCGTCGTGCGCGAGAGCTCGGGTCCTGTGAGCACGTACACCGCGTCGGCGACGTTCTCGGGCACGACCTCGCGCTTGAGGATCGTGCGCTGCGCGTAGAACTCGCCGAGCTTCTCCTCGGGCACGCCGTAGGTGGCGGCGCGGTTGGCGCCCCAGCCCGACGCGAAGATGCCCGAACCGCGCACCACGCCGTCGGGGTTCACACCGTTGACCCGGATGCCGTACTCACCCAGCTCGACCGCGAGCAGCCGCACCTGGTGCGCTTGGTCGGCCTTCGTCGCCGAGTACGCGATGTTGTTCGGGCCCGCGAACACCGAGTTCTTCGACGATATGTAGACGACGTCGCCGCCCATGCCCTGCTCGATGAGCGCCTTGGCGGCCGCCTTGGACACGAGGAACGAGCCCTTCGCCATGACGTCGTGCTGAAGATCCCAGTCCGCCTCGGTCGTCTCGAGCAGAGGCTTCGACAGCGACAGGCCGGCGTTGTTCACCACGAGGTCGACACCGCCGAACGCGAGCACGGTCGCGTCGATCGCGGCCTGCACCGCCGCGGGGTCGGCGACGTTCGCGGCGACGCCGATCGCGACATCCGTGTTCCCGAGCTCGGCCGCGACCGCCTGAGCCTTCTCGAGGTCGAGGTCGGCCACGACGACGCACGCGCCCTCGGCCGCGAGCCGCGTCGCGATCGCCTTGCCGATGCCGGATGCGGCGCCGGTGACGAAGGCGATGCGGCCCTGGTGCGACTTGGGCTTCGGCATCCGCTGCAGCTTGGCCTCTTCGAGTGCCCAGTACTCGATGCGGAACTTCTCGGCGTCGCTGACCGGCGCGTAGGTCGACAGCGCCTCGGCGCCGCGCATGACGTTGATCGCGTTGACGTAGAACTCGCCGGCGACGCGCGCGGTCTGCTTGTTCGCGCCGTACGAGAACATCCCGACGCCCGGCACGAGCACGATGAGCGGGTCGGCGCCGCGCATCGCGGGGCTGTCGGGCGTCGCGTGTGCTCCGTAGTACGCCCGATAGTCGGCGCGGTACTGCTCGTGCAGCTCCTTGAGGCGCGCGATCGAGTCCTCGACGGATGCGTCGGCGGGAAGGTCGAGCAGCATCGGCTTGACCTTCGTGCGCAGGAAGTGGTCGGGGCAGCTCGTGCCGAGCTCCGCGAGCGCGGGCGCCTTCTCCGACGCGAGGAAGTCGAGCACGACGTCGCTGTCGGTGAAGTGGCCGACCATCGGCTTGTCGGTCGAGGCGAGCCCGCGGATCGTCGGGGCGAGGGCCGCGGCCTTCGCGCGGCGTTCGGTCTCGGGGAGCGGCTCGAACCCGGCGCGCACGCCCCCGAACGGCTCGGGCTTCCCGTGCTCGGCGATGTAGGCGGCCGCGGTCTCGATGATCCACAGCGAGTTGCGCTCCGCCTCGTCGGACGTGTCGCCCCACGCCGTGATGCCGTGTCCGCCGAGGATGCAGCCCACCGCCTGCGGGTTCCGCCGCTTGATCTCGGCGATGTCGAGGCCGAGCTGAAACCCGGGGCGCCGCCACGGCACCCATGCGACCTTGTCGCCGAAGATCTTCGCGGTGAGCTCCTCGCCGTCGGCGGCGGTCGCGATCGCGATGCCCGAATCCGGATGCAGGTGATCCACGTGCGCCGCCTCGACGAGGCCGTGCATGGCGGTGTCGATCGACGGCGCGGCGCCGCCCTTTCCGTGCAGGCAGTAGTCGAAGGCCGCGACCATCTCGTCTTCGCGCTCGACGCCCGGGTAGACGTCGACGAGCGCGCGCATGCGGTCGAGTCGCAGCACCGCGAGCCCCTCGGGCTTCAGCGTGCCGAGGTCGCCGCCGGAGCCTTTGACCCACAGCAGCTCGACGGGCTCGCCGGTGACGGGATCGATCTCGGTCCCCTTGGCGGACGTGTTGCCGCCCGCGTAGTTCGTGTTCGCGGGGTTCGAGCCGAGGCGGTTCGAGCGGGCGATCAGCTGTTCGACGGTCGTGTTCGTCATCGCGTCATGCCCCCCATCCGGCCTGCACGCCGCCGACGCGTTCGGCCTCGATCTTCTCCTGATACCCGGATGCCGCGTACGCCGCCATCGGGTCGCGGGGGAGTCCGCGCGACTCGCGCCAGTCGGCGAGGGCGGGCCGCACGTCGGTGTAGAACGCGTCCATGAAGATCGCGTTCGCGGTGAGGACGTCGTTCTCCTCCTGCGCGGCGGCGAGCGCCTCGCGGTCGACGAGGAGGGCGCGCGCGGTCATCTCCTGCACGTTGAGCACCGAGCGGATCTGGCCGGGGATCTTCTTCTCGATGTTGTGGCACTGGTCGAGCATGAACGCGACGTCCGGGCTGTTGAGACCGCCGCCGCGGATGACCTCGAAGATGATCCGGAACAGCTGGAACGGGTCGGCGGCACCCACGATGAGGTCGTCGTCGGCGTAGAAGCGCGAGTTGAAGTCGAACGAGCCGAGCTTCCCGAGCCGCAGGAGCTGCATCACGATGAACTCGATGTTGGTGCCGGGCGCGTGGTGGCCCGTGTCGAGGCACACCACGGCGCGGTCGCCGAGCGCGGCCACCTGGGCGTACGAGGTGCCCCAGTCCGGGACATCCGTGTGGTAGAAGGCCGGCTCGAAGAACTTGTACTCGAGCACCAGCCGCTGGTCATCGGACAGGCGCGCGTAGATCTGCTGCAGGGAGTCCTGCAGACGGTCCTGACGGGCGCGCATGTCGTTCTGACCTGGGTAGTTCGAGCCTTCGGCGAGCCAGATCTTGAGGTCGCGCGATCCGGTCTCGTTCATGATGTCGATGCACTCGAAGTGGTGCTCGATCGCCTTGCGGCGGATGCGCTCGTCGTGGTGGGTGAGCGCGCCGAACTTGTAGTCCTCGTCCTGGAAGGTGTTCGAGTTGATCGTGCCGAGCTTGACGCCGAGGTCCTCCGCGTGCCGCCGCAGGTCGGCGTAGTCCTCGACCTTGTCCCACGGGATGTGCAGCGCGACGCTCGGGGCGAGCCCGGTGAAGCGATTGACCTGCGCGGCATCCGCGATCTTCTCGTACGGGTCGCGCGGCGTGCCCGGCGTCGTGAACACGCGGAACCGCGTTCCGGAGTTGCCGAACGCCCACGACGGCAGTTCGATGCCCTGGGCCTCCAGGGTGGACAGGATCTCGGGGGAGAGGGTGCTCACGGTGTGCGCTTTCGTCTCAGATTCGCGGGGTGTCGGTGTCGTTGCGGGTGCCGTCGCCGCGTGCCGCGGCGAGCTGGTCCTCGAGGTTGAACACCTCGGTCAAAGGGGTGGCGGCCTGGTCGGGCCGGCCGTCGAGGCCGACGAAGAACGGGGCCATCTCGGCTTCCCAGCGAGCGGCGACGGCGGATGCCGCGAGGTGAGCCTGCGCCGCGGCGTCGTCGTCCGTCTCGTAGTAGCCGAAGAGCACGCCGTTCTCGCCGAGGTACAGCGAGTAGTTGCGCCGGCCCGCCGCGGCGATCTCGGCGAGCATCTCGGGCCACACCTCGCGGTGGCGCGCGACGTACTCGTCGACGAGCTCGGGCCGGATCCGCAGCTGGAAGGCCACGCGGGTCATGGGATGCCTTTCGGTGGATGCCCGGCCGGCGCACGTGGCGCCGGCCGGGCGCGCGACTCAGAAGTCGAAGTCGCCGATGTTGTCGGCGTCGAACACGTACGGGTCGCCGAGCAGGACCGTCGCATCGGGGCCGACCTCGTACGAGCCGAGCTTGCCCGCCTCGAACGTGTCGCCCTCTGCCCCGGTGATCTCACCGGTGATGAGCGCCTTCGCGGCCCACGCGGCGAGGTAGCCGAGGTCCTCGGGGTTCCACAGCGCGAACGCGGTGACGGTGCCGTCCTCCACGTACTCGCGCATCTGGTTCGGCGTGCCGAGACCCGTCAGCGCGACCTTGCCCTTGAAGTCCGAGGTCGACAGGTAGCGCGCGGCCGCCGCGATGCCGACCGTCGTGGGCGAGATGATGCCCTTCAGGTTCGGGTGCGACTGCAGCAGCGCCGCGGTCTTGTCGAACGACGTCTGGTCGTCGTCGTCGCCGTAGACGACCTCGACGAGCGTGATGTTCGGGTGCTCGTCGGCGAGGAGCTGCTTCATGTCCTCGATCCACGCGTTCTGGTTCGTCGCGTTGGCCGACGCGGACAGGATCGCGATCTCGCCCTCGTCGCCGATCTGCTCGGCGATCAGGTCGACCTGGATCTTCGCGATGCCCTCGGCGGTGGCCTGGTTGATGAACAGGTCGCGGCAGTCGGGGTTCGTGTCGGAGTCGAACGTGACGACCTTGACGCCCGCGTCGCGCGCCTCGTTGAGGGCGTCGCAGATCGCGTTGGGGTCGTTCGCCGAGACGACCAGCGCGCCGACGCCCTGCTGCGTCGCGGTGTTGATGTAGCTCACCTGTGCATCGGGCGTCGCCTCGGCGGGTCCGACCTCGTTGAAGGTGCCGCCGAACTCCTCGACGGCGGCCGTGCCACCCTTGCTCGAGGTGTCGAAGTACGGGTTGCCGAGGTTCTTGGGCAGGAACGTGATCGAGAGGTTCTCGCTGTCGCCGCCGGCGCCGTCGGTCGGCGAACCGCCCGACCCGGTGTCGGCGCAGCCGGCGAGCGTGAGCGCGGCCGTGACGGCCACGGCCGCGATCGCGGCGACACGCTTGCGTGCAAACGTCATTGTTCTTTCCTTTCGTGGAATCCGCCGCGACGGGCGTCGTCGGCGTCGTGCAGCGGCCTCGTCATGTTGCTGTGGAGGCCGTGACGCGTGGGGGTCGGCCGGGGCGCCGACGAGACTGCTGAAGCCGGTTGAGAACGCTGGCCGCGACGACCGAGAGCACGAGGAGCACACCGGTGACGATGTTGATGACGTCGGACGTGATGTTGGCGAGGCGGAGGGCGCTCGAGATGACTCCGATGAGCACCGCGGCCGCGACCACGCCGTGCAGCGCTCCGCGCCCGCCGAACACCGACACCCCGCCGAGCACGACGGCCGCGATGACCTGCAGTTCGAGACCGGTCGCGTTGTCGCCGCGGGCGCTGCCGAAGCGGAGCGTGTAGAAGATGCCCGCGAAGGCGGCGACGAGGCCGGCGAGCATGAAGAGGATGAACTTCGTGCGCTCGACGTCGACGCCTGAGAAGCGCGCCGCGTCCTTCGAGAGTCCGATCGCATAGATGCCCCGGCCGAACGGCGTGAAGTGCAGCAGGATCACGAACACGACGAGCAGGATCAGGAAGGGCACCATGATGTACGGAATCGTCGTGCCCGCGATCCGAGCCTTCGCGAGGGCCGTCCACGTCTCGGGGAAGTCGGTCACGGCCGTCGTGCCGAGCAGGCCCACGGCGAGACCGCGGAAGAGCGCGAGCGTGCCGATCGTGACCGCGAGCGACGGCAGGCCGACGACGGTCACCAGGAAGCCGTTGAACGCCCCGCCGACGACGCCGACGAGCAGTGCGATGACGGCCGCGGCCTCGAAGGGGATGCCCGCCTGCACCGCAACGCCGGTCACCACGCTCGAGAGGCCGACCATGCTGCCGACCGACAGGTCGATCTCGCCGGTGACCATGATGAGCGTCATCGGCAGCGCGATCAGCAGGATCGGCGCGATGTCGAGCAGCAGGTAATTGAGCGTGATGGGCTGCCCGAACCCGCGCACCGTGACGGATGCCACGGCCACGACGAGGACGAGGAGCCCGATGATCGCGGACTCGCGGGTCAGCAGCATCCGTCGCCACAGCGGCTTCGCGTGACCCGGGATCACGCGCGTGGCCTGGGTCGTTCCGGTCATCGTCGTCATGATTCGTCGTCCCTCGCCTCGATGAGCCGGCGTCTCTGGCGCACCGCGAGCACGCGGTCGAGCACGATCGCGCCGATGATGAGCACGCCGACGACGGCGCGCTGCCAGAAGTCGGGGATGCCGAGGATCGGCAGCGCGCGGTTGATCGTCATGAGCAGCACCGCGCCGATCGCCGCGCCCCACACCGATCCGACGCCGCCCGTGATGGCGACGCCTCCGATGACGGCTGCGCCCACCGCGTCGAGCTCCCACCCGGCGCCGGCCTGCGAGCTCACCGATCCGTAGCGCGCGGCGTAGAAGACACCCGCCAAGCCCGCGAGTGCACCCGACAGGACGAACGCCGTGAGCACACGGCGCGTGACGCGCAGGCCGTACAGCTCCGCCGCGGCCGGGTCGGAGCCGATCGCGTAGTACTCGCGGCCGCCGCGGGTGTTGCGCATGTACCAGGCCGCCGCCGCGAGCACGACGAGGGCGACGATCGTGAGGATCGGGATCCACAGGATCGAGCCCGTACCGACGGCGAGGAACTCGCGCGGCATGTCGGATGCGTTGACGCGTGTGCTGCCCGCCCAGAGCACGTTGATCCCGCGGTAGGCGTACAGCGTGCCGAGTGTGATCACCATCGCCGGGACGCGGGCGAACGCGACGAGCGCGCCGTTGATGAGGCCGAGCACCGCGCCGAGGAGCACCGCGAGGAGAACGACGACGGGGATCGGCAGCCACGGCATGTCGATGAAGAGGCGCCCCGTGAGGTACGCGGTGAGGCCGATGACCGAGCCGACCGACAGGTCGACGTTGCGCGTGATGATGACGATCGCCTGGCCGACGGCCACGAGCATGAGGATCGACGGCGTGAGCAGCAGGTCGCGCCAGCCGTCGTTCGAGAACAGGAAAGCCGGGTTCTTGACCGTCGCCGCGACGACCACGATGGCGAGCGCGACGAGGATGCCGAGCTCTCGCGCACGGCCGAGCGCGCTGATGCGCTTGGTCAGTCCCGAGACGGGGATGCGTGTCGTGGGAGGGGTCGTGGTCACTGGAGCTGCTCCGATGCGTGGGTCGCGGCGTACATGACGTTCTCGCTCGTCGCGTCGGCCCGGTCGATCTCGGCGGTGATGCGGCCTTCGCGCATGACCAGCACGCGGTCGGCCATCCCGAGGACCTCGGGCAGCTCGGACGAGATCATGAGGATGCCCATGCCCTCGCCGGCGAGCTGCGAGAGCAGGCGGTGCACCTCGGCCTTCGTGCCGACGTCGATGCCGCGGGTGGGCTCGTCGATGATGAGCACCTCGGGCTTGGTCGCGAGCCACTTCGCGAGGACGACCTTCTGCTGGTTGCCGCCGGAGAGCGTCGCCGCGACGGTGTCGAGCGCCTGCGCCTTCACCTCGAGGCGGCTCGCCCACACGGCGGCGGCGCGGTTCTCCATCGTCGTCGTGAGCAGCCCGAACCGGGCGAGCTCGCGGCGGATCGCAAGGGTGATGTTGCGGCCGACGCCCGACTCGATCACGAGCCCCTGCTTGCGACGGTCCTCGGGCACGAGCGCGATTCCGGCGCGCATCGCCGCGGTCGGCTCGCCCTGCGGGATGGGCTTGCCGCGCATCCGCACCGTGCCCTCGCGGTAGGAGTCGACACCGAAGATGGCGCGCGCGACCTCGCTGCGGCCCGCGCCCACGAGCCCTGCGAGTCCCACGATCTCGCCCGAGCGCACCGTGAACGTGATGTCGTGGAAGACACCCGGGGTCGTGAGGCCCTCGACCTCCAGAAGCGGCTCGCCGATCTCGGTCGGCTGCTTCGGGAACAGCTCGGTGACCTCGCGCCCGACCATCTGCCGCACGATCTCGTCGACGCTCGTGTCGGCGATCGCGCTCGTGGCGATGTAGGCGCCGTCGCGCATGACCGTGATCGTGTCGCACAGGTCGAACACCTCGTCGAAGCGGTGCGAGATGAAGATCAGGGCGCGACCCTCGTCGCGCAGGCTGCGCGCGATCGCGAACAGTCGGTCGACCTCGCGACCCGACAGGGCGGCGGTCGGCTCATCCATGATGAGCAGGCTCGCGTCGAGCGACACCGCCTTCGCGATCTCGATCACCTGCTGGTCGGCGATCGACAGGCCCTCGGCGAGGCGGTCGGGGTCGATCGCGACACCGAGGCGCGTGAACAGCCGCTCGACCTCGTGACGCATGGCCTTGCGGTCGATGCGGCCGAAGCGGCCCGTGGGCTGGCGCCCCATGAAGATGTTCTCGGTGACCGACAGGTCGGGGAAGAGCGTCGGCTCCTGGTAGATGACGGCGACGCCCGCGGCCTTCGACTGCGCGGTGGAGGTGAAGTCGACGTCCTCCCCGCGCAGGCGGAACGTGCCCGCGTCGCGCTGGTAGAGGCCCGCGACGATCTTCACGAGCGTCGACTTGCCGGCGCCGTTCTCGCCGACGAGCGCGTGGATCGAGCCCGCGTCGACGGAGATCGTGCCGGACCTCAGGGCGATCACCGAGCCGAAGGCCTTCTGGACGTCGGCGAGCTCGAGCACGGGGGTCGCGGTCACCGGGGCATCACCACTCTCGTCTTTGAGGGAGTGAATCGTTTCATTCCCTGCCGATGCGACAGTAGGCTATGTTCTGAAAGGCGTCAAGTCGGATGCCGCGACCGTGACTGATTCGTTTCATCAGCTCGATCCGCGGCCGACCCAGGGTGGAGGTGACCGATGGCGGTCAGCGTTCGGGACGTCGCCGATGACGCGGGCGTCTCGGTGGGCACGGTGTCGAACGTGCTCAACCGGCCCGAGAAGGTGGCGCCCGAGACGGTGGCCCGCGTGCAGGCGTCGATCGAGCGCCTCGGCTTCGTGCGCAACGACGCCGCGCGCCAGTTGCGGGCCGGTCGCAGCCGCACGATCGGGCTCATCGTGCTCGACGTGCGCAACCCGTTCTTCACCGAGGTCGCCCGCGGGGCGGAGGAGCGCGCGGCCGACCACGGGCTGTCGGTGCTCCTCGCCAACAGCGACGAGAAGCAGCACCGTGAGGCGACATACCTCGATCTGTTCGAGGAGCAGCGGATGTTCGGCGTGCTGGTGACCCCCGTCGCCGAGAACCTCCCGCGGCTGCGGCGCATGCAGGAGCGCGGCATCCCGACCGTGCTGGTCGACCGCGAGTCGCACGACGCGGCCTTCGCCTCCGTCGCCGTGGACGACGTCGAGGGCGGCCGCATCGCCGCGGAGCATCTCCTTTCGATCGGCCGCCGCCGCATCGCGTTCGTCGGAGGACCGGTCTCGATCCGCCAGGTCTCCGACCGCCTCGCCGGCGCGCAGGCCGCCGTCGCGGCGGGCGGCGGCCGACTCGAGTTCATCGGCACCGACGCGCTGACGGTCGAAGAGGGCAGGCGCGTGGGTGAGGGCATCCGCGATCGCTCACCCGCCGACCGGCCCGACGCGATCTTCGCCGCCAACGACCTGCTCGCGCTCGGTGCGCTCCAGAGCCTCGTGATGTCGCCCTCCGCGGGCGAAGGGTCCCGGACGGTGCGCGTTCCGGAAGACATCGCGCTCATCGGCTACGACGACATCGACTTCTCGGCCGCCGCGGTCATCCCGCTCAGCTCGGTGCGCCAACCGGCCGCACTCATCGGGTCGACCGCCGTCGACCTGCTGCTCGAGCAGCAGCAGGGTGCGCAGCCGCGCGAGCATGTCGTGTTCCAGCCGGTGCTCGTCGTGCGCGCATCGACCGCGGGCTGATCCGACCTGCTGCGGGTCAGCTCGCGTGGCGGGGGCGGGCGGATGCCGTGCCCTGTCCGTCGCCCGACGGGAGGCGGATCGGCGTGGTCGAGGCGACCTCGTCGCTGAACTGCTCGGGCTCGGCCTTCGCGGCGGCGCCGGCGGCAGCCGCAGCCGCGGCGGTGGCCGGTGGCGGGATCCGGACCGACGTGGTGAGGATCGACAGCGGCCGCGTCTCGTCGATCGTGAGGGCGAAGCGGCGGGACTCGTGCCGGCGCACGCGCCCCGACACCGACATCCAGATCGCCCCGATCGCGAACGCGACGAACGCGGCGACCGCGCCGACGCCGATCGCGACGCGCGGGCCGAACTGCGCCGCGACCCACCCGACGATGGGCGCGCCGACCGGGGTGCCGCCCATGAGGATCGCCATGTACAGCGCGAGCACGCGACCGCGCAGCGCGGGGTCGGTCGTGGTCTGCACATAGCCGTTCGCCGTCGTCATCATGGTCACGACCGCGAAGCCCGTGACCATGAGCGTCACCGCGTACAGCCAGTAGGAGGGCATGAACGCCGAGACTCCGGCGGTGACCGCGAACAGCAGCGTCCCTCCGATGAGAACGCGGATGCGGGCGGCATCGCGTCGTGCGGCCATGAGCGCGCCGGCGACCGAGCCGATCGCGAGGATCGAGCTCAGCAGGCCGAAGCCGTCGGCCTCGCGCCCGAACTCGAGCGCCATCGTGGACGCGAAGATCGGGAAGTTCATGCCGAATGCGCCGATGAGGAACACCATCGCGAAGGCGACGACGAGGTCGGGGCGGCGCGCGACGTAGCGGAATCCGTCGGCGAGGCGTGCGGCTCCGGTCGCCTTCGCGCGGGGCATGAGCTCGTGCGTGCGGATGAGCAGGAGCGCCGCGATCATCGCGATGAACGTGGCCGCGTTGGCGATGAACACCCACCCGGTGCCGATCGCCACGATGACGACGCCCGCGACGGCGGGACCGATCATGCGCGCGCCGTTGAACGACGCGGCGTTGAGTGCGACCGCGTTCGAGGCGTTCTCGCGCGTCACGAGGTCCGACACGAACGCCTGGCGCGCGGGGTTGTCGAACGCGGCGACCACGCCGAGCGCGAGCGCGAATCCGTACATGATCCAGAGGTTCATCACCTCGGTGAAGATCAGCACGCCGATCGCGAGGGCGAACACGCCGAGCACGGTCTGGGTGAGCAGGAGCAGTCGACGGCGGTCGAAGCGGTCGGCGACCCACCCGGTCACGCTCACGAGCAGAAGCGGGGGCGCGAACTGAAGCGCCATCGTGACGCCCATCGCGCCGGCGTCGTTGTGCGTGAGGCCGGTGAGCACGACCCAGCTGATCGCGGTGGCCTGCATCCACTGGCCGACGTTCGAGACGAGCGCGCCGATGAACCAGACGCGGTAGTTGAAGCTCGCGAAGGATCGGAACATCGAGTTCATCGGCTGGCCATCCTCTGCATGAGTTCGGCGGCCTTGGCCAGGATCTCGCGCTCTTCGGGTTCGAGATCGGCGAGTGCGGCCTCGACCCACGCGTCGCGACGGCTGACCGTCTCGTCGACGACGGCTCGCCCGGCATCCGTCAGATCGATCACGACCTTGCGGCCGTCGTTGGCGTCGGCCGTGCGCGTGACGAGTCCCTGCTCCTGCAGGCAGTTGACGGTGCGGTTCATCGCGGGTGCCGACACGCGCTCGTGGTCGGCGAGCTCGCCGAGCGTGTGCGGGCCGTGGACCGCGAGCACCGCGAGCACCGTGAACTGGCCGTCGCTCATCGAGTCGACCGCGCGCTGGGAGCGCATGCGACGCGAGAGACGGAAGGTCGCCATGCGGAGGTCCGACGCCTCTTTCGACAGATCAGGGGTTGTCTGGGAGGACTGTTCGGTATGCGGCATGAGGGTACTTAACATAGTTCATTAGCCTTGTTAAGTAAAATTCGCGGGCCGCCCTAGACTCGTCCGCATGCCCGAGTTCGAGGACGCACACGGCATCGCGATCGTCTACGACGTCCACCCCGCCAAGACGACACCGCGCGCGGTCGTCCAACTGCTGCACGGCGTCGGCGAGCATGCGGGGCGCTACGGCGCTGTCATCGAGGCGCTCACCGCCGAGGGGTACACCGTGTACGCCGACGACCATCGCGGCCACGGGCGCACCGGCATGAAACAGCACGGCGGCGACGCGTCCAAGCTCGGCCGGCTCGGCGTCGGCGGCATGCCCGCGGCGCTCGCGGCGGTGTGGCAGTTCACGCAGCTCATCCGCAGCGAGAACCCCGACCTGCCGCTGGTGATGCTCGGGCACTCGTGGGGATCGTTCCTCGCGCAGAAGCTGCTCAACCTCCATCCCGAGGCTTACGACGGCGTCGTGCTGAGCGGTTCCGCCCTCCTGTGGCCGGGATCGCTCAACGCGGGCGACCTCAACGCGCCGTGGAAGGCGAAGGACGCGATGGGCACCGAGTGGCTGTCGTCCGACCTCTCGGTGGGGAAGGCCTTCATCGAGGATCCGCTCACGACGACGACGCCCCTGCTCCAGCTGTTCGGCGTCGTCGACGCCGCGCGCCTCTACGGGCGCCCGCGCAAGGACCTCGGCCGCGACATCCCGATCCTGCTCATGGTCGGGCGCGACGACACGGTCGGCGGCCCGCGCAGCGTGCACCGGCTCGCCGACGCCTACCGCACGCGATCCGGACTCACCGACGTCACGACACTCGTGTACCCCGACGCACGTCACGAGATCTTCAACGAGGCCATGCAGGCCGACGTGCGAGCAGACCTGCTCGCGTGGCTCGACAG
>Ga0182749_1002551_pt1 | contig 13246 bp, 13 predicted proteins | sample eDN3rd37CKraftMG_FD_128875 | JGI IMG/M metagenome (GOLD analysis project Ga0182749, IMG submission 128875) | Enriched Miracle-Growth compost microbial communities from Emeryville, California, USA - eDNA 3rd pass 37_C Kraft MG (version 2) (version 2) ...
AACAGGACGACCGGTTGGTCGAGCCGAGCCAAGGTCTCGATCATCGCGCCGCGCTGCGCCGGGGGGCCGGAGAGGAGGACGCAGAACCCGTCGACGATGAAGTTCCGGATGATCACGGCGCCTTCGAACTGCGCCGGATCGAGCCCCTGCACCGTCAGCGTGTGATCGGCGCGGCTGAGCACGTTGCTGAGTCCCGCGACCAGACTGGCCGTGAACGGATCGGCCAGGAAGAAGGGCGAGGCATCGGCGATGATCATCCCGATCGACCGCCGGCGCGACATCCGCAGGCTGCGGCCGGTCGACTGCGGCCGGTAGTTCAGCTGAAGCACCACCCGCTCGACCAGCCGGCGGGTCTTTTCGCTGACGTAGCGATGCTTGCCGTTCAGGACGTTGGACACGGTCATCGGCGAGACACCGGCCGCCGCAGCGACGTCCTTGATCGTGACGCGCCCCTTGTTCTCGCCCCGCATCCCGCCCTCTCCGCTCCACCATCCATCATCGGCGACCGCATCGGCAGTCGGATTCCGCGCTTGACTCGCCGTTCCACGGAAATTTAACGTTACATCAATCACGACGTTCTGGCGAGACACGCCGAGGCGGCTCCACGATAGAAGTTCTGCCGTCGGCGCATCGAAGCAGGCATCGAAGCGTCGCTTAAATAGTGTAACGTTAAATCAGGTGAGGCATGTCGGGGCAAGACCAGCACATCCCTGAGCGGCGCAGCGCCCGCTGGTTCGGCCGGTCCGATAAGTACGGCTTCATCCCGCGCAGCTGGATGCGCAACCAAGGCATCCCCCTGGAGATGTTCGACGGCCGCCCCGTGATCGGCATCTGCAACACCTGGTCCGAGCTGACGCCCTGCAATGCCCATCTCCGCGCCCTGGCCGAGCACGTCCGGCGCGGGGTGCTGCGGGCCGGCGGCTTTCCGCTGGAGTTCCCGGTGATGAGCCTGGGCGAACCCCTGATGCGGCCGACCACCATGCTGTTCCGCAACCAGGCGGCGATGGAGGTCGAGGAGGTCATCCGCGCCAACCCGATCGATGGCGTCGTGCTGCTGGCCGGCTGCGACAAGACCACGCCCGCGCTGCTGATGGGCGCGGCCAGCTGCGACGTCCCCGCCATCCTCGTCTCCGGCGGGCCGATGCTGAACGGCAGATTCCGGGGCCGGCCGATCGGTTCGGGCACGGATGTGTTCCGCTTCGTGGAGGATCTCCAGGCCGGCCGCATGACAGCGGAGGAGTTCGCGGAGGCCGAAGGCGCGATGAGCCGTTCCGCCGGGTCCTGCATGACTATGGGCACGGCGTCGACGATGGCGGCCCTGGCCGAGGCGATGGGCATCGCGCCCCGCCAGAACGCGGCGATCCCAGCCGTGGACAGCCGCCGTGCGGTCCTGGCCGAGGCCGCGGGGCACCGGATCGTCGGCATGGTGCGGGAGGACCTCAGGATCTCCCGCATCCTCACCCGGCACGCCTTCGAGAACGCGATCATCGTCACCGGGGCGATCGGCGGCTCGACCAACGCGGTGGTCCATCTCCTGGCGCTCGCCGGCCGCCTCGGCGTGCCGCTCGACCTCGACGACTGGGACCGGCTCGGCCGCGACGTGCCCTGCCTGGTCGACCTGATGCCGTCAGGCCGCTTCCTGATGGAGGACTTCCACGAGGCCGGCGGCCTGCCCGCGGTGATGGCGGAGTTGAGGTCCCGCCTCCGCCTCGATGCGCCGACCGTCGAGGGCACGCCCCTCTCCGCCCGGCTGGACGGGGCGTCGTGCTGGAACCGGGAGGTCATCCGCACCCTGGCGGAGCCGTTCAAGCCGCAGGGCGGCCTCGCCGTGCTGCGCGGCAGCCTGGCGCCGGATGGCGCCGTGATCAAGCCGTCGGCGGCCACGCCGGCGCTGATGCGCCATCGGGGCCGGGCCGTCGTCTTCGAGGACATGGACGACCTCAAGGCCAGGATTGACGCGCCCGATCTCGATGTCGACGCCGACAGCGTCCTGGTGCTGAAGCATGCCGGCCCGGTCGGCTACCCCGGCATGGCCGAGGTCGGCAACCTGCCGATCCCGGCGAAGCTGGTGCGCCAGGGCGTGCGCGACATGGTCCGCGTCTCCGACGGCCGGATGAGCGGCACCGCCTACGGCACCGTGGTCCTGCACGTCGCGCCGGAAGCCGCCGTCGGCGGTCCGCTGGCCCATGTCCGCACCGGCGACCCGATCACGCTCGATGTCGACCGGCGGCTGCTGCAGCTGGAGGTCGACGCGGCCGAGCTGGACCGCCGGCGCGACAGCTGGACGCCCCCGCCGCGCGCGTACGACCGCGGTTATGGCTCGCTGTTCCTGGACCACGTGCTGCAGGCCGACCGCGGCGTGGATTTCGACTTCCTCGTCGGCGCCAGCGGCCACGCCGTCGCCCGCGAATCCTTCTGATCCGCCCGCCGGATCGAACGTCTTGAGACAGGAAACCAGAATGCCAGAACTGCCACCGGACTGGGACAAGCTCTACACCGCCGTCCTATCCGACGCGCTCGATGCCGTCGGGCTGATGCACCAGGCCATGCCGTCCCGGATCCGGCCGCTGGACGACGCCCATCTCCTGTGCGGGCGCGCCCGCACCGGCATGTATATGGAGGTCTCGCATGTCGAGTCCGGGGAGAACCCCTACGCGCTCGAGATCGCGCTGGTCGACGATCTGAAGCCCGGCGAGGTCGCCGTCTTCGCCTGCGGCGGTTCCTCCCGCATCGCGCCCTGGGGCAGCCTGCTCAGCACCGCCACCAGGGCGCGCGGGGCCGCCGGCTGCGTGACCGACGGTTTCGTCCGCGACATCAAGGCCATCCGCGCCATGGGCCTGCCGGTGTTCCATGGCGGCGTCGCCCCCCTCGATTCCAAGGGGCGCGGCCAGATCATGGCGACCGACGTGCCGGTCACCTGCGGCGGCGTGCGCGTGAGCCCGGGCGACCTCGTCGTCGGCGATGCCGACGGGGTGGTGGTGGTGCCGCAGGCCGTCGAGGCCGAGGTGCTGCGGGTCGCCTTCGACAAGATCAACAGCGAGGACCGCTCGATGGACGACCTCAAGGCCGGCGCCTATCTGCGCGATGTCTTCGCCCGCTACGGCGTGCTGTAGGCCGCCGCCCGAACCCGATCGCCTTGCGGAGCTGAAGATGACCGACCGCCCGATCTACGACTGCCACGTGAACATCTGGGACGATCGCCACGTGCTGCCGCTGTACCACCAGCAGATGGCGCGGGTGCGCAGCGGCGCGATGCAGGAGAAGGCCGACGCCGACACCCTGGCGGCGGCGATGGCCCGGGTCGAGAAGGCGATCATCTTCACCCTGCGCTACGGCGACAGCGCCGGCATCGACGGCGACGACGAGACCACGGCCGCCGCCGTCGCCCGCTATCCCGACAAGTTCGTCGGCTTCGCCGCGGTCGACCCGCGGCGGCCGGACTACATGGAGCTGCTGCGCCATGCGGTCGAGGATCTCGGGCTGCGCGGCGTGAAGTTCGGCCCGATCTACAACGGCGTGGCGCTGTCGGACCCGCGGATGGAGCCGGTCTACGAGTATTGCATCCGGCACGACCTGCCGCTGACCATGCATATGGGCACCACCTTCGCCCGCAACGCGCCTGTGGATCTCGGCCGCGCCATCCATGTCGAGCCTGTCGCGCTGCGTCATCCGGACCTGAAGATGATCCTGGCCCATATGGGCCATCCCTGGTTCGAGGACTGCATCGCCGTGGTGCGCAAGCAGCCCAACGTCTATGCCGAGGTCTCGGCCCTGTTCTACCGGCCGTGGCAGTACTACAACATCCTGATCGCCTGCCAGGAATACAAGGTCACCGACAAGATCTTCTTCGGGACCGACTTCCCCTTCTCCGCCGTCGACGAATCCATCGAGGGGCTGCGGGGCATCAACCGGCAGGTCGAAGGCACCGCCCTGCCCCGGGTCTCGCAGGAGACGATCGACCGGATCCTCCACTCCGACCCGTTCGCGCATTGGTGGCACGGCACGCCCCTCTAGCCGCCGGCCATCGCAACGCCAAAACAACAGGGAGCAACCGTCATGGGCATCTCGCGACGCCTGATCTTCTCCTTCGCCGCTGCCGCCGTGCTGGCCACGGCGGCGCCGGCGGCGGCCGAGCCCGTCACCATCCGGGTGCCGAGCTGGTGGTTCGGCGAGCCCTCGAACAAGGACTGGCTGGCCGAGGCCATCAAGGCCTTCGAAGCCGAGAATCCGGACATCAAGGTCGAAGGCTACAACGTCCCCTACGCCGATTATGCCGACCAGATCCTGGTGCAGATGAGCTCCGGCAACGCGCCGGACGTGGTGCACCTGCTGAACATGAACATCGGCGACTTCCTGCGCGTCGACATGCTGCGGCCGCTCGACGACTACATGGCCGGCGGCGACATCACGCCCGACACCTATACCCCGGCGCAGTTCCAGTCGCCGGTCATGGTCGACGGCAAGACCTACGGCGTCATCCAGATGATCGCCAACTACATCCCCTTCTACAACGCCGAGCTGCTGGCCGCCGCCGGCTATGACAGCTTCCCGGAGACCCCCGACGCCTTCGCGGCGATGGTCGAGAAGCTGACCAACGCACCGCAGCAGTTCGGCTACGCCGCCATGGTCAAGCCGGGCAGCTACGTCCAGACCTACATGGACGTGGCGCAATGGGTGATCGCCAATGGCGGCGCCTTCGCCGCGGACGGCAAGCCCACGATCGACACACCGAAGAACGTCGAGGCGATCGGCCTGTTCAAGAAGCTGTTCGACGCCGGCGTGATGCCGCGCGACGTCGACAAGCCGACCTACCGGTCGATGTGGTGGAACGGCAAGATCGCGGTGCTGTTCGACGGGTCCTGGATGATGGGCTTCGCCCGCGCCAACAATCCGGCGATCGAGGCCGATCTCAGGACCGCCCTGATGCCCTGGCCCGGCCACCGCACGGCGTCGGCCTTCCAGATCTGGGCGATCCCCAAGGAGGCGAAGCATCCGGACGAGGCGTTCAAGTTCATCGCCTTCCTGCAGAGCCGCGAATGGCAGCGGCGCATGGTGGCGATGACCAATGCGGTCACCCCGCGCAAGAACAGCCTGCCGGACGGCTATCTCGAGAAGAACCCCTGGTTCGCGCCGTTCCAGGAGGCCGCCGACAAGTATTCGGTCTCGATCATGCCGGCCGGGCTCGAGATGTACGGCAACGAGGTGCTGAAGATCATCGCCGACCATGTCGAGACCATCCTCTACCGCGACGCCCCGGTGGCGGAGGAGCTCGCGGCCGCCCAGGCCGAGGTCGAAGCCCTCGTCGCCCAGTGACCGCCGGCGGGGCCGCCGCCGCGGCCCCGACCCCGAACCGCCCTACCGGAGCGATGGAATGGCCGTGGCCGCCATGACCACCGCCGCGCCTGCCAGGCGCGGCCGGACCTACGCCGACGACCAGGACCGCTGGCTGCCGCATGTCCTGATCCTGCCGGTCGCGCTCGCCGTGATCGCCTTCATCCTCGTGCCGCTCGGCTGGGGGCTGCGCCTCAGCCTGACTGACACCAAGCTGATCGGAATGGAGTTCACCGACGGCTTCAGCCTGCGCAACTACGCGGCGGTGCTCGCCAGCCCGGCCTTCTGGCAGGCGTTCTGGGTCACCCTTCTCTATTCCGCCGGCACGGTCGCGGGCGGGGTCGCGCTCGGCCTCGCCACCGCCCTCGTGCTCAATCTCGACTTCTGGGGCCGCGGCGTCGTCCGGACGTTGATCATCCTGCCCTGGGCGATCCCGCATGTGGTGGCCGCCCTGATCTGGCAGTGGATGTACAACCCGGATTACGGCGTCATCAACTACGCCATCGGCTGGCTGCCCTTCATCGACGCCGCGCCGAACTGGCTGTCGGATCCGGACCTGGCGCTGGTCTCGGTCATCCTGGTGAACGTCTGGAAGACCTTCCCCTTCGCTGCGCTGATCATCCTCGCCGGGCTGCAGACCATCAGCGACGACATGTACGAGGCCGCCGACATGGACGGGGCCGGCCCGTTCCGCCGCTTCACCGACATCACCCTGCCCGGGCTGCGGCACGTGCTGGCGATCGTCATCCTGCTGCTGACGATCTGGAGCTTCGGCAACTTCGTCTTCATCTTCCTGATGACCCAGGGCGGCCCCGCCGGCGCCACCAATGCGCTGGTGGTGAAGATCTACTTCGAGGCCTTCAAGTTCTTCCGCGCCGGCCCGGCCTTCGCCATGGGCGCCGTGCTGCTCGCGGTCTCGACCGTCCTCGCCGTCGCCTATCTCGCCGTGGTCCGGAGGGGGCGTCATGACTGACCGCGCCGTCGCCGCCGCGCCGTTCGCGGCTTTGTCCTGGCTCAGGCTCGCCGCCGTCGCCCTCGGTGCCGCCGCCCTCTGCCTGTTCGCGGTGTTTCCCTTCTACTGGATGATCGTCACCTCGATCCGGCCGTCGGGGCAGCTGTTCAGCTATCCGCCGCAGATCCTGCCCAGCGCGGATTCGGTGTTCGCGGCCTATTCCGAGATCTTCGCCTCGTCCGAGCTGGCGCTCTGGCTGTGGAACAGCGTCAAGGTGGCGACCGGAACCGCCACCATCGCCGTCTTCGTGGCGGCGCTGACCGCCTACGCGCTGTCGCGCTTCGACTTCCGCGGCAAGACGCTGACCGAGGCGCTGCTGCTGGCATCGCAGATGTTCCCCGGCATCCTCCTGGCCCTGCCGATGTATGTGGTCTTCAAGGCGCTGGGCCTGCTGGACGACCTGGCGGGCCTGACCCTGGCCTATCTCGCCTTCCTGATCCCGGTCGCGACCACCCTGCTGAAAGGCTTCTTCGACAGCATCCCCCCGGCGCTGGAGGAGGCGTCGCTGGTCGACGGCGCATCGCGGCTGGGCACCTTCTTCCGCATCACCCTGCCGCTGTCGCTGCCGGGGCTGGCGGCCACTTTCCTGTTCTGCCTGATCATCGCCTGGGATGAATTCCTGTTCGCCCGGATGTTCATCCAGCGTCCTGAGAACTGGACCGTCTCGCTCGGCCTCTCCTCCTTCTCCGGCGAATTCGTGACCCCGTGGGACCAGGTGATGGCGGCGGCCGTCGTCATCACACTGCCGGTCGCGATCGTCTTCCTATTCCTTCAGCGCTATCTCGTCCGCGGCCTGACGGCCGGGGGCGTGAAAGGCTGAGCCCGGAGTCTGACCCATGAGCACCGCCCGCCTCGAGCAGGTCTGCAAATACTACAAGGACACCCTGGCCGTGGACCGGGTCGACCTCGACATCGCCGACGGCAGCTTCCTGGTGCTGCTCGGCCCGTCGGGCTGCGGCAAGTCCACGACGCTGCGCATGATCGCCGGGCTGGAACGCGCCACGTCGGGCGAGATCTGGATCGACGGCGCCCGCGCCAACCACGTCGCGCCGCGCCACCGCGACATCGCCATGGTGTTTCAGAACTATGCGCTATACCCGCATATGAGCGTGGCGCGAAACCTCTCCTATTCCCTTCGCCTGAAGGGGATGCCGCGGGCCGACATCGACCGCCGCGTGCGCGAGGTCGCCGCCTCGCTCGACATCGCCTCCCTGCTGGACCGACGGCCGTCGCAGCTGTCGGGCGGTCAGCGGCAGCGAGTGGCGCTGGGCCGCGCCATCATCCGCCAGCCGAAGCTGTTCCTGATGGACGAGCCGCTGAGCAACCTCGACGCCAAGCTGCGGGTCCAGACCCGGGCCGAGATCGTGCGGCTGCAGCGCAGCCTCGGCGTCACCACCGTCTACGTCACGCACGACCAGACTGAGGCGATGACGATGGGCAGCACCATCGTCGTGATGAACGGCGGCCGGGTCCAGCAGGTCGGCACGCCCGACCGCATCTACCGGCATCCCGCCAACACCTTCGTCGCCCAGTTCATCGGCACGCCGCCGATGAACCTGCTGCCCTGCCGGATCGAGGATGTCGGCGGCGTGGCGGTCTGCACGGCGGACGGGTTGCACCTGCCGTTGGAAGCCGCGGCCGCGGCCGCCCTGCGCGCCGGGGGAACTGGCCGTCCGGTCCTGCTGGGCTTCCGCCCCGAAGACCTGGAGTTCACCGACGATGCCGCGGCGCCCCTCTCGGCTGCGGTCGAGGCGATCGAGGCCCTGGGACATGAGCACCTGCTCTATATGAACGGAGCGGCCGGACGCTTCGTCGTGCGGCTGACCGACCCGGCCCTGACCCCGTTCGCCGGCGCCGTCCTGAGCTTCCGGCCCAGGCCGGAGCGGCTGCGGTTCTTCGACGGGACCACTGGCGCCGCGATTCCCGTCGGCCAGGCCTGATCAAGGAGGAAGAAGCGATGAAGATCCTGATCACCGGAGCCTCGGGCCGGGTCGGCCGGGAGCTGGTCCGCGACCGGCAGGCACGCGGCGACGCGGTGCGGGCCCTCGTCCTGCCGGGAGACCCGGGGGCCGAGACGCTGGCTGCCGAGGGCGTCGAGGTCGTGGCCGGCTCGCTCACCGACCGCAACGCGGTCGCCGCGGCGGTGGACGGCGTCGACGCCGTCGCCCATCTCGCCGCCGCGATGCTGTGGACACCGGACGCCGATCGCGAGTTGTTCGACCAGAACATCGGCGGCACCTTCAACCTGCTGCAGGCGGCGGCTGCCGCCGGCAGGCCGCTGCGCCGCTTCTTCCTGGCCTCCAGCGACGAGGTCTATCCCTCGCTTCAGGCTCGATATCTTCCGATCGACGAGCAGCATCCGCAGGCTCCATACAGCTTCTACGGCCTGACCAAGGAGGTCGATGAGCGGATCGCCCGGTACTACCACCGCGCGCACGGCATTCCGGTGACGATCGGGCGCTTCGCACTGATCGCCCGCGCCGAGGAGATCCTGCGGCCGGACGGCTGGTCCGGCCGCTTCCTGTTCGCGGCACCGATGGCCGGCCTGTTCCGGGCGCTGGGCCGGGCGGACGCGGCCGCGGCGATCGAGGCGGCGTGTCCCGGCCCGGATGACCGCCTGCTGCTGGCTATGGATGAAGACGGGCGGCCCTACGAGTTCCACCTATGCGACGTCCGAGACGTCGTCGCCGGCATCAGCCTTCAGATCGACAGCCGCTCGGCCGTGGGCGAGGCCTTCAATCTCAGCGGCCCAGCTCCCTTCTCCTACCGCGTCGCAGTCGAGGCGCTGCATCGCGCCTTCGGCCTGCCGTATGTCGAGGTCAGGATTCCAGGTGCCCCGATCCGGCTTTCTCACGACATTTCGAAAGCGCGCTCCCTTCTCGGCTACACACCGAAATTCGATATCTCGAAGATCATCAGCAAACTGGCGATGGCACAGTCGGCTTGAATTGACACGGAAAGCCCCGCCTTTTTGGGGCGGGGCTGTGTCTCAGATCTCGATGTGGATCGAGTTATAACAAAGGTGGTTGCGGGGACCCGCAACCAACTACGCTCATGCACGCCCACGTACGATCATCGGACCGCTAGCCCGGCCACAGCGGCGGTGAGCTCCTCGACACAAGCTGAGCCGCGCGAACTGATCGGTTCAGCGCCGACGTTGCCCTCGATCCCCAGGTCGAGGAACCGATAGCGATCGGCACTAGGTCGGCAAAATGGAACATCATCAGCCCCTACCCCACGGCCGCTGCGCCTTAAGCAGCCGCTGCGCCCCCTTCTCAACACCCGACATTCTCGGAACCGGCCAGGCTCAATCTGTCCCGGTCGCATAGACGGTCTGAAGCACGCCCGTAAGCAGATGTAGCTATGGGTGCTCCGACGCGGCCACCATGGGAATCTGTGAGAGCACCCGAGGCTTGATACCACCGACCGAACGGTATTGGCTTTCGACCTTTGGTCAGACTTTGAGCGTGGTAGCGCCGGCTCGCCGCTAGTTGTCGAGCGCGGCGCGCTCAATGCTGGAAGCGAAAAGAGGAGTCTCCGTTCTGTTGTGGTAGATCGACATCGGCTGGCGCTGGGCCTTGAAGACGTCGAAGGGGATGCCCTGGCGGCCGAGAAACTCCATGAACTCCGGCGTCGCGCGGGATCGGACACGATTGGTGAATTCGCACTTTTCCCTGTCGATCGCCTTCACGCTCAGTTCCCAATGGACGTGGATGGTCGTCCGGCCGGTTGGGGTGAACACGTCGGAAACGGACTCCAGGATCAGATGGTCCTTCTCGCCAAGCGTCTCGACATAGTGCTGGACCATCAGGCTTCCACCGATGATCTCGACGTTGATCGACATGCGCTTGCCGTCCGGCGCCGTGGTGAAGCCCGCTGCGATGTGCGCCGGCGAGCAGCCCTGGTAGTCCCGTTCGGCGAGCGTGAAGCACCATTTGGGAATGTCGATCTTCTCGATCGGCGCATTGATGATCGCGGTAAAACTGGAATCGACGATCTCGTTGTCGTCCATGTCCGGTCTCCTTCTCGATGAATGTCGCAGGAGGCGCGCGCGTCTTCGCGGCGCGATCACGCCGTCCTTGCAAGGGGAGCGGGCGCCTCGGGCAGGGCCGCGACCACCTCGGCCGTCGTCAGAATGGCATGGGCGAAGGTGGGGCCGTTCAGCTCATGCGCGGCATGCATCATGTCGTGGGAGAAGGCGGCCGTCGCGTCGCGCACCAGGGTCACGTGATAGCCGAGCTCCATGGCGAAGCGGCCGGTGGATTCGATGCAGGTGTTGGCCAGGAGCCCAACCAGGATCACATGGGTGATCCCCTTCTGCTTCAGCCGGAAATCCAGGTCGGTGTTGGCGAAGCCGCTCTGGGCCCAATGCTCCTTGACGACGATGTCGCCCGGCTTCGGCGCGAAATCCGGGTGCCATTCGCCGCCCCATTCGCCACGTGCGAAGCTGTGGCGATGCATGATCGCCCGCTGGGTCGGATTGGGATGGTCCCAGTCCTCGTAGTCGCCCGGTTCCCAGCGCCGGTGTGGGACGATCACCACCTGGATCCCTGCCGCGCGCACCGCGCCGCTTACCCGGCGCAGATTGTCGAGCAGCCGGTTCTCGTCCGCGACGGCCTTGACGCGCGGATAGATCTTCCCGCCTTCGGACAGGAAATCATTGTAAGGGTCGACGAAGAGAAGCGCGGTCCTCTCGCGCGGATAGACGATGTCAGCCATGGGTCACCTCCTGGGCCGCAGCGCGGCCTGTTGGATCAGCATTAGCGGTCGCTGTTTCGAGGCCGGACAGCGCCGGAACCGGCCGATGCTCATGTCGGAAGTTCCTTGCCGGCTTGCTCCCGGACGATGTACTCGGCGTACCAGTCCGGCCAGTTCGCATCATGCTGGCGGCCGGTCCGCTTCTCGTGCTCGCCATGCGCAGCCGCCGCACGCCGCTGCGTGGCCGCGAGTTCGGCCGCCGAGGAGAACCTGGTGTCCCCATCCACCCGCCCGGGCAGCCGCGCGGTGACCTCCTGGAACAACCAGCCGTTGCCGTCCGGATCGCTGAATGAGGCGAAGGAAGCGTAGCTGCGCCGCTCCGGATCGGGGCCGCTGACGCGGCCTTCCTGGCCGGCACGGTGGAAGATGCCGCCGGCGTCGTGGAACACTTCGCTCACCTCCACGCCGCGGCCCGTGAGCTCGGCGCGCGCCGCCACGACGTCGGATACGATGAGATGCAGCCCCCGGGCCGAGCCCGGCTCGGCCGACGTCACCCCCTTGCCGAAGATGATCGAGCACGGCGAGCCCGGAGGGGTGAACTGGATGACGCGAAACCCGTCATCCCTGGCGACGTCGGCGTCCAGCCGCCATCCCAGGCCGGCGTAGAAGCGCTTGGCGCGATCGACATCCGAAACCGGGATCACAATGACCTCGAGCTTCATGTCGACCGTCGGGGTTTCGCTGCGCGTCTGATCACTGCTCATTCGGAACTCCCAAGATCTGGTTTCAGGGAAGATCGCGGGCGTGGGGCGAGAATCATGCCGGCCATGCAGCGCTGGCGAAGAGACCGCAAGGCTCCGGCAGACGGTCGGAACGGCGGTTAGCCCGAGGCGCCTGCACGCGTCTTGCGGTACTCCAGCACCGGCAGGCCGCCCCAGCCCCAGTTCTCCAGCTCCACCTCTTCGATGACCACGAAAGTCGATTCGAGCGGCTTGTGAAGAACTTCGAGCAGGAGCTGGCTGGCGCCGGCGATGAGGGCGGCCTTCTCCTCCGCAGTAACCGAGTCACGGCCGGGGCCGGCCCCTTCCCGCGTGACCTGGATTGTGACGATCGGCATGCTCTCCTCCTCAGTGCCCGGCGCTCTGGCCGCCGTCGACATGGAGGATCTCGCCCGTCACGAAGCCGGCGGTTTCGAGGTAGAGGATCGCCTCCACGACATCGCGGATCTCGCCCATGCGCTTCATCGGGTGCAGCGCGGCCAGGAATTCGTGGGTTTCCGCCGGATGCATCGGCGTCTTGACGATGCCGGGGGACACGGCGTTCACCCGGACGCCCTTCGCGGCGTATTCGATGGCAAGCGCCTTGGTGGCCGAGTTAATGCCGCCTTTGGTCAGGTTGGCGAGCGCCGCCGGCACGCTGGCCATCGCCTGATCGGTGATGCTTGTCGTGATGCTGACGATGTGACCGCTGCCCTGCTTCAGCATCTCCGCCGCGGCGCGCTGGGTGATGTGGAAGAAGCCGGCGAGATTGGTCGAGATCTTGGCCGTGAAGTCCGCGACCGTGTAGTCGACGAAGGGCTTGGCGATGAAGAGGCCGGCATTGTTGACGAGCGTGTCGATCCGCCCGAAGCGCGACATCGCCTCGGCCACGACGCGTTCGGCGGTCGACGGATCGCCGATATCGCCGTTCACGGCGACGATGTCGGGATCGGGGCCTTCCGCGATCGAGCGCGAGGTCGCGACGACGCCGTAGCCACGCTCCCGATAGGCCGTGACCAGGGCGGCGCCGATGCCTTGCGAGGCGCCGGTGACGATGACGACTTTCTGCTGTGCGGTCATGACGAACCTCCGTTGAAGTCGGGCCCGCCCGCAGCCTGCGGCCGCGCGGGTTTCGGTGGGCGGCTCAGATCAGGTTGATCGCCACGTCGATGTTGCCGCGCGTGGCTTTCGAATACGGGCAGATCTCGTGCGCTTCATCCACGAGGGCCCGGGCCAGGTCGCGCGCGATGCCGGGCAGGCTGACGTTGAGGCGGGCCCCCAGGGAATAGCCGCCCTCTCCGAGGTGCAGGTCCACTTCGGCGTCGATCGCCAGGTCGGCCGGCAGCGCGATCTTCCTCTTGCGCGCCGCAAGCCCGATCGCGCTTTCGAAGCAGGCCGACCAGCCGGCCGCGAACAGCTGCTCCGGATTGGTGCCGATCCGCCCCGA
>Ga0182749_1002553_pt1 | contig 13237 bp, 14 predicted proteins | sample eDN3rd37CKraftMG_FD_128875 | JGI IMG/M metagenome (GOLD analysis project Ga0182749, IMG submission 128875) | Enriched Miracle-Growth compost microbial communities from Emeryville, California, USA - eDNA 3rd pass 37_C Kraft MG (version 2) (version 2) ...
AGGGATGAGATCGATCGTATCCCCGAATACTATGCCGCGCGCGCGGGATCATTTTGGATCGCGGAGTTGGGCGATGGTTCCCGCAGCGTTGGCATGTATGGCCTGGAGGCATACGACGACAGATCTCTCGAGATTCGCCGTATGTATGTTGACCCGGCGTTTCGCCGTCAAGGCATCGCGCGGCGATTGCTCGCCCACGCGGAACAGATCGGCCGAGCGGCCCAATATCACCGACTGGTCCTCAGCACCTCGGAAATCCAGAAGGCTGCATTCGCTCTGTATCAGAGCGTGGGCTTTTCGCTCACCAGCACGGAGAGGGCCGACGCAATGTCCCTGAAAGCCGTAGGAGGTGGCCTGCGGCGCTACTATATGGAAAAGCTGCTAAGCTAACTCCCTCGAGATATCCCTCCACGTCGGACTACCTGACCTCATGCCTGCCTTGCAGCGGTTCTGTTCACGGTTCTTGCCGAAGCGAATAGCGAGATCGTGGTGCCCAGCTATCGCGCGTCTGGCGCGCGACGCGAACGCTTGACGGTCTCCCTCAGATCTCGGTCCAGGCGAACGAATTTAGCTTGCTGCCTAGGCAGGATGAAGCTCAGGATCGTTTTTTGTTGTCGCTGATTGTTGGGGGGGCGCCAGCTAACGCGGTAGCCAGCCGCGCATCGCCCTGAGACACTCAGCGACAACTTTGTCGAATGGCTGATCCGCATCAATCACGGCGCCGGCTCGTTGCGGAAGTGCGTCCTGCAATTCGATTTCGACGCGATGCATGGATGCGCGTGCGAAGTCTTGCGCATCAGTTCTAGACTGGACACGGACGTTGCGCGTGATCTCAGGCGCGCCGAGAAACAACAGTCGCGCTTCAGAGGGCTTACCCACCTCGGCAAGCATCTCGAATATGGCGACATGCCGAATGCCATCAATGACAAGGTCATCACCCGGCGTGAATCCTGCGGCCGCAAGAACATCGCGGCAGAACGCTACCGCATCGGTGTCGACCCGTTGCTGGCCAAGATCCTGCAGCGCTTTGCGGTCGTTGGGATCGCCCCCGCTGCGGACGATCTCACCGCGTAGGTAATCGCCGAAGCCGGTGCGTCGCCAGCCGAGCGCCGCGGCGACCGCAGTGCTGACTGACGACTTGCCGCTGCCAATCTGACCTGAAAAGCAGAGCAGCAGACTCATGCGAAGTCGAACGTCATCTGACGGGAGCGCAGGGAAACCCAGCCTCGCCGGTCCCGCTTCTCACAACTGACCGGCGCGATCGATGCCGGGGTGTCGAGTTCGATCAAGGTGGCGTAAAGCGCGTCGGAACGAGAAGACCAGAACGCGTCGTCGGCACCGATGCCGGCGCCGAAACGGTTGCGAATGCGATCGATCGGTTCGCAGGTGAGATCATAGCACCAAGTGCGGCGGGCGAGCACCAAGCCACAGATCGGCCCGGCAACCTCCTTGAGAAGGATGATGTCGCCGTCGCCAATTTCGCCGTATGGCGCGCAGCGGTTTCGGCTGAATCGAGATTCGATCGTCTTCTTGCCAGTCAGAACCATAGAAAGAAACGGCTCGGAGAAAATCGCCAGATGAATGCCGATCCGGCTCCTGGGCCGGGCCGCGTCCGACAGATAGCTCAGCCAGAAATGATGGCCGCCGACCTGTCCCAACAATGCGTCGAACTCGACCTCCAAGCAGCACTCCCTTCCGTCGTCATTGCGGACGTCCGGCCTTCTTCCTGTTCCTCGACCGCTGCCAGTTCCCGCAATTCGGCGGCCACACGCTCCAGCGTCTCACGTCTCTCCATACTGCCCCAGAGGCCCGGCTGGAAGCCAGAGCCCATCGCTTCGCCAGCGCACGAAAGTGCCGCCTCGAGCACAAGCTGTGGATTGTCGGTACGAAAGATGCGGTTGCCCGAGGTCCAAATGTTGGCTGCGCCACGCCGCCGATCTCGGCGGCTGACGGTCGGCAGGATATCGCCGTCGACCAGCGAGACGAGATGAGCTCCGTCTGAACGGCTTTCGCCCGCATCACGAATGAACAGCCGCATGCGCCCGATGCCCACCTCGGTCCAATCACGGCGCCGGCCCGACGAGGCGGGCGGTCGGAGTGAGGCGCGCACCTTGCGGAAGATGATCAGATCGCCACGACGCCATTGCGGCGGCGGACAGATGCCAGCGGCGCGCAGGGCATTGCGCTCGAAGAACGGCGTTTCATAGCGAATGGTTAGCGGTGCGTGCTCGACCAGGACAAGCCCGAGCCTTCGAGCGAAGGCGATGGTAGCCTCTCTATCCGCTTTGGCGCTTGGCCGGGCCCCGTCGGGCGGCACACTGATCAGCACAACGCCCCCTGGACGGCATGCATGTGCCGCAGCGGCGAACATGGGGCGAACGAAGTCGAGATACCAAGGTGGATCGAGGAGGACCCCATCGGCACTTTCCCGTGGCAGTCCGCCACTGCAGAACGCAATGGCGAGCGGCTCGCCGATAGCCCGGTTGAGGGCAAAGATGCGATCGGTGACGCTATTGCTTTCAGCGAGGAACGCAATCCGACGGCCGATAGGCAACGTCAGCGCGTCGGCAGCAAGACCTGGCGTTCCGAACAGCAGCAGATCGTCGCCGGGATGTGTCAGTGCAGCTGCGCGGTCGAGCAAGGCGCGCGCCGCATCGGGCGTAAACCGCCATTCGTAGTCGAGGGGGTGCGGTAAGGGCAACAGCGAGCGCCCCTCCACCAACGCTGCACCATTGTCTACTGCCTGTCGGCCGATGTTGGTGGCAGTCACGGGATCGATCAGCGCACGCCCCCGCAGACGATCGAGCGAGGACAGCACCTCGGTCGGATAGACGCCAGGCAGATGGTGCAGGAGCGCGGCGAAGCTGGTCGCGCCGTCCTGTACGGCAGCCTGCGTCTGTGCATCGACCTGCGCTGCGAAAGCGGCGTGTGTCGGCGAGCGGCGGGTGGTCATTATGCCAGCCTCGTCCGCAGCAGCGGTACGTCGCTGATCGGCACGGTGCGCTGCTCCGGGGTGAAACGGCGCTGGAGCTCGCCCATCCACCGCGCGATCGCCTCCTCCTGGACGATAAGGCTTCGCTCACGCGTATCGTCGCGGGCCAGACGCTGTTCGACCGGCGTGAACACCTGAATGCGCAAGGGAATGACGCGGAGCGGATAGTTGGGATCGATCGCCTGAAGCCTGTCCACCAGGTCGGCGACCCCCTCCGCGACACCGTCGTCATGCGGCGACGTCAAGGTGACGTAGCCATAGACGTCGAGGCCCAGTTCCAGGACCCGCCGCAGGATCTCGAACTGACGGTCGTAGTCCTGAGGCGCGGCGCGCGTGTTGAAGGCGAAGGAACGCGAGTCAAAGCCCTTGATGCAGCAAACCCGCCCATAGTTGCGGTAGCCTCGCAGCAGCGCCAGATCGTCGGGTTCGAGCGCATCGAAAAGATAGGTCGTGCTGAGGTTGTCGTCGGTCCAGAGAAAGGTCGTTTCCGCGAGGCCGGCGTCGGCGAGAGCGCGCATCATCCACGGCGTCCATTCCGGCACCAGGTCCGGTGAACCTCCCGAAAGGTCTATGATCCGTGGGGCGTCCGGAATCTGGCGATAGAGGTCGACCAGTTCGGTGGCCGTGAACCATGCGGAGCGGTTGGGATCGGCTTTCAGCAAGTCCTCGGGCACGAAGCAATACCAGCAGCGCCACGCGCAGGCCGCGTTCTGGAACACAAGCGCGGTCATCATCTCCGGCATCGGCGTGATGCCAAGCGCCTTGCAGGCCGGCTCTATCGGCAGGGGATTGGCCGGCCAGCCCTCCGCAGTCGCGAGGCGAAAATGCCGGACGCGGCCATAGCCGTTGCAATTGGCCGGAAGCGTCAGGTCGACTTCCTGACCGGAGCCGGCGAGACGGGAGATCAGAATGCGGCCGCGGCCGACGTCGATTGCCCGCGCGCGCAACTGCGCGGCGAAACGCTCGGTATCGATCGGTTTGGCCACGCCGGTCACGTATGCACTCCCTCCGCATCGGGCGCCAGACCTTGGCTCCGACGCGGTACCTTGATCGGTTCGTCGGCGAGGTCGGGCAGCTTGGTATCCAGGAAAAGGTCGACGAGGCTTGCGCAGTAGTCGAATTCCTCCGCCGTCAGCGGCCGGCCTTTCGGGATGTCGTGCCAGTATTCCAGACATGTCCGGCAGCAGGTCGCGGTAGCGTGTTGGGCGTAATAGATCGCGTTGCCCTCGAGCGGGGTTTGACGACCATCGCGCGGCGGCTCAGTTACCGCGAGATACTTACGTAGCCGATCACGCGCCGCGTCCTTCAGCGCGAGCCGGCCCTTACGCTGGGCATGGCGCATCGCGCCCTCGTCGACCGGCCGATGGAAGAAGTGGTGGCGGATCATTTCGTGCTGAAGCGCTTCGAATGTATGGGCCGCATCGTTCTTGTCACGGCGGTGGAGACGCTTCCAATCCACCAGATCGGCGCCGCAGTCCCGGCATTTGCCGCGCTGGTCTGGTGTCATCTTCTTGAGTTGTTTGAAGCAATGCAGATCGTTGTCGCAGTCCGTCGACGTGCATTTGATGTCAAGCGGCGGGGGCTTTTGAAACTCAGTCATGGAGACCTCACTGGAGCGCCCGATCGAGCAGTTGCCGATCGAGCTCGTTGTCGATGTCGTAGGGAAAGCGTTCGACGAAGACATCGCGTGCGATCGTCCAGGGATCGCCGTCGTCCGCCTGCAGGTTGGCTGCGGTGCCCCACCAGTTGACCCCCTGCCAGGAGAGACGGAAGGCGAGGTAATTGGCGAGCGCACCGACGCTCACTCCGTTCCTTGCCGCGATCGTCGGCACAACGCTCTTCAGGCGTTCGACCGAGTTGCGCGCCGCTTGGACGCAGGCCTGCGCCAATGTCTCGGCCTTGCCGTCAAGTACGACCTCGCCGGCAAACTGGCTTGCGGCGATTTCCTCATCGGAGTTGCGGCGCTCGGCGGAAGTCTCGTCGGCCTCGATTATCTCGAGCGTGTTGGCGTCAGGACGCTGCGCGGCATGAAAGAGTTCGTGTAGGAGGTCGAACAGCCACCGGGCTTCATGCTTCGACCTTTGCTTCAACACCACGACATTACGGCCGTCGTAGCGCCAGCAGGCGCCATGGAAGGTGCCGCGGTCACGAAGCGGCAGAACGACGACACCCAAATCCCACGCGGTATGGAGCGCGCCCTTTAGCGTGACAGCCTGGTAAGTCTCCTGAATGCGGCGATGCATGACTGCCGGATCGGTGGGGATTTCTGCTTTTGGCAGAGATCGCGCGCCTTTGAGGACAATGACGGCAAGATAGTTCGCATAGGCAGCATAGAGGCTGGTCGTCGCTTGCGCGCGATTGGCCGGCATCTTGAAGCGGGCTTCGGCCGCGGCGAAGCGCGGCGCCGTCAGTGCCTGTGCCCCGAACATATTGTCGCGCGTCCAGCCGAAGATGCGTTCGAGTACCGCCCCCGCCCTGGCGGTCAAGGCATAGTCGTCATCATCGCTGGCAACCTCGCCGCTGGCGCGTGCCGCGTCGGCCGACGGTAGCAGCCGCGACAGCAGAAACTCGCGATCGAGCCCAACCTGGCGCAGCTTGCTGACGAGCCCACCGAAGCTGTCGGGAGCGACTGGCAGCAAGATGTCGTTCTTGATACGCACGCCAAGTGCGTTCGCGATGTCGCGCAAACGCTGATAGCTGGCCGAGGCATAGCGCTCGGCCTCGTAGCGCTGGATCTGCTGCTCCTTCAGGCCGAGCCGGTCGGCAAGAGCCTTTTGGCTGAGTCCGCTCGCGATGCGCGCCTGAATGAGGCCGTCGGCCAGCTCGTCGAACGAGTTGATCGAGATGACCGACAGGTCGGCGGATTTCAGGCGATCATATTCCGCGAGCTCGGCCTGCAGATCGGCAAGCTGGCTCTCCATAGCCTCCCGCTCGGCCTGAAGCAGGCGCGGATGCACATCGGCGCGCGAGGGACCATCGGTCAGGTCGCTGATGGCTTTCCGAAACCGGTCGGCTTCGCTCCTGGTAATCTTGTACTGCCGCTCGTTGGTGATCATGGCAGACTCCCGAGGTCGATGTTGACGACACCTTTGGGCACACCGTTCCGGTCCCTCATGAAGAAGTCGCGGTAGAGCACGCCCGGGGCGGCGAAGAACGACGCCGGAAAGAGCTCGCCCAGATATTTGGATTTCATGGCCGCCCGGCCGTTGGCAAAATCGAGCAGCACAGGATCGAGGCGGTAGGGGTCGACCCCTTGCGTGTTCCAGGCTCCGTCATAGTCCTCCGGCAAGTCCTTCTGTGAAACGAAGCTTCCGTCGAGCAGGACCGCTCGACAGCCGGCACCGGCGAGGTTTTGCAGGGCGGCAAGTAGCCCGCCGACGAGGCGGGTGCGATGGCCGTTGCAACTGAACCGCGGCGCAACCTCACTCCAAGGCGCGTCGTGCACCCCAGGGGGCAGATAGCCGGTCGATGAGTCGGCGTCAGGAAGCATGACACAACAATATCGTTGTGTTGCATGTTCGTCAAGCGTTCTCGACGCACCGGGTCTGGCGCTAGGGTCCCAGTAGGGGCCGCTGAGGCAGCCCTGATCGAACAAATGTTAGCCCGTGCGGCAGGTTTACCGGAAGGTCCGCCGCTGGGCGTAAGAGCTTGTTCCCACCTCCGAGGGGCTGCAGTTAATCCGGCGCCGCGCTTGACCGAACGTGGCGAATTGATCCGCGCTGACCGCGGCGTGTATCCGCGTCCGTCGCTAGCCGCTTGGGCACGCGCGCTCCCACCGCCGAACAGGCTTTCGAGGCGCTCGCCACCCCGGATGCCGTTGTCCAGATTGCGATAGCGGTCCTAGTTGGTAAGCAGTCGCTAGCCGGTCCGCGGGCAGATGTTTTGAATGATCAAGACCGACCCTCTTCGCTGTTTGACCAATTGCCGCCAGCTCGAAGATCGGCAATGTCGGTTGAGTTCTTGGGCAGCTGCAATGAAATGCGCCAGTCTTTTTCCTTTGACCGGCGCGAAGCAAACTCGACGCGCTGGATCGCCGACTGTTCGTCAGAAGTATATTCAACCTTCTTAGCGGCATCGAGGGGGACCTGCTCCGCCTCAATCCAAAGCGCCACCGTAACGATGACGTCGCCAAGCAAACACGGCCCGTCCGCGGAGGCGATAGTCACTGTTCCAGGATAGGGAAAGCACGCGGTACGGAATGTGGGCGGCTGCGCCTTCTCAATTCCTTCAAATGGATCAGCAGCCTCTTGCAGTTGGTGCCAAAGATCGTTCAAAGACCAAGTCTCACCGGTTTCATCGTTGCGAAAAATCGCCGCGAAGGGGTCGGTATCCGCGGGCAAGACGAAGTCAATATCTTCCGGTGAGGGCATTTTCCAATCAAGCGAACGAAATTTCCGGATGCCGACTCGTGAGATGGCGCAAGCCTTGTGCCAAAATAGCACGAAGTCTAGTCGCAGCAGAGAATTGATATCCTCAACCGCAATATCCGAGATTTTCCGAAGAGAGATGCCATTCTGATCAGCAAGCGCTTTTGTGGATTCCGTGAATCCTGCCGCACTAACCGCTATCGTTCGGTCCGCGCCGATCGCTTTCTTTTTCGTAGCAAGTTGTTCGATCCAAGTGAGGTCTTGGATCTTCGTTCTCTGACGGCACTCAATGGTGATAAGCATTTCGGCCGTGCCGATCCGAGAGCGGACGCTTGCATCGACCTCCCGCAGTCGACCTGTGATCTTGCACCTGATGCGATCAGGGGAGGTCACAACGATTCCACGCGGGCCAGCATCCGCCTCGATGCGCGCAACCAAACGCTCGAACTCGCGCCATTCTGGATCTTGACGGCGCCGGGCGGTCACCGCTTATCACTCTTCTCTGTCGTCCCCGCGCTCAGGAACATGGGGAAGAAGCTTCGCTGCGTCTTCACCTTGATGACATCATTGACGGCGATCGTGTTGGCCTTCCGTCGCTCTCCACCTGCCGGCGTGATTACCTCCAGATCGGGGTTCTCGATGATTGCTGCATGCACATCATCCGCATGAGCGGGGGTGATGTTGTAGATGCTCCCGTAGAAGTCCATGACAGATATGGCGTCGCCCGATTCCGTCACGAGACGCGGAATATCTCCCAAAAGCTGGTTCTTCGCAGACGCGCGTCCGCTATCGTCGAAGAGATAGAGCATGCCCTCATCGTGCCTCGGATCGTAGGACAGCATGTCGAGGCCGGACCGACCAAAATGAGCCTGAAGGCTCGCATTGTCATGAAGGATGTTGTTGTAGACCTGCCTCGCCCGATAGGCGTTGGCGAAGTGGATCAACCAATACCGCCATCCGCCCGGATTGTTGATCGAGAAGGGGCTGACATAGGGAGCGCATAGACGAAAGGCGTCAAAGACAATCTTCTCCGCCGTCCCTAGCCAGTCGTTCTTGCTCATGAGTCCATTAAGCGCATCGAGATTCGCGCTCGTGAGCCCAAGATGCGCAAGCCGCACTCTTAGCTGCTCCGGCTGATTCTTCTGCAGAAATGTCAGAAGTGAACTGATCATAAAGGTGTAAAAGATCTCGGCTGCAGGATAGGAGCGCACGATGTCAAGAAGCGTCTCCCGCTCGACATGACTGTCTCCGCATTGATCCAGATTGAATAGGACGCTTTTGTAGCGTCCTCGCTCCAGAAGCGTCTTGATCTTTGGATACGCAGCCTCAAAAAACTCGTTCAGATACTCCACGCGAAGGTGTAGCTTAGGGCACGTCTGAACAATGTCGGCTTGCATCGGTCCGACATGTGTCTTCAGTAATTCTACGGCATCGCGGCTAGCATCGTTGAAGATGAGAAGGCACTCGACCTCGATCGTGCCGAGGCCTTGAACTGCACGATGCGTATTCACTGCCTCGACGGCACGCTTCAATTCCTCAATGAATATCAGTGGTGACCCAGATGTGCCGCAGTCATATCGCCCGCCACCAGCAAATCCATCGACAATTGCAAGCCGAAAACGCTCCTGTTGCGGCAGTTTGCAGCGGACGGTCAGATAGTCGAAGACGTATTCCCGTAGGATTTTATGTTTGCGCTTTGAATGCTCCTCGAGCTTTGCACCATCAGCCCATTCATATCGTTTTTCGACCACGTCGCCCCCCAAATCGTATTGTGCTATTGGGGAACAGCGCCGGGAGCGGTGGGCATCTCATCCCACGTCCGCCCCCTGTATTCGCGTCCATTGGCCTTTTTTGAGCGCTTCTTGTTGTCTTTGCCCCAAGTACCCCACTGTTTGAAAAAGAACGCCGTCCCAGCTGATAAGCACTGCCCATAGATTTCGTCGATCCATTCCTCACGAATTGGCCGAGCTGTCTTCCCGCTTTCGCCACCGACGATCGCCCAATGGATGTCCCGGAGATCGACAGTGCCGACGGCTCCGATAAGTGGCTCAAAAGAAATGAACCGAATGGCTGCCGGCACCTGGCGCAGATGCTCGATGCGACCGACTACGTCCACGTTCTCAATGCTGGTGCCGAGCCAGACATTGGGCAGGACCTCGCCGATGAGGGCGGTGACCAGCCTGGCCATGCGTTCGGGGCGCTTCGTGAGAATCTGATAGTTGTGATGCGGTGTCTCGCGCATCACCTGCCAGACGTCGCGAATGAAGGCGTCGCTAACGCGTTCATGAAACAGGTCGCTCATCGAATTTACAAATATCTTGCGGGACTTGCGCCAGCGGTACGGAATCGAGAGTGCCTCACGATCCTCACGCACGACACCATTCCAGACGGTGCGTTTTCCGGTTCTGCGGGTCAGACCGGCATATTTCTGCACACCCATCGCTTCGAGACGTTTAGCCATCTCCATCGCGTAGCAATGCGTGCAGCCGGCAGTTACGATTGAGCACCCCGCGACGGGATTCCAAGTGGCGTCTGTCCACTCGATCTGAGTTTCAGCCATCTTGCCCCCCGTGCTGTTTTTGTATCTGCGCTAGGCGGTTCCGATTATCGGGCACTGGCTTGCGTTCTACGGCGGGCTACGGTGCGAACCGGGGCGCTGCTCTCGACACCGACATCACCGAGGCTGTGGAGCTTGATCGTAGGGCGCGACGGCAGCTTCACAGTGAGTTCGAGCTGACCGCCGACCGCCTCGACATAGCTGCGCAGCGTCGACAGGTACATGTCAGCCTGCTTTTCGATCTTGGAGACCGACGGCTGCTTGATGTTGAGCGCGGTCGCGACGTCCTCCTGAGCCTTGCCAGCGATCCGACGAAGCTCACGAAGACCCTCCACCTCCTGCTTGAGCTCCTGATAGCGAGCTTCGATCGCCTCCTGCTCAGCCGCAGGAAGCGCCGAGATGATGTCGTTCAGGCTCCGCGCCATCTCACTTTCCCTTCTTTACAGATTTCAGGCTTCCCAGATGTTCGGAAAACCGTTGGTCCGCCTTTGCGATCAGCGTTTTGTAGAAGCGCTTCTGGCTGCCACCAGACTTATCACCTGCCACGAGTACGATCGCCCGTCTCTCTGGGTCGAAAGCGAACGCCGCGCGCCATTCGCCGTCGGCCGCTTCGAACCGCAGTTCCTTCATGTTCGAGTATCGTGAGCCCTTGAGCGTGTCGACGTGGGGCCGGCCAAGCTGCGGCCCATAGTCGGACAACAGCTTGGCAGCAGCGACCAATGCGACGCGAACGTCGTGCTCAAAAGCCAGCACCTCGACTTCGAAGGCCGCGTGGAACTGGACTTCCCATTCCATATAGCCTCCAAGCTATGTTCGGTCAAGGGGCAGAACGCGGGGTGCTGTTGGCGAGGCGGCCGTGCAACGACGGCAACTCTCGGCCCAGGCGTCGAGGTCATCGACGGCGTAGCGGACCCACTTCCCAAACTTGTGGTAGGCAGGTCCGCCGCCGAGCGAGCGGTAGCACTCCAGCGTATGGGCCTCGAGCGCTAGGTAACGCGCCGCAGCCTCGGTATCGACGAAGCGGATCGGACCCGCGTCGTCCACAAACTTTGCTCGCCGGAGAATTTCCGGGCTTGGCCAGCGGCGCTGCGATTTGGCTCGATCAAGCATGGCTCGCCTCCACCCCGGCGGTCCTTTTGGTTCCCGGAGGGACGCTACGATTCTCGCCGCTGCGATGGCGGAATGGCCGATAATTCCCGAGGCGAGTGCGAGAGGTGTAGTTCCCGTCTTCGAAGCCGAGCGGCTTCCCGTCTGGCCCCACGGCTGCGGGAGCGGGCTCAATAGCAGGCGCCACCGTCGGCGGCTCCGGGGGCGCGGCGGCAGGTGCCGGAGCCGCCGGCTGCACGCCTCCGACCAGGGACAGACGCCGCTGGGTGACCGCCTCGGCCGCCGCCCGTATCGGATCGTCCTCCGTGTGGACGTACTTCATGAACATGGTCACCGTCTTGTGGGCGGTGAGGGCCATGCCGACCTTCACAGGTATGCCGGAATTGGCGATGTCGGTCGCAGAGCGGTGGCGAATGCCGTGGGTGCCGATATGGGGGAGACCCGCACGCTGCAGGATGCGGCGCCAGCCCTGATAGTACGTGTGCTTCGACATCGGCAGGTCGGGATCGAATACCGATGGGCAGACGAAGCGCGATTCCTCCAGCCTCGGCGCGGTCTCGAACAGCCGGAGCGCTTCGGCGCTCATCGGCTTCGACATGCCGCCGGTCTTGCTGTCGGGCCAGACCACGCGCCGGTTGTCGAAATCAACCCAGGCCCATTCGAGTTGGAGGATCTCGGACATGCGCGCGGCGAACTCGAACTGCAGCCGGATGGCGAGAAGGATGAACGGATGCTCCAGTCCTTCGGCGTCAGCTCTATCGAGGTACTTAAAGAGCTTGCGCATCTCCCCGTCGGTGATCAGGCGGGTCTTGCCGCGCTCGGGATATTTCGGCACGTGCCGGCACGGATTGGAGCCGTCGGGGCGCAAGCCCCAGACCTCAGCCATATTGAACATCTTCCGAACCGCGGCCAGCACACGGTTGGCGTTGGTCGGGCTCTTCGCCAACTTCTTCATGAGGTGCGCAATGTCAGCGCGGGTCACGTCCGGTACTTTGAGGTTTCCGAGGATGGGGATGATGTAGCGTTTGCCGTAACCGCGGTTCGACTCGACCGTCGCGGGCTTGTTGCGGCTTTCCGAGTAGTCAGTGATGAAGCGGTCGAACAACTCCTTCACAGTGAGCGCCCGGCGCGTGGCAGCCCGCTCGGCGCTGGGGTCGACGCCGCGGCGGACCTCGGCGAGCCAATCCTGGGCGATGTTTCTTGCCTGCTCGACAGTGATCTCCCCGTATCGGCCGATCGCCGGCTTACGGCGTTGTCCATTGTGGGCGATGTAGGCCACCATGAAAATCTTGCGGCCTGTCGGCGTGACCTTCACAAGGAAACCGGGTATCGTCGTATCCCGCAGTTCGTAGTCGCGCTCCCGTGAGGTCGCGGCGTCGACAGCAGTCTTGGTGAGCTTGATTTTGGGCATTCCTAACCTCCGTTGAGGTCGGATTTCAGGTGCGAAATAGGTGCACGCGGAAAGCCAACCGTAGCGAACATCCGGTTAGGTATGAGTGATCCGAGAACCGAAAAAAGCTAGTGCTGACAATCGGTTATCGGGAAATCGGATACCCCCGGATAGACAAAGGATAGGGCATATCCGGTCTCTCAAAATCCAGTTCTGGTGACAGAGTGTCGGTTCGACCCCGACCGCCCGCACCACCCGGACCTCGATCCGATGCCTGGCTAAACGCCGGTTCGGCGTGGCAGTGTGATGCCCCAGGCGGCCTCGACCTCGGCGATCAGCGAGGCGGAGGGCTCGGCGGTCCGCCAGAGCTGCCGCTGCGTTCGCAGGAAGGCCTCGTCGGTTTGCAGCAGCAGCAGCGGATGGCCGTTACCCCGGACCAGGCATCCTTGCTCGACCCAGCGTTGCGGCAGCGCCCGCCCGGTCAGGATCACGAAGCTCAGCCCCGGAATGCTGAACTCGTAGCCTGACGTGCCGTCCTCCAACCGGCAGGCCGAGGGAAACAGCATGGCCTGGACCGGCGGGGCCTGCGATGACGCGACCTTCAGCATGACCAGGAGATCGCGTGGCATTTCCGTCTCGCCGAGGAGATGCAGCCGCAGCGCCTCGCGGTCGCCGGCGTCCATCGGCAGGGGCAGCTTGGCGTCCGGCGGCTGGCCCCAGTCGTCGACGGCAGCGCGCCAAATCACGCTCAAGGCGAAGTAGGCCAGGTGGCGCCAGCGGATCGCCGGCAGGTCCGCGCTGTGGAAGACCCAGCCTGCCGCGAG
>Ga0182749_1002554_pt1 | contig 13235 bp, 14 predicted proteins | sample eDN3rd37CKraftMG_FD_128875 | JGI IMG/M metagenome (GOLD analysis project Ga0182749, IMG submission 128875) | Enriched Miracle-Growth compost microbial communities from Emeryville, California, USA - eDNA 3rd pass 37_C Kraft MG (version 2) (version 2) ...
CCGAGGGGCTGCAGGCGCTGGTCGACCGCGCGGCCGACCGGGCCGCTGGGGTCCTCTCGCGTCGCTGAGTGTGCCGGGCGAGCGCTTCTCCTTCCGGAGTCGATCTCGTCAACAGGGGGCGCCTTCGTTCCCGACCGTGGTTGACGAAAGCGACTCCTGATGCCCGGGCGGCGCGGACGGTAGATTAGGGCGGTGGGGCCTGTAGCTCAGTTGGTAGAGCATCGGACTTTTAATCCGCGGGTCGAGGGTTCGAGCCCCTCCGGGCCCACTCCTGGCCGCTCGCTTCCGTCAGGCGCGCCATGACGAGGTCGGCGAGCACTGAGAGATAGCGCTCCTCGTCCACTCCCGACGGGTGGGTCCCCATCGAGTCTCTGAGAACCCAGTAGTGGGAGACGCTTCCCATCAGTACGGCGGCCAGGGCACTCCAGTCGACATCTGCGGCATCGGGCCCGGCCTGGGCGGCGAGCCATTCGGAGAGGACCGACTGGATGCTGTTCATCTCGTTCGCCCGGACCAACCGGATCAGCTCGGGAAAGTCCCTGAGGTCACGGAGGATGATGCGATTCAGATCCCGCTCCTCGTCGAGCCGGGCGAGGGCCGCCTTCGCGATGGCCACGAGCCTCTCCCGCAACGAAGCGGAGACGAGGTCGGCGGGGGCGGCGATGAACGCGATCAGTTCCCGTTGGGACGCGAGCTGCTCGCGCACCCCGGCTTCCAGGAGATCGCGTTTGGAGGCGAAATGCCGGTAGAGCCCGCCTGTCCCGGGTCGCAGTCCGGCGGCGGACTCGATCTGGGCGACGGTGGTCGCCGAGTAGCCCTGTTCACCGAACAGGCGCATCGCGTGGGAGAGCACGCGGTCGCGGGTGGGGACGGGTGCGGAGCCCGGTGAGGGCGCCGCATGAGCATCGGTCATCGGCCTCACGATAGCGGCTCGTCGTCACGATCCGACAAGTCGGCCGACCACGACGAACACGGAGATGAGGAAGAGCACGAGGTTCACGGCGAGAGCCTGTTTCCGTTCACCGAGCGACCAGTGCGAGAAGGCCGCGCCGACCATGATCAGGGCGAGACCCGCGGCGGCCACGGGGGTGAGGACGGGGGCGATCCGGGTCGCCCCGGGCAGGATGAGGCCGATCGCCCCGAGGATCTCCGCCGCGCCGATCACCCGGATGAACGGGAGGGGGAACGGCGCGACCCCGGTCTGGCCGGATGCGATCAGCCTCTCCTTGCCCATGCTCGACTTTGCGATGCCGGAGGTCAGGAAGACGAGGGCGAGAAGCCCCTGCGCTATCCACAGTGCGATGTTCATGGGAACTCCCTTCGGCGGGCGACGGCCCTCTAAAAAGTAAGTGCTTACTTACCAAGTTAGCGCATCCGATCCACGAACCGCTCCCTCCTCGCCCCATCCGGCACCGGGAGGAGCGGATGCGCGCGGACGTAGGCTTGACGGCGATGACGGATGAATTCCACAAGCCGACCCAGTACTCCGGATCGAAGTTCGAGAGCTTCATCGGCGGAGAGGACCCGGCGCAGATCAGCCGGGTCGCCCACGAGACCGCGCAGGCGCTGCTGGGACGGGTGCGGGAGAGCCCGGACCCGGAGGTGATCGAGCGGCTGGTCGCCTACACCGACGAGCACGGCGTCGACGCCATCGCCGAGCTGTGGTCCAGGGCGAGCGCTCGCAGCCTGCCCGGTGCGCTCTGGCGCATCTACCTGCTCCGTGCGCTGGTGCGGCAGGATGCGGAGATGTCAGCCCTCTGCTTCCAGCGCGGCAGCGAGTCCACCGCCGGGATCGATCCGGTGGTGGCCGGAGCGACCATGCCCACCGGGCCGGTCGAGATCATCGTCCTCGCCGACCAGATCCTGCGCGGCCTGTTCGACGGCGATTTCGCGGTGGCGCTGGAGCGTGCCGCCGCCTTCTGCCGGGTGAGCTCGCTCGGCTGCACGAGTCTCGCCGACGACCTGGAGCCGGTCTCACCCGAGCGCTCCTCGGAGCTGACGACCAGGGCCCTGCGGCTCACCCTGACCGCGGAGGAGCTCACCTCCAGCGCCAGGCTCTGGAGGTCCGGCTCGCTGGACTGAGCGACGGCGGGGCCGCGCGTAGACTGGTCGCCTGTCGGGTCGCAGTAACCCCGGGCTCCAAAAATAGCCGCTCCGAGCGGCCTCGCGCCGAGAGGCGTTCTGCGGCCCGGCTCCAACCTCCGCCGGCTCCGGCGCAGAGCCGGCGGCGATCCGGACCTGCCGCCGGATCAGCCGAACTTGCCGCTGACGTAGTCCTCCGTCGCCTGGACCGTGGGCTTCGAGAAGATCGTGTTGGTGTCGTCGTACTCGATCAGCCTTCCCGGCTTGCCCGTGCCGGCGATGTTGAAGAAGGCGGTGCGGTCGGAGACCCGGCTGGCCTGCTGCATGTTGTGGGTGACGATCACTATCGTGTACTCGAGCTTGAGCTCCTCGATCAGGTCCTCGATGGCGAGGGTCGAGATCGGGTCGAGCGCCGAGCACGGCTCGTCCATCAGCACGACGTCGGGGCGTACCGCGATCGCCCTGGCGATGCAGAGGCGCTGCTGCTGCCCGCCGGAGAGTCCCATGCCCGGCTTCTCCAGCCGGTCCTTGACCTCGTTCCACAGGTTCGCGCCCTTGAGCGAGGTCTCGACCAGCTCCTCGGCGTCGCCCTTGGAGAGCTTGCGGTTGTTCAGCCGCACGCCGGCCAGCACGTTCTCCCTGATCGACATCGTGGGGAAGGGGTTGGCGCGCTGGAAGACCATGCCCACCTGCCGGCGCACGAGCACCGGATCGACGCCGGCGCCGTAGAGGTCGTTGCCGTCGATGATGACCTCGCCCTCGACCCGCGCGCCGGGGATCACCTCGTGCATGCGGTTGAGGGTGCGGAGGAAGGTCGACTTGCCGCATCCGCTCGGGCCGATCAGGGCGGTGACCGTCCGCGGCTCGATCGTCATGGACACGCCCTCCACGGCGAGGAAGTCGCCGTAGAAGACGTTGAGATCGTTCACTTCGATGCGCTTGGACACTGAATTCCTTGGCTCTGTTGTCGGGTGGGGGTCATCGGGTCTTCGGCGCGAAGATGCGCGCGATCACCCGGGCGATGATGTTGAGGACGACGACGATCAGCACGAGCAGCAGCGCCGCGCCCCAGGCCGAGGCGTTCGAGGCGGCGATGTCCTGCCCCGGGAACTTGTAGCCGGTGTAGGCGAGCACGGGCAGGGTCTGCATCGGGCCGCTGAACAGGTTCGCGTTGAAGTTGTCGGTGAAGCTCGCGGCCATGAAGATCGGCGCGGTCTCGCCGATCACCCGGGCGATGGCGAGCATCACGCCGGTGATGATGCCGGCCAGTGCGGTCGGCAGCACGATCTTGACGATGGTCGAGAAGCGGGAGACGCCGAGGGCGAAGGACGCCTCGCGCAGGTCGTGGGGGACCAGCCGCAGCATCTCCTCGCAGGAGCGCACGACGATCGGGATCATGAGCACGGAGAGGGCGACCGATGCGGAGAAGCCGCTGAAGGCCTTCGGCCCGACCAGGAGGGCGAACAGCGAGAAGGCGAACAGGCCGGCGACGATCGAGGGGATGCCGGTCATCACGTCAACCAGGAAGGTCACGGTGCGTGCCATCCACTGGCCCGGCCGGGCGTACTCGACCAGGTAGATGGCGGTGAGGATGCCGATCGGGATCGACATGAGCGCGGCCATGCCGGTGATCTCGAGCGTGCCGACTATCGCCTGGAGCGCGCCGGTGGTGATCGTGACCTTGAGGGTAGCCGGGTCGAAGACGGCGCCGCCGGTCTGCGAGATGAAGCCCCAGTTGAGCTCGCCGATGCCCTTGGCGGTCACCGTGACCAGCGTCGAGACGAGGGGGGCGATGGCGAGGAGGAAGGCGATCACCACGAGGCTGCGCACGATGCGGTCGAGGGCCTTCCGCCGGTTCTCGACGACGGCGGAGAGCGCTCCGATCCCGACCAGGTAGAGGATCGCGGAGAGGAACAGCCACCCGCCGAGGTTGAAGCCCATGAGCAGGAAGGCGCCGCCCATGATGACCAGCGCGCCGAGCAGCACGTACAGTTCGGTGAACCGCGGCAGGGCACCGGTCGCCAGGGTGTTGCGGATCGGGCCGGGCTCCTTGCCGGTCAGCCTCGATTGCCGGCTGAGCACGGTCATGCCTGCAGTCCCTTCGTCTCCGGCGCGGCCGGCTCCGCGAAGGCGGCGCCGGCGATCATCGCGCCGCCGGCCGGCGCGCCCTGGTCGGGCGGGGCCGCACGGCGCTTGGTCCGTTTGGGCCGGCCGGGGGTCGAACGGGCGACGATGCCCCTGGCGACGAAGTTGACCGCCAGCGAGATGACGAACAGCATCAGGCCGGTGCCGAGCAGCGCCTCGCGCTGAAGGCTGGTCGCGATCGGGAAGTTCAGCGCGATGTTCGCCGCGATGGTCTGCGAGTTCGACCCCTCGGTGAGGATCTTGACCGAGAAGCCGATCGACGGCGAGATGATGAGCGCGATCGCCATGGTCTCGCCGAGAGCGCGACCCAGCCCGAGCAGTGTCGCGCTCACGATCCCGGAGCGGGCGTAGGGGAAGACCGCCATGCGGATCATCTCCCACTTGGTGGCGCCGAGGGCGAGGGCGGCCTCCTCGTGCAGGCGCGGGGTCTGCAGGAAGATCTCCCGGGAGATCGAGCTGATGATCGGCAGGATCATCACCGCGAGCACCACGGCTCCGGCGAGGATGGTCGACCCGGTGCTCGACGGCGCACCGGCGAAGATCGGTATCCAGCCGAGGTTGTCGCTGAGCCAGTCGGTCAGCGGCAGCAGGAGCGGGCGGATGACGATGATGCCCCACAGGCCGAACACGATCGACGGGACCGCCGCGAGCAGGTCGACCAGGTAGCCGAGGACTCCGGCGATCCTGCGGGGCGCGTAGTGCGAGATGAAGAGGGCGATGCCGATGGCGATCGGGGCGCCGATCACCAGGGCGATCGCGGATGCCCAGAGCGTTCCCCAGATGAGCGGGCCGACATAGGACCAGAAGTTCGCGAAGCCGGAGGTCGGGCCCTCGTTGAGGTCGGGGTTGCTCTGCCAGTTGGCCAGGATGGCGGGCATCGCCTGGATGATCAGGAACAGCGCGACCGCGGCCAGGATGACCATGATCGCCACCGCCGAGCCGAAGCTGAGACCGAAGAAGATGCGGTCGGCTGGCCGGGACTTGACCCGGACGGTGCCCGCCCCCCGAGGGGGACGGGCACCGGTGGGACCGCCGGTCGCGGGCTCGGTCGCCGGGCCGCCCGTCTCACGGGATCGAATCGAAGTGCTCACAGAATTCTTTCTCGTTGTGACGGGTGGCCCGGCTCGCCGAGCGCTCTGGCGACAGGGTACTTCGGACTACTTGATCAGAGCCAGCGACTTCTGGATCTCCTGAAGCGCGTCGGTCGGCAGCGGGGCCGAGCCGGCGTTCTTGTTGGCGACAGCCTGGCCCTCGTCGCTGGCGATGTAGGACGCGTAGGCCTTGGTCAGCTTCGCCTGGTCGGCCGACTCGAAGGTCTTGCAGACGATCAGGTAGGACAGCAGCGGGATCGGGTAGGCCGACTTGTCGTTGATCTTGGTGTAGTCGAGCTTCTTGGACAGGTCGCCCTCGACAGTGGTCGGAGCGGCGGTCGCGGCGAGGGCGAACGCGTTCGAGGCGCCCTTGGCGCTGAACTCGACGTAGTCCTTCGAGCTGCCGGCCTTGATGGCCGCCGCGGTGACGTCGCCGATCGCGCTGTGGTCCGCGTAGCCGATGGTCCCGGTTCCGGCCTTGACCGTGTTCACGACGCCGGAGCCGCCCTGCTGGGCGCTCGAACCGGCCACGGGCCACGTGTTGCCCGGGGTGTAGGTCCAGATCGAGGGGCTGGTCTGGCTGAGGAAGTTGGTGAAGTTGGTGGTGGTCCCCGAGCCGTCGGAGCGGGTCACCGTGGTGATCGGGGTCGAGGGAAGCGTGGCGTCGGGGTTCTCGGCCTTGATGGCCGCGTCGTCCCAGGTCGTGATCTTCAGGCTGAAGATCTTCGCGATGGTCTCGGAGGAGAGCTTCAGGTCGGTGACGCCCGGAAGGTTGTAGATGACGGCGACGCCGTCGAGGTAGACCGGGAGGTCGATGGCGCCGTCGGTGCCGCAGACCGCTTCGGCAGCGGTGACCTGCTCCGGCTTCAGCGGGCTGTCGGAGCCGGCGAAGTCGTAGCTGCCCGCGGTGAAGTTGGTGACGCCGCCGCCCGAGCCCTGCGACTTGTCGTAGTTGATGGTCACGCCCTTGGCGCGGGCGTTGAAGGCCGCGGTCCACGCCGCCTGGGCGTTGGCCTGGGCGCTGGAGCCGCCGGCGGTGATCGTGCCGGTCAGGGTGGGGTCGATCTCGTAGCTCACCGACGCCGTGCTGGGTTCCGGCTTGGTGTTGGGAGTGGTGCTGCTGGAGCAGGCGGTCAACGCGATGGCGGAGCCGATCGCGAGGCTGACGGCTGCCACGTGTGTGAACTTCACTGTGTTCCCTTCGGGGGTGACGACCCGGCAACAGCGGGGATCCTGCTCGTCGCGCGGGGGGACCGGTGCAGGTCCGAGTCGAAGCTACGGGCAGAGGTTAACCACGGTCGCGCCGCCGGGTGAACGGAAGGTGAACGAGCGGGGAACAGCGCTAATCGAGCGCCGGCCCGTGGGTCTCGACCGCGACCAGTCCGTGCTCCGGGTGATCGAGCGAGACGTGCAGCACCGTGTACTCGGCGGTCGAGAGCATCGTCGCCCGCTTGAGCGGGGCATCCACCGCCGTCCCGGTAGCCTCGGCGATCGCCTCGATGATCTGCGGCAGCACCGGGCCGTGGCTGCACAGCACGGCGGGACGGCGCTTCTCCAGGCGCTTGCGCACGACCTTCTTCACCTTCGCGGTGCCGTCCTCGTAGGCGTCCTGGCTGATCGCCGGCGTGCTGCGCACCGCGATGCCGGTCAGCTCGGCGAGCGGCTCGATCGTCGCGAGGCACCGGGCGGCGGTGCTGCTGATCAGCCTCTCCGGCGCCCACGCCGCGATGGCCGGGGCGACGCTCGCCGCCTGCTCGATGCCGCGGTGCAGCAGCGGCCTGGTGGCATCGGGCCCGTCCCAGGTGCCGGGCGAGACCGCCTTGCCGTGGCGCAGCGCGATGATCGGGAAGGTGCGGGTGGTGCCCGCCTTGACCCTGGCCGAGAACCGGTCGAGAACCTCCCGATCGCGGGGGTAGCTGAGCGCGGCGCGGGCGGCCTTCAGCGGCAGCCACTCCAGCGCGGCGATCTCCTCGTTCGGGGAGAAGGTGGATGCCGCGATCGCCTCGTCCGGAACCTCGGCCGACCAGTAGTAGACGATCTTCTCCCTGCCGCCGGGCAGCGTGTACTCGGTGGTCCCGAGCGGGGCGCCGAGCACCAGGGACAGGCCGGTCTCCTCCCGGAGCTCGCGGATCGCGGTCTGCGGAGGCGTCTCGCCGGGATCCACCTTGCCCTTGGGGAACGACACGTCGCCGTGTCCGTCCCGATGCACGAGCAGCACCTGGGTCTTGCCGTCCAGCTCGCGCCAGCAGATCGCGCCGGCGGCCAGGACGACCGAGGGAAGGGGTGCCGTCACCGGGCCGTCCCGACCCGCTTGCGTTGACTGATCCGCTGCATCAGCACATTCTGCATGTCTGCGAGCGGTGTGCCGTCCTCCGCGTGGTTCCGGCGTGTCCACGAGCCGTCCGCGTCGAGGTCCCAGGCCGAGGTCTCCGGCGACATCGCGAGGTCGAAGATCTCCTCGATCTCGCGCAGGTGGTCGGGGCTGGTCAGCCGCACCAGGGCCTCCACCCGCCGGTCCAGGTTGCGGTGCATCATGTCGGCGCTGCCGATGAAGACCTGGGGATCGCCGTCGTTCACGAAGGAGAAGATGCGGGAGTGCTCGAGGTATCGCCCGAGCACCGAGCGCACGGTGATGGTCTCGCTGAGGCCGTCGACGCCGGGCCGCAGCGAGCAGATGCCGCGCACCATGAGCTGCACCGGGACTCCGGCCTGGCTGGCCCGGTACAGCGCATCGATGATGGCCTCGTCGACTATCGAGTTGAGCTTGATCCGGATGCCGGACGGCCTGCCGGCCCGCGCGTTCTGGGTCTCGGCGTCGATCCGCTTGATCAGGCCCTTGCGCAGGTGCAGCGGCGCGACCAGGAGACGCTTGAACTTCTTCTCGATGGCGTAGCCCGACAGCTCGTTGAACAGGCGGGTGAGGTCTTTGCCGACCTGGTCGTCCGCCGTCAGGAGTCCCAGATCCTCGTAGATCCGGCTGGTCTTCGGGTTGTAGTTGCCCGTCCCGATGTGGCTGTAGTGCCGCAGCACGCCGTTCTCGTTGCGGACCACCAGAGCGAGCTTGCAGTGGGTCTTGAGCCCGACCAGCCCGTAGACGACGTGCACCCCGGCCTTCTCCAGCTTGCGGGCCCAGAGGATGTTCGCCGACTCGTCGAAGCGGGCCTTGATCTCGACCAGGGCGAGCACCTGCTTGCCGCCCTCCGCCGCGCGGATCAGCGCCTCGACGATCGGGCTGTCGCCCGAGGTGCGGTACAGGGTCTGCTTGATGGCCAGCACGTTCGGATCGGTGGCGGCCTGCTCGAGGAAGGCCTGCACGCTGGTCGCGAAGGACTCGTACGGGTGGTGCAGCAGCACGTCGCTCCTGGCGATCGAGCCGAAGATGTCCGGCGCCGCGTTCGACTCGACCGGCATCAGCTGCACCGCGGTGGTCGGCACGTGCTTGCGGTACTTGAGCTGCGGCCGGTCGATCTTCGTCACCTCGAACAGGCCGCTGAGGTCGAGCGGCGCGGGCAGCCGGTAGACCTCGTGCTCGGTGATGTCGAGCTCGCGCACCAGCAGCCCGAGGGTGACGTCGTCCATGTCGTCGGTGATCTCGAGCCGGATCGGCGGGCCGAAGCGGCGGCGCAGCAGCTCTCGCTCGAGGGTCTGGATGAGGTTCTCCGACTCGTCCTCGTCGACCTCGACATCCTCGTTCCTGGTCACCCGGAACTCGTGGTGGTCGAGCACCTCCATGCCCGGGAACAGGTCGCCGAGGTGGTTCGAGATGAGGTCCTCGAGCGGGATGAAGCGCAGCAGTCCGCTGCCGTCGTCCGGCAGCTGCACGAAGCGGGGGAGCATCGGTGGCACCTTGAGCCTGGCGAACTCCTCCTTGCCGGTCTTCGGGTTGCGCACCCGGATCGAGAGGTTGAGCGAGAGCCCGGAGATGTACGGGAAAGGATGGGCCGGGTCGACGGCGAGGGGCATGAGCACCGGGAAGATCTGACCCGCGAAGATCTCGTCCACCCGCTCCCGGTCGGTCGGACCCAGGTCGTTCCAGCTCTCGATGTGGATGCCGGCGTCGTCGAGGTCCGGCTTCACCAGCTCCCGGAACGCCGCCGCGTGCCTCAGCTGCAGCTCCTGCGCCTTCTCCTGGATCACCGCGAGCGCGACGCTGGGCGCGACCCCGACGTTGGTCGGCACTGCGAGCCCGGTCATGATGCGGCGCTTGAGCCCGGCGATGCGCACCATGAAGAACTCGTCGAGGTTGCTGGCGAAGATGGCGAGGAAGTTCACCCGCTCCAGCAGCGGCAGCTCGGGGTCCTCGGCGAGCTCGAGGACCCTGGTGTTGAAGGCCAGCCAGCTCAGCTCGCGGTCGAGGTAGCGATCGCCCGGCAGCGTCCCGTCGTCGACCCACGGGGAGTCGTAGTCGTCGTCCAGGCTGTCGGTCGCCAGCCCCGCGTCGTCCAGGAAGGTCTCGCTGTCCATCGTCTCATCATCCCACTGCACCGCCTCTGGATAGCCGGACCGGGTGAAGGAGCGGTTAACTCAGGCGGTACTGCACATCCGCCGAATGCGGGGCGAAGCCGAGCGAGCGGTACAGGGCGAGCGCCGGCTCGTTGTCCGCCTCGACATAGAGAAGGGCGGTGCGGATGCCGCGGCCGGCCAGCCGGGAGAGTCCCGCCTCCAGCAGCCGGCGCCCGAGTCCGGTGCCCTGACGGGAGGGGTCGACGCCCAACACGTAGACCTCGCCGAGGCCGCCATCGACCTTGAGCCAGCAGTACCCGGCGATGGCCTCGCCGTCCCGCGCGAGGAGGAAGTCCTCCGCCTCGAACCACGGTTCGGTCTCGAGCTGCAGCAGGTCGTCGACGGTGACCGAGCCCTGCTCGGGGTGGCCGTCGAAGGCCCGCGCATTCACCTCGGCCCATGCCTCCTCATCGACGCCGACGTGGAAGCCGTCGAAGGGCTCGGCGGCGCGGGGCGCGACCTCGGCGCGCAGCTGCAGCAGCTCGCGCACCGCCACCAGCCCGTGGCTCGCCGCCAGCGCCCGCGCCGCCGGGTGATCGCCGTGCGCCCAGAGCAGGAGTCCCCTCGGCGATCGCGCGATCAGCGCCTCGAGCATCGCCGTTCCCTGACCGCGGCCCCGGGCATCCGGTTCCACCACGAACTCCGCCTCGTCGGGGGAGAGGATCGCCGTGGCCGAGCCCAGCACGAGCAGCTCGCGCTCGCCGGTCCGCAGCTCCAGCAGCGCCTGGTCGGAGAACGGGGGCTGCCCGTCGGCGGAGCGAGCCCGGTCGATCAGGCCGCCGAGGTCATGGCGCGACGGCGGTGCCGAGTCGCTCTGGGTCATCGTCGTAGACGTTGAAGCGGTAGCCGACGTTGCGCACGGTGCCGATCAGCGACTCGAGGTCGCCGAGCTTGGCGCGCAGCCGCCGCACGTGCACGTCGACGGTGCGGGTGCCGCCGAAGTAGTCGTAGCCCCAGACCTCGCTGAGCAGCTGCTCCCGGGTGAAGACCCTCGAGGGGTGGGTGGCGAGGAAGCGCAGCAGCTCGAACTCCTTGAAGGTGAGGTCGAGCGGCCGTCCGTGCACCCTGGCCGAATAGCTCGCCTCGTCGATCACCACCCCCGAGGCGTTGATCTTGTTGCTGGTCTTGTCCAGGGACTGGCGGCCGACCGTGAGGCGGATGCGGGCATCCACCTCGGCCGGTCCCGCCGATTCCAGCACCACGTCGTCCACGCCCCAGTCGGCGCTGACCGCGGTCAGGCCGCCCTCGGTGAGGATCAGCATGAGCGGCACGTTGATGCCGGTGGTGGCGAGGATCTTGCACAGCGACTTCGCGCTGGCGAGGTCCTGCCGGGCGTCGACCATGATGAGGTCGCTGCTGGGCGCGGTGATCAGCGAGGCAGGCTCGGCCGGGATCTGGCGTACACGGTGGCTGAGCAGGCCGAGAGCCGGCAGGACTTCGCTGTTGACGGCGGAAGTCAGGATCAAGAGCTGCGCCAACAGGTCCTCCAAGTGCCGTTGAGAGCACAGTCTAAAGGGACTTTCGGCACCGGCCCGGCCGGGTAGGGCAGAATTGGCGGATGACCACGACGACTCCGCTGGACCAGCGTGCGCGGGCGCGCCTGCAGCTCACCGTCGTGCTGGTCTGGGTCCTGGTGGCTCTCGGGGCGGTCGCCGTCGGCATCCTCGCACCCGCCGCCGAGTCCATCTCCTGGCTGCCGATCGTGCTCGGCGGGGGCATCCTGGTCACCTTCGTGGTCCAGCTGGCGATCGTCCGCAAGGAGGGGCTGGTCATGCGGATCGTGCTCAGCCTGTCGGGCTCGGTGCTCGTCCTGGCCGTCGCGACCGGCGTGCTCGCCATCGTGAGGCTCGCCTCGGCATAGAATCGAGCCATGCTTCTCGCCCTCGAACTGTTCTTCATCGGTCTGCTGGTGCTGGCCGTGCTCGCGATCGGGTACGTCTCGGTCGTCGTCCTGTTCAATCTCTTCCGGGGACAGCGCTAGCCCGTTCCGGCGCCCGATGATCGAACTCGACGCAGACCTCCCCGCGGAGCTCGTCCCTCTCTCCTGGCTGATCGGGGTCTGGGAGGGCAGCGGCGTCGTGAACTACCCGGTCGGCGACGAGGTCCGCAATCACGAGTTCGGCCAGCGGCTGAGCTTCAGCCACGACGGGTTCCCCCACCTCAACTACAACTCGTACGCCTGGCTGCTCGACGACGAGCGCACGCCGCTGGCGGTGGAGACCGGGTACTGGCGCCTGCATCGCGCGGCGCTCGAGGGGGACCCGGGCCCCGGCCTGCTGCCCGGCGTCGGGGACCGTCCCTTCACGACGGCCGGCTCCGTCGAGACCCTCCGCAACTCGGACGACGGCTTCGACATCGAGGTCTCCATCCTGCATCCGGCTGGGGTCAGCGAGCTGTACCTCGGGCAGGTCAAGGGGCCCAGGATCGATCTGGCCACCGATGCGGTGCTGCGATCGTCCAGTGCCAAGGAGCACAGCGCATCCACCCGTCTCTACGGCCTGGTCGAGTCCCACCTGCTCTGGGCGTGGGACATCGCGGCCATGGGCCAGGAGCTGGCGTCGCACGCCTCGGGAAGGCTGGCGAAGGTTGACTAGCCCCTTCCTCTCCCTGCCCGGCGCGGTCGCCGCCTCCGGTGCCGACGCCGAGGTCGCCGCGCACTACGGCGATCCCGTCCCCGAGCAGAGGGCCCTCGCCGCCGGGACCGCGATCGTGGACCTCTCCCACCGCGGCGTGCTCGCGATCACCGGCGGGGACCGGCTGAGCTGGCTCGACTCGCTGACCAGCCAGAGCATCGCGAAGCTCGCGCCGGGCGAGGCGAGCGAGACCCTCCTGCTCGACCCGAGTGGGAGACTCGAGCACGCCATCCGCCTCATCGACGACGGCGAGACCCTGTGGCTGCTGGTCGAGCGCGACCAGGCTGAGGGGCTCGCGGCCTGGCTGGACCGGATGCGGTTCATGCTCGATGTCGAGGTCGCCGATCGCACGGCGGACTTCGCCACCATCGGAACGCTCGGCTCCCCGGCCGTGGAGCCGGCCGCGCCGAACGGCGTCCCGCTGGTGTGGCACGATCCGTGGACCGCTGTCACGCCGGGCGGCCACCAGTACTCAACCGTCGAGCGTCACCCGGGCGCCGGCTGGAGCTACAGCGAGATCCTCGTGCCGCGCTCCGCGCTCGCGGACTACACCTCGCTGCCCGTGGCCGGCCTCGACGCGCTCGAGGCGCTGCGCATCGCGGCGTGGCGCCCCAGGATGGCGACCGAGGCCGACGACCGCACCATCCCGCACGAGCTGGACTGGCTGCGCTCGGCCGTCCACCTCAGCAAGGGCTGCTATCGCGGGCAGGAGACGATCGCCAAGGTGCACAACCTCGGTCATCCCCCGCGCCGCCTGGTGATGCTCCACCTCGACGGCTCG
>Ga0182749_1002555_pt1 | contig 13230 bp, 15 predicted proteins | sample eDN3rd37CKraftMG_FD_128875 | JGI IMG/M metagenome (GOLD analysis project Ga0182749, IMG submission 128875) | Enriched Miracle-Growth compost microbial communities from Emeryville, California, USA - eDNA 3rd pass 37_C Kraft MG (version 2) (version 2) ...
CCTCGTACTCGAAGCCGTCCGGCAGCACGGTGACGGTGTGCTGGACGCCCTGCCATTCCCGAACCAGCCGCGTGCCCGCAATCGGCCGGTCCTCGCCGGCGCGGATGCGGCGGAGGACGACGTTGCCGCCGTCGAGCTGCTCGCCCAGGGCCTCGAGCCGCGCCACCGTCTCCGGCTTCAGGCCTCCGTAGGCCAACTCCTGGATGCGATAAGCGAGCCGGCTTTCCAGGAACTTCCTGTTGTAGGGCGGCGGCTCGGTGCCGCAGAGCTCGCGCCACTGCCGCTTCAGCTCGGCGATGTCGGCCGACTTCAGGGCTGCCAGCCGAGGCAGCACGCTGGCGGGCGGGATGCTGGTAACCACCGCGGCCGGTGCGGCGGCGGGCTGCACATTATGTATGGAGCGCTTCGTCATGCCTGTCTCCGACGAGTCGGGTTGGCATGACGGCGCTGCCGGGGCGCGGAGTGTAGGCGAACCTCTCCCCGGTCCCGGGCCCGCTCGGCGTCGCGCGCCAGTTCCTCGGCAGTGCGGCTGCGCAGCCGCAGCAGGCCGGCGGCCAGGATGCCGCAGACCTCGCGCAGGTGGGGCGGGAGGTGGAGGTTGCCGGCGATGAAAGGGCTCATCCCCATCATTACCCGGGCCGGCGCCGATCCGTCTCACCCGCCTCGGTCTTTGGATTCGACTCCGGGTCTGTCTCCTAATAGAACGGATTAGGAACGGTGCCGGGATATTCGCTGGATGGCCAACGACCTGCGGAAGTTCGTCAATCCGAAGTTCCTCAAGACCATCGACCTCGCCCTGCTGCGCCGCCTGTTCGAGCGCCAGCCCCCGCCGCCCGCCGCGGCGGCCGGGCGCGGCTTCGACCTGGCGGTGTTCGACAGCGGCGGCGACGCCGCGGTCCGCGCCGCGCTCGCCGCGTTCTTCGAGGGGCCCGAGGACGAGCTCCCGCCCGGCCTCGTCGCCGACCTCCACCACATCGCCGAGCTCGGCACCGAGCATGGCATGAACCTGCTGCTGGAACGCGCGCGGCGCCGCCAGGTCGTCATCGAGGTCCCGCTGGACGCACAAGGCGAGCCGCTGCCGGTCGACCCGAAGCATTTCGCCCTGCTCGCCTTCCTCGACCACCGCCCGGTCTTCGACGCGGCCTCCGACATGCTCGCCAAGGAGCTGCGCAGCTCCTTCGCCGAGTACGTCGGGCGCGACGAGGGCGTCGAACCGCGCCTCGACATCGTCGCCCGGGCGGCGTTCGAGGCCGCCGCCGCCGAGATGTTCCGCCGCGACCACCGCGGCGCGCACTGCCGCGTCGGCTGGTACGAGGACGGCGACCAGGTCAACCTGATCGTCACGCACGGCGCCCCGGTCTCGACCGTGCCAGTGATCGAGGCGGGCCAGGAGCGGGTCATCAGCTTCCGCAGCCTCGAGCACGCCGTGCTCTCCTACCACGCCGGCTCCGGGCGGCTGGGCGTCGCGGGCATCAGCAAGGCCCGCCGCGCCGACCTGGCCGAAGCCTTCGCCGCCCACCTGCTCGGCCGGCCCGGCTTCTTCGCCGGCGAGGACTGCCAGGACCTCTACACGCTGGAGCGGATCGAGCGGACCGGCCTCGGCTTCGAGGTCGACCACGCCTTCGACCCGGGCATCCAGCGGGTCGACATCGTCGAGGTGGCGCTCGACCGCCTCGGCGCGCCCGGTCGCGCCGGCGATCCGCCGGTGGTCGAGGCCTGCCACGTCACGCGGGACTTCGGCGCGCGGCCCAACGCGCTGCGGCGCATCGGCGAGCACACCGACCGGGTCGCGTTCGGACCCGGCCGCTACCGCATCGGGCACGCCGTGTTCCGGGTGCTGTTCGAGGCGCGGCGCGGGCGCCGGCCGGCCAGCGTGACGGTCAAGGTCAAGCCGCCTTCGATCGCCGCCTTCAAGCGGCAGCGCTACGAGGCGCGCGTGATGGAGCTGCTGCGGAGGAATCGGTTCTGCCGTGAGCGAGAGCCTGCCGAAGCTGCTGTTGCGGCGGAGTGAGGCCGGGCGCGGCGCGGCGCTGTGGGGCCGCGAGGCGCAACCGCATTTCGGCCGGGCGTTCGACCGGCTGCTCGCCGACCGCGTGCTCACGGAGCGCGCGCCGGCGGCGACCTGGCCGCCCTGCCGGACCTGCGACGCCGGCTGCGGCCCGCGCGCCATCGCCGAGATCGACGGCCGCTTCGTCGCGGAGTGCCCGGAGGACCACGCCTGCGACACGGTGCTGGCGCCGCACGAGGTCCGCAGCTTTGCGATCGACCCGGAGGCGCTGGTCCGCCTGATCGCCGCGGCCACGGGGCTGCCGGGGACCCCGTTCATGGTGACCGAGGGGGCGTGGATGCTGGGGCGGACGCCAACAACCGGCCGCGCCATCGTCCTTGTCCTCGATCCGGTCGCCGGCCGAGACCCCGATCTCGTCGCGCTGGTGCGCGCCGAGGCGCCGGTCGGCTGCCCGGTCACGGTCCTGCTGCCGTCCGGCATCGGGCATGCGGACATGCGGCGGCTCACCACGGCCGGCTTCCATGCGATCCCCGCGCTGGACGCCCTGGCGGGGGCTGCCGGGCCGGCCTTCGCGCTCGACGGCGCATCGCTGGAGCCGACGCCGGCACGCGAACCGAAGGTCATCCTCCGGGCGGGGGCGCGCTCGATCGTTCTCTTCGGCCGCACGGTGAAGCTGTCGCAGCGACGCTTCCTCGTCGCCCAGACGATCGCGGCCGCGGCCAGCCGCCGGGCCATCGCGTCCCGGCGGGACATCGAGCGCGCGCTCTACGGCAACCGGTCGGTCGACGATCGGCTGGTCGCCGATGCCGTGCGCGACCTGCGGGAGGCGATCGCACCGGCCCTGCCGGACGGCATCGCACCCGCCGACTTCGTGCAGACCCGGTCGAACCAGGGCTACGCCCTCGGGGTCGAGCACGACCTGATCCGGCTCGACCCGTGAGGCAGGGGGCGGGGGCGGCGGACCGCCCATAACCCGCCCACGCCACGCCCAACCCTGTGGGCGTCGGTTTCGCCGAGGCTCCGTCCACCGCCACCCGACGATGGACCGGACCTGCCGATGACCGCCTCACCCACGCTCGCCGACCTCGACCCGCTGTGCCGCCTCGCCGACGCCGCCGCGCGCCGCCTCTGCCGCGCCCTGCGGCTGCCCGCCCAGGAGCGCGAGGACATCCGCCAGGACCTGGTCTGCGACCTCCTGCACCGGCTGCGCCGCTTCGACCCCGCCCGCGGCGACCTGCGCGCCTTCGCGGCGGTCGTCTTCCGCCACCGGGCCGCGCGACTCGCCGAGCAGATCCAGCGCGAGCGCGCCGGGCGGGCCGGCGTGTCGCTCGACGACCCGCTCCCCGGCGGCGACGGTCTGACCGTCGGCGACGCGCTCCTGGAGGAGGACGGCTACGGCGCCTGGTGCGGGCAGGGCGTTGACCGCATCGGGGCGCTGGAGCGCCGCCTCGACCTGGAGCGCGCGGCGTCCGCCATCGATCCCGCCGATCATCCGCTGTGCGCCGTCCTGGCCGCCGACACCCCGCACGCAGCCGCCAAGCGGGGGCTGGTCCCGCGCGCTGTCCTTTATCGCCGCATCCGCGAGATGCGCCTGCGCCTGCTGGCCGCGGGGATCCCCGCGCTGGCGTGAGACGGATTCGAGGGCCGCTGGGTAATGATGGATATGGACACCTGCATTCCCGACACCCCGAACGGCGCGGCGCCGCTCAGCGAGGCGGCGCTCTGCGCCTGGCTCGGCGCCGCCGCCCCCGGCGAGCGCCTCGCTTACCACCGCGGCTTCCTCGCCCGCGAGACCTCGCCGCTGACGCAGCTGCTGCCCGACGCGGAGCGGCTCGCCCTGCTGCGGCTCGCCAACCGCGCCTGGGCGCTGGCCGAGGCGGGCCTCGCGCACCTCGTCCAGCGCCGCCACGGCGAGGAGGACTACTCCTATCTCATCGTCGCCCGCCCTCGGCCGCGCCGCGTCGCGCCCTCCGTCCTGCCGGCGATCCTCGCGGAGGCAGCATGATGGTCGTGCCGCTCTCCAACCGCCCGACGCTCGACGCCGTGCGCCGCATGCCGGTCGGTGAGGTCATCGCGCTCCCTCCCGAGCATCTCGCGCTGCTCCAGCAGGACGCCCGCGAGGCGCTGGACGCCGCCAGGCGCATGCAGGACTGGATCGAGGCCGCCATCGCGCTGCGTTACGAACAGCGCGCCATCGCCGCCCGCGCCGCCGCCGGCAAGGACACCGGCACGGTGCGCTTCCAGGACGGCGCGGTCGAGGTCGTCGCCGAGCTGCCGAAGCGCGTCGAGTGGGACCAGGCCCGGCTCGCCGCACTCGCCGAGCAGATCCGCGCCGGCGGCGAGGACCCGGCCGAATACGTCGAGGTCAGCTTCAAGGTCCCGGAGCGGGCCTATGCCGCCTGGCCCGAGCGCATCCGCCAGGCCTTCGAGCCGGCGCGCACGGTCCGCACCGGCAAGCCGAGCTATCGGCTCACCATCCTCTCGGAGACGGCCCGCCGCGACAGCCCGCATGCCGGCAGCCCCGGGAGCATCGGCTGATGGCGCTGCGCATCGTCACCGCCGACGAGCGGCTCTCGGCCGGGGCGAACAAGACCACCATGGCCCTGTTCGGCCCGAGCGGCGTCGGCAAGACCAGCCTGCTCAAGACCCTGCCGGCCGAGGCGACGCTCTGCATCGACCTCGAGGCCGGGCTGAAGTCGGTGCAGGACTGGCGCGGCGACAGCATCCCCGTGCGCTGCTTCGAGGACGCGATCGACCTCGCCTGCCTGATCGGGGGCGTGAACCCGGCCGCCGACCCCAACGGCTACTTCTCCGCCGCACACCACCAGCATCTGCTGGCCACCCATCCCGATCTCGCCCGGCTGCTCGCCGGCAAGAGCATCGTCTTCCTCGACTCGATCACCGATCTGACCCGGCAGGCGATGGCCTGGGCCAAGACCCGGCCGGAGGCCTTCTCCGAGCGCACCGGCAAGCCCGACACGCGCGGCGCCTACGGCCTCATGGCCCGCGAGGTGATCGGCCTGCTGAAGCACCTGCAGCACGCCCCGGGCAAGACCGTGATCATGGTCGGCATCCTGGAGCGGGTCACCGACGAGTTCGGGCGCGTCTCCTGGCAGCCGCAGATGGAGGGCGGCAAGGCGGGGCGGGAGCTGCCGGGCATCGTCGACCAGGTGGTCTCGATGGCGCTGTTCTCGCGTGATGCGCAGGGCGCGCTGGTGCATGACCCGGAGCGCGGCACCGAACGCCGTCTCGTCTGCCGCACGGCGAATGCCTTCGGCCTGCCGGCCAAGGACCGTTCCGGCCGCCTCGACGAGACCGAGCCGCCCGACCTCGCTGCCCTTCTCCGCAAGATCAACCTCGCGCCCAGGAGCTGAGCCCGCATGACCTTCGACATGAACGACGCCGAGCTGCCGCGCGGCACCGACCTCATCCCGGACGGCAGCTTCGTGAAGGTGACGATGGCGATCCGACCCGGTGGCCTCGACGGCCAGGGTGAGGCGGATCGGGGCCTGCTCAAGGCCGCCAGGACCCCGGGCAGCGACGTACGCATGCTCGATTGCGAGTTCACCGTGCTGGCGGGGCCGCATGCGCGGCGGAAGTTCTGGCAGAGCTTCACGGTGGCCGGCGGCAAGGTGGATGAGCAGGGCGTGTCCATCGGCTGGAAGATCTCCAAGGGGATGTTCCGCGCGATGATCGACAGCGCCTGCGGCCTCGACCCCAAGGACATGAGCGAGGCGGCAAGAGCGAGGCGGGTGCTGCGCGGCCTCGCCGACCTCCACGGCATCACCTTCGCCGCCAAGCTGCGCATCGAGCCGGCGAGCGACCCCCGCTACGGCGACAGCAACCGCCTCGACCGCGTGGTGCTCCCGGGGGAGCCGGAATACGCGCGCATCATGGCGGGCGAGGCGCTGCCGCCGGCCCCGAGCCAGCGCGCGCCGCGTCCGGCCTCCGCGCCCGCTGCGGCGGCGCCCGCCTGGGCCAACACGGGTGCGCCCCGGGCGCCGGTGGCGACCGCCCCGGTCTGGGCCACGCCGGCCGCCATGCCGCCCGCCCAGCCCGCGCCGCCACCCGCGCAGGCGCCGCTCGCCAACGGTCCGGCCTGGCTGAACGGCTGATGGCGGCATGGCGCGACGACGCTGGGCGCGGCCACGGGAGCCCCGTCCTCCGGCAGACAGACCCGCGCCGCTGCCGGGATGCACGCCGGCCGACCAGGTGCGCCGGCTCACCTGCGCGCTCTGCGGCCGGGAGGCGAAAGGCTTCGGCTACGTCCATGAGCTTCGGCTCGGCGTCCACCCGAAGCTGTCCTTCTGCTCGATGCGCTGCTGCGACGCTGGCAGTGCGCTGGCACGGCGGAGCGGCGGCGTGATCGACAAGACCCCGATGGAGGAGCGCGCGATCAAGGACGCGCGCCGGCCCTTCGCCGAGGTGCTGCAGGAGCTCGGCCTGCTCGCGCCCTTTCACGACCGCAGCGCGGCGGAGATCGACCGCCTCATCGAGGCCTGCGTCGACGGCTTCCAGGAGTCCATGCGCCGCCAGGCCGCGGCGCTGGACCCGATGTCGGACCCCATCCCCTTCTGAGGTGCCGGTGCTGCTCGACCTGAATCACGGCTCGGGTCTGGTGTATGGGCGCGACGATCTCCCCGTCGCCGACACCACGGCCCGCATCAACGCGCTGGTGGACGCGGCACTGGTCGCGCGCCACCGCCGTCAGCGTCCGCGCGACTACCTCGGCGGCAGCCGCATCGGCGAGCCCTGCGCCCGCAAGCTGGTCTACGAGATCACCCACGCGCCGAAGGACCGCGACCTCGAGCCGGGCATCCTGCGGGTGTTCGATGCCGGCCACCAGTTCGAGGCGCTGTCCATCCGCTGGCTCCGTCTCGCCGGCTTCGACCTCCGCGACCGCGGGCCTGACGGCGAGCAGTTCGGCTTCGCCGCCGCGGGCGGTCGGCTGCGCGGCCACGCCGACGGCGTGATCCTCGCCGGCCCTGATGTCGGCCTGCGCTGGCCGGCGCTCTGGGAGCACAAGGCGCTCGGCCAGAAGTCCTGGACCGACCTGGTCAAGCGCGGGCTGCGCCTCTCCAAGCCGATCTACTTCGCGCAGGTGCAGCTCTACATGGCCTACCTCGAGCTCGAGGTTGCGCTGTTGACGGCGCTGAATCGCGACACGCTCGCGCTGCACCACGAGGCCGTCCCCTTCGACGCCGCCGAGGCGCAGCGCCTTTCCGACCACGCCGTCGACATCCTGCGCGCGGCGGAGGCGGGCGAGCTGCCGCCGCGCATCGCCCAGGCACCCGACTTCCACCTCTGCCGCCTCTGTCCCTACGCAACCCGCTGCTGGGAGACGCCATGACCATCACCCCCTCCGACACCCAGCACCGCGCGATCGCGGCGATCAAGCACTGGTTCCAGAACGAAGCCGACCGGAAGCAGGTGTTCCGGCTGTTCGGCTATGCCGGCACCGGCAAGTCGACGGTGCTGCGCTTCGCGCTGGAGGAGCTCGGCCTCGAGCACCACCGCAGCGGCGGCGACGGCGAGGCCTGCGTGCCCGGGGTGGTGACGGCCACCTTCACCGGCAAGGCCGCGCTGGTGCTGCGCCGCAAGGGCACCCCGGCCCGCACCATCCACAGCCTGATCTACTCCGTCATCGAGGCGACCGAGGAGGAGGTCGAGGCGGCCGAGAAGAAGATCGAGGAGGCGGCGGCGCGGGCGCGCGGCCTCTCGGGCTTCGAGCGCACCGCCGCCGAGGCGGCCATCGAGGCCATGCGGCAGGGTGTGGCCGACATGAAGCGACCGCGCTTCGCCCTCAACCCCAAGAGCGACGCCGCGCACGCGAAGCTGATCGTGCTCGACGAGGTCTCGATGGTCGGCGAGGAGATGGCGCGCGACCTGATGAGCTTCGGCAAGCCGATCCTGGTGCTCGGCGACCCCGGCCAGCTGCCGCCGATCCAGGGCGAGGGCGCCTTCACCAGGGACCCGCCCGACATCATGCTGACCGAGATCCACCGCCAGGCGGCGGAGAGCGCGATCATCCGCCTCGCCACCATGGCGCGGCAGGGCGAGCCGATCGGTTTCGGCCGCTACGACGACCACGTCTGGAAGATGCGCAAGACGGACGTGACGCCCGAGCAGGCGTTGCGCGGCGGCCAGGTGATCTGCGGCATGAATGCCACCAGGCTGCAATTGAACAACGCCATGCGCCGGGCTGCCGGCTTCGGCGAGGGCGGCTGGCTGCCGACCGGCCCGGACGAGAAGATCATCTGCCTCAAGAACCAGAACGACCTCGGCCTGATCAACGGCATGTTCCTCACGCTCTCCGACATCGTCGACGAGGGCAGCCACTACGTCTCGGCAGTCGTGACCGACGAGGAGGGCAACCGCATCGGCGCGCCGCAGGCCGACGGCAGCCGAGGCCGGCTGCGGATCTACAAGGGGCATTTCGAGGACCATGTCGCCTTCGACAAGCAGCGCCACGACCGCGACTGGAAGCTCAAGAAGGGGCTGACGGAGGCGACCTTCGGCTGGGCGATCACCTGCCACAAGGCGCAGGGAAGCCAGTTCCCGACCGTCCTGGTCTGGGACGACGGCCTCGGCCGCACGGCCATGGATCGCAACCGGTGGCTCTACACCGCCATCACCCGGGCCGAGTGGGGGCTCGTGATCCTGGCATGACCGCGGCCCCCATCGACCTGAACGACGTCGGCCCGGCGGGGCCGCTGCGCCACGACCTGGCGGAGATCCGGCGGCGCCTCGCCGCGACGGCGCGGGAGTGGCTGCCGCCACTGTTCCCGAACGCGCGGCGCTCGCCGGACGGCAGGACGCTGCGCTGCGCCGACCTCTCCGGCCGGGCGCCCCGCGGCGAGGGCTCCTGCGTCATCCACCTCGAGGGGCGCTTCGCCGGCTGGGGCTTCGATCACGCCACCGGCGAGAGCGCGGGGCCGATCGACATGCTCGCCCACGGCACCGGCGCGGCGGATGCCCGCCTCTTTGACGAGGCCGCGCGCCTTGCCCGCATGGATCGGCCGGCGCCGCCGCCGCGCGCGCCCGAGCCGAGGCCGGACCACAGCCGGGAGGTCGCGCGCATCCTGGACGGATGCGTTCCGCCCGCGGGGACGCCGGCGGAGACCTACCTCAGGGGCCGCGGCCTCGCCCTGCCGGACAGCCCCGACCTGCTGTTCCATCCCGACCTCGCCGACTTCGAGACCCGGCGCGGCTGGCCCGGCATGGTCGCGCTGGTGCGGGACGCGGTCGGCGAGGCCACCAGCGGCATCCACCGCACCTACCTGCTCGACGACGGCTCGGGGAAAGCGCCGCCGGGCAAGAAGATGCTCGGGCCCGTCGCCGGCGGGACGGTGCGGCTCGCGCCGATGCCCGGGGACGGGCGGATCGGCGTGGCCGAGGGGATCGAGACCGCGCTCGCCGCCATGGCCCTGTTCGGCGTCCCCACCATGGCGGCGCTCTCGGCCGACGGGTTGCGGCGCTGGCAGTGGCCGGAGGGCACCACCCACGTCACCATCTTCGCCGATGCCGGGCATGCCGGCATGCAGGCCGCGGCGACGCTGGCGGACCGGCTGAACCTGGCGGACATCCCGTCGCGCATCCTCGCCCCGCTGCACGGCGACGACTTCAACGACGACCTGCGGCGCGGCGCGACCGCGGCGGATTACGAGCGGCAGCCGGCGCCCCCGTCGGATCCGCCCTCGGCCGCAGCAGGGCCGGCCACGCTCGAGGATCTGCTCGCCGCGGCCGCCGACCTCACCCGCCCGCCCGACGCCGCGCCGCTTTCCGACCTGCTGGGGCGGCTGGCGATGGCCCGCCTCGATCCGTTGCCCGAGCGCCAGGTCCTCGCCGCGGTGAAGACCGCGACCGGCATCGCCGTCTCCATCCTGGAGAAGCAGCTGGTCGAGCTGCGGCGGCGGCTGAACGCCACGGGCGACGTGCGGCGCGCACCGGTCCGGCCGCCCTGGGCCTCGCTGCTGCGGATCGACGCCGGCGGCGCGCCGGAGCGCAACGAGGCCAACGTCATCACCGCGCTCTCGCTCGACGCCGCCTTCGCCGGCGCCCTGGTGTTCGACGAGTTCAGCCAGGAGATCATGGTGGCGCGCGCCTTGCCCTGGGACCCGCCGGGCGTAGCGCTGCCCCGGCCCTGGGGCGAAGCCGACGACGTGCGCTGCGCCGAGTGGCTGCAACGGCACGAGATCAACGTCCCGCCCGTCGTCGTCGGCCGCAGCGTCATCGCCGTGGCGCGCAACGTCCGCGTCCATCCGGTGCGCGACTACCTGGCGGCCCTGGCCTGGGACGGGACGCCACGGCTCGATGCCTGGGCCGTGACCTATCTCGGCGCCGCCGACACCCGGCTGAACCGGGCCATGGCGTCGCTGTGGATGATCTCGGCCGTGGCCCGGATCATGCAGCCCGGCTGCAAGGCCGACCACATGCTGATCCTGGAGGGGCCGCAGGGCATCCGGAAGTCGACCGCCCTCAAGATCCTCGCCTCCGAGCCCTGGTTCACCGACGAGCTCGCCGAGATCGGCTCGAAGGACGCGGCGCAGCAGATGCGCGGCGTGTGGATCATCGAGATGGCGGAGCTCGACGCCATCGGCCGGGCCGAGGTGTCGCGCATCAAGGCCTTTCTCACCCGCACGACGGACCGCTACCGCCCGCCCTACGAGCGCTATGTGGTCACCGTGCCCCGCCAGTGCGTCTTCGCCGGCAGTGTGAACCCCGACACCTACCTGCGCGACGAGACCGGCAACCGGCGCTTCTGGCCGCTGCGCTGCGGCGAGATCGACCTCGAGGCACTGCGCCGGGACCGTAACCAGCTCTGGGCCGAGGCAGTCGCGCGTTTCCGGACCGGGGCGGCGTGGTGGATCGAGGATCGGGAGCTGGTCGCGGCCGCCACTGCCGAGCAGGAGGCGCGCTACGAAGCCGATGCCTGGGACGCGCGGATCGAGCGCTGGCTCGCCTGCGAGAAGCGCAGCGTGAACATGGGCTCCGGCAGCTACGAGGATTGGCAGGATCAGTACGTCCCCCGGCGGACACCGCTCACCGACGTCTCCATTGGCGAGGTGCTGGAGCAGGCCCTCGGCATCGAGCCGGCGAAGTGGAATCGCGCCGAGCAGATGCGCGTCTCGTCCTTCCTGAAGAGCCGGAAGTGGGAGCGGTACAAGGCCAGCGGCTCGGCCAGGGACGGCGCCGCGCGGGAATGGCGCTACCGGGCTCCGCAGTCGGGGAACGGGTCATGACGCGTCCCGCCGTGATCCTGTCCCAACGCCCCGGCTCTGTCCCAACCTGCACCGTGAGGTTGGGACAGAAGAATAGGCAGCAAATTCAGTCGTTTCCGAGCTTTTGTCCCAACGTCCCAACCGTCCCAACGGGTCTGAAACCCCAATGCGAAAGGGGTGGGATGGGGAGGACACACATTTTCCCTATAGGGGTATGGGAAGCGGTTGGACGTTGGGACGTTGGGACACGCTCGCGCAAGCCACTGATTTTGCTGTGCAATCTTGCTCCCACCCATTCAACAGGTTGGGTCGGGTTGGGACAGGGGATGGGTCGGCCCATCGGGCGACCAGGGTGGTGCGGCGGCAGGCACGGCCCGCCCGGCACCGGACCGCCGGCCCGAGCGGCCGGCACCCTATAGCCGGGCAGCGACGGCGAGCTCCGCCAAGAACCGCGCCGTCGCCGCCCTCACCAGGATCATCCCCTCTCGGAGACCACCATGGCAGCCACGACTCTGCCCACCCCGGTGCTGCACGCAAGCCAGTCGCCCCCGATCGCGTCTCCACGGCCACGTCTTGCCGGTCCGGCCGTCCTCGCCCTCGACCTCGGCACCACGACCGGCTGGGCGCTGAGCGGTCGCGACGGTGGCGTCACCTCCGGCACGATGATCTTCCGCCCCAGCCGGTTCGAGGGCGGGGGCATGCGCTACCTGCGCTTCCGCGGCTGGCTCGGCGAGGTGGCTGGGCTCTCGGACGGCCTTGCCCGCATCGTGTTCGAGGAGGTGCGGGCCCATGCCGGGACGGACGCCGCGCACCTCTATGGTGGCTTCCTCGCCCACCTCTCCGCCTGGTGCGAAGAGCGTGGCATTCCCTACCAGGGCGTCCCGGTCGGGACGATCAAGCGCTTCGCCACGGGCAAGGGCAATGCTGATAAGGCGGCGATGATTGCAGCGGTGCGGGCCCGCGGCTTTGCCCCGGCCGACGACAATGAGGCCGACGCCATCGCCCTGTTGCTCTGGGCGACCGACCAGCAGGGGCGCCAGGCATGAGCCACTTCGGCCCCCCGACCCTGGCGCGCAGCCCGCTCGGCCGGTTGCGCAGTCCGACCACCGAGACGGAACTCAACGCCATGCGCGCCGCCGCCTGGCATCGCCACGGCGTTGCCGCCATCGCGGTCGACGACATCGCCGATCCCTGGCTCCGCCAAGCCATCATCAACGAGGCCAACCGGCGCTGGGGCCGCCGCCAGGGAGGGCAGACTCATGGCCGGTAAGCGCAGGGCGAAGCGGACCACGCAGGGCGTCGAGGATTTGTCCAAGCCCTCGAAGTGGCGGCTGCAGCATGGCGGCTTCTCCGAGCCGATCCGCGAGGCCGATCCGGAGACAGGCACCCCGGTGCAGCACCGGCGGGCGGTGGACACGCTCGGCCTGATGCTCGCCAACGGCAGCATCACGCCGGAGATGCACGAGTCCGGCTGCATCTTCCGGACGTTGTTCCGCAGCGCGGCCATCGACGGCATGCCGACCTCGCAGCTGCTCCGGCTGCCCGGCGCGATGGCGGACGGCGTCTCCGACCGCCAGCTCGACGCCCGGCGCCGCCTGGCTGCAGCCCTGGACGCGCTCGGCGGCCACGGCAGCCCGGCGGGCTCGTGCGCGTGGTTCGTCGTCGGGCTCGAGTGCTCGATCCGCGAATGGGCCATGCGCCGCGGCTGGGCCGGCCGCCCGGTGCACGGCCCGGTGGCGCAGGGCATCCTCGTCGCGGCCCTCGGCATGCTGGCGATGCACTTCGGGCTGACGCCGCGGTCGCGGGCGGCGTGACCTCGCCTAGCGTGACGACCGATCCCTCCCGAGGATCGAGCCGGGCGAGATCAGGCTGGGGGCGACGCCCGGCGCACTCATGCGCAGGCTCAGCCCCTGCCTGAGATAGGGCTCGAGGGCCTCGCCGATCGGCACGCGCACGTAGTCGGCCTCGAACCTCGTCGGGCTGACGATGTAGTGGCCATCC
>Ga0182749_1002558_pt1 | contig 13227 bp, 13 predicted proteins | sample eDN3rd37CKraftMG_FD_128875 | JGI IMG/M metagenome (GOLD analysis project Ga0182749, IMG submission 128875) | Enriched Miracle-Growth compost microbial communities from Emeryville, California, USA - eDNA 3rd pass 37_C Kraft MG (version 2) (version 2) ...
ATCGCCGCCCCGGGCTGCAACGCCAGCACGGTCGAGCTCGCCCTGGCCCCCGGCATCGCGGCCGGGGTGATCGAGGAGAAGGACCTGGTCGCGGTGCTCGCAGTCGGCCCGTCCGGCGCGGGCAAGACGCTCAAGCTGCCGAACCTCGCGAGCGAGATCCTCGGCTCGGCCAACCCCTATGCCGTCGGCGGCACCCACCGGCACGTCCCGGAGATCCTCCAGGGGCTCCGCTGGGCGGGAGCCACGGCGCCCACCCTCTCCTTCACGCCGGTAATCGTGCCGATGTCGCGGGGGATCCTCGCGACCTCCACCGCCCGCATCGTGCCCGGCACCTCCGCCGCCGCGGTGCGCGAGGCATGGGAGTCGGCCTACGCCGACGAGCCGTTCGTGCAGCTGCTTCCCGAAGGCCGGTTCCCGCGCTCCGGCGACGTGGTCGGCGCGAACACCGCCCTGATCGGGCTCGCGGTGGATGCCGCCGCCGGCAGGGTGGTGACGGTCACCGCCGTCGACAACCTGGCCAAGGGAACGGCGGGCGCCGCCATCCAGTGCGCGAACCTCGCCGTCGGACTGCCGGAGACCACCGGCCTGAGCATGGACGGAGTCGCACCGTGAGCGTCACCCAGCCGAAGGGCTTCGAAGCGTCCGGCGTCCCCGCCGGCCTCAAGTCGACCGGGGCCAGGGACATCGCCCTCGTGGTCAACCGGGGCCCGAAGCAGGCGGCGGCCGCCGTGTTCACCAGCAACCGGGCGAAGGCGAACCCGGTGATCTGGTCGGAGCAGGCCATCGCCGACGGCGTGGTCTCCGCCGTCGTGCTCAACTCCGGCGGGGCCAACTGCTACACCGGTTCCCGCGGCTTCCAGGTCACCCACTCCACTGCGGAGCGCGTCGCGTCCCTGCTCGGAGGCTCGGCCGGCGACGTGCTGGTCTGCTCGACCGGTCTGATCGGAGAGCAGCTCGACCTGGAGAAGGTCACGGCGGGGGTGGACGCCGCCCACGCCGCGCTGTCGGCCGCGGGGGGAGACGACGCGGCGAACGCGATCATCACCACCGACACCCACGCCAAGCAGGGCGTCGTGCACCGGGACGGCTGGTCGCTCGGCGGCATGGCCAAGGGAGCCGGCATGCTCGCTCCCGGCCTCGCCACCATGCTGGTGGTGATCACCACCGACGCCGACCTCGACTCCGCCGCGCTCGACCGGGCGCTGCGCGCGTCCACCAGGGTCACCTTCGACCGGCTCGACTCCGACGGCTGCATGTCGACCAACGACACGGTGGCCCTGCTCGCCTCCGGTGCATCGGGCGTCGTGCCGGACGAGGAGGAGTTCACCGCGGCGCTGCGGGAGCTCTGCCTCGACCTGGCCGCCCAGCTCCAGCGGGACGCCGAGGGGGCGTCGCACGACATCACCATCGAGGTGATCGGCGCCGCCACCGAGGACCAGGCGGTCGAGGTCGGCCGCTCGGTCGCCCGCAACAACCTGTTCAAGGCCGCGGTCTTCGGAGGCGACCCCAACTGGGGGAGGGTGCTCGCCGCAGTCGGCACCACCTCGGCCGAGTTCGACCCGTACGACGTCGACGTGTCGATGAACGGCGTGCGCGTCGCCCACCGGGGCGAGCCCGACCAGCCGCGCGAGCTGGTCGACCTCGCTCCGCGACCGGTGCACGTGCTCATCGGACTGAACGCGGGCGAGGCCGCGGCGACCATCTGGACCAACGACCTCACGCACGACTACGTGCACGAGAACAGCGCGTACTCCAGCTGATGGCCGCCGACGTGGATGTCGCGGCCAAGGCCGCAGCGCTGATCGAGTCGTTGCCGTGGCTGCGGGCGCACCGCGGCAGGATCGTCGTGGTCAAGTTCGGCGGGAACGCGATGGTCGATCGGGACCTCGAGCGCGCCTTCGCCGAGGACATCGTCTACCTCAGGGAGGTCGGCGTGCTTCCGGTGGTGGTGCACGGCGGCGGCCCCCAGGTCTCGGCGGAGCTGGAGCGCCGCGGCATCCCCAGCGAGTTCCGCGGCGGCCTGCGGGTCACCAGCCCCGAGGCGATGGTCGTGGTCCGGGAGGTGCTGGCCGGCCAGGTCGGTCCGGGGCTGGCCGGACTGCTCAACGAGGCCGGACTGCTCAACGAGGCCGGGCCGGTCGCCCAGGCCATCTCCGGTGAGACCGAGGGGCTCTTCACCGGCACCAGACGCGGCACCGTGGTCGACGGCGAGGAGGTGGATCTCGGCCTGGTCGGCGAGGTCACCTCGGTCGATGCCTCGGTGGTGCACGCGATCCTCGAGGCCGGGCAGGTGCCCGTCGTCTCCTCGATCGCCCCGGACTCGGCGGAGCACGGGCAGCCGCTCAACGTCAACGCCGACTCGGCGGCCGCGGCGCTCGCGGTGGCCCTCGGCGCGCTGCGGCTGGTGATCCTCACCGACGTGCCCGGCCTGTACCGCGACTGGCCGAATCGGGACTCGCTCATCGAGCGCATCGGAGCCGACGAGCTGGCCGAGCTCCTGCCCTCGCTGGAGTCCGGGATGATCCCCAAGATGGCCGCCTGCCTCGAGGCCGTCGAGGGCGGAGTGGGGAGCGCCGCGATCGTCGACGGCCGCGTGCCCCATTCGGTACTGATCGAGGCGTTCGGATCGGCGGGCACCACGGTGCTGCCGCGGGAGGTGACGGCATGACTTTCGACACGACGAACTGGCGCGAGCGCTACGGCGACGCCATGATGCGCACCTTCGCCCCGCCGCAGGCGATGCTGGTGCGGGGCGAGGGCTGCTATGTCTGGGACGTCGACGGGAGGAGATACCTCGACTTCCTCGCCGGCATCGCGGTCAACGCGCTGGGTCACGCGCATCCGGTGCTGGTGGACGCGGTGAGCAGGCAGGTGTCGACCCTCGCTCACGTCTCCAACTACTTCGCCAGCCCGCCGCAGCTCGAGCTCGCTGAGCGCCTGCGCCGGATCACCGGCGCGGGAGACGAGGGCCGGGTCTTCTTCGCCAACTCCGGAGCCGAGGCCATCGAGGCCGCGATCAAGCTCGCCAGGGTGAACCGGGGGCCCGATGGCCGGCGCACCCGCATCCTGTCCCTGGTGAACTCCTTCCACGGGCGCACCATGGGCTCGCTCTCGCTCACCGGCAAGCCGGCGCTGCGCGAGCCGTTCGAGCCGCTGCTGCCCGGTATCGAGCACATCGACAGCACCGTCGAGGCGCTGGAGCGGGCGATGGACGACACGGTCTCCGCGCTGGTGGTCGAGCCGATCAAGGGCGAGGCCGGCGTGATCGACCTGCCGGCCGGCTTCCTGAAACGGGCGAGGGAGCTCACAGCGCAGCACGGCGCCCTGCTCATCCTCGACGAGATCCAGACCGGCATCGGCAGATCGGGGACCTGGTTCGCCTTCCAGCAGCACGGCATCGTTCCCGACGCCCTCGCCCTCGCGAAGGGCATCGCCGGGGGAGTGCCGATCGGCGCTCTGGTCACCTTCGGCGCCGCATCCGAGCTGCTCCAGCCGGGCCAGCACGGCTCGACCTTCGGCGGGAACCCCCTGGCCACCGCCGCGGGCAACGCCGTGCTCGGCGAGATCGAGCGGGCGGGCCTGATCGAGAACGCGCTGAAGCGCGGCGGGCAGCTGCGCGAGATCGTCGCCTCGATCGGCTCGCCGCTGATCGCGGAGATCCGCGGCCAGGGCATCCTGGTCGGGCTCGGGCTGGCGAGGCCGGTGGCGAACGAGCTGGCGAAGGCCGCGTTCGAGCGGGGCCTCATCATCAACGCGCCGAACGACTCCAGCATCCGCATCGCCCCGCCGCTCATCGTCGGCGACGCGGAGCTCGAGGAGTTCCGCGCCCTGTTCACCGAGGCCTTGGAGGCCGTCGAATGACCCGCCACTTCCTGCGCGACGACGACCTGAGCCAGGGCGAGCAGCTCGAGATCCTCGATCTGGCCGTCGAGCTCAAGAAGGACCGCTTCTCCTCGAAGCCGCTGGCCGGCCCGCAGACCGTCGCGGTCATCTTCGACAAGTCGTCGACCCGCACCCGGGTCTCCTTCGCCGTCGGCATCGCCGACCTCGGCGGGGTGCCGCTCATCATCTCCACCGCGTCGAGCCAGCTCGGCGGCAAGGAGAGCCCGAGCGACACCGCGCGCGTGCTGGAGCGGCAGGTCGCCGCCATCGTCTGGCGCACCTACGCGCAGTCCGGGCTGGAGGAGATGGCCGCCGGCACGACGGTCCCGGTGGTCAACGCGCTCTCCGACGACTTCCATCCCTGCCAGCTGCTCGCCGACCTGCTCACCATCAGGGAGCATCGGGGCGAGCTCGCTGGTCTCACCGTGACCTTCCTCGGTGACGGCGCGAGCAACATGGCCCAGTCCTATCTGCTCGCCGGGGCGACTGCCGGCATGCACGTGCGGGTCGCCTCGCCGGTCGACTACGCGCCGACCGACTCGGTGGTCGCGGATGCCGACCGGGCGGCGGCGAGGACCGGCGGCTCGGTCACGCTCTACACCGACCCGCTCGAGGCGGTGGCCGGAGCGGACGTCGTGGTCACCGACACCTGGGTCTCGATGGGCAAGGAGACCGAGAAGGCCGAGCGCCTGCTCACCCTCGGCGGCTATCAGGTGAACGAGGAGCTGATGGCTCTGGCCAAGCCGGACGCCCTGTTCCTGCACTGCCTTCCCGCCGACCGCGGCTACGAGGTCAGCGCCGAGGTGATCGACGGCCCGCAGAGCGTCATCTGGGACGAGGCGGAGAACCGCCTGCATGCCCAGAAGGCGCTGCTCACCTGGCTGTTGCGCGCCGCCTGACCCATTGTCGGCGTTCCGGTCGGATGTCGCCCGCGTACGGGGCGCATCCGACCGGAACGCCGACAATCAGCCCAATAGACTCGATTCGACCACCAAGGAGCACCAGACATGGCAGAACCCGTCGTCCTCGCGCACCCGGGCCGAGTCGAGACCCACGGCAGCGGGAACGCCCTCGTCGAGACGCGCACGCCTGGCGCCCGGCACGAACTGTCGGGGGAGTAGCGGATGGCCGGGTCGACCGGGCAGGGATCGCTGTGGGGCGGCCGCTTCGACGGCGGCCCGTCTCCTGAGCTCGCGCGTCTGAGCCGCTCGACCCAGTTCGACTGGCGTCTGGCGCACTACGACCTGGCCGGCTCCCACGCCCACGCCAAGGCCCTGGCCGCGGCGGGATATCTGACCGCCGACGATGAGGCGGCGATGCACGCCGGGCTGGACGAGGTCGCCCGGCGGCTCACCGGAGGCGAGCTGGTTCCGCAGCCGGCCGACGAGGACGTGCACGGCGCGCTGGAGGCCGCGCTGATCGAGGCGGTGGGGCCGGAGCTCGGCGGTCGCCTGCGCGCCGGGCGCAGCCGGAACGACCAGATCGCGACCCTGGTGCGGATGTACCTGCTCGACCACTCGGCGACCATCGGCGCGCTCGTCGCCGATCTGGTGCGCGCGATCGCGACCCAGGCCGAGTCGGCGGGGGAGTCGGTGATGCCCGGGCGCACCCACCTGCAGCATGCCCAGCCGGTGCTCCTCGCCCATCACCTGCTGGCGCACGCCTGGCCGCTGGTGCGCGATCTCGAGCGGATCCGGGACTGGAGGGTGCGGGCATCCACCAGTCCCTACGGCGCCGGCGCCCTCGCCGGGAGCTCCCTGGGGCTCGACCCCGCGCTCGTGGCGGCCGAGCTCGGGCTGGCCGGTCCGGCCGAGAACTCGATCGACGCGACGGCGAGCCGGGACGTCGTGGCCGAGTTCGCCTACATCGCCGCCCAGCTCGGCATCGACCTCTCCCGCTTCGCCGAGGAGATCATCCTCTGGAACACCAGGGAGTTCGGCTTCGTCACCCTCGATGACGGCTATTCGACCGGCTCGTCGATCATGCCGCAGAAGAAGAACCCCGACATCGCCGAGCTCGCACGGGGCAAGGCCGGTCGGCTGATCGGCAACCTCAGCGGACTGCTCGCCACCCTGAAGGGGCTGCCCCTCGCCTACAACCGCGATCTGCAGGAGGACAAGGAGCCGGTGTTCGACTCCGTCGACACCCTCGAGGTGCTGCTGCCGGCCTTCACCGGCATGGTCGCGACCCTGGTCTTCGACACCGAGCGGATGGCCGAGCTCGCCCCGCAGGGGTTCTCCCTGGCGACGGATGTGGCTGACTGGCTGGTGCGCCGACGGGTGCCGTTCCGTGAGGCCCACGAGATCAGCGGCGCCCTGGTGCGCTTCTGCGAGCGGAACGGGCTGGAGCTCGACGAGCCGACCGACGAGCAGTATGCGAGCGTCTCGCCGCTGCTGACCGGGGAGGTGCGCGATGTCCTCACCGTCGACGGCTCGGTGCGCAGCAGGAACGGCGCGGGCGGCACGGCTCCGGACCGCGTCGCCGAACAGCTCGACGCGCTGATCGCGCGCCTGACGGCACTGGAGGACTGACTGATGACGCTCGACAAGGACGACAAGAAGGCTCGCTACGAGCGGGCCAGGGCCGATCGCTACAAGCCGCAGAGCCGCACCCAGAAGATCGTGATGTGGTCGATCTTCTCGGTGGCCGGGGTGCTGCTCGTCGTCGCCATCGTGCTCGCGATCGTGAACCGCGTGCGCCTGTTCTAGTGGACCGCGAGCTCTTCGCGGCGCCGGCGCTGGAGGTCGCCCCGCTGCTGCTCGGGGCGCACCTGTCCAAGGGCGAGGTGACGGTCCGCATCACCGAGGTCGAGGCCTACCTCGGCGCTCTCGATCCGGGCTCGCACGCCTTCCGCGGCCGCACGAGGCGCAACGAGGTCATGTTCGGGGAGCCGGGCCACCTCTACACGTACTTCACCTACGGGATGCACGTCTGCGCCAATGTGGTCTGCTCGCCGGAGGGAACGGCATCCGCCGTCCTGCTCAGGGCGGGCGAGGTCGTCGAGGGCGTCGAGCTGGCCAGGAGCCGGCGGATGACCGCCAAGCGAGACACGGACCTCGCCCGGGGCCCGGCCCGCCTCGTCGTCGCCATGGGCATCGACCTCGCGGACGGGGGAGCCGACCTGGCCGAGCCCCCGTTCCGCCTCGAGCTGCACGAACCGGTCGCCGCCGAGACCGGCCCGCGCACCGGCGTCTCCGGCGACGGCGGCGGTCTCGACTTCCCCTGGCGGTTCTGGATTCCGGGCGAGGAGACGGTCTCCCCGTACAAGCCGCACGTGCCGAAGCGCCGGTGATCGGGATGCCCCCGGCGTCCCTCTAGGCTGGATGCCGTGTCCAAGGTTCTGAGCTCTCTCCCCGTCGGCGAAAAAGTCGGCATCGCGTTCTCGGGAGGTCTCGACACCTCCTGCGCGGTCGCCTGGATGCGTGAGAAGGGCGCGATCCCGTTCACCTACACGGCGGACATCGGCCAGTACGACGAGCCCGAGATCGACGTCGTGCCCGAGCGCGCGCTGCAGTACGGCGCAGAGGCCTCGCGACTCGTCGACGCGAAGACCGCGCTCGTCGAGGAGGGCTTCGTCGCGCTCCAGTGCGGCGCCTTCCACATCCGCTCCGGCGGCAAGACCTACTTCAACACCACGCCGCTCGGCCGGGTCGTCACCGGCACGATGCTGGTCCGGGCGATGAAGGAGGACGGGGTCGACATCTGGGGCGACGGCTCGACCTACAAGGGCAACGACATCGAGCGGTTCTACCGCTACGGACTCATGGCCAATCCGCGCCTGCGCGTCTACAAGCCGTGGCTCGACAGCGACTTCGTCAGCGAGCTCGGCGGCCGCAAGGAGATGAGCGAGTGGCTGGTCGCCCGGGGCTTCCCCTATCGCGACGCGACCGAGAAGGCGTACTCGACCGACGCCAACATCTGGGGCGCGACCCACGAGGCGAAGAGCCTCGAGGAGCTCTCGAGCGGGCTGGACATCGTCGAGCCGATCATGGGCGTCGCAGCCTGGCGCGAGGACGTCCCGATCGCGACCGAGGAGGTCGCGGTGCGGTTCGAAGCCGGTCGCCCGGTCGCCATCAACGGCGTGGAGTACGCCGATCCGGTCGCCCTGGTGCTCGAGGCGAACGCGATCGGCGGTCGCCACGGCCTCGGCGCGAGCGACCAGATCGAGAACCGGATCATCGAGGCCAAGAGCCGCGGCATCTACGAGGCGCCGGGCATGGCGCTGCTCCACATCGCCTACGAGCGCCTGCTCAACGCGATCCACAACGAGGACACCGTCGCGAACTACCACAACGAGGGCCGCCGGCTCGGCAGGCTCATGTACGAGGGGCGCTGGCTCGACCCGCAATCGCTCATGCTGCGCGAGTCCCTGCAGCGCTGGGTCGGCTCGGCGATCACCGGCGAGGTCACGCTGCGGCTGCGTCGCGGCGACGACTACACGATCCTGAACACCGAGGGCCCGAACCTCAGCTATGCGCCGGAGAAGCTCTCGATGGAGCGCGTGGGCGACGCGGCCTTCGGCCCCGATGACCGCATCGGCCAGCTCACGATGCGCAACCTCGACATCGCGGACTCGCGTGCCCGCCTCGAGCAGTACGCCTCGGCGGGCCTGATCGGCGGGCCGACGGGCGATCTCATCGGCCGCCTCGAGTCGGGCCACTCCGCCGAGATCCTCGGGGCGGTGGAGGAGACGGATGCCGAGACCGAGGCCCTCGACCGCGCGACGGATGTCGCCTCCGAGGGCGCGGCCTTCGACGCCGGGACCGACTGAGCGCCCGATAGGCTCGGGTCATCGGCTGAGGACGATCGCCGCGGCGCAGGCCCCCGCCCAGGTCAGGCTGGCGAGTGTGCCGATGATGAAGCGCTCGCGCGCCGCCGCGTTCTCGAGCTCGGAGAATCGCCCGAGACCCTTGATGGCGACGATCACCGCGACCGCCGCCGGCTGGCCGACGAGCACCGAGCCGACGAGGGCGAAGCGCTCCAGGTGGCCGATGGTGGTTCCGCCGCGCAGGATCTCCCGCTCCGGTGCCGTCGCGCCGGGATCGGAGTCGGCGGCGGCATCCGAGCCGGAGCCCCTGACCAGGATGCCGCCGTGGACGCCGAGCCTGACCGACCGGGCGGCCAGCCGCAGGACCAGGGAGACCATCGGGCTCCCGCCGACGGTCGCCAGGAGCGCGAGGCCGACGCCGAGTGTCAGGCCGAAGGCGGGATGCGGCGGAGCGGGGACCTTCAGCACGGACAGGACGATCACGGCGGCGACCGGAACGGCGCAGACCCCGGCGAGCCAGTCCCATCCGGCTCGTCGCCGCACCGGTCCGTCGACGACGGCGAGCGCGACCGCGGCGTAGACGGCGACGGTCACGACGATCCACAGCACCGTCTCCGTCGTGCTCGGCCCCGCCATGATCAGTCCCGCCTCTCCCGTCGCGTGCCATCCTGCTCCGCGACGGCCTCCCCGTCGAGGGCGTCGATGAGCCTAGCAAGGGGGGCCGACGCCGCCCTCTCGATCCGGAGGTCGGCCGCGCGGGCGCGCTTGCTCGCGGACTGCGGCGTGATCCCGAGCCGGGTCGCGGCCTCGGCCTGGGTCAGTCCCTCCCGCAGGAGGTCGTGGAGCTCCCACCCCGCCTCGCTGCGCCTCGCCCGCAGCGCCAGGAGCAGGTCGAGGAGCGACTCCAGATCGGAGGCGGCGGTTCGGGCCGGCTCCGCGGTGACGGCGACCCGCGTCGTGCGCCTCTTGGCCCGTTCCACGGCGTCGCGGGCGGCGATGAAGGCATCGCCGGTCGATTCCCGGACGCTGCGGCCGAGCGGCCTGCGGATCGTGCCCACGCCGATGCCGACGCTCCATCGCCGCGTCCGGGTGAGCGCGAGCACGATCTCGAGCGCGACGGTCCCCGAGCGTGGCAGCAGCTGGATCTCGTCGCCCGCGGTGCGGTCGGCTGGCAGCACCAGCGCCTCGCCGTGGATCCGATTCAGCTCCGCGATGGCCCCGCCGGCCGCGTCGTCGGTCGAGCGGCTGTCGATCTGGTCGGCAGTGACGACGATCATCATCCTCCCATCGCGTCGTGAAGGCTGATAGTTCTAATATCAGCCCTTCAAGGTTGATCAACACGATATCAGCCTGCTAGGGCTTATTCAATCCCTCATGTCCCTTCCGGGCAGCCGACACCGTCTCGTCTAGCCTGGGGCGGTGAGCGATCCGACCGGCAGGGCCGGCTTCACCTCGGTCGAGCGCCGCATCGACGCTCTCGCTCACCGCCTGCTCGCTCGGGCGCCGGGCAGTCGCGCCTGGACGGGCCTGGTCGAGTTCCTCGTCTTCGGGTTCAAGCAGGCCTGGGCCTGCGTCTTCGGCGCCGCGATGCTCGCCGTGCTGTTCGCCACCCGGCTCTGGTATCCCGATCACGCCCTGCTCGCCCGCAACGACGCGGTGACCATCGCCGCGATCGTCATCCAGGTGCTCATGGTGGTGTTCCGGCTGGAGACCCTCCGCGAGCTGCGCGTGGTCGTGCTCTTCCACATCGTCGGCACCGGCATGGAGCTGTTCAAGACCAACATCGGCTCGTGGACCTACCAGGGGGAGGGTCTGCTGCACCTCGGCAGCGTCCCGCTGTACAGCGGCTTCATGTACGCGGCCGTCGGCTCGTACATGGTGCGGGTGTTCCGGCTCTTCGACCTGCGCTTCGACCGTTACCCCCGCCGCTGGATCACGGCGATCCTCGCGGCGCTGATCTACCTCAACTTCTTCAGCCACCACTACATCTGGGACTTCCGCTGGCCGCTCATCGCGGCGGTGCTCCTGCTGTTCGGACGCACCTGGATGCACTTCCGCGTGTTCCGGCTGCGGTTGCGGATGCCGCTGGTCGCGGCCTTCCTGCTGGTCGCGCTCTTCATCTGGTTCGCCGAGAACATCGCCACCTGGTCGAACGCCTGGACCTACCCCGACCAGGTCGACGGCTGGCAGCTGGTCGGCATCGCCAAGCTCGGCTCGTGGTTCCTGCTGATGATCATCTCGGTGGTGCTGGTGACCTGGGTCTACCCGCCGATGCCGCCGGACCGGAGGCCGGCATCCGGCGCGGCGCCATGACCGCGCGATATCCTGGCCCGGTGCCGACCGATCCCCTCTCCTCGCAGCTGAACGACGACTCCTTCGAGGACGTCTGGGAGGAGCTGCTCTGGCGGGGCCTCGTGCACGTGTCGACCGACGCGGCCCAGCTCAAGGAGCTGCTCGCCGGAGAGCCGATCACCTACTACTGCGGCTTCGACCCGACGGCGCCCAGCCTGCACCTCGGCAACCTGGTGCAGCTGCTGGTGATGCGCCGCCTGCAGCTCGCCGGCCACCGGCCGCTCGGCCTGGTCGGCGGCTCGACCGGCCTCATCGGCGATCCGAAGCCGACGGCGGAGCGCACCCTCAACGACCGCGAGACCGTCGCCGAGTGGGTGGGCCGTCTTCAGGCCCAGGTCTCGCGCTTCCTCAGCGCGGAGGGGCCGAACGCGGTGCGGCTGGTCAACAATCTGGATTGGACGGCACCGCTGAGCGCGATCGACTTCCTCCGCGACGTCGGCAAGCACTTCAGGGTCGGCACGATGCTGAAGAAGGATGCGGTCAGCGCACGGCTGAACTCGGCGGAGGGCATCAGCTACACCGAGTTCAGCTACCAGATCCTGCAGGGCATGGACTTCCTGGAGCTCTACCGCAACTACGGCTGCGTGCTGCAGACCGGGGGCAGCGACCAGTGGGGCAACCTCACCAGCGGGACGGATCTCATCCACAAGGCCGAGGGCGCGAGCGCGCACGCGATCGGCACTCCGCTCATCACCAATTCAGACGGCACCAAGTTCGGCAAGAGCGAGGGCAATGCGGTCTGGCTGGATCCCGCGCTCACCAGCCCGTATGCCTTCTACCAGTTCTGGCTCAACACCGACGACGCCGACGTGATCGAACGGCTCAAGGTGTTCACCTTCCTCTCCCGGGCCGAGATCGAGAGCCTCGCCGAGGCGGTCGCCTCCGAGCCGTTCCGCCGGCGGGCTCAGCGCCGGCTCGCCGTTGAGGTGACGACCCTGGTGCACGGCGAGGCTGCGACCTCCGCCGCCATCGCCGCCTCCGAGGCGCTGTTCGGCCAGGGGGAGCTCGGCGCGCTCGATGCCGAAACCCTGCTGGCCGCGCTGCGCGAGCTGCCGAACACGACGACGTCCCCCGGAGCGACAGTGCTGCAGCTGCTGGTCGACACCGGGCTGACCGCGAGCCTCGGCGAGGCCAGGCGGGCGGTCGAGCAGGGGGGCGTGTACCTCAACAACGAGAAGGTCGTCGACGGATCGCTCACCATCGATCGGGCGACCCTGCCCGGAGGCGTCGCCGTCCTCAGACGCGGCAAGAAGACCCTCGCCGGGGTCTTCGTCGAATGACAGCGGATGCCGGTGTGCCGGCGCGGCTCGAGGCCCGTCAAACGGCCGACAGCCGCGGCTGACCAGCCGCGACACGCCCGGGATTCGCGCGATTTGCGCGGCCTGAAACATCCCCGTAATCTCTTCTCTTGTCACCCCAAAGGTTCGGAAAAAGCCGCAGAGCTTACCGGCCTCAAGCGGGACAAGATCCGGTCTGGAAGCACGGTGCCTCTTGTAGGTCCCGGGCAGCAGATTTAGGATGAAAACCCACTCGGTAGAGCAGGTCAGTAGACCGTCCTCCGGCATCATCGCCGAGGGTCGGCCGATTTGACAAGGGCCGGCCAAGTGGTAGGTTTGAGAAGTTGCCCTGGCAGCCGAGTCGCGAGACGAAGCACCGGGAGCGTCCGATCCTTGAGAACTCAACAGCGTGCACTAAGTCAATGCCAAATAACCTCGACCTGAGGCCCAGCCTCGGGTTAGAGATTCCTTTGGTTAGAAATACAAATGTCAGTAGACATTTCTCTAGCCGGACAAACTCGGCTGACGCGACCTATTCCGGTCGCCGATGTCATCAGATCTGCCAGGCGCTTGCGCCTGTGCAATCACACCTTTATGGAGAGTTTGATCCTGGCTCAGGATGAACGCTGGCGGCGTGCTTAACACATGCAAGTCGAACGATGAAGCCGGAGCTTGCTCTGGTGGATTAGTGGCGAACGGGTGAGTAACACGTGAGCAATCTGCCCTGGACTCTGGGATAAGCGCTGGAAACGGCGTCTAATACCGGATACGAACCTCGACGGCATCGTCAGAGGTTGGAAAGAATTTCGGTCCAGGATGAGCTCGCGGCCTATCAGCTAGTTGGTGAGGTAACGGCCCACCAAGGCGACGACGGGTAGCCGGCCTGAGAGGGTGACCGGCCACACTGGGACTGAGACACGGCCCAGACTCCTACGGGAGGCAGCAGTG
>Ga0182749_1002559_pt1 | contig 13219 bp, 9 predicted proteins | sample eDN3rd37CKraftMG_FD_128875 | JGI IMG/M metagenome (GOLD analysis project Ga0182749, IMG submission 128875) | Enriched Miracle-Growth compost microbial communities from Emeryville, California, USA - eDNA 3rd pass 37_C Kraft MG (version 2) (version 2) ...
GCGGAGAGCCGGTCGCGCCGCACGGCGGGCGAGGCGCTCCACGCGCTGCTCGAGCTCGGCGCGGACGAGGCGCTGCTCGTCACCCGCTACGACGACGGGCACCGCACCACCCGCACGGTCCCCGCCGCACAGCTCCAGGTGGGCGACGAGTTCATGGTGCGTCCCGGCGCCAAGATCGCCACCGATGGCACGGTCGTCGAGGGCCGCTCCGCGGTGGACACCTCCTTGCTCACGGGCGAGCCGGTCCCCGTCGACGTCAGCGAGGGGGACGACGTCACCGGCGCGACCATCAACACCTCGGGCAACCTCGTGGTGCGTGCCACGCGCGTCGGCGACGACACCACGCTGGCGGCGATCGGCCGTCTCGTCTCCGAGGCGCAGATGGGCAAGGCCCCCGTGCAGCGCCTCGCCGACCGCATCTCGGCGGTCTTCGTGCCCGTCGTGCTCGCCCTCGCCGTCGTCGTGCTCGCCGTCTGGCTGCTCGCCGGCGCGAGCGCCGCCTCGGCCTTCACCGCCGCGGTCGCGGTCCTCATCATCGCCTGCCCGTGCGCGCTGGGCCTCGCGACACCGACGGCGCTGCTAGTCGGCACGGGGCGCGCGGCACAGCAGGGCGTGCTCATCAAGGGCCCCGAGGTTCTCGAGTCGACCCGCGCCGTCGACACCGTCGTGCTCGACAAGACGGGCACCGTCACCGAGGGGCGCATGACCGTGTCCGACGTCGTGCCGGCCGACGGCATCGACCCGGGCGAGCTGCTCGCCCGGGCGGGCGCCGTCGAGGCGCTCAGCGAGCACCCGGTCGCCCAGGCGATCGCGCACGCCGCTGCGGAGAGGACGGACGGCCCGACGGACCGCCTGCCGCACGCCACGCAGTTCACCTCCACCGCGGGCGGGGGCGTCGAGGCGCTCGTCGGGGACGCTGGGTCGGGCAACGGGATGAGCATGGGCACCCGCGTCGTCGTCGGGCGGCCCGACTGGCTCGCCTCCTCGGGCGTCGAGGTGCCCGCTGAGGCCCAGCAGGCCGTCGACCGGGCGCGGGACGGCGGCGCGACCGTCGTCGGGGTGGCCTGGAACGGCGCCTGGCGCGGCTTCGTCGCGCTGACCGACACGGTCAAGGAGTCCGCGCCCGCCGCCGTCGCGGACCTGCGCTCCCTGGGCCTGCACCCCGTGCTGCTCACGGGGGACGGGCGCGGCGCGGCGCTGTCCGTGGCCCGCGCCGTCGGCATCGCGCCCGAGGACGTGATCGCCGAGGTCCGCCCCGAGGACAAGGTCGCCGAGGTGGCGCGCCTGCAGTCGCAGGGCAGGGTCGTGGCGATGGTGGGCGACGGCGTGAACGACGCCGCGGCGCTCGCACGGGCCGACCTCGGCCTGGCGATGGGCACGGGCACCGACGCCGCGATCGCGGCGAGCGACATCACGCTGGTGCGCGGGGACCTCGCCACCGTGGGCACCGCCGTGCGGCTCTCGCGCCGCACGCTGCGGATCATCAAGCAGAACCTGTTCTGGGCCTTCGCCTACAACGTCGCGGCCATCCCGCTCGCGGCGGCCGGCCTGCTCAACCCGATGATCGCCGGGGCGACGATGGCCGCGAGCTCGCTCATCGTCGTCGGAAACTCCCTGCGGCTGCGCCGGGGGTGAGGGGTCAGACCGCGGTCTCGACGAGGGCGTGGATCGTCTGGGCGCCCACGGTGAACCCGAGGGCGGCGTTGGGGTTCACCACGACGCCCCAGTCCTTGGGCAGCTCGCGCAGCACGACGGCGAGCGCGGGGTTGATGAGCTCCTTGTCCGGGAGCACGGCGCGCGCCTGCTCCTCGGAGGTGAAGACGCGCACGTAGGGCTTGTCCTCGATGCGCACGGTCCGGATCTCCGGGTCCTCGTCCGTGCCGCCCGAGATCGGCACCCAGGCCGGGCTCGAGACGAGCTGGGCGAGGAAGGTCGCCATGTCGACCCGGTCCTCGGACGCGTCGAGCAGCAGCTTCTCCAGCTCGTTGGAGGGGAACGTCATTGTCGCGGCCTCGCTCATCGATGCGGTCCCGGTACTACCCGGCTCTCGCACAGGATACCCGCGAGGGCGGACGCTTCGGAACGTCTGCCCCGCCCTGGTCCCGCCTCGTCCCAGCAGACGCGCGGCGGGTGCGGCTATAACGGGAGGATGACCACCGCACCCGGCACCGCTGCTCCCGGCCCCCCGGTCTCTCCCGGCAAGGTCTCACGCAGCGACGTCTCCCGCGCCCGCGTGACGGTCGAGATCTGGGTCGTCCTCGGCCTGAGCCTCGGGCAGTCGGCCGTGTACGCGGTGGTGAGCATCCTGGAGCGGGCCACGCGCGGCACCTCGCTCGCCTCCCAGACCGCCCAGCTCAACGTCAGCCAGTCACCCCGGCCCTGGCTGGACCTGACCTACCAGCTGCTGTCGATCGGCTTCGCCCTCGTGCCCGTGGCGCTCGCGCTCTACCTGCTCGCAGCGAGCGGGCGCCGCCCCCTGCGCGCGATCGGGCTCGACGTCGCCCGGCCCCTGCGGGACCTGGGCTGGGGCGCGCTGCTCGCGGCGGCGATCGGGGTGCCCGGGCTGGGCCTCTACGTGGCGGGGCGCGCCCTCGGGGTCACGGTCGACGTCCAGGCCGCCGCGCTCGACGCGCTGTGGTGGACCGTGCCGGTCCTCGTGCTGGCGGCCGTCAAGAACGCGCTGCTGGAGGAGGTCATCGTCGTCGGCTACCTCTCGGAACGCCTGAGCGACCTGGGCTGGGGCAACGTCCGGATCGTGGTCGCGACCTCCGTGCTGCGCGGCTCCTACCACCTGTACCAGGGGTTCGGACCGTTCCTGGGCAATGCCGTGATGGGCGTCGTCTTCACGTCCTTCTACCTGTCGCGCTGGGGACGACGGCGCGTCATGCCGCTCGTCGTCGCGCACACCCTGCTCGACGTCGTGGCCTTCGTCGGCTACCAGCTGCTGCCGGGCTCATGGCTCGCGGCGCTCGGCCTGGCCTGAGGGTCCCGGCTCGCTCTTCTTCTCCTCGGCCTTCTTCTCCTCGGCCTCTTTCGCGCGGGCGGCCTCGGCCTTGGCGTTCGCGAGCATCGTGACTCTGGCCCGCGCCACCTCCAGCGCGGGGCTGCGCCCGGCGAGCGCCGCGTCCACCTCGGCCACGAAGGCGCGGACCGCGAAGGCCGACACCACCCCGCTGGCGCCCACCACGAAGGCGTAGAGCCCGAGGGCGGCGACCACGAGGCTCAGCGCTGTCTCGCCGTCCGGCGGCCGGGCGACGAGCACCAGGCCGAACAGGACACCCACGATCCCGCTCGCGGTGACCCACGGCCAGTGCGCCTCGCGGACACGCGCCAGGTTCGCAGCCGTGATGACCGTGACCACACCGAGCACGATCGCCCAGCTCGCCACGAGGTAGTAGAGCACCAGGGCCGTCGCCCCGGGCCACAGGAACACGAAGGCCGCGAAGGCGACGTCGGCCACCGCCTGGACGAACCACCAGACCTGACCGGGCTGCCCCGGGGAGGTGAGGGCCTGCACGACGGCCACGACCGCGTCGACCACCAGGAACGCGGCGAAGAGCGAGACCACCGCGCCCGCCGTCCCCACGAGCGGCTGGACGAGGAGGAGCAGACCGAGCAGCACGAGCACCAGGCCGCGCAGCAGCGGGATCCACCACACGCGTGCGTAGACCTGCGAGAGAGTGGGGAGGGCACTGGTCGAGCCCTGGTCGCGTTCGGTCATGATCGCCTCGATCGTGGGAGCCGACGGGTGCTGTCCTCCCTCATGGTAGGCGCGCCCCGGGGACCGCGCCGGGTAGGGGGAACCATCTCCCACTAGAATCCGAGGCATGACTGGTCCGGCCGAGGAGGCGCCCGCGAGCGCGCTCCCGCAGGGCCGGTCGTCGCCGCGCATCGTGGACGAGGTGCCGGTGCGGCTGCGCCACCCACGCGACCTGCTCGCCGTCGTGCTCATCGTCCTCGGCATCGTGGTGGTGCTCGCGCTCAGCGTGTACGCCCACGGCACGACCTCCGGCCTCGCGAGCGACGTGCGGGAGTTCTCCGCGCTGCTCGGCAAGATCCTCGTGCTCCCCGTCGCGCTGCTCGAGGCCACGATCATGCTCGGCATCCCCACCGCCGTGCTCATCGAGCTCGGGGTGCGGCGCCTGGGCCGCATGGTGGTCGACTCGATCGTCGCGGGCGTCCTGGGGCTCGGGCTGGGCATCGCCACGACCTGGGCCCTGCAGCACTGGGGCTCGGCAGCCATGCTCGAGGGCCTGTCCGTGCGCAACCACTCGGGCGGGCTCACCCTGACCGTCCCCGTCTACGTGGCGGGGATCGTCGGGCTGCTCACCCTCGCCGGCCCCGCCTCGCGACGCCGCACCGTGCGCTGGTCCTGGAACCTGCTGTGGTTCTCGCTCGCCGTCGTGCTGATCCTGGGCCAGGTGGCGATCCCGGGCGTGCTGCTCACGCTCCTGCTGGGACGGCTCGCGGGCGCGCTCGTGCGCTACGCCTTCGGGGTGCGGTCGGAGCGGGCCGTGGGGACCGAGATGGTCGACGCGCTCCGCCGCATCGGCTTCGACCCGCTGACGCTGGTGCGGGTGCGGGACCTCGCCGTGGACGACGCCCCCGAGGAGGTCCTGGCGAGCGACCCCGCGGCCGCTGCCCTCGCCGACGGCGCGACGCCGGTGCCGGAGACGGCTGCGCACGACGGCGCACCGAGCACCCGCGCGATCACCGCCGCCGCGCAGGACCCGGCGTCGGTCACCATCACGCGCTACTCCGACAACCGCGTGTACGCGCTCACCCCAGTGGACGGGCCGCGCCTGGACGTCGTCGTGCTCGACGGCGACCGCCAGGTGATCGGCGTCCTCACCCGGCTGTGGCGCTCCATCCGGTTGCGCGGCATCGAGGGCCGCTCCGGCATGTCCCTGCGGGCGATCGCGGAACGGACCGCGCTGCTCGCCTACGCCGCGCAGGCCGCGGGCGTGCGCACCCCGCGGCTGCGCGGCGTGACCGAGGCCGCCGACTCCATGCTGCTCGTCCAGGAGCACACCGCCGGATCCGTCTCCCTGCGCGACCTGCCGGACGACGCGCTGGACGACGCCGTGCTGGTGGAGCTGTGGCGCCAGCTCGGGCTCGCGCACGCCCACGGCCTCGCGCACCGCGGGCTGACGGCCGACGTCGTCCTGGTGGGCAAGGAGGCCACGCCGCCCGAGGGTCCCGGCGAGCAGGGCGGTCCGCTGGTGTGGCTCACCGGCTGGGAGCAGGGCGACGTCGCGTCCTCGGAGTTCTCCCGGCACATGGACGTCGCCCAGCTCCTGGCGCTGCTCGCCCTCCGGGTGGGGGCCGAGCGCGCGATCGCGAGCGCCGCAGCCGCCGGCGCCGACCTGTCGACGGTCGGTCCGCTGCTGCAGACCCCGACGCTCCCCCGCGACACGCGCGAGCAGCTGCGCGCCCACAAGCGCGTGCTGCCGGCGCTGCGCGAGGCTCTCGTGGCACGCATGCCCGAGGCGTCGGTCGAGCCGATCCAGATCGGCCGGTTCCGGCCTCGGACCATCATCATGACGACGCTCACCGTGGTGGCCGCCGTCGTGATCATCACCACCGTCAACTTCTCCCAGATCCGCGACGCCGTCGTCACGGCGAACCTGTGGTGGATGCTCGTCGCCTTCGGTTTCGGGCTGCTGACCTGGGTGGGGGCGGCGCTCGCCTTCGTGGCCTTCGCGCCGGTCCGGGTGCCGTTCCTGCGCGCCACGCTGACGCAGGCCGCGAGCTCCTTCGTCGCGCTCGCGGCGCCCGCCGGGATCGGTCCGGCCGCCCTCAACCTCCGGCTGCTCACCAAGCGGAACGTGGCCACCTCGCTCGCGGTCGTGACCGTGGCGCTCGTGCAGCTGTCCCAGATGATCGTCACGATCCTGCTGCTCGTCGTGCTGTCCGTGACGACGGGGGACGGCAGCGTGCTGCGCTCCCTGCCGTCCACACCCGTGCTCGTCGCGCTCGGGGCGGTCGCCCTCGTCGTCGCGCTCGCCCTCACCGTGCCGACCGTGCGCCGCTGGCTGCTGCGCAAGCTGCGCCCCATGGTCGACCAGGTGTGGCCGCGCCTGAGCTCGGTGCTGGGGCAGCCGTCCCGCCTCGTGCTGGGGATCGCGGGGAACGTCGTCATGTCGCTCGCCTACGTGCTCGCCTTCGACGCGGCACTGGCCGCCTTCGGGCAGCACATCTCGCTCATCGACGCCGCAGTGATCTACCTGGTCGGCAACGCCGTGGGCGCGGCCGTGCCGACGCCGGGCGGCATCGGCGCCATCGAGTTCGCGCTCATCACCGGTCTGACGACGACCGCGGGGATCGCCGCACCGCTGGCCACGTCGGCCGTCGTGCTCTTCCGGCTCGTCACCTACTGGGCACGCATCCCCCTGGGCTGGGTCGCCATGCAGTACCTCCAGCGCCGCGACGAGCTCTAGCCCCCAGGGCCGTCCCCGCTCGTCCCCGCCCTCCCGCCCTTCTGCTCACCCCTGCCCTGCTCGCCGATTGTGGGGTTTCTGCTGCTCCGGGTGCTGCCCGACAGCAGAAACCCCACAATCTGCGGGCCGGGAGGCCGGGGGGCTGCGCGGGCCGGGGTGGGGCGGGCCCGCTCGCCCCCGGGCACGACGGAGGCCCGGTGGGGAATCCCCACCGGGCCTCTGTCGATGCTGCGAGAGCCGTACGGCTCAGGTCAGGCTCAGATCACTTGGCAGCGGCCTTCTTCAGGAGGCTGCCGGCCGTCAGCTTCACACCGAAGCCGGCGGGGATGGCGATCTCCTCGCCGGTGCGGGGGTTGCGGCCCGTGCGGGCGGCACGCTCGACGCGCTCGGCGGCGAACAGACCCGTCAGCTTGACGCCCTCGCCGCTGGCGACAGCCTCGAGCAGGACGTCCTGGAACGCCGACAGCGCCGAGTCAGCGTCGGTCTTGGTGAGACCGGACTTGGCAGCGATCGCCGAGACGAGGTCAGAACGGTTGAGCGACATGGGGATCCCTTCTTCGGTCCTTGCCCACCCATGATCGGGCGGACAGCGACACGGTTACGCGGTCTGCACCGCATTTCGTGGTCAACGATACGTGAGCCTCCCACAAAATCCCCCGCAACGCCCGCCATCGGAGCGTTTCTCGGGTGTCGGGCACCCCCGATGACCGCCGCGAGCCCCACGAACCACGTTCACCCCAGCGATCACGCCCCGGGCCAGGCCGCTGCCGCCCGGGTGGCGGGCCTCGCGCTCACGCCCGGACGCCGTCCGCCATCCGGCGCACAGCCTGCGTGAGCACCGCGGGCGACGTCGCGAAGTTGAGCCGTGCGAAGCCCGGCGCCCCGAAGGCGCTGCCCGGGCTGAGCGCGACACGGCCCCGCTCGAGGAACATCCGGGAGGGCTCTGTCACCGATCCCCCTGCTGCCGGGTCCCCCACGGGTGTCTCTCCGCCACCGGGCCCCGGCCCACCCACCTCGATGCTCCCCGGCTCTCGGGCCAGGAGCTCACGGCAGTCGAGCCAGGCCAGGTAGGTGGCCTCGGGCGGCTGCCAGCGCACCCCGGGCAGGTGCTCGGCGAGCAGCTCCCCCAGCAGACGACGGCGCTCGGCCAGGGAGACGAGCAGGGCGTCGAGCCAGGCGGTCCCCTCCTCGAGCGCCGCGCTGTGGGCGATCACGCCGAGATGGCTGCCCGTGCCCCGTTCGAAGGAGGGCAGCTCGCCCAGCCGGCGCGGTGCCGCGGCGCCGGCGACCACGATGCTCGCGGGCAGGCCGGCGAGGTTCCACGCCTTGGAGGCGGAGACCAGGCTGTAGGCGTCGTCGGTGACCGTGAGCAGCGGGGTGAACGGCACGTGGCTGAGCGGGGCATGGATCTCGTCCGAGACCACCGCGACCCCGTGCCGTCGCGCGAGAGCGGTCACCGCGGTCAGCTCCTCGCGCGTGTGCACGGTCCCGGTCGGGTTGTGCGGGCTGCACAGCAGGTAGACCGCCGGGCCGCGCGCGGCGGCTGCGGCGAAGGCGCGCTCGGTCGCCGCCAGGTCGAGACGGCCTGCCGCGGTCAGCGGTGCCGTCAGCACCTCCCGCCCGGCTGCCCGCGGGTAGTCGAGAAAGGGCGGGTAGACGGGAGTGTTCACCACGACGGCTCCCCCGGGTGCCGTGAGCAGGCCGACGAGGGCGAGCGCGCCGTGCATGACCCCAGCCGTGGTCACGGTGCGCCGCACGTCGATCTGCCACCCCCACCGGGCCGCGGCGAAGTCGGCGAAGGCACGCTGGTACCGGGCGCCCGCCTGGTAGCCGGTGTCGCCGTCCGCCAGCGCGCGTCGCAGGGCCGCGGCGACGGGAGGCGGCGTGTCCACGTCCATCTCGGCCACGAAGACGGGCAGGACGTCGCCCCCGTAGTGCCGCCACTTCTCGCTCGTGCGGCGGCGCAGACGCTCCAGGGGCACGTCCAACGGGTCCTCGGCCACCGCGCCCCGCGCACCGGTGACGGCGCTGCTCTCGCTCATGCCCTGACGCTATCGTCCCGGCCCGGTCGCCCGTCCAGGGGTGGAACCCCGACGGCCGGGAATGAAGCGGAGCCGTCGCGTGCTGAAAGAGGCGGTCCCTGTCCCCCGACGCGCCCCTCGCTGGCGCGCGTCACGGCGACGCCACGAGCAGCCTGCTGCACCCGCGCCACGAAGGAGCACACGCATGACGAAGATCGTCGTCCTCGGCGGCACCGGCTTCGCCGGGTCGCACATCGTCCGCGAGGCCCTCTCCCGGGAGTGGGAGGTCGTCGCCGTCGCGCGGCACCTGCCCGCCGAGAAGGTCCCCGGCGCCACGTACGCGGAGATGGACGTGGCGGACGCGTCCGACCTCGGCCACGTCACGAGCGACGCCGACGCGATCGTGGTGGCGCTGCACGCCTCAGCCCCGCTCGGCTCGGGCACCCTCGCTGACGGCGTCCCGTCGTTGCTCGCCGCGGCGGGAAAGAACCAGTCCCGTCTCGCGGTGGTCGGCGGCGCCGGCAGCTCGCTGGTCGCCCCCGGGGGTCCGCGACTCGTCGACACCCCGGACTTCCCCGAGGCGTACAAGCCGGAGGCCCTCGCCCACTCGGCCGTCCTCGACCGGCTGCGGGCAGCCACGACGGACGTCGACTGGTTCTACGTGAGCCCGGCCGCCGTCTTCGGCGCCGGCACCGACGTCGCGCCCCGGGGCACGTACCGCACCGGCGGGGACCAGCTCGTCGTCGCCGAGGACGGCACGTCGAGCATCGCGGGCGAGGACCTCGCGCGGGCCGTCGTCGACGAGATCGAGCGTCCGGCTCACCACCGCGAGCGCTTCACGACCGGCTACTGAGCCGCCCGCCGGTCAGCCCGTGTTCTGCAGGCCCGCGGCCACGCCGTTCACGGTCAGCAGCAGCAGGTGCTGCTGCGCCTCCTTGGGCGCCGCCTCGTCCCCGGTGCGCAGCGCGCGCAGGGCGCGGACCTGGAGCAGGGACAGCGCGTCGAGGTAGGGGCTGCGCAGCTGGACGGCGCGACCCAGGATGCGACGGTTCGCCAGCGGCCACTCGTTCGTGGTGACCTTGAGCACCCACTCGCGGGTCAGCCGCAGCTCCTCGAGCACGAGCGAGGCGAGGTCGTCGCGGTCGCCGAGCGCGAGGTACTGCGCGGCGATCCGCTCGTCGGTCTTGGCCAGCGACATCTCGACGTTGTCGATCATGGCGCTGAACACGGGCCACTCGCGGTAGGCCTCCCGCAGCGCCTCGGCGTCGCCCACCGCGGCCAGGGCGGTGCCCAGGCCGTACCAGCCCGCGAGGTTGAGGCGCGCCTGGGACCACGAGAACACCCACGGGATCGCCCGCAGGTCGTCCAGGGACTCCACCGTCAGGCCGCGGCGCGCGGGGCGCGAGCCGATCGGCAGCAGGCCGACCTCCTCGAGCGGGGTCACCTGCGCGAACCACTGGGGGAAGCCCTCGGCCTTGACCAGCTGGTGGAACCGCTCGCGCGAGGTGACGTCCATCGTGGCTGCGAGGTCCGCGAAGCGCACCACGCCGTCGGCGTTGACCTTCTCGACGGACGGCGCCGAGGCGAGCAGGGTGGCTGCCGCGACGTTCTCGATGTGCTGGGAGGCGATCGTCGGGTCGCCGTAGCGGGCGAGGATGACCTCGCCCTGCTCGGTGAGCTTGAAACGGCCGTCGACCGAGTGCGGCGGCTGCGCCAGCACGGCGCGGTTGGCGGGGCCGCCCCCACGACCGAGCGCGCCGCCGCGGCCGTGGAACAGCGTCAGCGTGATGCCGTGGCGCTCGGCCCACTCCGCGATCCGCTGCTGGGCGGAGTGCAGCACGAGCGTCGCGGAGACGGGGCCGACGTCCTTCGAGGAGTCGGAGTACCCGAGCATGACCTCGACGCGGCGCCCGTTCTCGGCCAGGCGACGCTGCACCTGCGGCAGCTCGAGCATCGCCTCGAGGATGTCCACGCTGTTCTGCAGGTCGTCGAAGGTCTCGAAGAGCGGCACGGCGTCGATGATCGGCCGCTGGTCGGCGTCGGGGCAGGCCAGCTCGGCCAGCTCGTAGACCGCGGCCAGGTGCTCCGGCTCCTGGGTGAAGGAGACGATGTACCGACGCACGGCCCGCACCCCGTAGCGCTGCTGCACGGCACCGATCGCCCGGTAGGTGTCGAGCACCTCGCGGGTCATGTCCGACAGCTCGCCGTCGACGCCCTTCTCGTGGATCTCGGCGAGGGCGCGCTCGTGGACGAGCGAGTGCTGGCGCACCTCGAGCTCGGCGAGGTGGAAGCCGAAGGTCTGCACCTGCCAGATGAGCGTCTGCAGGTCGCCGTAGGCGGCACGGCGCGCACCGGCCTCGACGAGCGAGTCCTGGACGACGCGCAGGTCGGCCTCGAGCGCCTCGGCGTTCGCGTAGCCGAGCTCCGCGTTGCGCAGGCGGGTGCCGGCGATGCGCGCCGAGACGACCAGCAGCACCGCGCGGTGCAGCTCGTTCTGCGACTTGTCGTTCGCCTGCTCGGTGAGCACGGCCGAAAGGCTGCGCTGGCTGCCCCACAGCGCCTGGAGCGCGTCCGACGGCGGCGTGGTCTCGTCGTCGAGCGTGAGCTTGCGCGCGACGGCGTGGGTGGCCTTCTCGAGGGCGGTGAGGATCTGCGTCGAGGCGAGGGCCGCCGCCTCCCGGGTGATGGACGACGTCACGTTCGGGTTGCCGTCCCGGTCGCCGCCGATCCAGGTGCCGAGGCTCACGAAGGGCTTGGCGACGGGCGGGACGGTGCCTGCCTGGTCACCGAGCAGCCAGTCGTCGAAGCGGCGGTAGACCGCCGGGAAGACCTCGAAGAGCGTCGCGTCGAAGACCGACAGGATGTTGCGGACCTCGTCGAGCACGGTCGGCTTCTGCTGCCGGATGGGCGCGGTGCGCCACAGCTCGTCGATCTCGGCGAGCAGGCGTCGCTCGTTCTCGGCGAGCGAGGTGCCGCCGAGACGCTGGGAGTCGCGCTCCACGAGCAGGTCGTGGATCCGGCGGATGGCACCGCTCACGGCCCGACGGCGCGCCTCGGTCGGGTGGGCGGTGAGCACGGGACGGAACTCGAGCCCGTCCAGCCGCTCCAGCGCCGCCTCGCGGCCGACCTCCTCGGACAGCCGAGTGAAGGCGTCGGGCAGGAAGTCGTCCTGCGAGGCGTCGTGGGCGGCGACCTCCGTCTCCCGGGCGCGCATGACGCGCACGCGGTGGAGCTCCTCGGCGAGGTTGGCGAGGTGGAAGTAGCACGTGAAGGCACGCGCCACCTGCTCGGCCCGCTCCAGGGAGAAGCCCTCGACCACGGCGGCGGCCTGCTCGAAGGCGTCGGAGTCCGGCTCGTTGTCGGCGCGGATCGTCAGCTCGCGCAGGCGCTCGACGTCGGCCAGGAGGTCGTCGCCGCCGGACTCGCGCAGCACCGTGCCGAGCAGGGTGCTGAGCAGTCGGACGTCGTCGCGCATGGGCCCGGGGACCTCGTGACGCGCGAACGGGCGGCCGACCGAGGGGGTGGACGGGGTGCTCGAAGGCTGGTTCACATCTCACAGGGTAGAACGCTGCGGCCGGATACCGGGACCCGGGTCCGCCAGATGGCTGTGACGCCTGCCACGCCCGGACCTCCCCGGGCCTCCTGCGGGCCTCCCCCGGGGCCGACGATACGCTCGGGAGCATGAGCGACGTCGTGCCGGACACCAAGGACTGGACGTGGGTGCTGCGTGAGCGCTGCCCCGAGTGCGGGCTGGACGCGGGCACGGTCCCGCTGCCCGTGCTCGCCACGGGGCTGCGGGCTGTTGCGGACCCGTGGCGTGCGGTGCTGTCGCGCCCCGACGCGGGCCGACGACCGGTGGCGGGCGTGTGGTCGCCCCTCGAGTACGGCGCCCACGTGCGCGACGTGCTGCGCGTGTTCCGCGAGCGCCTGGCCCTCGTGCTGGCCGACGACGGCGCGCGGTTCCCCGACTGGGACCAGGACGCCGCCGCGGTCACGGGCGACTACGCCCACCAGGTGCCGGGCGAGGTCGCCGACGATCTCGCCGCGGGGGCGTCGGCCCTCGCGGACCAGGTGGACGCGCTCGCTCCCGCCGAGCTCGCACGGCGCGGGCTGCGCTCGGACGGCTCGACCTTCACCGTCACGACGCTGCTGCAGTACCTGTGGCACGACGTCGTCCACCACCTGCACGACGTCGGCGAGGCGGCACCCCGCTGAGCCGCCCTACAACCAGTCGTTCTTCTTGAACAACGAGTAGAGGACGACCGGCGGGGCAGCCATCAGCGCCGCCCCGACCCACCAGCCGAGCACCGTGCCGAAGAGCGGGTACTGCACGTTCATGCCATAGATGCCCGTGACGAGGGTGGGGACAGCGATGATCGCCGCCCAGCTCGTCACCTTCTTCATGGCGAGGTTCATCCGGTTGGACTGCACGGTGAGGTTGGCGTCGAGCAGCGTGGTGGCGATGTCGCGCAGCGCGTCGGTCCACCCCATGACCCGCAGCACGTGGTCGTCCACGTCGCGGTAGTAGGGCGCGAGCTCCTCGGAGTCCACGCCGGCGAGGCCGCCGTCGCCGTGCGCGAGGGTGTCGAGGATCTCGCGCATGGGCAGGGCGTAGCGCCGCAGCACCGCGACGTCCTTGTGCGCGCGGAAGGTGGCGCGCTGGGCGTGACGCTGGTCGTGGTCGGCGGTGAGGATCGTCTCCTCGACCTTCTCGAGCCGCTCGTCGAGCTGCTGGGCGGCATCCAGGTGGGAGTCGAC